>Ga0068860_100002862_pt1 | contig 17915 bp, 7 predicted proteins | sample KBSSwiS32_FD_66597 | JGI IMG/M metagenome (GOLD analysis project Ga0068860, IMG submission 66597) | Switchgrass rhizosphere microbial communities from Kellogg Biological Station, Michigan, USA - KBS Switchgrass S3-2 | ecosystem: Host-associated > Plants > Roots > Rhizosphere > Soil ... | reverse complement strand
GTTTCTCCTGAAAAAGTAAAATTGGAAACAACCCGGAAAATGCGATCTCCGTCTTTTTCAAACTTATCAAAAGTAAAATGATAGTTCACCAGCAAATAAATGACGAGGGATGCGCTGATCCCAATCGCTAATCCCAACACATTGATGAGCGAGAAAATTTTATTGCGACGAAAATTTCTGAGAGCAACAATGAAATAATTTTTAAGCATACAGATCTATTTATGACGCGTGATGCAGGATTTCCTTATTTCCGGTTATACATTACTACTTAAACTTAATTATTATCGATACTTTTATTTCTCACCATTCACCTGACAACTCACTATTCACCATTCACTATTCTGTTCTCAAGCTTTTTACCGGATTCGTAATCGCTGCCTTTATAGCCTGGAAACTTACTGTAGCTAGTGTGATCAATAATGAACATGCAACGGCTCCGCCGAAGATCCACCACGAAATATGGGTGCGATATTCATACTTCTGCAGCCACCCATTGAGAAAATACCAGGCAACAGGAACTGCGATAAAACAGGAAATAATTACAAGAGTTACAAAATCTCTTGAAAGCAACTTCCAGACATTAAATACAGAAGCTCCTAATACTTTTCTCACACCTATTTCTTTGGTGCGCTGTTCGGCAATATAAGACGCCAATCCAAACAAGCCCATGCAGGAAATGATGATTGCAAGTATTGCGAAGAAGGTCGCCAATTTTCCAATGCGTTCCTCTGCTGTGAACTTTAAACCGTATTCTTCATCTACAAATTTGTAATCGAAAGGAAGATTTGGAATTACTTTTTTAAATCCAACTTCTATTTTTGTTAATGCTTCCCGAATACCTGTATTTGGATTGGCCCTGACAAATAACCAGTTTCCACTTCCCAAAAAAATAACGGAAGGAAAAGTCGCTTCAAAAGGTGAGCCCTTTACCATATCCTTTACCACACCTATTATTTTATAATAACCGGGTTCTCTCCAGCCGGGTTCCCATTTTACAGTTTGGCCAACAGGATTATTTAAGCCTGCTAATTTCACTGCTGACTCATTCAGTATGATACTTGCAGAATCACTGCCAAGTTCTTTTGAAAAGTCTCTTCCCTGAATCAGTTCCCAGCTAACTGTCTTGCCATATTCCTGCGATACAGAAATTGTATTGAAAGATTGACCCTCTACCGGTGGTTTGCCTTCCCAATAAAAACCACCATTCCATCCTCTTGTATCCGTAATTGCATAGTTTGCTCTCGCCACATCCGCCACTACGCTGGACTTGTCTAATTCAGCTTTTAATACCTTATACTTCTGGTCGAAATCCGGTGATTTTATTTGCATGCTGATAAGACCGGCTTGTGAATACCCAACGGGCCGGTTTTTAGCATATTGAATCTGCTGGTAGATAATAGCGGTACCAATAATCAATGCAACAGAAACTGTGAATTGTACAACAACCAATACTTTTCGGGGAGCAACTGTAAGCCTTCCTGCACGGAACGTTCCTTTCAAAACTTTTACAGGATTAAATGAGGACAGATATAACGCAGGGTAGCTTCCGGCCAATAAACCTGTAATAAACGCAAATGCAAAACACGCCATCCAAAACAAAGGATTAGCCCATAAAATATTTATTTCTTTATCGGCTACTTGATTGAACCAGGGTAAAGTGAGCTGAGCCAGTATAAGAGACAAAGCGAACGCAAAAAACGAGATCAATAAAGATTCTCCATAAAATTGCTGAATTAGTTGTCTGCGTAATGAACCCACTGCTTTGCGAATACCAACTTCCTTTGCTCTTTTTTCGGAACGGGCAGTACTAAGATTCATAAAGTTGATGCAGGCCAGGATCAATACGAAAACACCAATAATGCCATAGAACCAAATAAACCTCATTTGCTCACTGGTTACTGCGACATGATTTTCAAACGCGGAATACAAATGCCATTTACTCATCGGCTGAAGAAATAAATGATGAGTTGCTTCCTGCTCCCTGTTTTTATTTGCAAGGAGGTTTTTTATTTTAGCTGATACTTTTTTCAAATCAGCAATAGGAGAAAGCTGCGCATAAATGTACATGTTGAAATTGCCCCAATCTGTTTTATTGAATTTGGCAAGATCAAATGGTGCAATGAAGGTGGTTGTTCTGAATTCTGAATTGTTGGGCAGGTCTCTAAACACCCCTGTCACTTTTACGTTTGCATTGACATCAATCTGTACGAGTTTACCAACAGGATCAACATTTCCAAACAATTTTTTTGCAAGCCGATCTGAAAGCAATATTGAGTTGGGATCTTTCAACCCCGACCTGCTGCCGTAAATCATTTCCAGGCTGAACATTTCAGGAGCATCGGCCTGCATGTAATTACCTTCTTGTGTAAATTTTTTATCACCCGAGGCAATTACATGCTCTTCTGTCTCCCTCACCATTGTTACGTACTTAAAATCATTTCCATAATTTGATTGAAGTGCGGAGCCGATAGGTACTGGTAAAACGTCGTTTGTATTGTTTTGTCCATGCCAGCCCTGGTAGTCCATTACTTTGACAATACGATCATAATTCTTATGATAACGATTAAAAGAAAGTTCATCAAAGATCCAGAGCCCGATCAGCATGGCAACAGCCATACCTATGGCCAGCCCGCTGATGTTGATAAACGAAGAAACCTTGTTTTTGAAAAGATTTCTCCAGGCGATTTTGAAATAATTTTTTATCATAAAATTTTAATTTCCGGCTTGTAGATTGATGGTTTATTTTTATACACTTTACTTGTTATTGTCCACCGACCACCGCCACGGTTCACTCCGCTCTCAGCGACTTCACAGGGTTGGCAATCGCCGCTTTTATTGCCTGGAAACTTATGGTAAACAATGCAATTGAAATTGATGTAAGCCCGGCGATCAGAAATACGCTCCATGATATATTGATCCGGTAAGCAAAATCCTGCAGCCAGTTATTCATCGCCCACCATGCCACAGGAAATGCCACAACCGCTGCAATGAAAACCAGTTTTAGGAAATCTTTGGAAAGGAGTATAGTTACCTGCACTACAGAAGCTCCCAATACTTTGCGGATACCGATTTCTTTGGTACGTTGTCTTGCAGTATAGATGCTTAATCCAAACAATCCCATACAGGCAATACAAATGGCAAGGCCTGAAAAAATACTTAAAACATTCAGAAGCCGGATGTCAGATCGATAATATTGATTCATTTTTTCATCCATGAAAAAATAATCAAACGCGTATTTCTGCTCAAACTGTTTCCATGTTTTATTGATATACTCCAGCGATGCCTGTCTTGCGTCGGCCTTCAATTTCACTGAAAGAAACTGCGGATTATTCCGTAGTATGATTGCTAATGGCTGAACTTTTTCGCGGAGCGATGCAAAATTGAAATCCTTTATAACACCAATTACTTCGCCCTTCGTTTCCTCATATATCTCAAGTTTCTTACCGACCGGATTTTTCCAGTTAAGATAGCGGGCCATGGCTTCATTGATCACAATTGAATTGTTGGTATCGGCAGGATATGCGGGAGCAAAAAATCTACCCCGTGTTATTTGAATATGATAAGTTGATGCAAAATTTGCATCTGTTTCCAAGACACTTGACAGTAAATGTTCTTCCAGTGTGTGACCTTCAGGAATGATACCATAACCATTAAAGCCCTGCCCGGGAATATTATTTGTGGCTGTGATATTTGCAACGCCCGGATATTTTTTCAACTCATTTATAAACGAAGAACTGCTATTGGCAAGATTTGTATTTGAAACCGGCAGAACAATTACCTGTTCCTTGTCAAAGCCCAAATCCTTTCCAGCGAGGTAAGTCACCTGCTTATTTACAACAACGGTAGCAACAATTAAAAGAATGGATAATGCAAACTGAGTGGTAACAAGTGATTTGCGCAACCAGCCGTCTTTACCGGCTTTAATTACATTTCTAAAAATATCTGTTGACTTAAACCCCGATAAAAAAATCGCGGGATACACCCCGGAAATTATACTAATAACCAGTAATAAGGTCAGCAAAGCTGCTATCGATCCTGGTTGAAACAATAAGCCCGCAGAAAGGTTACTGTCTGCAATTTGGTTAAACAATGGCAACAAAAATACGACCAGCAGGCAGGAAAGTGATATTGATAGTAAACACAAGACAAATGATTCACTAAAAAATTTCCTTGTAAGCTGCCATTGGCTTGCCCCCAAAACTTTTTGCACACCTGTTTCTTTAGCTCTTCCTAAAGCGCCCGCTGAAGTAAGATTGATAAAATTGAAGGAGGCGATCAGCACAATAAAAATCGCGATAAGCATCAATGTGTACACAATGGTATTGCTGCCCGTATGAAATTGATCAGCATATAAAATATTACCGGAGTGTAGATGAATATCGACAAGTGAGTGCAGGTAAGTTTTGTATCCGAATTCCTTTTCCGGAAAATGCTTATGCAGGAGGGCTGAAATTTTATTTCCGGTTTGCATTGCATCTGCATGTTCTTTTAATTGTACAAAAGTGAAACTTACCTGTGCACTCCAGCTATTCATCCAGGAAAAATTATCCGCATTTGCTGCTGAAGTAAGTGTGCTCCAGGAGATGAGCATTGGAAATTGTATGGAGGAATTAAAAGGAATATCTTTTGCAACTCCTGTTATTTTTACAGGCATCTCATTTAACGTGGTAAGGATTTTACCGACAGGATCAGTATTGCCGAAATACATATGTGCAGTCTTCTCCGTTATGACAGCCGTGAACGGTTCGGAAAGTGCTGTTGTTTTGTCTCCCCTAACCAACGGAAAATCAAATATTTCCAGGAAATAAGGATCTGCATATGATACATCTTTCAGCTTTAGTTTTACGCTATCGTGCCCAACGAGCATTTCACTAAACCATGGCCGGAAGCGGGTTGCAGCAGCAACCTCTGGAATCTCTTTTTCCAAAGCAGGTGCAAGCCGGCCTGGTGTAAGACCATCCAACTGTGCCTGTTTATCTTTTTCATTTGTTATTTTATTCACACGAAATATTCGGGTGTGATTTTTATTGAAATGATCAAAAGATAATTCGCTGAATGCATATAATCCAATAACAATACAGCTTGCCAGGCCGATAGTAAGGCCAAGGATATTTATAAGCGAAAAAGTTTTATGGTGCAACAAATTGCGAAAGGCGAGCTTTATATTATGATTCCACATATTTTATTATTTAGAATTAATGGATCAACATTCAGCTATTAGTGTTCGGGCCAGACACTCACTAACCTGTACCGATCGAATCACAACTCCTCAATCTATTCTGCTTTCAGGCTGTCGACCGGGTTTGCAATCGCTGCTTTTATGGCCTGGAAACTTACCGTTATCAATGCGATTAATATTGCTGCAACACCGGCAATAATAAAAACAGACCAGCCGATATGAATCCTGAATGCAAAATCCTGCAGCCATTTATTTATGCCCCAGTAAGCCAATGGTGCAGCTATGGCAATGGCAATACAAACAAGGACAATAAAATCTTTTGTTAGCATAGAAACGATATTTTGTACAGAAGCCCCCAATACTTTCCGTATCCCTATTTCTTTTACGCGTTGTTGGGCAGCAAATGTTATTAATCCCCAAAGGCCGAGGCAGGAGATGAGCATGGCCAACACTGAAAAAATTCTAAAAAGGCTATATAACCTCGCTTCCGTTTTATATAATGCGTCTAACTGTTGGTCTAAAAAATTAAATTCAAATATTCCCGTTGGAAATACTTTTTTATAGCTTGTATTGATTTTACCGAGCACAGCGGGGATATCTGTACCGGCTTGTATTTTAATTCCCAGCTTTTCACAGTAAGGAAGATATTGAGTAATTAAAGTTGGTTTGATGGCTTCGTGCAACGAACCAATATTAAAATCGGATACGACACCTACTATTTCCGCATGCCATCCATCTAATCCAACCCAGAAGCGTTTTCCCAATGCTGCTTGCGCTGATTCAAAGCCAAGTTCCTGCACTAATTTTTCATTTACGACAGTTTTAGGAAAGCGTTGTCCTTTCGGTATTGATTCTGAAATTGCACTTGTGTCAGCGATATTAAAAAATCGTCCTGCCTTTAATTGCAATCCATATAATGAGCAGAACTTATCATCGGTCATAATAGTGATTACCTGTTTTTGGTTGGGATCTTTATCTCCAATAATACTCATTAGTGTTCCCCAATGTATTCCCTCGCCACCGCTTGGTGGACTGGTTGAAAAGGACCAATCCTTGACACCAGGGATATTTGCCAGTTCATTAGAAAGTAACGTTTTCTCTTTCATATTGTCACCGGGTGGTATTGGAACCATGACAATATTATCCTTGTCAAAGCCAAGGTTTTTGTGGCGCATATAATTCATCTGTTTTCCGATAAGAAGGAAACCGATCAGCAAACAAACAGATATACTGAATTGAGCTACTACCAATCCTTTGCGAAGAAAGGCCGATTGTGGATTGGCGTTTACAGAACCCGTTTTCAGGGTGTCTGCAGGACGAAATTTTGTAATGATCCAGGCTGGATAAATACCTGCCATCAAGGCTGTCAAAAAAGTTCCGGTCAATAATGAAATAAGAAGGGAAGGAGAATTTGAAATATTAAAAATGATTTGTTTACCTGTAAGGCCATTGATGTAGGGCAATGAAAGTTTTACTATTATTATCCCTATTATAGCAGAGAATAAAACAAGCAATAGAGCCTCACTGAGAAATTGTCTGATCAACTGAAACCTTCCTGCCCCTATTGATTTTCGAACGCCTATTTCCTTTGCACGGCTAAGCGCCTGCGCGGTAGAAAGATTAATAAAATTGATACAGGCTAAAATTAATACAGCCAAACCAACACTTCCAAAAAACCAAAGCCAACTGGTATTAATAGCTTTGACCCATTCACCCCCACCTGCGTACTTGGAATTAAAATGTACATCACTCAAGGGTTGAAGTTCCATTTCTTCCCTATGATCTTTCCCAGCCCACTGTTGGTTATTTGCAAACCTGTCATAAATGCTTTGTATACCTGTTTTAAGTCCATCTCCGGGTTTTGCTCCTTTTGGCAAAACAATAAAAGTTGAGCCCCCGGATACAGAACCATAATGTTTCGTACCCGTCATAAGATATTTTTCATTGTCGGAAAACGAAAGCAACATCGAAGCGGGCAGGTGTGTATTACCGGGAAAATCTTTAATCACTCCTCCTACTGTAATAAGGAAACTATCATTGTAGGTAAATGTTTTCCCCAGCGGGTCCTCGTTACCGTAAAACTTTTTGGCAGTTGTTTCCGTAAGCAAAGCCTGGTAGGGCTTGCGCAATACTTCGTGGGCATTGCCTTCCAGGATTTTTACATCAAACACTTCTAAAAATTCGGGATCGGTCATCATTACATGATCCTGCTTGAAGCGCTTCGCTGGATTTATTTCAATGATAGACTGAAAAGGGTGATGAACCTTTGTTACGTTTTCAAGGCCCGGAATATCTTTTCGAACCTGGTCCGCCAATGGAAACGGTGTTGAATAATGAAATATCTTTTTACCAAAGTCTACCCATACCTGGTTAATGCGATACGTTCTGTCTGCCTTGTTTTCATAGGCATCAAAGCTTACCTCGTATTTAATAAATAACCCGATAAGGAGGCATACAGTTATGCCTAAGGTAAGACCTACTATATGCAATGACGTAGTAAGTTTCTGGCGGCTGAACCTGCGCAGAATAAATGGGATGTTTTTAAATATCATAACGATGTTTTTTAATATGTTCTCAAACCCGTCTTCCGACGCGACTTCCATCTGTCGCTACTTATTCAGTACGTAGTGAATTCACCGGGTTTGCAATCGCTGCCTTTATGGCCTGGAAGCTTATTGTAGCCAGCGCTATTATCAGCGCAACAATTGCGGTAATCGCAAATACTTTCCAGTTAACGGGCATCCTGTATGCAAAATCCTGCAGCCATTTGTTCATCACATACCATGCAATCGGCGATGCAATAATGATAGAAAGGATAACGAGTTTTAAAAAGTCTTTTGATAACAGGGAAACAATACTTGTAACACTTGCACCAAGTACTTTACGCACACCAATTTCTTTTATACGTTGTTCCGCGCTGAACGTGGCAAGGCCGAATAATCCCAGGCATGAAATAAGTATAGCTATAATTGTGAAATAGCCAACTATTGATGCCAACCTGTTTTCTGCTTCATAGTTTTTCTGAAAATCCTGGTCAAGAAAACTATATTCAAACGGTTCATTGGGATTTAATTTGTGCCAGCTCGCCTTTGTCGACTTTAATAAAGAAGCAATATCTGCTGCTTTTGAATGAATAATAAGATAATTATAATTGGGCCGGTTGTTTAACTGGAAGGCATATGGCGTAATTGCCACATGCAGATCCTGGAAATGAAAATCTTTTACCACACCAATGATTGTCCATGAATACTTTTGACCCCGCCAGTCAAAAGATACCTTACCACCAATTGCTTCCTGTGGCGATTTAAATCCAATTTGCTTTATTCCCTCTTCATTAAGGATCATTCGGGAGCTCGTATCTGAAGGGAAATCCTTTGAAAATAACCTTCCCGCAGCAGCTTTAATTTCGAGTGTCTGAAGAAAAGATTCATCTACCCAGTTAGTATGTACATCCTTTGCGTCGTTTACAGTTTTGCCTTCTTTATATAAACCCATGTCACTCGGATTAACGATGCCCGGGTAATACAATGTGGCCCCAACGTTTTGTACTTGTGGGTTAGCTTTTACATCATTCTTCAGGGATGCATAAATATTTTTTGCGACAGTGCTTCTTAATGGTATAACTATTTGCTGATCTTTTGCAAAGCCCAGGTCAGTGGAACGCAAATACTTCATTTGATTCATGATAACCACAGAAGCAATAATGAGCACAACAGAAATAATAAACTGAAACACTACCAATCCTTTTCTTAATACAACTGCAGACAAAGAGTTGGTGAACTTTCCTTTTAAGACCTTTACCGGCTGGAAGGATGAAAGATAAAATGCAGGATAACTCCCCGCTAACAAACCCGTTACAATTGATAACCCAAAAAATCCAGCTACAATGAACCATTGTTGTGAAAAACTGAGCGATAAATCTCTCCCTGAAACGCTTGAAAACGCCGGTAGCAATAACTTTGTAATACATAATGCAATTGCAAAAGCTATTATACTCATCAAAAGCGACTCTCCAAGAAATTGTTTCACAAGAGATTTTTTTCCGGCACCCAGCACTTTGCGAATACCTACTTCTGCGGAGCGTTTAGATGAACGTGCAGTTGACAAGTTCATGAAGTTGATACATGCAATAAGCAAGGTAAATAAAGCTATTGAAGCAAGAATGTATAAATAAGTTACGCTAACGGTGCCCACGGATGACATATCATTGCTCATTCCTGTATACAGGTGAAGATCTTTGACGGGTATTAAAAATTGCTTTTTATAAAATCCCGCAGCTTTCAAACCTGTTCCCATATACTTGTCAACAAATGCTGGAAATTTCGCTTCAAGTTTTTTTGCGTCTGCACCCGGTTTTAGTAAAAAGAAAGTATTAAACATGTTGTTGCCAATCATGTCGGTTTGTTGCTTCATAAACTGTTCAATCCCGCCACCCCGCACTGAAATAAAAAATCTTACATTAATTTGAGATGGCCTTTCACCAGGCCTGTAAACCCCTGTTACCTTGAAATCAAATTCACCATTGGTATTACTGTTCACATGGATCACCTTATTCAATGCAGGCTGATCACCAAAAAAATTCTTTGCAATTTCTTCATTCAATACAATACTATTTGGTTCCTTCAAGGCAGTAGCTGCATCTCCTTCAATAAAATTGTAGGTGAATAGTTTAAAAAACGAAGCATCGGCCATGTAACCTTTGGTTTCATAAAATGACTTTGCTGCAGCATTCCCTTCCTTGTATTGCAGCAACGTTTTGTCATCAGTAAACAATGGCATTAGCCTGGCAGTTTCACTAATTTCAGGAAACTCCTGTTTCATCGCAGCCGCCATGGGTGCAGGTGTGTTGGGCGTCTTGTCTTCTTTTCCATCTTTAGCGAAGGTGGTTGCCAAATGGTAGAGGTTATCGATATTTTTATGGTATTTATCGTAGCTGACTTCATTGTACAAATAAACCGAAATCAGCATGCAACAGGTAAGTCCCACGCTTAAACCAAATATGTTGATGAATGAAAAAATCCTGTTCTTCTTCAAATTGCGCCAGGCGATTTTGAAATAATTTTTTATCATAAGTTGTATTTTTTATTTACGAGTTAATGATTTTATTTTCTACAATTTCCATACAACATTGACCACCGACTACTGACCCCCCTTTTACTAATTCGCCTTGAGAACATCCGTTGTTTTTGTGCGCACAGCATGCCACACTCTTGAACCGATGGTAATTGTACTAATAATCAATACACATATAAATGAAAGAATTAGCGAAGCAATACTTACACCTGAATTTATCCTGAATATCATATCCATCAATAATTTGGAAAGTGTGTACCCTGCATAACAACCGATGCCCGCACCCAGGAGAAATATCCAGAAGTAACCTTTTAATATAAGCTGGAAGATATGCCTGCCACTTGCCCCCACAACTTTGCGAATAGCTATTTCCCGCATTTTTTTCAAGACGGATAATGATACCAGGGCAAACATGCCGGTAGCCGCCATGAGCACAGAAATAATAGCGAACCAGAAAAATATGGTAGCAATGCTTTTATTGACATGTGAGGATTCCGCGGCAATTTGATCCTGGTAATATCCTCTGAAGGGCTTCATAGGGTAGAGTTTTGTCCATGCCGCTTTGGTTTGGTCATATACAGCGTTGAGTGCACCGGGTTTTGCACGGATGATTATTTGTGAATATTTTTCAGGCGCAACCAGGCACATAGCAACGGGCTGCATTGGTTCAAAAAGACTGTTTGGGGTGAAATCTTTTAAAACCCCTACAACTGTGCAAACAGTAGTATCATCCCTTCTAATTTGTTTACCTATTGCTTCCTGGGGCTTCCAGCCAAATTCAAATGCGAGATTCTCGTTTATTAACATTGATTGCCCATAGTCGCCTTTTCCTGATTTATTAAATGCTCTTCCCGCAACCAGTTTTAAATTCATAACATCCAGATAATTTCCGCCCGTTTCCATATAGTTGCTCTTTTTCTTTTCTCCTTTTGCCTCAAGTGTAATGCTTCGATAAGAAAATCCAACCTGGTCTTTGGTGCCTGCAATTTTATCAATGTCCGGAATTTTACTGAGCTCGTCATGAACAGATATATAGGCAGGTTCGTTTTGAAAATTCATTCCAATGATATTTTCTTTATCGTAACCAAAATCGTAACTATGCTGAAATTCGGAGTTGCGTGAAAAAGCCACGCCAGCGATGACAGTTATAAACGAAATAACAATCTGCAATCCCAGCAATATACGTGAGAAGAGATTACTGCCTCCAAATTTTACGGAGCCTCTAAAAATTTTTGTGGCATTAAACCTGCTGATATAAAATGCAGGATAAGCACCTGCAAGCAAAGTCACGCCCACCAGTAGAATACCCAGGAAGGCAAGCAATGTATAATCGGTCAGGTATTGTGCTGTGACATTTACAAAAGTAAACATGGCGTTAAAAGCAGGCAGCCAAAAGTTATTAATAACGACAGACAAACCAATTGCAAGCAATACAATACATGCACATTCGAGCAATTGCTGAAACATGATTTGGCGGTATGAGCTACCCATCACTTTACGTACACCCATTTCTTTGAGGCGACGGTTACTCTGCGCTACAGATGTGTTGGCGAAATTTAAGCAGGCGGATAGTAATATAAGTATTGCCAGTATCAATGCTCCGTAGGCGGCAGAGTCCTGGGGGCGGCGGACCAAAGCATTGCTCTCAAGTTCCCGGTCATGATTAGCAACCTGTGAAAGTGGTTCCATCGTAAAGGCAGTGACTTTTAAATCCTTTGATGCCGCTTGCTCCAGGGGAAGATATTTTTTAAAATCATTCGCCATCTTCGCCGCTTCTGAGGCCTGGGATAGCTTTACGAAAACTGCGTCTGCAAACCAGCCCCAGTCGTCATTTTTAATTATTGTGCCATCCATCTGATACTCATTGTCGAAGTGCGTAATCACTTCAAATTGCAGGGAAGAATTAAACGGCGGGTCTTTTAAAATGCCTGTGACGGTTAAGGGCTTTTTATAGGGCTCATCAGAATAAAACAGTAAAGTTTTTCCAATAGGGTTTGCATTTCCAAAAAATTTCTTCGCAGTTTTTTCCGTAATTACTGCAGTAGAGTGGTCATTTAAATTGATGGTCCCCCGTATAAGCGGAAAATTAAAAAAATCAAAAAATGCAGGGTCAGTAAAATGTGCCCGTGAAGCAAAAGGCTCACTTTGGTCTGCTTTGATATCAAGACCACGGCCATCCCACCTCACCGTTTCCTTCACACCTGAAAAATCATTTTTTGCAGCAGCCGCCAATGGCATTGGGCAAATTCCTTTCAGGTTGTCACTTCCCTGGGCTTTCGTGAGCATACGAAAAATACTTTTCGTGTCTTTATGGAAATTATTAAAGCTCATACTAAAGCGATAGTTTTGAAAGCCCCATACAATGGAAGCAATACCAACCCCAAGACCCACGATATTAATAAGCGTATATAGCTTATTTCTCCAAAGATTTCGTGCGATTATTTTGAAATAGTTTTTAAACATAAGTAGTTGATTTTTTATTTAATTCTTTTAGCATTTATTTTTATATCGTAAGTTTTTATTCTGTTCGCCTTTGGCGGGATTTCATTCACTCCGTACGCAATGCTTCAGCAGGATTAGCAACGGCGGCTTTTATCGCTTTAAAGCTTACGGTAATCAATGCAATGCCAAACGTGATCACTGCTGCTAAAACAAAAATCCACCAATGCAGTGGCGTGCGGTAAGCAAAATTTTGTAACCAGTTACTCATAGCATAATATCCAACAGGTATGGCAATAAGAGTTGCAATGAGTACAGGCTTCAGCAAATCTTTTGAGAGTAACATCACAATATTTTGTATTGATGAACCCAGTACTTTTCTTACACCAATTTCTTTTGTGCGTTTTGCGGCCGCGAATGAAGCAAGTCCGAATAAGCCAAGGCATGCAATGAGGATGGCTAAGCCTGAGAATACACTTAGTATTGTTTGCTGGCGAATATCTGCCTTGTAGAGTTCATCAAACTTTTGATCTAAGAAACTGTATTCAAAAGGATAAACAGGCGCTACTTTGTTGTAGGCATTTTTTATCGTGGCAACAGATGACCGAATGTTCCCTGATTTTAATTTTACCACTGCGACTCTCCTGTCTTCACTGGGCGAAATTACCAGCGCATCCATATTTTCTTTCAATGAAAGAAAATTGAAATCTTCTACTACACCAACTATTCGTCGTCTTGTGCTATCGCGTATCGTATTTTTTATCCATTTGCCAATGGATTGTTCAGGAGTAAATCCAAGTTTCCCTGCTGCTGTGCGGTTGATAAGCACTGCAGCAGTTGTATCCATTGCATATTGAGAAGAAAAATCTCGTCCCGCAATCATTTTTAAACCAAGCGTTTTTACAAATTCGAAATCTGCAAACTCAGTTCTCGACTTCCATGTATCGCGTTGACCTTCTGCTTCAAAAGTGTGAGAATCAAAAAACCCACCAGGTTCTCCGGACATAAACGACACAGATGCGACATTACTTTTATTTTGTAATTCGTTTTTAAACGCCTGCATGTGGTCATAAATTTCATTATTGTCTATCGGCACGATAACTGTTTGTTCTTTATCGTATCCGAGTTGTTTATCCTTAACATAGCTCATCTGGTTCATGATAATAATGGTGCCGATGATAAGCAATACAGAAATGCTGAACTGCACTACCACCAATGCCTGCCTGAATAATGAACCACCCTTGCCTAATCTCAATTTTCCTTTCAATGATTCTATGGGTGAAAATGCGGAAAGAAAAAATGCAGGATAGCTGCCCGCTAAAAATCCAACGACAATTATCACCCCGACTAAGAATAAATAAACAGGCATCGCGTTCCATGAAACAGTTAATGAATAGCCAAGCAACTGGTTGTACAGAGGCATAAATAATTGTAACAGACCGATGGAGAGCACACACGAAATAAGAGTTAACAAAATTGATTCGCCAATGAACTGCCATATGAGGTGATTACGCAATGCACCCATCACTTTGCGCAGACCAACTTCTTTTGAACGTTCTACGGCACGTATGGTTGAGAGGTTCATGAAATTAATGCAGGCAATAAGGAGGATAAGAACAGCAACTGAAAGAAAAATATAGACCACCATTTTATCACCATGTCTTACATTATCAAACGCTGAGGATGGCTCAAAATAAATATCAGGCAGAGGTGTAAGTGCAAGATCAAAGCGAGCACCCATGCGAGCCATATCCTTTCCCATATATTTATTCATGAATTGAGGGAAGCGCTTTTCAAGCCTGGCTTTACTGATATGTTCGTCAAGCAAAACATAAGTGAAATTGTTATTATTGATCCACACATTAAACCAGGGCTCTTTGTAGTAATTCGAAAGCGGGACTATAAGATTAAAATCCAGATGAGAGTTGGAGGGAACATCTCTGGCAATACCCGTAACCTTTAATTGACGCCGCTTATTCATTTGAACTACTTTGCCCATTGCGTTATCAATGCTGCCAAAATATTTTTTAGCGGTTGTCTCAGTAAGTACCACACTTGCCGGCTCTTTTAAAACAGATGAAGCATTCCCTCTTAATAATGGAAAAGAAAACAAGCTAAAAAAATCTGCGTCTGCCAGGTAAACTTTCTTTTCATTAAATGAAGTGTTGCCAAATGAAATCAAATCATTTGAGGGCATTATACGAACAGCCTTTTTTATCTCAACCGGAAAATCATTCAACAAGGCAGTTGCATAAGGGCCGGAGAGGTAAGGCACACGGTTTTTTGAAACGTCATAACCACGCATTACCCTGTAAATATTTTTTCCCTGCTTATGAAATTTATCAAAGCTGAATTCATTCATGATAAACAGGAAGATCATCATACAAACCGTAATCCCAATCGTTAATCCCAGAACATTAATGAAAGAAAAAATTTTATTCTTCACCAGGTTCCTCCATGCTATTTTTAAATAGTTCTTAATCATATAACTAGTTGATAGTTCATAGTTTGCAGTTTTCAGTTAGTTTTTCAGTTTAGTTCAGCATTTCAATATAATACCAGCACATTAGCTAATCAGCACATGATTTATTCTGTCCTTAAGCTATTGACGGGATTAGCCACCGCCGCTTTTATTGCCTGGAAGCACACTGTAAACAATGCAATGATTAAAGTAATCAGTATAGCTACCGCAAATACCCACCAGCGAATTTCAATATGATAAGCAAAATTTTCCAACCACTTATGAACAGCCCACCATGCAATAGGCAGCGCAATGATATTGGCCAATAATACCAGCTTTAAAAAATTATTAGAAACCAATTGCACAATGCTGCTTACTGAAGCGCCTAATACTTTACGAATACCAATTTCTTTTGTGCGCTGTTCAGCAGAGAGCATTGCAAGGCCCAGTAAACCAATACACGAAATAAAAATGGTGAGTGTAGCTGCCAAACTGATAATCTGTTTCCATTTTTCTTCCGATTCATACGCACGGAGATTGGTTTCATTTTTAAATTCATAACTGAAAGGATAAAAAGGAATCAATTTTTTATACGTTGTTTCTATAAATTGTAACGTTCGCGGAATATTATCGGAACTGATTTTTATAGTAAGCAGGGATGAGTTTCCTTCAGGTTCAGAAGTGAACAACTGCGGACCAATTTTTTCTTTTAATGATCTGAAATGATAATCTTTTACAACGCCAACTACGGCTAACTTTCGATCCCGCCAAAAAAGATCAACTGTCTTACCAATAGGATCTTTCCATCCCGCCTCCCGTGCAAATGCTTCATTGATCAATACGGAATGGGTACTGTCGGAAGGAAAATCAGGAGAAAAATTCCGTCCTTTAATTATTGGAATTTGTAAGGCGGGCAGGTATTGATCATCTATATGGTCATAGTCAAATTGTATTTCTTTTCCGTCTGCTTTAGCCACAGTTCCCTGTCTTCCCCTGTTATGTGTCCCGACAAGTTGAATGGAAGGATTTTTAGTGAGCTCTGTTTTAAAAAGTGACATGAGTTGTTTGTTCGCACTCCAATCCAGGTTAACTACCACTAAATTTTTATCGTTATATCCTAACTCTTTGTGTGTGAGATAATGAAATTGTTCATAGATAAAAAGTGTGCTGATGATGAGTAATGCAGCAAGTACAAACTGCAGGACAACGAGACTCTTTGCGAGATAATTTTTCCCTGTTAATTTAACACGGTTATATAATGTTTGAATAGGATTAAAACCCGATAAGACTATTGCAGGATAAAAACCTGCCGCAAAACCAGTAATTAAAAATAAACCAATGAACCCGACTATTAATTGGGCATCGGCCAGGTATGACAGGCTAAGGCGTTTATTTGCGAGCTCGTTGAAAACCGGCAACGCTGCCGTTGCTAATACAATTGCAAAAGCAAAAGAAATGAAACACACAATAAAGGATTCTCCTAAAAACTGCCGCGTAAGTTGGGCCCGTTGCCCGCCAACAACTTTGCGGATACCGATTTCTTTGCTTCTTTTCAGCGAACGGGCGATAGTAAGATTAATAAAATTGATAGAGGCAATAATCAAAATAAAAACAGCGATGCCTGTTAAAATATAAGAGTTTACCGGGCTGCTGGCATCTGTCAATTCATCCTGTGCCGTATAATCTGTACTCAGGTGTATTTGTAATAATGGTTGTAAACCCCAGATCACAGAATAATTAAAATTATCTCTCTCTTTTGCTGTCTTCAGTTGATCTTTTGCTTTATCCTCATATATCCGGATCATTTTGGCCGCTACTGCTTTCGGATCGGCTTTGGGATTTAATACCAGGAAAGTGCTGACAAACATATTGAGCCAACTGTCATCAGGGTCCATTTTCGCCCTGAACTTCATTGAAAGCAGTGCATTGAATTTTATCGTGGAATTTTGCGGCGATCGTTTAGTGATGCCTGTAATAACAAACGGCTCAAATTTATCACGCACCTGCAGGTCCAGCGTTTTACCAATCACATCAGTTGTGCCAAAATATTTTTTGGCTGTTTCATCGGTTAATACAATTGAATTTAAGTCCGACAATATTTGTTTGGGATTGCCATTAATCACCGGGAAAGAAAATACGGAGAAGAAATTATCATCTGCAAACAGAATATCCTGGTTAAAAGTTTCTTTACCTTTTTTAACGACAAATGTGCCTTTCTCTATGCGAACAAAATCTTCTATTTCCGGAATGTATTGTTTAAAGGAGGGGCCATGTATCAAACCAGTTTTAACACCTTTGAATGCTTCATGTCCTTTATCGTCGAGTACTTGCGCCGTTATCCGGTAAAGTTGATTTTTTTTCTCATGAAAGCGATCATAGCTCACTTCATCTTTTGCGTATAAGAAGATAAGCATACAACAGGCTAATCCAATGCTAAGCCCGGAGATATTGATAATGGAAAAAATTTTATTTCTCATCAGATTTCTCCACGCTATTTTGAAATAATTTTTAAACATACCCTACTATTTCTGATGTTTTATTTTGTAGATTTCTAATTAAATATTTCTCTATTCCCTATTCCCTATTCCATATTCCTTTTGCCTACTGCCTATTGTCCATTCACCACAACTCACCATTCACAACTCACCCCTCGCCCTATCACTCCGTCCTCAGGCTTTTCACCGGGTTTGCAATGGCCGCTTTGATCGCCTGGAAACTCACTGTTATTAAAGTAATCAGTAGAGCGCCAACACCTGCCGCCGC
>Ga0068860_100002856_pt1 | contig 17937 bp, 15 predicted proteins | sample KBSSwiS32_FD_66597 | JGI IMG/M metagenome (GOLD analysis project Ga0068860, IMG submission 66597) | Switchgrass rhizosphere microbial communities from Kellogg Biological Station, Michigan, USA - KBS Switchgrass S3-2 | ecosystem: Host-associated > Plants > Roots > Rhizosphere > Soil ... | reverse complement strand
CGACTTCAGCGCCGCCATTGCCGAAAAGTCGCTCGTGAATGACGACGGGTTGGCACCTCCGGACCCCGTCGTCGCCGAGCCGCCCCCGGTCGTGGTGGCGGAGCCGCCCGCGGTCGTGGCCGCGGCGGCGGTTGTGGCGGTGCTGGCTTGGGTGGCCGAACTGGAGCCGGAATCGTCCCCGCAAGCAACCAACCCGGTAGCGCCCGCCAAGAACGCGGCGGCAACAGCCATCCGCTTGAGCGATGAGCTCATCATGTCCTTCTTTCGATTCACCCGGACATCACTGCCCGGCGACCACAAATGGCCGTTTCGGACGGCACCGATGGCGTGTCTCGTCGGCTCCCTCAGAGAGGCGACACACCCCATCGCCTGCTGCGAGACCCGGCAACCGGGCCGTTCACCCTGTGCATTCCTCGTATCACTCAACTGCAACCTCAAAAGGAACACGGATGCAGAAAGGACGCAAGGGGGCTTGTCCTTTTCGAAGCCGCGGCGCATGCTGGTCGTCGACACAAACAACGTCGTCAGTACTGCGCGGCGTAGCCAGGGGGCGGCGCGCGCTCAGGTCACCGCGTCACAGGCGCCACCATCGAATCGCAGGTGTGCGCCGTTCAGATGCCACGCAGTCTCGCTCACCACGAAGGCCACAAATCGACCCACGTCGTCGGGCGTACACAGCCGACCGGTCGGATTCGGCATCGCGGTCTCGAGGATGAACCTCTCGACGGAAGGTCCATCGGTGGGCAGACCTCGCCGGCGTGCCCGATGGGTAAACCTGTCGATCACCTCCGCCGTGGCAATGATCCCGGGGCTCACACAATTCACCGTGATGCCGGTATCTGCCAGATGCTTGGCCAGGCCTACCGCCACCGACGGTAACGCGCCCTTGGCGGCGTAGTACTCGGGGATGCGATCTCCCGGTCGCGTGGCGCCCACGGTGGACATGAACACCACCCGACCCCATCGCGCCGCGCGCATATCCGGCAGGAACGCGTGCGTCACTCGGACGGAGCTCACCACGTTGACGTCATAGCTGTTGTGCCAGCTGGTGGTATCGCCGGACTCCCACGTGCTGCCGTCGGCCACCCCATAGTTGTTGATCACGATGTCGACACGGTCCGTCACCGAGCGAACGTCCGCCACCAGGGCGCTCGTGCCTTCTTCGGTGCCGATGTCTCCGACGACCGCCATCGCGGCACCGGTAGCTCGACGGATCTCGCCGACCACGTCGTCGGCCTGGCCCGACCGAAAACCATGCACGAGCACGGTGGCTCCCTCGGCCGCCAGTGCTCGCGCAATACCGCTGCCAGTGCCCCGGTACGCACCGGTTATCAGCGCCACTTTGCCCGTCAGCCCCAGATCCATCCCTCACTCTGGCACGCGGTCATCGTCGAGGAACAGCGACGAGACGGGATGCCCGGAATGGATCGCCTACGGATTGACGGCTGTGACCTGAGGTGTCGTGAACGGTTCGGTTTGGTGCACAACGGCGTCCGCGTACAGCTTTTCGATGTCAGACTCCGGAAGCCCAAGCAGCTTGGAAAGGATCTCGTTGGTGTCTTCGCCTACTGCCGGGGCCCCACGCCAGATGCGCCCCGGCGTCAGCGACATCTTCGGCACAACTCCAAACACTCTGATGGGCACGCCGGATTGACGATCAAGCACCGGAACGGTCATCTCCCGAGCCGCATAGTGCGCGTCGCGGTACTGATCCTGGGTGCTGAACACTCTCGCACATCCAATCTGCGCGGCGTTAAGTTCCTTCTCCACCTCGACGCCGGAGCGGGTCGCGCAGTACTCCCGGAGGCGTCGGTCGAGTTCGCGACCCTTTTCGGAGTTCACTGCCGCGACGTCCTTTGAGCATTCGTCGTAGCTGTACTCCTGCGGATCGAGACCGAGGAACTTCGGCACTCGGTCGTAGATGGCACCGCCCACTGCGCCGATGAACACCCAACCATCACGACACTGGAACGTGTCGTAGGGCTGAAACCCCGGTGCCCGGTTGCCGGAGTGCGCGAGGCTCGCTCCTTCGCCGGTATATAGCGGTAGGCACTGGCCCTGCGTTTGGGCTACTGCTTCGAACTGGGCGAGATCGATCACCTGGCCGCGGCCCGACTTCTTGACCTCCCACAGCGCCATCATGGTTGCCGCCCATCCCGTGAGCGCAGTGACGTAGTCGCCCGTGTAGACCTTGGCACGCTGCGGGGGTCCATTCGGATCGCCCGTGACGTGCATCATGCCGCCGTAGGCTTGGGCCAGCGCGTCGTAGCCGGGCCGCCCGAGGTACTCCTCCTCCCCGTATTGACCGTAGGTGCTGACCCGCACGATGACCAGACTTGGATTGACGGCAAGAGCAAGTTCGTTGCTGATCCCGACCCGCTCGCAGGTGCCCGGTGCGGACGATTCCATCCAAACGTCGGAGATCTTCCAGAGCGCCATCAACAGCTCGAGCCCGCTCGCCTTCTTGAGATCGATGCCCATCGACAACTTGTTCTTCGTGATCTCCGCGGTGTCGCACCCATGCTCGCGGGGACCACGGGTCAAGCGCGGGGCCATCCAACGGAACGTGTCGCCTCCCGGCCGCTCGACGTGGATCACCTCGGCTCCGAACTCGGCGAGCTTCGTACCTATGAACGGTTGGGCGATCAGAATTCCCGTGCCCACCACCCGAACGCCGGCGAGCGGCCCAAAAGTGGGTATCACCGTCGGCGTCGCGGGACGCTCCAGTGCTCGAACCCAGTCGGGCACCTGCTCCTTGAGTTCCTCGATGCGGTCCTCATCTCTGAGAATCCTCTGGTCGTGTCCCATCGTCGAACCCCCCTGGTCCTATTCGGTCCTTTGATCATCCGCATCGGGCTGGAAGACGACTGGAGCCTCACTGGAATGTGCGAAAGTTCGGCATGGAAATTCGGGTACTCGGTCCGCTCGAGGTAGTGGTCGGGGGTCGTCCCGTAGATCTCCCAAGTGCCAAGGCGCGCCTGCTCCTCGCCTCGCTCGTGGTGCGGGCCAATGAGGTCGTGTCGACGGACCGACTCTTCGAGGTCCTCTGGGGCGCAGAACCGCCCAAGAGTGCCGCCAACACCCTTCAGACCTATGTGGCTCACCTCCGGACCGCGCTCGAGCCCGACCGGTCTCGGCGCGGGTCGAACCGTCTCCTCGTCACCCGTGAGCAGGGTTACATGCTCGTAGTCGAGTCCGACGGAATCGACGCCGCGCGCTTCGAGCGTCTCGCCCAACAAGGTCAGCGGGAGCTGGCCACGTCGCCGGCCGACGCGGCCCGTACGCTGCGGGCCGCCCTCCTGCTCTGGAGGGGCGACGCCTTTGCCGACTTCACGTTCGAACCGTTCATTCAGGCCCATATCACCCGACTGACCGAACTTCGCCTATCGGCCTTGGAGGACCGCATCGGCGCCGATCTCACCCTCGGCGAACACGCCGGTCTGGTAGGCGAACTCGCCCAACTAGTGGCCGAGCACCCGCTGCGCGAACGCCTGGCCGGTCAGCTGATGGTCGCCCTGTATCGCAACGGTCGCCAGGCCGAGGCCTTACGGGCCTACGGGCGGCTACGGGAGACGCTCGTCGAGCAACTGGGCATCGAACCCAGCCCGATGCTGGCCCGCCTCGAGCAAGAAATCCTCGAACAACGATCGACCCTCGACTGGTGGCCGGCCGAGGCCGAACCGGCGCCCCGAGAGGTGCCCGCGCGCGTCGATCGCCATAGGTCGGATGAAGATGCCATCGTTCGCGCCCGAGAGGCCGTTGCGGATCATCGGTGGCAGGAGGCGGTTGATCTTCTGGCTGCGGCCGACCACGACGGAGCCCTTCGCGGCGACGATCTGGACGTTCTGGCCGACGCCTTACTGTGGAGCGCACGGCCACACGAGGCTCTGGTTGCTCGACAACGGGCTCACGGCGCGTTTGTCGAGGAGGGCAACAACGCTCGGGCGGCGATGACGGCGATCCTCCTGGCGATCTGGTTCGGTGCCCGCTTGCGGATCTCGGTGGCCGGCGGTTGGTTCCAGCGGGCGCAGCGCGCGCTGGAGGACGAGGCCCCCTGTGCGGTGCACGGGTTCCTCGAGTGGGCGGCCACAATGTTCGCGATTGCCACCGGGCAACACGAAGCCGCCCGGGAGTCGGCCCAGCGCACCTTCGACATCGGCCGGCGGTTCGGCGTGGCCGATCTTCAGGCGCTCGGCCTGACGCTTGGCGGCTACGTTCGAGTTCGCGAAGGCGAAGTAGCGCAGGGCATGCTCATGATCGACGAGGGTATGACCTGGGCCGTGAGCGGCGAGGTCTCGCCGTTTCCCGCTCAATTGGTGTTTTGCCGCACCATCAGCACCTGCTACGAGCTGGGCGACTATCGGCGGGCCGGAGAGTGGATGGACGCGATCGCCGAGTGCCGCGCCCTCACCGGCATCGACGGCCTTCCGGGCGATTGCGAGACCCACAGAATCGGCATCCTCATCGGTCGTGGCGCGTGGTCGGAGGGCGAGCTCCGAGCCCGTCACGCTTGCGCGGGCATGGAGCCGTTCGAACTCACCCACGTCGGGCTCGCCCTCTCCGAGATCGGTGAGATCCGGCTGCGGATGGGCGATCTCGACGGCGCCGCAGAGGCCTTTGCCAAGGCCACCGCAAACGCCGCGCCACCCCAACCTGGTACCGCACTTCTCCTGTTGGCCCGCGGCGACACGACGGGCGCCGCCGCTTCGATCGGCGGAGCGCTGGCGGAGGCCGGTTGGAACAATCTCACCCGCGCCCGGCTGCTGCCCGCACAGGTCGAGATCGCATTGGCGGGTGGCGACCTCGCCACGGCTAGGTCAGCGGCCACCGAGCTCGCAGAGCTAGCGACCGTGTTCGCCAGTCCAGCGATCCTGGCCGCCTCGGACAGCGCACGAGGCGCGGTGCTTCTGGAGGACGGAGACAACGCGGGTGCCGTCGAGTGTCTTCGACGCGGAGCGGATCTCTGGCGCGACGCCCACGCCCCGTACGACCGGGCACGCACGCGCACCTTGCTCGGCAGGGCCCTGCTCGCGTTGGGCGAGACAAGCCGCGGGCACGGCGAGCTGCATGCCGCCCAGGCGGCTTTCGAGTCCCTTGGAGCGCGGCTCGAGTTGGCCCGTCTTGAGCGGCTCGAGGCCCCACTGGGCGATCTGGCCTGAGGGCGGCGGACCGCTAGCTGGCCTGCTCGTCCTCACGGTCGAGGTTCCCGTCGCCCGAAGGCGAGCAGGCATGATCGCACACAGCCGCGTTTGCTGCCCTTGCTCTGCGACTAGCGACCCGTGAAATTTGGGGGGCGACGCTCGCCAAAGGCCCGCATGCCCTCTTTGAAGTCGTCCGACCGCACGGCCAGCTCCTCGTAGATCCCCTCCTGCTGGAGCGCGGCGTCAAGGTCCACTTCAAGATTGCGATGCAGCACCGTCTTGGCCAGGCCGACGGCGATGGTGGCCGACGCGGCCAACTCCTGGGCAACCTCCCTCGCCGCCTCGGCGAGTTCGTCGTCCGGAACACACCGGCTAACCAAACCCCATTGCTCGGCAGTGCGTCCATCGATCTCCTTGCCGCGCAAGATCATCTCCTTGGCGCGGGCCAGGCCGATCAGCCGGGGAAGCAGGTAGGTCGTGCCGCTATCGGGAGTGAACCCGCGCGGCACAAACGGCGACCAGAACCGCGCGCTCTCGGCCGCGATCACGATGTCTCCGGACAGCGCCAGCGAATTTCCGAACCCCGCCGCGTAGCCCTGGACGGCCACGATCACCGGCAGCTGCACGTCGATCACCAGCTTCACCAGACGATGGGGCCCGAACGGGAACCCTCGCTGCAGGTGACCGGCGGCAGGCCGGGCGGGCCGTTCGGCCGACGATCCGAGATCCCATCCCGAACAAAAATGATCTCCGTTGGCATTGAGCAGAACGGCGCGCGTCGATTCATCTACCGCCGCTTCGGATAGCGCGGAGATGAGCGCGTCGGCGAGCGCCGGCGTCATGGCATTACGCCGCTTCGGACGGTTCAATGTCAGCGTGAGCAGACCCGCGCTTCGGTCGATGATGAGATCGTCCGCCATCGCCACGTCAGTTCACCCCGAGCTTGCGGTTATCCCAGGTGAGGATCTTGCCGTCGACCACCAGCTCTATCGTTCCGCCCGACGCCTGACGATAGTGATCACGGGTCGCCGTCGGCATCGCCGCGGCCGCCGTGCGGTAAGCCCGGTATTTCGCGTCCGAGGCTGCCGCGATCGCGGCATGCCGATCGTCCGAGGGATCCAGGACGTGACCCGTGCACTCAAGATGAACGGCGCGCAGCTCGGCCCATCGCTCGCCGGCCTCTACAAGGAACGAGCACCGCGGATCACGCTTGATCCGCGCCAACTTCTTACCCCGCGTGGTGATGTAGATCCTTCGGTCGATCACCACGAACCAGATGGGAAGGGCCACGGGCCTGCCGTCGCGTTTCAGGGTCGTGAGAGTGCCATTGATGCTGCTTTCCAGCATCGCCCAGATCTCATCCTCGGTCATTCGGACCGTGGGTTTGCGCGCCGTCGGATCGTTCATCGTCGGTCGGTATCCCTTCTGCCACCCGTGAGAACAGTGTCTCACAGCTGCCGATCAAGCTGGCCGACCCACGAAAGGCGCCAGCGCCACATCGGCGATTCGCCGACGGTGCCAGCTGGAGCTTCCGTACATCGATTGATTCAGGAGAACTCGTTTCATCTGGAGATGCATGTCGTGCTCGAAGGTGAAGCCGATTCCGCCGTACGTTTGGAGCGCGTCCTTGCAGATTCGAGCCATCGCATCACCAACGTAGGATTTCGCCGTCGAAGCGGAAACGATGCGCGATCGCCGCTCGGCGGGATCACAGGGGCTCACCGCTTCGGCCGCGTCGGCGATGGCGACGCGGCTGGTTTCCACCAGTAACACCGCGTCGGCCAGGCGGTGTTTGATGGCCTGAAACGATCCGATCGGCCGGCCGAACTGGTGTCGCTCCTTCACGTACCCCGTCAGCTGTTCCAGTACCAGCTCCCCCACGCCAAAGCTGTCGATAGCGGCCGTCGTAGCCCCGAGATCGACGCAGGTCTCCAGCAGGGCTGCACCATCACCCACCGGGGCCAACACCCGTGACGGGTCAACCCGCAACGACTCGATCGACACAGTGCCCATCCGCCGCGTTCGGTCAACCAGCTCGATCGGCGTCACCTCGGCTCCCCGCTGCCGCAGCTCGACCACCACCGCCACCACCCCGGCATTGGTGCTGGCAAAGACGATCGCCTCATCGGCAATGAGCGCGTCGGGTACGAACGATGCGACTCCACTAAGGATTAACGCTCCGCCAGAGGTCACGGCGCTCATCCCGAGACCGGCGTCCGTGTAATGACCTTGCGGCCCGGCCATCGCCACGGTGACGATCCGCGACCCCTCCACCAGCCGAGCGCCGAGCTCGCCAGCCAGATCTTGGTTCGGCGCCGCGGCTAGCGTTCCACCGGCCACCACCGCGCTGGTCACCAGCGGCCCCCCCACCATGGAACGACCCAGCTCGCTGAACACGGGATAGGTGTCGCCTAGTGACACGCCGTACCCTCCGAAAACCTCCGGCAGGTGAGAAGCCCCCCAGCCGAGATCGACCATCTCGGCCAAGAGCTCAGGATCGTGGCCCAGCGGGTCCGCGAGCAGCGACCGAACCTTCTCACTGGTCGAGCGGTCCGAGAGGAGCCGGCGGGCCGTGGTCGCCGATTCATCACGTTCGGCGACGGACAATCTCATGGCCGACCCCCGGTGCCTTGGGGCTCTTTCGGGAGCCCGAGAACCTTCTCGGCCACGATGTTCCGCATGATCTCGTTCGTGCCTCCGCCGATGGTCCACGCGTAGGAGTTGATGAAGTCGTGGAGGAAGTCTCGACTCTCCCACCCGCTCGAGGGCACTGCCGGGCGGGATACTTGGGAAGGAAGGCCCTCCAACTCCATCCCGACTCGCATCAGGCGCTGCAGGAGTTCGGAGTAGTAGATCTTCACCACCGATGACTCAGGACCAGCGCCCCCGTTACGGATCAGGTTGGCGATCATCCGATTCAGAAGGAGGCGCAGGATCTCCACCTCGCCGTAGAGGCCACCGATCGCCTCGCGAATGGCCGCGTCCTCGACCGCCGGGCTCCCATCCGGCATCGTCCAGGCACACGCCGACTCGACGAGAAAGTCGCGGCCATTGCGGCGAAGCAACTCCGCTAGACCCACCAACACCACGGCCCGCTCTGAGCCGAGCGTCTGCTGCGATACGGCCCATCCGTCGTTCTCTGCGCCGATGAGATTGGTAGTGGGGATCAGCACGTCGGTCAGAAAGGTCTCGCAAAACTCCGATTCGCCGACCGCGTTCTTGATGGGCCGGACCTCAACCCCTGGAGTGTCCATGTCCAGGACGAAAAACGAGATCCCGCGATGCTTGGTGGAGTCGGGGTCGGTACGCGCCAACAGGATGCAGCGCTTTGCCTCGCGCGCCATCGACGTCCAGATCTTCTGTCCATTCACGACGTAGTGGTCACCGTCGCGCAGTGCTCGGGTCTGAAGCGAAGCGAGATCGGACCCGGCGTTTGGTTCAGAGAAGCCCTGGCACCAAATCTCTCCGCCGAGGATCGCCGGGAGGTAAAGCTCTCGCTGGGCCGGCGTACCGGCGTGCATGATCGCCGGCGCCGAGTTGTAGATGGCGACCTGCGAGATCGCATTGCGCGGGGCATCGCCGCGCGCCAGCTCCTCATAGAGCACAACCTGCTCGGCCAGGCTCATCTCGCTCCCACCCCACTGCCGAGGCCAGTGCGGCACGAAGTAGCCGGCATCGGCCAGCTGGTCTCGCCACCACCGCTGGAACGACATGAACGAGTCGTGGTCAGCTCCGCTTTGCTGGCGGCGCCAGTCCGGTGGCACGGTGCGCGCACACCACTCCCGGACCTCTTGGCGCCGTTCTTCGAATTGGTTCAGCTCGTCGATCATTGACCCTCGCCGTCGACGACCCACACCGGCGACCGTTTCTCGACGAAGGCGCGGGGACCTTCCTTGAAGTCGGGATGCCCCCAGTGCATCCGCAGCAGCGCCCACCCGTACTCCGTGGCCTCCTGGTAACCGAGATCGAGGCTCTTCCAAATGGCCTGCTGCGACAACGACACCGCGTGCGGCGAGTTGGCGCAAATATCGTCAGCAATCGCCGTGGCCGTAGGCAAGAGCTCGTCGGGCGCCACGAGCTCATCGACGAAACCAAGCTGATAGGCCCGCTCGGCGGACAGGCGATACGCCTTCCCCTGCAACGTCATGCGCAGCGCGGTGCCCAGTGGCAGGCGCTTGGCGAGGCCAATATTTTCGATCGCCCCCACCATCCCCACGTTGACGTGGGTGTCGAGGAAGCTGGCGCTTTGACTCGCCACGACGATGTCCGCGTCCACGACCAGGTGCAGGCCGGCGCCGGCGGCCAACCCGTTCACTGCGGCGATGACCGGCTTCCAGACGTCGCACTGACGGGGTGACCAGAACACCTCGTGCCTCATCGGTCCGTCTCCGGACGACACGCGACCGGCCTCGGCCACGCCTCCCACATCGGCTCCCGTGGAGAAGTGTCGCGACCCTGCCCCGGTCACGATGACACACCGAACCTGTGGATCGGCCTGTACGTCGGCCCAGATGGAGCGCATGACCGCATGCATCTGTCCGGTGAGCGAGTTACCCACCTCTGGACGGTTCACCGTTATCAGGGCAATGTGACCCCGCTTCTCGTAGAGCAGATCGGTGAAATCTGCCGAAAGTGCACCGAACGGTATTGGCACCCTTCCCCCTCACCCGATGTTGGGCGACGATCGACACCGTCGCTGTCTCGGGATTGAGCATACTGATATCGCGATTGAGGCCTCCGGGGCTCAGTTGGTCAGGATCCCTACTCGCCGTCGGGGAAATCGGCGGAGCGACTGACATCGGCCCACCGGGCCGCTTCGAGAGCGCGCTCCTCGGAGGCCTTCGCTGCAGAGGCCACCGCGCCCGCCCCGAGAAGCAATCGAAGCGGCGGATCATCGAGGCTCGCCATGTCAACAATGATCCGAGCGGCACGGGCGGGATCGCCACGCCACTGGGCCACCGTGGCTTCGCGATAGCGATTCATTGCCCCGACGGTGGAGTCGTAGTCGTCCATCGTCTCCCGCCGCTGCATCGACGAGCCGCCCCAATCCGTCCGGAATCCACCGGGCTCGATGATCGTCACCCTGACGCCCAGCGGCTTCAGCTCAGCATTTAGCACCTCTGAGAATCCCTCTACCGCAAATTTGGCCGTTTGGTAGGCGGCCATCCCCGGTGTGCCACCCACCCGGCCCCCGATGGAAGAAAACTGGATGAAGTGTCCCGAGCGCTGCTGGCGGAACACGGGGATGGCCGCCTTCGTCACATTGATCACGCCAAACAGGTTCGTCTCAATCTGGGCCCGGAAGTCGTCGTCTGCGGTCTCCTCGATCGAGCATGAATTGGCGTATCCGGCGTTGTTCACCACCACGTCGAGCGACCCGAACTCGTCAAGGGCGAGCTGCACGGCGGCTTGGGCCGACGCCTTATCGGTGACGTCGAGCGCCGCAGTGCGCACGAGCCCTTTGTACCGCGTGGTGAGATCGGCGAGTTGGTGAGGATCGCGAGCGGTGGCAACCAGCCGGTCTCCGTGGTCGAGTACGGCTTTCGATAACTCCCAGCCAAAGCCCCTCGAGCTTCCGGTGATCAGCCATGTCTTGGTCATCGTTCGTCCAATCAGGAGCTGAGGCGCGCCCGACGCGCCTGCTCAGTCCAGGTAAGTCAGGTCGTGCCGCCCCGACATCAGAGCTGCACGATCCCGGTCGGGCCACCGTCGAATCGTTGACATTGGTAGTGACGGGTCATCGTGGATCCAGCCGGGCCCAGCGCCATGTGGACCCGCAGATTGCGCTTGTGGAACAGCACCGTGAGCTCTGCGTCGTAACGGCCGGTATCAGCATCGGCCACAACAAAGCGCTCCAGTTCTCGCTCGGCCTCGAACCAATCAGCAGGCCGTCGGCCGAGGAGCTGATGCACATCGTCGATGTCGGCTCTGTCCAGTGCCTCACCGATCTGGTTGCGTCGCTGTAAATGGCGAGCGGCCCGAAACGCCAGGCGCAACTGATGTTGCACATCGGGATCGGAAGCCGACACCGAGCCCAGGGACCGAACCAAGTGGGCAAACGTCGCATCGTCGCGTGTCGGCTGCGACTCCGGCACTTCCACACTCGGCAAGTCCAGGCCCAGATACTCCCCGAGGAAGTCGGTGGCCATCAGGTTCGTCTCGCTGTCCCATTGCATGTACGTCATGATGTCCGTATCCGGCGGTGGATAACGCACGGCGTCGGTGAACATCAGGTAGTTGCCGATCGCGGCCGCGAAATGATGACGCTTGATGGCCTCAAGGTCCACCGGCGCTCCGGTGAGCTCCTCATAACGGGAGTAGATCTTGCCCATGTCACCGAAGGGAATGAGCGTGTCTCGCATTCGCCACACGGTGATGTCGGTCATCGGGTCACCCACGTGGCCGAACTCGAGGTCCAACACTGCCACCAGATGCCCATTGTGGTGATGGAACTGCCCGGAGTCCCACACCACCGGAGAGAGTCGACCGCTGGCCGACGGAAGATGACGGCGCATCCACCCGATCGCGAATTCGGCGAAGGCATCGGGGTCTCGCTTCTTGTCCCGGTAACGCTGCTCCATGTTTCCGTGCCCGATCATCGCGGCGTCTTCGCCGGGACCGGGATGAGTGATGCCGGCTTCGATAAACGCAGTGGGATCCGTCTGATGGAGACGGGCCAGCTGCTGGACGTACTCGTCGACGATCACATCGCGATCCGCGTCACTGGTGCCGTTGAAATGGGGCTGCCCCGGCACCCGCTCCATGAGAACGCAATCGAGTCCGGCGACGTTGTCGATGTAGCCATACAGATGGGGCACGGGAAACTCACGTTCCTCCATCAGCCGATGGAAGGTGTATTCGTGCCGCAGCGGAAACGCCTCGGTGTCGAATCGATCGCCGCGCAGAACCAACGAGAGCGTCTCCCCGTCGCGTTCCACGTCCACGAACCAGGTCGGCCGCCAGCGAGCCTGGCGCTCTACCAGAAGGGTTCGCCCGCCGGTAAGGCCCGTCACCGCCGCGCTCACTTGATCTGACGTCGGGATCATCGTCGGCTCCCCTCGTGCGTCGGACCGCGAAGGTCTCGCCCGACGCCTGCTGTTCCAGCGCAGGATGGTATCCGCCCAGCCGCGCCGCCCGTCCACCGAGCACTCAGGTGCGCCTCCTTTCAGGTCGGCACCGTTCGGCCCGGGGGACGAGGGTTGCGGAGCACGACACAGCACATACCCGGTTCGGGATCGAGCACCGCCGTCAACCACACCGAGCTCTCGACCCCGATTGGCTTGATGGTCTTGTCCCTGTTGATTGCCGGCCTGGTGTCGTGGGGAGCCACGTACGGAGGCAGCCTCGTGTTTGACTACGGGTTCAACGTGGAGACCGCGGGCGACAGCCCGGTGTGGCACCAGTCGGAGACCGACGTCTTTCCCGGCGATGGGCACCGACGTCCGTCGACTTGAACACTGACGCCTACCGGATCCTCAGCCGAGCATCACGCCTTCGGCGGAGTTCGACGGCGTCGGGTCGGGGAGGCGCATCATCCGGAAGGAATTGAACAGTCCGACCAACCCAGCGAGGATTGGGATGATCAGCGCGATCTGAAGCGCGATGGGTCGGGCGTCGGTGTTGATGCGGATGATCTCTTCCTGGATGGCCACGGGTTGGTTGACGAGCAGTTCCTGCAGGTGGGTGTTGGTCATCACTTCGGCGTTGTCTTCCAGCGCGTCCGCCACGTGTTGTTGTTCGGCCGGAGGAAGCACGGTGCTGTTTTCGGCCATGCGGGTGAATCCGAACGACAGGGCCGCCAGCATGATGGCGCCGGCGAAGGCCAACCCGAATGACAACCCGAACGACCCCGCGGCCGAGTTGACTCCGGCCGCCTCGCTGACCCGTTCGTCGGTAACCGGCGACAGCGTGTAGTTGTTCAGCTGAGACACCAACAAGCCCAGACCGGCGCCGGCAATGATCAATGGCACGACCAACGACCATCCCGAATCGGCTCGAGGCACTACCGGTACAAGCACCACCAACCCGAGCACGAGGAGCACGAAGCCGGCTCGAATGATGCTGGCCGGCCGGCGGTCACCGCCTTTTTTCCCCGCAACGAGAGCCACGGCGAACATCGTGAGCGAGAGCGGAGCGAGCGACAAACCGGCTTCCATGGCGTTGTACTCGAGCACCATCTGGAGGTAGATCGGAAGCACGATCATCGTGCCGCCCAGCGCGATCTGCTGGAGCATCTGTCCGGTGACCCCGAATCGGAAGATCTTGGACTGGAACAGATCCGGATCGATCAGCACCGGACGCGCTTGGCGCTTTCGGTGGGTGAGCCACCAAGCCAGCGAACCCATCGCCACTGCGCCCACCGCCAGAAAGAGCCCGACGGCCTCGCCGCCCTCCTGCCAGATCAAAATGCCGAGCACGATGCCACCCATGCCGAGCACGGAGAGGGCGGCGCCGACGACATCGATACTTCGATCTCCCGTGTAGGGAACGTCGCGAATCAGCTTGACACCGGAGAGCACGACAGCAATCACCGCGACCTCAAGCAGGAATGCAATCCTCCACGACAAGTAGGTGGTGATGAAGCCGCCCAGCAATGGCCCCACCGCCGCGGCAATCGCCGCGGCGGCCCCGACCAACGCATACACCCGCTTCTGGGCTGCGCCTTCGAAGTTGCCGTGGATCAGTGACTGCATGGCCGGCAGGAGCAACGAGGCTCCGAGGCCGCCCAAGATGGCCCAAAAAATAAACACCGCCGTCACGCTCTGAGCCAGCGCCATCGACAGGGCACCGATGGCGTACCCGAGTAGACCCAACACGTAGGCCTTCTTGCGCCCGATGAGGTCTCCTACCTTGCTGCCGATGAGGATGAACGCTGCCGACACCAACGCCTCTAGCGCGATGGCCGACTGAACATTGCTGACGGTGGTGTGGAGATCGTCCACCACCGAAGCAATCGAGACATTCATCAAGGACGTATCAACGACGAGCACGAACATCGCCATCGCCAGCAGAATGGCGAGACGCGAGCTGCCGGGATCCTCGCCGGACTCGGAGCCCGCCGGCGCGTCGGTCAACGCCGGTTCTGCGCGCGCATCGTCCGCGCCACGTGGTTCCTCAGTCACGGTCGATCGCTGTCAGCTGGTTGTGTCACCACCCAAGCATGCCCCATCCGACTCGGCTGATCGGTAATCCGCGTACCTCGTCACGACGGACCAACGGCAAAGGTCAACGGCAGCTCGGAAAAATGGTACGTCGCCGACGGGAACACCACCCGCGGTTCGAAGCCATCGGCCAACTGGTAGTCGGGGATCTGCCGGTGGAATTCCTCCAGTACGAGCCGTAGCTCCCGCCTCGCGAGGTGCGACCCGACGCAGCGGTGGATCCCCGACCCGAAACCGAAATGACCTACGTCGGGCGCGTCCAGGTTGACCCGATCGGCATGGTCACCACGCTCGGGCGAACGGTTGGCGGCGCCCCAGGCGATCTGGCACATCGACCCAGCCGGAATCCTGACGCCACACACTTCGGTGTCGGCCATCGTCACCCGCACGGTTGTCGGCGCGGGAGGCTCAAGGCGCACGATCTCCTCGATGAACGTCGCGGCGGCCGCCGGGTCGGCGACCACTCGTCGCCGCAGGTCGGCATCGCGAGCCAGGTAGCTCATCATGAAGCCGATCGCCGCAGTCACCGTGTCGAGGCCCGCCAAAGTGAAGAGAAAGCACATTCCGAGCATCTCGGCGTCGGTCCACGCCTCGTCTCCGGTTAGCGACAGGATATGGCTCAACATGTCGTCCCCCGGGGCGGCACGCTTCTGGTCGATGAACGCCTGGAGGTAACCGAAGAGCTGCTGTCCGGCCGCCGCCACCTCGGGGGTCGGCTCTGCCCCCGCGGTTCCGGAGTTCACCGTCTCGACCCAATCGATGAACATGTCGCGATCGGTGGCCGGCATGCCGAAGAGTGTGAGAAAGACGCTGGTGGGATAGAGGCGCGCGATATCGGCCATCACATCGCACCGACCGCTGCCGGCAACGCGGGCCACGAGGTCGGCGATCTGTTGACGCAGTTGTACGTCGAGTTCGTTGACCACCCGCGGTGCCAGCAAGGGATCGAGCACCTTGCGGAACCGCCGATGATCGGGAGGATCGATTGCCAGGGGAACCAGGGGAACGGGGCTACCGAGAAATTCGAAGGCCGGGCCGCTGGCGAAGATCTCCGGATGCCTCGCCGCGAACGTCACCGCCTCGGGGCTGCTGAGGTACCAGACGCCGTCCGCCGCCTGGAACACATCACCAAATGACCGCACGACCTTCCAGCCCACCCCTCGATCGGCCTGCATCGGAGCCGACCCGTAGTCGAACATGGTGCGACCTCCGTCGAGTTCGTTTGGCGCGTCCATCCCTAACCCCCGCTCTGCCGCGTATCCGTGGGGCGACAGCGTACCTCATATCTCACTATGAGTCGGGCGCCGGTTCCAAGGCGCGGCGCGGCTCCGTGGTACCCGCAGATGAGTGCACCATTTGGGCGAGCTTGATATTGTCGGCGCTTCGCAGGAATCGACGAGTTCGTTGACGTGGCCGCGACGGAGGCGGTTGGAGGTTCGCATCGCTGAGGGGGGCGCTCATGACCGACATGATCTACGAACTGCTCGAGTCGCTCGACCTTACGGAGATCGAGCCGGGCAGATTCCAGGCCCCCCACGTGCAGGACGACACAGGCCGACTGGTGGTCTTCGGAGGGGAGCTTCTCGGGCAGGCAATCGTGGCTGCCACTCGAGCGATGCCGGACAAGCGGGTGAAGTCGGTGCAGACTATCTTCGCCCGTGGGATAGACGCTCGCCGCCCGGCCGATATCCGGCTCGAGCCGATGCACGAGGGTCGAAACCTCGGTAGCACCACCGTGACGTTCTCGCAGGACGGACGGCTCTGTGCCCGATCCCTCGTGCTCCTCGATGTCTGGGAGCCGGACCTCGTGCGCCACCAGCCCGAGATGCCGGTGGTTCCCGCACCAGAGGAGTCTCGTGCGACTGAGCACTCGTTGGCGGCGCCGGAAACTATCATCATCGGCGACGTCGACATCCTCGACCCCACACTCACAGGGCCCCCGACGCTGCAGCTGTGGGTACGGTTCAAAGGCGCGCCCGCCGGCGACGCGGCCGTGGCCCGCGCGCTGCTCGCCTACGCCACCGACGGCTGGCTCATCGGCACCGCAACGCGTCCGCACGCCGGTATCGGCCAGTCGATGGCGCACAAGGAGATCTCCACCGGCGTGGTGAGTCACGCGGTGATCTTCCACGAGGAGTTCGATGCGAACGAGTGGCTGCTGCTCGATCACGAGGCCGTGTTCGCGGGCGGCGGACGTTGCTACGGAAAGGGAAATGTGTTCACCGAAACCGGCACGCTGGTGGCGACCTTCACCCAGGAGGCGCTCCTGAGGCACTTTCCCGGCGGGCAGGATCCGCGGGGCAAAGAAGCGACCGTTTTCTGACGATGAATCTGCGACTGTCCGCCGATCAACAGCTCCTGGTCGACACGTTCGCCAGTCTCTACCGCGACCTGTCACCGACCTCGGTGGTCCGCGCCGCCGAATCCGGTTCTGGGATCGACAACAAGTTGTGGACTGCACTGGTCGAGACCGGCGCAATCACCATGGGAGTTCCCGAGGAACACGGAGGTGGCGGTGCGGAGATGCTCGACCTCGCCCTGGTGGCCGAGCAGCACGGTCGTCATCTTGCTCCGGCGCCGTTGATCGAAGCCCAGGTGGCAACTCGGTTGTTGGCCAGCCTCGTCGACGACGGCGCCGCGTTGGACCTGAGCGACTTGCTGAGTTCCGGGCGCGTCGTGACGCTAACGGTGCGGCCTTCGTCGGGAAGCCTGGCCACGCTGGTGCCGGGCGGCTGGGTGGCGGACGTCGCCCTGGTGCTTTCAGGCCAGCGGCTGTTGATATTCGACCTCGAGGGCCATCGGACAAAGGTCGACAACACGGGCGGCCTTCCGCTCGCCGACATCACGGTGCCGGCAGACGCAACCGAGATCGCATCGGGTCCGCGCGCGCAGACGGCGTTCAGCGTCGCCCGGTTCGAGTGGTTGAGCCTGATGGGTGCCGCGTTGGTGGGTATCGGAGAGCGAGCGTTAGAGATCGGGGTCGACTACGCCCGTGAACGCAAGGCGTTCGGGCAACCGATCGGCGCGTTTCAGGAGGTGGCCCATCGTCTTGCCGATGTGGCCACCGCCATCGACGGGGCGCGCTTGCTGGCCCGAGAGGCCGCGTGGGCCGCCAGCGCGGATCCGGACCGCTTCCATCAGTTAGCGGCCATGGGCTTCGCGTTCGCGGCTGAGACGGCGCGCGCCGCCGGATATCGGAGCCTCCACGTCCATGGCGGCTATGGCTCGATGGCGGAGTACGACATCCAGCTGTACTTCCGCCGAGCCTGGGCTTGGGCGGCCCAGTACGGGCCGCCTGAGTCGGCGTACGACTTGGTAGCGGATCAACGCTACGGATTGGGGGCCGAGCGCTGATGGACTTCTACATGGGTGACAACGTGGAAACCGTGCGCCGCGAGGCGCGGGAGTTCCTCGCCGAGGTCATGACCCCGGCTCTGGCAGAGCGCATTCGACGCACCGGCACCATGCACGACGATGCCTTCGCCGCCGCGCTGGCCCGGCGGCGATGGATCGCCGCCGACTGGCCCGAAGAATTCGGTGGGTTCGCTACCGACGTCATGGAGATGTACGCGCTCAACGAAGAGCTGGCCCGCGTAAGTTCCCCCGTCTACGGCCTCAGCACGACACAGATCACG
>Ga0068860_100002853_pt1 | contig 17942 bp, 15 predicted proteins | sample KBSSwiS32_FD_66597 | JGI IMG/M metagenome (GOLD analysis project Ga0068860, IMG submission 66597) | Switchgrass rhizosphere microbial communities from Kellogg Biological Station, Michigan, USA - KBS Switchgrass S3-2 | ecosystem: Host-associated > Plants > Roots > Rhizosphere > Soil ... | reverse complement strand
TGCCCATGATCGCGGCGACCTCCACGAACATCACGAGCGTGACGGCGAACTGGAGCTGGGTGAGGAAGCGGTTGAGCATCCCGCGAAGATAGCGCGCTCAGGAGAGGGCGCGCTGGTAGACCGCCAGCGTCTGCCGCGCGCAGTCCTCCCACCGGTACCGGGCCGCGCGCTCCCGCCCCAGCTCGACCAGCCGGCCGCGCTCCACCGCGTCGGAGGCGATCCGCCGCGCCGCCTCCAGCCACGCCTCGGGCTGGTCGGGTGGCAGCAGCACGCCCGCGGCGCCCACCACCTCCGGGAGCGACCCCGCCCGCGCCGCCACCACCGGGCAGCCCGCGGCCATCGCCTCCAGCGCCGGAAGGCCGAATCCCTCGTAGGTCCCGGGCAACAGCAGCGCCATCGCCCCCGCCAGCACCGCCGCCAGGTCCTCGTCCGGCAAGGACGGCAGCTCCACCGCCGACGCGTCTAACCCCAGCCGGGCCTTCGCCCCTTCGCCCGCGAGCAGCGCCACGGGCGCGGGCAGCCTGGCCGAGATCCCCGCCAGCAGCCGGAGGTTCTTGTGCGGCTTCTCGTTGCCCACGGCGACGAAGTAGCGGAGCGGGAGGCCCAGCCGCTCCCGCGCGCGCGCCACCGCCGCCGCGTCCGAGCGCGAGAAGCGCGCGTCGGTCCCCTCCGGGATGACCTGCAGCCGCTCCGGCCGGAGCCGGAGGTGGCGCGCCAGCTCGCCGCGGGAGAACTCGGAGACGGTGATCAGCGCGCGGGCGAAGCGGGCGCGCGGGCCGACCACCAGGCGGTAGTACGCGACGCGCCCCGGCCCGTAGTGCTCCGGCATGGCGAGGTGGTTGGCGTCGTGGAGCGTGGCCACCAGCCGCCCCGGCCACAGCAGCGGGAGCGAGAACGAGGTGGCGTGGAACAGGTCGGCGCGGGCACGGAGGAGGTCGGCCGCCAGCAGCGGCTGCTCGGAGAGGGTGAGGAACCCGGCCGTCCCCCGCAGCAGGCGGATCCGCGGCGCGAGCTCACCGAGATCGCCCGGCAGCCCCTGGGGCGCGGTGAGCCCGCTCAGCTCCCAGCCCGGCGGCAGCAGCGGCGGCAGCGCCCGCGCCAGCTCCAGCGCGTACCGCGCGATGCCGTGCAGGCGGCCGTGGACCATCCGCAGATCGATGAGCACTCGAGGCAACGAGGCGCGGACCATACAACCGCGCCCGCGCGCTCGGTGCCTCCACTACCTCGGCGGCGCGCTCCCCGAGTCGGGGCTGGCCTGGACCACCACGCCCGTGGTGGTCCCGGTGGCGGCGGTCATCTCCGGGCCGCTCTTGTTGCACACCGACGTGGCCAGCAGGAAACCCGCCCCCAGGCCCAGCAAGAACCCCGCCCCGAAGACCGCGGCCGTGTTGGTCGTGCCACTTCCTCCCCCGACGGGAGGTCTACTCTCCGTTTGCCCTTCTTCGACGTCCGGCATCGCCCCCTCCTCCTGACTCCTATTCGAACAGCAGCACCTGCTCTACCCAGCGCCCGCCCCCGCGCGCCGTCCAGCGCACGCGTTCGTCCCGGAGCGCCACCGCCGCCGGCTCGCCGCTCCGGATCCGCTCCAGCACCGCGTCGAAGAAGCGCGGCGCCTCGCCGTCGGGGATCTCCTGCGTGGCGGCCAGCACCGTCCTCGCCCCGGCGCGGATGAAGGCCGCCGCCAGCCCGTGGCTCTCGTGCAGGGCCAGCGCCGTCCTCGCCGAGTAGCACGCCGCCAGCACCACCAGCGGCTGGCCCAGGAAGCGCGCTCGCCCGAGATCGCCCTCGGTGAGCGCGTACTCGCCCTTGGCGTCCGGCGAGAGCGCGATGAAGGACGCGCCCGACCGCTCCGGGTTCACCAGCCCGTGCGCGTGGATCTGCACCTCGGTCGCGTCCCGCATCGCCTCCAGGACCCGGCCTGGCGTGGCGGCTTCGGCCCGCAGCACCGTCCAGTCCGCACCGGCGGGCGCGGGGGCGCTCAGCGGGGCGAGGTGCAGCGAGGCCGGCGGGACCGCCGACGTCACCAGCAGCCGCCGCGCCGCCGCCGGAGCAGGCGAGGCCGCCTTCGCCCCGTGCGAGACGCGATAGCTCCAGGCCACGTCCGCGGGCAGCAGGTCGGCCAGGCCGACCACCCGCGGGCGCGCCAGCACCTGGACCGACGCGCAGCCGGCCAGCGCCTTCCGCAGGTCCGGCGAGACCAGGCCCTCCGCGGTCGACAGCGGCGAGCGCCGCCCCCCGTCGTACCGGCCGGTCAGCGCCCCGCCCGGGCCGCGCGCCACCACCAGCGTGCGCTCGTCGTCCGCGTTCACGCCCAGCGCGCAGGCCGCCGGCGGAGCCATCCCCAGCTCCTCCGCGAACAGCCCCATCGCCCGCTCCATCTCCCCGTGCTTGCCCGCGTCCATCAGGAGCGCGGAGTAGGCGTAGGCCCTCGCCTTCTGGGCGTGGGTCTCCGCCTCCGGGAGCTTGGCGGCGTCGGCGATCGCCTCGCGGAGGATGGCTTGCCCGCGCGCGCGGTCGCGCTCGATCTCCGAGCGCCCCTCGTTCTGCTTCGCCATCGCCCGCTCGCCTGGCCCGACGTCCTGGCGGGCGCGGAACGCGGCGAGCGCCTCCGCCATCTTCGGGCCGTCGTCCGGCCTCGGGGCCCCCCGCGCCAGGTCCGCCAGCAACGCGATGTAGGCCAGGTCCACCGGCGGCCGGCACCCCGGTCCCAGGTCGAGGCGGCGCCTGGCCTGCGCCATCTGGAAGTCGTCCAGGAACGCGGTCGCGAGGTTGGTCGCGATCCACCCCACCTCCGCGCAGCTGTCGTGCGCCCGCGCCAGGGCCTCTTCCAGGTAGGCGCGGGCCTGCGGGACGTCGTGCTCCAGCCGCGCGATCTGCCCCAGCTCCAGCAGGGCCCCCTGCTCCTGGACCCACTCCCCGTCTCGCCGAGCGCGCGCCAGCGCCCGCAACGCGTGCTCGCGCGCGGGCCCGTACTGCTGCAGCGTCACGTAGGCGAACGACAGCGTCCACTCCATGGTCAGACAGCGGAAGGCGTGCCGGCCGGCCTGGCACTTGCCCAGCGCGCGCTCCAGCCGCTCCACCGCGAAGGCGCCGCGGTCCTTCGCCATCTCCGCGTCCGCCTGCCGCTGCTCGGCGAGGAGCTGGAACCAGGGGTCGCCGGTCCCGGCCGAGAGCTGGGCGTACTCGTCCAGGTGGTCCCCCGGGTCCGGCAGGTGCTCCAGCGCGCCCAGCAGCAGGTCGCGCTCACCGGAGGCGCGCAGCCGGCCCAGCAGCCCCTCCACCTCCGCCCGCGCCATGCCGCCGGCGGCGAGCGCCGCGTACTCCTTCGCCAGCGGGGCCCGGCGCGCGAAGTCCCGGGCGGCGGCCCACCGCGCGTACTCGCCGGCGGCGTGGTCCCCCGCGATGTCGTCCAGCGTCCCGGCCATGGGCAAAAGCGCCTGCACCCGCTCGCGCGACGGGGCCGTCCGGACGGCCTCGAAGAAGCAGGTGCGCGCCTGCCCGGGGACCGCCCGGATCCGCGGGTCCGCCAGCGGCACCCCGTCGGCCTTGAGCCGGCGGCACTCCTGGCGGAAGGCGTTCCAGGCCTTCTCCCGCTGGTCGAACTCCTCGTGCAGCTTCCGGGCGCGCTCGCGGGCCTCCTGGCTCCAGCCCGGCTCGTTCAGCGCCGCCACCTGGTCGAACGCCCGGGCGGCGGTCTCCAGCAGCCCGATCTCCTTGAGCGCCAGCGCGCGGTTCCACAGCGCCGGGGCGTAGTCGGGCCGGGTGCCCAGGGCGCGGTCCGCCCGCTCCAGCGCCTCCACCGCGTCGTCCGCCAGCAGCGCCGCCGCGGACCGGTCCACCTGCGCCTCGGCGGTGGTGTCCTCCGCGTCCAGGTACGGCGCCGCCTGGGTGGGCTGCCGGCGGACGAGGTACGCCACCGCGATGCCGCGCTTGTCGCCGCGCCGCTCGAGCGCCCCCAGCGCCGTCAGCGGCGGCGTGGGCACCGGGACGGACGGGGCGCGCACCACGTCGTACGGCCGGAAGCGGTCTGCCTGGGCCCGGCTCACCCGCGCCTCCAGCAGCCGCGACGGCGCGTTCGCCAGCCACAGCTCGTCGTCCCCCCCGGCGCCCCAGCCCCGCCAGAGCGCGGCGCCGGTCACCACCGAGAGGAGGAGCGACGCCGCCAGCGCCATCACGGCGACGGGCGGGCGGCGAAAGGGGAGCACCCTGGCCAGGCCGCGCCGCCGGGTCGCGGCCTCCTCGCCGAGGGTCGCCAGCTGCAGCAGGTCCACCAGGTCGCGCTGGCAGTCGTCGCAGCCCACCAGGTGCGTCTCGAAGGTGGGCAGCCGGGACGGCTCCAGCTCGCCGTCGGCGTAGGCGTGAAGGTCGGCGCACTCGGGGGTCATGAGGCCGCCTCCTGGGTCATGGGGAGCAACAAGCCCTTCAGCTGCTCGCGGGCCCGCTTCAGCCGGCTGGTGACCGTCCCCATGGGGATGGCCAGGCGGGCCGCGATCTCCTTGTAGGAGCGGCGCTCCAGCGCGTGGAGGTGGAACACCTCCCGGAAGGGCGACTTCACCCGCGGGAGGACCCGCATCAGGTCGTCCACCGATACCCGCGCCCACGCCTCGGCCGGCTCCGCCGCCGGGTCCGGCGCGGCCCCGACCAGGGGGGCCATGTCGCTCACCAGCTCCACCGGCCGCCGCCGCTGCCGCGCGAGCTGGAGGATGCGGTTGGCCAGGATGCCGGTGACCCAGGCCCGGAAGTTGGTCGCCCGGTCGAACCGGTTGAGGTGGTGGAGGGCGGCCAGGAAGGTGGTTTGCACGAGGTCCTCCGCGTCCGCCTGGTTCCGGCACTGGCGCAGCGCCACGGCCCGGAGGATGGGTCGCACCTCGCGCACCTGCCCGTTGAACCAGGCCTTTTCTTCCGGCGTGGGCGTGTAGGTAGGCGCGTCGGCGACGCGCGACTCTCCGGGCTCCTTCACCAGCGTCAGTCTACGTTCCACTCTTCCCGGAGAGCGCGTCACATCGGATTTGTTCCCGCCACTATCTATTTCGAGGGCCCGGGAAGAAGTGGCAGCACGAGGGCTATGGGGGGGTCGGGGTCCCGCACGCCGGACATGAAGGGGGGGACGGCGTGCAGACCCCGGCAGTAGTCCACCGGGGGCTGGGCTAGAACCCGCCACCGATGAAGGTGGCGCTGGTCCACGACTGGCTGGTGGCGTACCGCGGCGGGGAGCGGGTGCTGGACGCCATGGCCCGCATCTTCCCGGACGCGGATCTCTACACGCTGCTGCGCAAGCCGGGCGCGCTGCCGCCGTCGCTGGAGTCGCGCCACCCGCGGACCTCGGCGCTGCAGGCGCTGCCCGGCGTGCACCGCTACTACAAGCACCTGCTGCCCCTGCTCCCCGCGGCCATCCGCTCCCTCTCGCTCGAGCGCGGCGGCTACGACCTGGTCATCTCCTCCAGCTCCTGCGTGGCCAAGGGCATCCGCGTCCCTCGCGGCGCTCGCCACCTCTCCTACGTGCACGCGCCCATGCGCTACATGTGGCACCAGTTCGGCGACTACTTCGGCCCCGGCCGCGCGGGTCTGGTCACCCGGCTGGGCGCGCGCGCGGCCCGCCCGCTCCTGCGGCGCTGGGACGTGCGCAGCTCGCGCACGGTCGACCGCTTCGTCGCCAACAGCCGCCACATCGCCGGGCGGATCCGCGAGCTGTACGGCCGGGACGCCGCGGTGGTCTATCCGCCGGTCGACCTGGACCGCTTCGTCCGCGAGCCTCCTGGTCAGGGCCGCGGAGGCTACCTGCTGTGGCTGGGTGCGCTGGTCCCGTACAAGCGGGTGGACCTGGCGCTCGCGGCCGCCGCGCGGAGCGGGTGGCCGCTGTGGATCGCCGGCCAGGGCCAGCTCCCGCCCGGCCCCGTCCCCCCGAACGTCCGCGTGCTGGGGGTGGTGAAGGAGGAGGAGGTCCCCGCGCTCTACCGGGACGCGCGCGCGCTCCTGTTCACCGGCGAGGAGGACTTCGGGCTCACGCCCCTGGAGGCGCAGGCGGCCGGGCGCCCGGTGGTGGCGCTCGCCCGCGGCGGCGCGCTGGAGACGGTCACCCCGCGCACCGGCCTGTTCTTCAGCGAGCCGACGGTGGAGTCGCTCTTGGGCGCGCTGCGGTCGCTGGACGACTGGGAGCGCGCCTTCGACCCTTTGGAGGCGCGCGCCAACGCGCTCCGCTTCGGCCAGGAGCCGTTCCGGGAGGGCTTGTTGCGCGAAGTGGAGGCGCTCATGGGGGCGGCTTGATTCCTCCTGGAAAATCCGCGATGTAGACGCGGCCTTGTTCAGCCGTTTCCAGCGCTTCTACAACTCGATCAAGATCGCCCTCGACGGGGCGGTCCTGACCCTGGCGTTCGCGGCCGCCTACTTCACCCGGTTCTACGGCCCCTTCGAGCACGAGTCGCTCCCGCTGCCCGCGGAGACCGTCAAGGTGCTGGCCTGCGCGCTGGTGGCGTTCCCCATCGCCTTCCACCAGGCGCGCCTCTACACCACCAACCGCGTCCGCACCCACGTGGGCGAGGTGTTCGAGATCTTCAAGGCCACCATCACCGCCACCCTCATCCTGGTGGCGGTGACGTACTTCACCCGCGACCGCTACTCCCGGCTCACGCTGGCCATCTTCGTCGGCTACGCGTTCGTCGGCGTCTCGGCGGTCCGGATCACCTTCCGCGCCACGCTCAACGCCATCCGCCGCCGCGGGTTCGACCTGAAGTCCATCCTGGTCATCGGCGCCGGGTCGCTGGGGCAGCGGGTGGTGGAGACCATCCACGGGCACCGCGAGCTGGGCTTCAAGGTGGTGGGCGTGCTCACCCGCCACCCGGAGAAGGTGGGCCAGACCATCGACGGGTCGCCGGTGGTGGGCCTGGTGAAGGACGTGTCGGAGGCGCTGGACCGCGCGCCGGTGGACCAGGTCATCGTGGCGCTGCCGGTGGAGGACCAGCCGCTGCTCAAGGACCTGATGGAGGTGCTGGCCCAGCGCACGGTGGACGTGAAGGTGGTGCCGGACCTGATGCAGTACATCACCCTGGGCGGCGGGCTGGAGGAGTTCGGCGGGCTGCCCATCATCAGCCTCCAGGGCGGCCAGCTGCAGGGCTGGGGCCTGGTGGCCAAGCGCGCCTTCGACTTCACCATCGCCGCGGCGGCGCTGGCGGTCACCGCGCCGGTGATGCTGGTGGTCTCCGCGCTGATCAAGCTCACCAGCCGGGGCCCGGTGTTCTACCGCCAGGAGCGGATGGGGATGGACGGGCGGACGTTCGAGATCCTCAAGTTCCGCACCATGCGCGAGGGCGCGGAGACGGCCGGGGCGATGATGGCCACCCGCGGCGACCCGCGGCGCACCGCGCTGGGCGCGTTCCTGCGCAGCGTCTCCATCGACGAGCTGCCGCAGCTGTTCAACGTGCTCAAGGGCGACATGTCCCTGGTGGGCCCGCGCCCCGAGCGCCCGGTGTTCATCGAGGAGTTCCGGCGGCAGATCCCCCGCTACCACCTGCGCCACAAGGTGAAGGCGGGGATCACCGGCTGGGCGCAGGTGAACGGGCTGCGCGGCCAGACCTCCATCCAGAAGCGCATCGAGTACGACCTGTATTACATCGAGAACTGGTCGCTGCTGTTGGACCTGAAGATCCTGGTGAGGACCGCGCTGGGCGGCTTCCTCTCCCGGAACGCGTACTAGCCATGAAGACCTTCGCCGAGTTCTGGCCGTTCTACGTGGGCGAGCACCGCAAGCCCATCACCCGCGCGCTGCACTTCTGCGGGAGCAGCATCGCGGTGGTGCTGCTGGTGACCGCCCTGCTCACGCAGCGCTGGTCGCTGCTGGGGGTGGCGCTGGTGCAGGGGTACGCCTGGGCGTGGGTGGGCCACTTCGGCTTCGAGAAGAACAAGCCGGCGACCTTCAAGTACCCGCTCTGGTCCTTCGCGGGCGACTGGAAGATGTGGGCGCTGATGCTGACCGGGCGGATGGGCGCGGAGGTAAAGAGACTGGGGCTCGACGCCCCGCTCGCCGGGGCTCCGCAGGGCGCCCGGCCGTAGCGACGTTGCCTCCCAGGAGGAGGCGATGGTCGAACTGGTCGAGGAGTTCGGTCAAGCGGTGAGCGCCCCCGGGACGGTCCGGCGCTTCGTGGTGCGGGCCTACTCGGCGCCTCAACCGCAGGGCGTGCTGTGGGACGCCTGGCTGGTCTTCTTCCCGGAGGACGGCGGCCCGCCGCTCGTCGGCGATCGCGAGACCTCCCAGCAGCGGGAGGACCTCCTCTACTGGTCGAGCGGGCTGGAGCCCGTCTACCTGGAGGGGGCGCTGGAGCGGGTGGCCCGCGCGCAGGGCCAGCCCCTCTTCCGCCACGAGCCGTGGGGCTCGGACCTGGCGGAGCTGCTGCTCGAGGAGCGGATCGCCTACCGGCTGGCGCGCCAGCACCTCATCGAGGGGGGCCGGGCGGTGCTCTCCCCCGCGCCGGCCCCCGAGCCCGAACCGGGCCACGCCTGAGCGTTACTCGCTCGCCCCCACCGCGCGCAGGTGCGCCGGCGGGTGGGCGGCCGTGGCGCGGCGCGCCCCCGGGGCGCCGTCGAAGAGCGGGATGGCCCGCCGCCCGGCCAGAGGCAGCATCAGCCAGTCCATCACCACCCGCACCGAGTTCACCGGGTCCGGCATGAACCACATGAAGAAGCTGAAGCGGGAGATCCACGCCAGCCAGCCGGTGAGCTGCACCCCGTACAGCTCGGTCGCGCCCTTGCCGATGCCCAAAGACGCCACCTGCCCCAGCCCCGGGTAGGTGAACGGCTTCATCGTCTTGCCCAGGATGGTGGCGCCGATGTTGTGGCCCACCCACTCGCCGTGCTTGATGGCCCAGAGCGCGTTCGCCGGGCAGGGGAGGCGCGTCCGCGGGTGGATGAGGTGCGCCGCGTCGCCGCCGGCCCAGACGTTGGCCTCGCCCTTCACGCGGTTGAACTCGTCCGCCATCAGCCGGCCGTCCTGGGCGCGCGGGAGCTGCTCCGTCCCCGGCATGACCTTGAGCTTCATGCCCACCGTGGAGAGCACCAGCGCGGCGGGGACCAGCTCGCCGTCGGAGAGGAGCGCGCCCTCTTCGGTCACCCGCTCCAGCCGCGTGCCCAGCCGGACGTCCACGCCCCAGCCGTAGAGCTGTTCGGTGGCGTAGTCCGCCAGCTTGTCGAAGCGCGGGCGCCACTGCGGGAGGAGGCCCTCGCCGGAGTGGACCAGCACCACCCGCGGGCGCCGCTTGCGCAGCACCGGGTAACGCTCCTTGAGGGCATCCACCAGCTCCGCCATCGCCGCGCACATCTCCACCCCGGCGAAGCCCCCGCCGGCGATGACGATGGTGAGGTAGCGCTGCTGGAGCCTGGGGTCCGAGACCGCGTCCGCCGCCTCCAGGTTGGTGAGCAGCCGGTTCCGCACCGCCAGCACCTCGCCCACGCCCTTGAGCGGCAGGCCGTGCTCCTCCAGCCCGGGGACGGCGTCCATCGCGTCGTAGGAGCCGGTGCCGATCAGCAGGTGGTGGTAGGGCAGCTCCTCCTCCACGCCGCCGCCCACCACGCGGACCTTCACCGTCCGCTTCTGCAGGTCCACGGACACCGCCTCGCCGCAGACGTGCCGCGCGTGCGGCATCACCGTGCGCAGGTCGGAGTGCTTGTTGGGGAGGTCCACGATGCCGCCGAAGAACTCGCCGGTCCACCCGTGGAACACGTGGTAGCTGCGCGGGCAGACCACGGTGACCTCCACCGATCCGTCCCGCATCCGCTTGCCCAGCTTCTTCTCCAGCGACTTGTAGCCGTGGATGGTGACGTAACCGCCGCCCAGGACGACCACCTTGGTGGCCCGGGGCTTTCCGAACAGGGGCAAGCTCATGCCGCGTCCCTCCGCACCTGCTGGGCGTCGAACCACTCCACCGGCAGGGGCTCGCCGAAGGAGTGGAACGGCGCCAGGCCGAACCCGTGGCGGGAGTACTTCTTGGCCAGCTCCACCAGGTGGAGCGCCTTGTCCACGGTGGCGTTGCCGATGGTGAAGTGCTTCTCCTGGCCGTCCAGCGCCAGGAGCATCGTCTCCGCCAGGCACGCGAAGGAGCAGCCGCGCGGCCAGTCCTCGAAGAGCACGGTCAGCTCGATGCCGGGGGTGGAGACCCAGCCGCCGTCGACGATCTTCACGTCCGGGCGCTCGAACAGCAGCGCGCGGTCCGAGTTGCGCGGCTGGGTGCCGTCCAGCACCAGCGCGCCCTGCTTGAGGTGCTCCGCCTTGAGCAGGCTGTCCGCGGCGGCGGTGAGCAGCACCACCACGTCGGACGTCTTCGCCGCCGACAGGTCGGTCGCCACCTGCACCGTCACGTTGGGGGCGGCGTGGCGGATCTTCTCCGCCATCGCCTGCAGCGGGCCCGCGCGGCGCGCCACCAGCTTGAGGTTGCGCGCGGTGTCCAGCCGGCAGGCCAGCTCCACCAGGCAGCTGCCCACGCTCCCGGAGGCGCCCACCACGGACACCTCCGCGTCCCGGCCGCCCGCCACCGCCAGCAGCCGCTGCAGCGAGGCGTGCATGATGGCCGCGGTGTACGCGTTGCCGTTGCTCACCGCCACGTCGCGGCGGTGGGTCAGCGCCTGGCCGCCGTCGGTGAGCGGCGAGGTGAGCCCGCCCAGGCCAACGACCTGCGCCCCCATCTCCCGCGCCTGCTCCACCACCTTCTCGATGCGGTAGACCATCTCGTGCCGCGGCATGTTCAGCATCTGCCGGGCGGACAGCGGGATCATCAGGATGAACCCGAACGGCTCCGACGGCTCGTCCTTCAGGTACGCCCGGCTCCAGTCCACCGCCGGGAGCCGGATCTTCCCCAGCCCCCACTCGTAGAAGCGATCCGGGATTTTCTTCAGTGGTTGAAAGAATTGACCCACGTCGCGCGCAATGGACGCGCGCGCGTGCGCGAGGAACGCGAATTTCTTACGACTCATGTTGTGGAACCCCCCCGAGGGACAGCGGGGGCGGGCTTGTAGTGGAAGTCACCGACGGAAGTCAATGAGCCCTCCTGGGGCCGCTCGTGGTCTGATGAGCGCGCTTCTTTCCTCGGGGGGATTTTTCCGGATGGGGCGGCTGCGCACGTTGGTGGAGATCGCGCTGCGCAACCTCTGGACCCACCGGCGCCGGACGGCTCTTTTGGGCGTGGCGCTGGCGTCGCTCTCCGCGCTGATGGTGCTGTTCTCCGGGGTGCTGGCGGGGGCGCGCTCCAACATCCTCCGCACCGCCACCACGCTCGCCGCCGGCCACCTCAACGTGGGCGGCTTCTACAAGGTGACCGCGGGGCGCGCCTCGCCGGTGATCATCGACGGGCCGGGGACGGTGGCGCTGGTGGAGCGCGCGCTGGGGGACGACCTGGACTTCGCCACCAAGCGCGGGCGCGGGGTGGCGCGGCTGGCCTCGCCCTCCGCCACGCTGCAGGCGTTCCTGGTGGGCATGCACATGGAGCACGAGCCCGGCTTCCGCCGGTTGATCAAGGTGAAGGCGGGGTCGGTGGACGACCTGGCCCAGCCGGACTCGGTGGTGCTGTTCGAGAAGCAGGCGCAGATGCTGGGCGTGGGCGTGGGGGACCAGCTCACGCTCTACGCGATCACCACCGGCGGCGTGCACAACACGGCCGACGTGCGGGTGGCCGCGGTGGCCGAGGAGCTGGGCCTGTTCAGCAAGTGGCTGGTGTTCCTCAACGGCCCCACCATGACGAAGCTCTACCGGGTGAACGAGGGCGTCACCGGCGCCGTCTACGTCTACCTGAAGGACCCGGACCGGACGCTGGAGCGGGACCAGGCGCTGCTCCGGCGCGCGCTGGCGGACGCGGGGATGGGGCTGCGGCAGGCGGAGGAGAAGCCGTGGTTCCTCAAGCTGGAGTCGGCGCGGCGCGAGGACTGGACGGGGCAGAAGCTGGACGTGAGCACCTGGCGCGACGAGCTGGGCTTCATCACCTGGAGCCTGGACGCGCTGGACGCGCTGGCGCTGGTGCTCTCGCTGCTGCTGGGCGGGGTGATCGCGGTGGGGGTGATGAACGGGATGTGGAACGCGGTCCGCGAGCGCACCCGCGAGGTCGGGTCCCTCCGCGCCATCGGCATGCACCGGATCCAGGTGGTGTGGATGTTCCTCTTGGAGGGGTTGTGGCTGGGGCTGGCGTCGGCCGCCGCGGGCGCGGTGATGGCGGGGCTCCTGGCGGCGGCGCTCAACGCGGCGCGCGTGCCGCTCCCGGCGGAGGTGCAGCTCTTCCTGCTCAGCGACACGCTGTTCGTGCAGGTGGCGTGGCCGGTGGTGCTCCGGCCGGTGCTGCTGGTGGCGGCGGTGGCGACGGTCGCCTCCATCCCGCCCGCGTTCGGCGCGGCCCGGCTGCGGCCGGTGATCGCCATGCAGCGGGCGTGAGGCTTCAAGCCGCGTCCAGGAACTCCAGCACCTGCTTCATCACCTCCGGCGAGGTGACGATCCGCCGGTGGCCCAGCCCGTCGGTGGTGACCAGCTTCGACCCGCGCCACGCCTCGTGGATGGCGACGCCGCCCTCGTAGTGGACCTCGCCGTCCTGCCGGTCGTGGAAGATCAGCCCGGGGACCTGGAGCTGGGTGGAGAGCACGTCGCCGGCCAGGTTCACCCAGTCCTGCTCGGGGAACACCTGGTAGAGGCGGCGGTAGAGCGCGGCGCGCGCCGGCTCCGGCATGCCCAGCACGGCGCAGAACCGCTCCGGGAAGGCGAGCGGCCAGCACGCGGGCGCCAGGTACGCCAGCCGGCCCGCCTGCAGCCCGCGCACCATGGCCCAGGTGGTGCAGGCCGCGCCCAGCGAGTGCGCGATGACGGCGTGGAACGGGCCCTGCGAGGCGCCCACCGCCTGGAGCGCGGTGGTGAAGCTGTCCATGTCGGCCTGCTCGCCGGGGGAGTCGCCGTGGCCGGGCATGTCCGCCGCGATGACCGAGTAGCCGCGGGCGGTGAGCGGCTCCACGTAGGCGGAAGCGAGCCGGGCGGCGCGGCTCTCCCAGCCGTGGGCCAGCAGGACCTTCTTGTCGCCCTCGCCCCAGCGCCAGGCCTTGAGCGCGCCGCCGGGGTATTCGGTGCGGCCGGGGGGCTGGAAGGCGACCTCGAACGGGCGGCCCTGGGCCAGGACGCGGCGGTCCGCGCCGGAGAGCGGCGGGCGGCGCGGCGAGAAGTACATCCGCTTGGCGCGGTCCGCGGTCATCTCCGGCGCCACCCGGCCGAGCAGCCCGAAGCCCACGCGCATCCCTTGGAGCGCCATCGCGCCGATGGCGTTCATCTTCGGCGCGGGGAGGGGAGGCGGGCGGGGCTTCGAAGTCGTCGGCTGGGCGGTGGTCATCGGGGGCGGAGCATCTATCCCAACCGGGGCGTAGGGAGGAACCCCCTCTGGATTTCCGGGGTACGCACTGAAGGCTAGGATACGTCGATGCGAACGCTCCTCCTGGTCGTGGCGCTGGCGCTTGCCTGCTCGCGGCTCGTCGTGGGCCTCATCACGCCGGAGCACTTCCAGTTCGCGGAGGTCGTCCACCTCGATGACGATGGCGACCCCGGCGGGTGGCAAGCGGTCTGCATCCTCGCGACGATGCGCAATGGGAATACGGGGCAGGACATGATCTGCGACTTCCAGGTGGAGCTGCCGCTCCGCACCAGAGAGCAGGGCATCATCACGCAGGAGCTCGCACGAACGGCTGCTGCCACAGCGGCGAACAAGACGGCATATCAGTTGCTTTCCCAGCTCGAGGCTGGAGAGATGCTCGGAATGATCTGCCAGCGATTTCGCCCAATGATGCAGGCGTGGCTCGGCACTGCCATCCGTGGCGCGCGGGTGATGAAGTGCGACCAGAAAAAGGGTGTCCCCACCGTTCGTTTCGACGAACCGACCCTGTACTATCCATGAGCGAGCTCGATCGAGATGGATTCCTCCGGATCGCTTCGACCTTCTACGCGGCGGGAATGCTGGAGGGTGAGGCGTACCGGGAGGCTCCCGAGACGAAACGATTCATGGATGCCTGGGAACGGACGCTCTCGAAACACGAGAACTGGAAGAAGATGGTCAAGCGCATCAAGTCGGAGTTGCCGCCGGGCATGGGCGCCGGAGACACCACCGGCCCAGGTGCCATGGCCGCTCAACGATGCTGTGTGTATCTCGAGCCACCGGCTGGTCCCAGACCTGGCGAGCCATTTCCTGTCATTGTCGCATTGGCGAGCGTGCTCGTGCCTTACTATCACCTGTATCAGCTCAAAGTGAGCATCGGGACGGGCGACTACGTGAGCGGACCTCCTCGGCCGCGACCGAGGGAGGGGATGGAGGGCCGCATCGCCGATCTCGTGGCGAAGCACATCGAACAGGAGACGGGATACAAAGAATTTCCCTCGGAGTACGAGTCGATCGTCGTCCCTGGGATCTGTGTGAGAAACCTGCTCCCAGGGCAGGCCACGCTGCTCGACGCGCTCTTCGACGACGCCCGAGACAACATCCCCTGAGGTGCTACGGCCCCACGGTGTCCCAGGCGCCGAACGACCCGGCGTCCTCGGGGTTCCACCGGCCGGAGCCCAGCTCGACGTAGGTGCTCTGCATCCACGGCTTGGTGGTGGTGGAGCCGATCAGCGAATAGCTCACGCCGTTCATCGACGACTCGATCATCGCGGTGGCCCCGTTCAGCCGGAGGCGGAAGAACTTGTGCACGGTCGGGTTGTAGGCGACGCGCGGGGAGGGCTCGCCGTAGACGCCGTTGACCTGCTCCTGGGTGATGATCTGGTTCCCGTTGAGGTCCGCGCCGAACCGGTTGGCGTTGTCCGGCGCCCGGAGCTCGAAGTACGTCTCCAGCGATCCGAGCGACTGGTTGCCGGCCGCCACCAGCTGGGCCGACGTGCGCGCGTTGGTCGCGTCGTAGAGCTGCCGCGTGTAGATGCCGCAGTAGGCCTGGGCGAGCCCCGCATTCACCTGCAGCTCCAGCCGGCCGTTCTGGGAGGCGATCGCCGTGTCCGTGTCCGCGTAGATGATGTAGGTGCCGGCGCTGAGCGCGGTGCTGAACGCCTCCACGTACGTGTCCACCTTCGGCTGGCAGACCCGCTGGGAGAAGCTGCAGCTCGCGGGCGACACGCAGCCGGCGTCGCTGGTGCAGGAGGCGGGGCAGAGGCTGGAGGAACCGTTGCACGCGTAGAGGCCGCAGGCCGGGGAGGGCGTGCGCCCCAGCGGCGAGACGCTGCACGTCCCCAGCTTCCCGGCGACGTTGCAGGCGTCGCATGGGTTGGCGCAGGTGGAGTTGCAGCAGCGGCCGTCGGTGCAGATGCCTGAGTCGCAGGCCCCGCCGTTGGAGCAGGTGGTCCCCAGGGCCTGCAGCGAGGCGCAGCGGCCGGCGTCGCAGTAGGTGCCGGCGCCGCAGTCGTTGGGGCCGGCGCAGCCGCCCGGGCAGAGGTTGCTGACGCCGTCGCAGTGGTACGGCGCGCAGGAGGGCGAGCCGGGGTCGCCCACGGGGAGCACGTCGCACTGGCCCAGCGCGCCGCGCTGGCAGGACTCGCAGGCGCCGTCACAGCGGCGCGAACAGCACACCCCGTCCGAGCACGTCCGGTTCTCGCAGTCGTCGTCCGCCGCGCACGGCGTCCCCAGGCCCCAGCCCGCGTCCCGGGTGCACGTGCCCTGCCAGCAGCGGAAGCCCGGGTTGCAGTCCGTCCCCGCGGCGCAGGCGAATTCCAGCCCGTCGATGGTGGAGCCGGGGAGGCAGCCGCACAGGACCGCCAGCGCGCATGGAAGGGCGGCGCGAATCACGCTCGCAGCGTACCCCCAGGCCCCCGAAAAACACGAGCGGCCCCGCCGATGCGCCGCGCGGAGCCGCTCCCCACTCCCTGCCGGCGATGGACCGCCGGCTCCCAGAAAGGCTCAGCTGCACCCCGAGGTGGCGCCGCAGTTGCTGCACTTGTAGCAGGCGCCGCTCCTCACCATGATCTCGCCGCACGAGTGGCACGGCGGCGCGTCCTGCTGGTTGAGGAACGTCTCCTTCGCGGTGGAGCGCACCACCCGCACCGGCTCCGCCTTCACCGCGGTGGTCTCCGCCGGGAGCGCCTGGTACGGGCCCACCTCGCCCTCCGCCGGCAGGAACTTCAGCGACAGCCACCGGAAGATGTAGTCGACGATCGACTTGGCGATGGGGATGTTCGGGTTGCCGGTGAAGCCGGAGGGCTCGAACCGGGTGTGGCTGAACTTGTCCACCAGCACCTTCAGCGGCACGCCGTACTGGAGCGCCAGCGACAGCGAGGTGGCGAAGCTGTCCATCAGGCCCGAGACGACCGACCCCTCCTTGGCCATCACGCAGAACAGCTCGCCCGGCGTGCCGTCCTCGTACATCCCGACGGTGAGGTACCCCTCGTGCCCGCCGATGCTGAACTTGTGCGTGATGGACTGCCGCTCGTCCGGCAGCCGCCGCCGCGCGGGCCGCACCTCGGCCACCACCGGGATCGCCACCGCCGGCGCCGCCTCCTTCTCCTTCCGGGAGGTGTTGAGCGGCTGGCTGCGCTTGCACCCGTCGCGGTAGACGGCGATCGCCTTGCAGCCCAGCTTCCACGCCTCCAGGTAGGCGCGCTCGATGTCCTCCACCGTGGCGTCGGTGGGCATGTTCACCGTCTTGGAGATGGCGCCGGAGAGGAACGGCTGGCAGGCGCCCATCATCTTCAGGTGGCCCATCCAGTGGATGCTGCGCTGGCCGCGGGCGGGCTTGAACGCGCAGTCGAACACCGGCAGGTGCTCCGGCCGCAAAAGCGGCGCGGCCTCGATGGTCTCCTCCTTCTCCAGCGAGGCCTTGATCGCCTCCTGCTCCGAGGGCGAATACCCCAGCTTCTGCAGCGCCAGCGGGACGGTGTTGTTGACGATCTTCAGCATCCCGCCGCCCACCAGCTTCTTGTACTTGATGAGCGCGATGTCCGGCTCGATGCCGGTGGTGTCGCAGTCCATCATGAAGCCGATGGTCCCGGTGGGGGCGAGCACGGTCACCTGGCTGTTGCGGAACCCGTGGTCGCCGCCCAGCGCCATCGCCTGGTCCCACGCCTCGCGGTGCGACTGCTGCAGCGCGGATGGCACGCCCTCCGCCTGGACCTGGTACGCCGCCTTCCGGTGCTTGCGGATGACGGCCATCATGGGCTCCGCGTTCTTCGCGTAGCCCTGGAACGGCCCCATCTTCTGCGCCATCCGCGCCGACATGGCGTACGCCCGGCCGCACATCAGCGAGGTGATGGCGCCCGCGTAGTTGCGGCCCGCGTCCGAGTCGTACGGCAGGCCGGACGCCATCAGCAGCGCGCCCAGGTTCGCGTAGCCCAGGCCCAGCGGGCGGTAGGCGTGCGAGTTGGCCTCGATCTTCGCCGTCGGGTAGCGCGAGAAGCCGACGATGATCTCCTGCGCCAGCAGCACCACGTCCACCGCGTGCCGGAACGCCTCCACGTCGAAGTCGCCGTCGATGGTGCGGAAGTGCATCAGGTTCAGCGACGCCAGGTTGCAGGCCGAGTCGTCCAGGAACATGTACTCGCTGCACGGGTTGGACGCGTTGATCGGCGCCGTGCTCGAACAGGTGTGCCAGGCGTTCACCGTGCTGTCGAACTGCATCCCCGGGTCGCCGCACAGGTGCGCGGCCTCCGCGATCTCCCGGAACAGCGCCCGCGCCTGGTACGTGTCCATCGGGCGGCCGTCCTTCACCGCGTGGGTGGTCCACGGCCCGTCGCTCTCCACCGCCTTCATGAACCCGTCGGTGACGCGCACCGAGTTGTTCGAGTTCTGGAAGAAGATGGAGGCGTACGCCTCGCCGTTGAACGAGCCGTCATAGCCGGCGTCGATCAGCGCCCACGCCTTCTTCTCCTCGCTGGCCTTGCAGCGGATGAAGTCCAGCACGTCCGGGTGGCCGGCGTTGAGGATGACCATCTTCGCCGCGCGCCGCGTCTTGCCGCCGGACTTGATCAC
>Ga0068860_100002850_pt1 | contig 17953 bp, 16 predicted proteins | sample KBSSwiS32_FD_66597 | JGI IMG/M metagenome (GOLD analysis project Ga0068860, IMG submission 66597) | Switchgrass rhizosphere microbial communities from Kellogg Biological Station, Michigan, USA - KBS Switchgrass S3-2 | ecosystem: Host-associated > Plants > Roots > Rhizosphere > Soil ... | reverse complement strand
CGCACTAATCTCAACGTGCAGGCCTACGTCAGCACCAGCCCGTACACGGACAAGGTGACGGATCTCGACGAGCTCACCGGCACGAAGTACCAGTACACGCTCGGGATCCGCCACCGCTACGAGAGCACGATTTTCACGTTCGGTTTCACCGAGAACGTGCAGAACATCAACAACACGCCTGATATCGGCTTGCAGCTCGGCTTCGCTTACGTGCCGGCTCTGAGGTGACCATGATCGCGCTCAACGTCAACGGCGAACGACGCGAAGTCGACGTGCCGCCGGATATGCCGATCCTGTGGGTGCTGCGTGACGTGCTCGGCATGACCGGGACCAAGTTCGGTTGTGGCATGGCGCTGTGTGGCGCGTGCACCGTGCATCTGAACGGTCAGGCAATCCGTTCGTGTATCACGCCGGTCAGCGCGGTCGGCGACGGCAAGATCACGACGATCGAGGCCATCGGCGCGACGCGCAACGGCGCCAGAGTGCAGAAGGCGTGGCTGGACGTGGAAGTGATTCAGTGTGGCTATTGTCAGTCCGGTCAGATCATGTCGGCCACTGCGCTGCTCGATTCCAATCCGCATCCGAGCGACGCAGATATCAGTGGCGCGATGGCGGGCAACATCTGTCGTTGCGGCACCTATGGCCGCATTCGCGAGGCGATCAAGCGCGCAGCTGCAGAGGGCTAAGCCATGAGCGAAGTATCGCGCCGGGAATTCTTCGGCATGACGGCGGGCGCCGCGTTTCTCTATGGCTTTCACGTGCCGGCAAGCAGCGCGAGTGAAGCGCCGAAAGCCGCGCCCCTGGCGAACGCTTTCATCCGCATCGACGACAAGGGCGTGGTGACGCTGATCATTCCGCAGGTCGAGATGGGGCAGGGCGTCTACACTTCGCTGTCGCAGATCCTTGCAGAAGAGCTCGACGCCGACTGGAACCGCGTGCGCGTCGAGCACGCACCGCCGAACGAAAAGTTCTACATCAACCCGATGCTCGGCGTGCAGGCGACCGGCAATTCCAATTCGATTCGCGGCTTCTGGAAGCCGCTGCGGACGGCGGGAGCAACGACGCGTGCGTGTCTGATCGAAGCTGCCGCGCACAAGTGGCAGGTCCCGGCGGCGGAATGCCGCACGCAGGAAGGCAAAGTCATCCACGATGGCTCGAAGCGCACGCTCGACTACGGTGCGCTTGCTGGCGCCGCTGCGATGGTCACGCCGCCGCAGGACGTGCCGTTGAAGGATCCGGCTGCTTTCCGCTTGATCGGCAAACCGGTCAAGAGACTGGACACGCCGGAGAAGACCAACGGTCGGGCCAAGTACGGCATCGATGCGCGGCCGCCCGGTGTGAAGATCGCGACGCTGATCAAGAGCCCGGTGCTCGGCGGCACAGTCGCGCGTGTCGATGACACGCGTGCGCGTGCCGTGCCTGGCGTGCGTCGGGTCGTCGTGCTCGACGATCTTGTCGCCGTCGTCGCCGATCACATGTGGGCGGCGAAGCAGGGACTCGCTGCGCTCGACATCATCTGGAACGACGGGCCGAACGCCAACGTGTCGACTGATCTGATCTGGGCGAAGCTGCGCGAAGCGAGCAAGCGAGAGGGTGCCCTCGCGAAGGACGTGGGCAAAGTCGCCGAGGTTTTCGGCACGGGCGACGCGTTCACGGCCGAGTACGAAGTGCCCTTGCTGGCGCACGCGACCATGGAGCCGATGAACGCCACCGTGCAGATCTCTCCGACGGCCGCGGAAGTGTGGATCGGCACACAAGTGATGACGCGCGTGCGCGATGCAGTCGCGAAAGCTGCGGGCCTGACGCCCGACAAGATCACAGTCCATCAGCACCTCCTGGGCGGCGGCTTCGGGCGGCGCCTGGATTCGGACATGGCCTACGACGCCGCGCGCATCGCCAGGCAATTCGGCGGTCCGGTCAAAACGGTGTGGACCCGCGAAGAAGACATCCGCCACGACCGCTTTCGTCCTGCGTATCACACGCTGCTATCGGCACGAATGGACAACGGTCGCATCACGGGGTGGAAACACAAGGTCACCGGCTCGGCAGTCGTTGCGCGCTGGCTGCCGCAAGGATTTCAGAAGGGCGTAGATCCCGACGGCGTCGATTCCGCGGCCGACGTGCCTTATGACATTCCCAACTATCGCGTCGAGTTCAATCGCGAAGAGCCGCCGGGCATCGTCACCGCTTTCTGGCGCGGCGTCGGTCCGAACAACAACGTGTTCGCGATCGAGTCGTTCATCGATGAGCTGGCGCACGGCCTCAAGCAGGATCCGATCGCTTTCCGGCGCGCGCATCTCGACAAGGAGCCGCGGCTGCAGGCGGCGCTCGACCTGGTGAAGCAGAAGAGCGGCTGGGGCACGCAGCTGCCGGCGCGCTGTGGACGTGGGGTGTCGGCGCAGATCTCGTTCGGCAGTTGCATCGCGACGGTCGTCGAGTGTGCGGTGAGCGATGCGGGCGAAGTCGAGTTGCGTCGTGTAACCACGGCGGTCGACACGGGCCTGGCGGTCAATCCCGACACGATCGTTGCGCAGCTCCAAGGCGGCCACATCTTCGGCTTGACGGCTGCGCTGTACGGCAAGATCACACTCAAAGACGGACGCGTCGAACAATCCAACTTTCACGACTACCTGCTGTTGCGCATGAATCAGGTGCCGCCGATGGAGGTGCACCTGATCAAGAGCGGCGAGTCGCCAGGCGGCATTGGCGAAGCAGGCGTGACTTCCGCCCTGCCGGCGCTGAGGAACGCAATCTACGCGGCCACGGGCGTCGCTCTGCGACGCATGCCGATCGACTCAAGCCTGCTGGCGAAGGCGAGCGCCTAGCGCCTTCAGCGCACCGAGGTAGATCTCCGAGAACGTCGGGAACGGCTGGATCGTATCGAGCAGGACATCCAGCGGCACGCGCGCGCGGATGGCGAGAGTGGCCTGCTGCAGCCATTCGCCCGCTTCGGGCCCGAGCGCGTAGGCGCCGGTCAACCGCTCACCGTCGCTGAGCAATGTCAGAAAGCCGTTCGATTTGTCGTACGCGCGCGTGTAAGTCGCCGTCTTCGCGACGTGTGCGATGTGAGCCGTGCCGCTGCACTTCGCATCGGCTGCCCCGACCGCTGCAGCTTGCGGATCGGTGAATACGACGCGTGGTACAGCCTCGTAGTTCGCTTCGCGCGGCGTGCCGAGAATATTCGATGCCACGACCCGGCCCTGGTACTTCCCGGCGTGAGTCAGTTGCCAGAGGCCTGTGACATCGCCGATCGCCCACAGCCGCTCGCCGGCGCGCAGATGCGCGTCGACTTTGATGCCGCGCGGGTTCGCTTCGATGCCGACCGTCTCGAGCCCGATCCCCTCGACACGCGGGCGCCGGCCGGTCGCGACGAGCAGACGATCGCCGCTCAGCGTCCGGCCGTCATCGAGTTCCAGGAAATACTGCCCACCAGCGCGACGCGCGCCGGTCGCATGCACGCCGAGCGCGAGCTCGATGCCGTCGTTCCGCAGAACCTCAGTGAGCGCCTCGCCCAGCGGCTGAGGCTCGCGCGGCAGTACGTGTTTCGTATTCGCGACGAGCACAACCTCGCCGCCCAGGCGACGAACTGCCTGCGCCATCTCGACGCCGACAGCGCCGGCACCGAGGATGATCAGGCGTTGCGGAATGGCTTTCATGCCCGTCACTTCGCGGTTCGTCCAGATGCCGTCGAGCTCGCGCAGTCCCGGCACGGAGGGGATGATCGGCTCCGAGCCGTTCGCGAGGACGACGTGCTGCGCCTGATAGCGCACGCCGTTCACGTCCACGACGCCCGTGCCCGCGAGCTTGCCGCTGCCGCGAATCAGCGTGATGCCTTTCGACGCGAGCCACTGCTGCTGACCCGCGTCCGAATAGTTCGAAACCATGAAGTCGCGCCACGCGAGCACGGCCGCGACATCGACCTTGGCAGTCGCAGCCGCCTCGTTCGCGCCATGCGCCGCCTCGCCTGGACGCAGCAGCGTTTTGGATGGAATGCACGCGTGGTACGAGCACTCGCCGCCAACCAGCTCGCGCTCGACGACTGCGACGCGCAGGCCGCCTTCGGCGAGCGCACCGGCGCAATGTTCGCCGGGTGCGCCGCCGCCGAGGACGATGACGTCGAAGCTGGTGCTCATGTTGGGAGCGGCTTGCCTGATTGCTCCGCGATCATGTACTCGGCGTACCAGCTTGGCCAGTCGGCATCGCGCTGGCCCGTGCGCTTCTCGTGCTCGCCATGCGCCGTCTCTGCGCGCCGCATGGCATTGGCGAGATCGATCAACGAGCCATACGTAGTCTCGGTCGCGTCAACTCGTCCGGGCAGCCTCTGTGTGACTTCCTGCAGCAGCCAGGCGTTGCCGTCGGGATCCTCGAAGGACGCGTACGAGGCATAACTGTGACGCTGCGGGTCCGGGCCGTTGATCGGCGGCCTGCCTGGACCGGTAACGTGGAACACCTCGCTGATCGCGACGCCGCGATCTACCAGCTCGGCGCGCGCCGCGACGACATCGGTCACGATGAGAAAGAGACCGCGAGCCGAGCCCGGCGCAGCCGGCGTCACGCCCTTGCCGAAGTGGATCGAGCAGGGCGAGCCCGGCGGCGTGTATTGCAGGGCGCGGAAGCTGTCGCCCACGACGAACTCGCCATCGAGTCGCCAGCCGAGCGTATCGCCGTAAAAGCGCTTGGCGCGATCGACGTCGGACACTGGAATCGCTACAACCTCCAGCTTCAGATCGAAGGTCTTCATATCAATCTCCTGTTTCAACCGAACGTGAAATCGAACACCTCGACGCCGGGGTCGACAAACTCGATCTCGAACAACCGATCGACGATCGGTCCGCCCTGCCGGATCAACTGATACATGCGCGGGCCGCTGGCCGTGCCATTACCGGACTCGTCGACATCGAGCCCGTGAGCTGCACCGGGCGGCTGTCCGTCGATTCGTACGCGAAAGCGCACGGGCCTGTCGCTGCCCATGATCAAGTGCACGTCGCGCGCGTGAAAGCGATAGGCGACTTTGCCGCCGCTCTTGTTCAGTCGTGCCAGATCGTCTTGCCGAGTCCAGTCGCCGACGAGAGTCCACTGGTTGACCTTCAGCGACGCGGGTTCGTGCGACGTGTAGCGCTCACCGAGGGCGCGCCCGAGATACGTTTCCTGGGATTGCAGCGTGCGCCAGTCCGCTGCGGCTTCCGCGCCTCTGCCCTCGACCGCGACCAGGCTGCGATCGACATCGGCGTGTCCGGCTTCCGCGAGCAGCTGTTGAATCATCCGTTCGGAGCGCTCGTACTCGCCCTCGCCGAACTGCTGATAGCGGATGCGGCCCTGCGCATCGACGAAATACAGCGCGGGCCAGTACTGGTTGTCGAAGGCGCGCCAGATCGCATAGTCGCTGTCCACCGCGATCGGATAGGTCACTTGCTGTTCGCTCGCAGCGTGACGCACGTTGTCGAGATCTCGCTCGAAGCTGAACTCCGGCGTGTGCACGCCGACCACGATCAGTCCCTGGTTCCGGTACTTATCCGCCCATGCGCGCACGTAGGGAAGCGTGCGCCGCCAGTTGATGCAGGTGTAAGTCCAGAAATCGATCAGCACGACCTTGCCGCGCAGCTCCGCTGCGCTCAGCGGGTGCGTGTTGAGCCACGCGTTCGCTCTTCCGAGAGATGGCATCTGCTGTTGCAGCATGCGGTCCTCCGCAGAGATTGCGGTGCACACGAAGAGCGTGCTCAACACCGCTCCGAGCCAGATCCGCTTCTCCATGGTGCGACGGTACTCGCCTGCGCGATCGACCGCGATCACACGTCTGTATCAATACCATCGTCTAATCGCCGTTGCGGCGGCTGTCTGCTGTGATCGGCCGCCGCACCCTTGCACCGATCAGGAGACAGATTCATGAGCACCATCACCACCAAAGACGGCACGCAGATTTTTTACAAGGACTGGGGCAGCGGACAACCGATCGTGTTCCACCATGGCTGGCCGTTGTCCGGCGACGACTGGGACACGCAGATGCTTTATTTCCAGGCGCAGGGCTATCGCGTCATCGCGCACGACCGTCGCGGGCATGGCCGTTCGTCGCAATCTTCAAAGGGCCATGAGATGAATACCTACGCGGCCGACGTCGCGGAGCTCGTCGCCAAGCTGGATCTGCGCGATGCGATTCATATCGGGCATTCGACGGGCGGCGGCGAAGTCACGCGCTATGTCGCGCGTCACGGCGCCGGCCGGGTGGCGAAGGCCGTCTTGATCGGCGCAGTGCCGCCGGTGATGGTGAAGTCCGCACGCAATCCGGGCGGGACGCCGATCGAGGTGTTCGATGGTTTCCGCGCTGCGCTCGCCGCGAATCGCGCGCAGCTCTATCGAGATATTCCGTCGGGTCCGTTCTACGGTTTCAATCGCCCGGGAGCGAAGGTGTCAGAGGGCACGATCGGCAACTGGTGGCGGCAGGGCATGATCGGTGCTGCCAACGCGCACTACGAGTGCATCAAGGCGTTCTCCGAGACGGACTTCACCGAAGATCTGCAGTCGATCGACGTGCCGGTGCTGGTCATGCACGGCGATGACGACCAGATCGTGCCGATCGCCGACTCGGCGTTGCTGTCGGTCAAGCATCTCAAGAAGGGCACGTTGAAGGTGTATCCCGGTCTGCCCCACGGCATGTGCACGACGCATGCCGAGATCGTCAATCCGGAGCTGCTCGCGTTCATCCGCAGCTGAGCCGCGGGTTGAGTACGTTAAGCTAGCTCCTGCACTGTCCGCAGGAGCTGGCCATGTCGATCCAGAAAGTTCTTTATACCGCCCAGGCGACCGCCACCGGAGGCCGCGACGGTCGTGCCGTGTCTTCAGACGGAGTGCTGAACATACAGTTGTCCACGCCGCGCGAACTCGGCGGCGCTGGCGGTCCGGGTACCAATCCAGAGCAGTTGTTCGCCGCAGGCTACTCGGCGTGCTTCCTCAGCGCGCTGAAGTTCGTCGCCGGCAAGGAGAAGGTGGCGCTGCCTGCCGAAACCAATATCAGCGCTCGCGTGGGCATCGGTCCGATCGCGACGGGCTTCGGCATCCAGGCGGAGCTGCGTATTTCAGTTCCTGGACTGCCGAAGGAGAAGGTGCAGGCGCTCGTCGAAAAGGCTCACATGGTGTGTCCTTACTCCAATGCGACTCGCGGCAACATCGACGTGACGCTCGTCATCGCCGAATAAGCGACGTAGATGGCGTCGACAATTCAGCCGCTGGCCGAAGCGTGGATCGCATTTTGGCGAGAGTATGAGGAGACCGGGAAGTTCTCTACGTCAAACGACGCGGCGGACGTGGTGAGTGACAGCGGCTGCAGAAGTGTCGCCTGAGGACGTGGTAGGCCGAGGCGCATGAAGAGGCGCATCAAGAAGCGCAAAGTCCCTGATGCGAAGGCCTGGGAAGGCTACGAAGCGGATTTGGATGTGCGCTATGCCTACAAGCTGCTCTTTGGGAAGACGACTTCGGAAGTTGTTCGGCATTTCGCTGACGCGCGTTGCATCGAGCGAGCGGATGAGCTGTTGTTCATGCCTCGGGCGGCGTTTCAGTATTACGTCTTTGCCTTTGTGGAATACATACGCTCCGCTCAAGCTAGAGAGGACTCGGATGCCGGGAGTGTATTCCTGAGATTGCTGGCGAACAGAGAGCAGAAGGATCCCGGGAGCGTGAAAGTCATCTACCCCGAGCTTCGCGAGACCGTCGATTTTGTTTCCTCGAATCAGGAATACTTCGACGCGTCACCGGACATCTATGGCAGTTTCGAGGAACTCGGTGCTGAGGTACATCGACTGTGCGCGTAGCATGAAGATCACCCCCGCGTCGCCTGCCGATCTCGACGACGCTGTCAGCTGCCTGGCTACAGCTTTCGCACAGGATCCGATTACCGGATATCTGTTGCAGACAGGTTCGGGTTACCACGAACGCGTGTCGCGATTCTTCGCGATCCTGATGCGAGCTCGCCTGGCACTCGAGATGCCGGTTTTCGTGGCCCGCAGCAGCGCTGGTATCGGCGGTGCTGCAATGGGCTATACAACCGTACGACCTGAATGGCCAAGCGGTCTGACCGAGGAGTGGGAGCGCTTCGAGAAGGCTGTTCCCGGCATGCCGGACCGCATGTCGATCTACGACGAGGTCGCTGCCAAGTACAAGCCGCCCGTTCCGCACTACTATCTTGGCGTGATTGGAACGGACCCGAACGCGCAGGGCCTTGGCATCGGCACTCAGCTTCTCAGAGCATTTTGCGATGCGTCGGCCAGCGACCCGCTGTCGTCGGGCGTCTATCTGGAGACGGCGCAGGCGTCGAACCTCAGGTTTTACGAACGCGCCGGCTTTGTCGAAACCGGCCGCGGAACCCTCGGGAGTTCGACACTCTGGTGCATGTATCTGGCACACAACCGGCGATGACACCCAAGCGACGAGGAGTAGATGAATATGATCTCGCTGTCGGTCAGCGTGGACGTACCGAACATGGCTGAAGGCGTTCGCTTCTATACGGAAGCGTTTGGCTTCAGCAAGACCTCCGAGCCCATCCCCGGCGTAGTCGTGCTCCGCGCCGGCACGTCTGAGATCTGTCTGTTAGAGAAGAAGGCCGGCTCGGTTCCAGCACCGGGCGCGCAGGGGACCCGCTGTTACGAGCGACATTGGACGCCAGTTCATCTGGATTTTCACGTTGACGAGCTCAAGAGCGCGCTCGCGAAAGCGCTCAGCGCAGGCGCAAAGCAAGAGCAGCTCTTTGAGAATCCCGGGTATCCATCAGTGGCCTTCTGCAGCGATCCATTCGGTCATGGTTTCTGTCTCATCGAAAGAAGGAAGAAAAGCAGTGAACGCGTCGCCTGACAGGTTTATCAGCGCGTGCGCGATCGCGCTACTCGCCGTAGCGCCGGCGACGTTTTCCGCAGAGCTCAAATGGCAGTCGTTGAACCCCGAACGCTCACTCAAGGGATGGACGGTCCAGGGCGGCAAGGCCGAGTTCGCCGTCGAGGGTCAGGAAGTCGTCGGGCGCTCGGTGCTCAGCTCGCCGAACAGTTTTCTCGTCACCGATGCGACCTTCGGCGATTTCATTCTGGAATACGACGCCAAGGTGGATCCGCAGCTCAACTCCGGAGTCATGGTGCGCGCCGAACGCCGGCGTGACTATCGCAATGGCGTGGTATTCGGCTACCAGGTGGAGCTCGACTCCAGCGCGCGCGCGTGGAGCGGCGGTATCTACGATGAGCAGCGCCGGGAGTGGCTGAATACGCTTGCCCGCAACCCTCAAGCGCGTGCAGCGTTCAAGGTCGGCGAATGGAATCATTTTCGGGTCGAGGCGCTCGGCCATCGCATTCGCACCTTCGTCAACGGCGTTGCGGCGGCGAACCTGATCGATGACATGACGCCGCGAGGCTTCATCGGTCTGCAAGTGCACTCTGTCGACGCAGGTCCGAAGCTCGCGGGGCTGGAAGCGCGCTTCCGTAATATCCGGATCTTGACGGAGCACGCAGCAGACGCGGCGACGCCGCTCGATCCAGCAGCCGAGGAATACAACTACGTTCCCAACACGCTCACCGATGTGCAGGTCGCGCAAGGTTGGCGTCTGCTGTGGGATGGCACTTCGACGAATGGCTGGCACGGCGCAACTCTGTCCGGGTTTGCGGATCATGGCTGGACGATTCGCGACGGTGTGCTGAGCGTAGATGCCGCGACCGGCGGCGAGTCGACCAACGGCGGCGATATCATCACGCGGGAAGAGTTCGCGAACTTCGAGCTCGAGCTCGACTTCCGCATCACGCCCGGCGCGAACAGCGGCATCAAGTATTTCGTCGATCCGCAGCTCGGCCCCACGCTGGGTCTGAAGGGCTCCGCGATCGGCTTGGAGTTTCAGATCCTCGACGACGAGCGCCACCCCGATGCCAAGCTCGGCGTGCGCGGCAACCGCACCGTCGGCTCACTCTACGACCTGATCCCGGCCACCAATCTCGACGAGCCCGGTCGCAGCGCCAAGCGCGTCATGCCGCCAGGAGAGTGGAATCGCGCGCGCATCGTGGCCACCGGACGTCACGTCGAACACTGGCTCAACGGCGTGAAGGTCGTCGAGTACGATCGCGGGACACAGATGTTCCGTGCGCTGGTCAACAACAGCAAGTACCAGGACATGCCTGGCTTCGGCGAGCGCGAGCGCGGACCGATCCTGTTGCAGGATCACGGTAACGCCGTCTCGTTCCGCTCCATCAAGATCCGCTCACTCTGATCCACGGTGGTGCCCATGCTTACGCGTCGTTCGGTGTTGGCTGGTGCGATTGCGAGTGTCGCAGCCGCGTCCTTCTCAGCGCGAAGTTACGCGCAGATCAAAGGCGCCAACGACCGGCTGCGAGTTGCAGTCATGGGACTCAACGGTCGGGGCATGGCACACGTCAAGGCGTTCGCGGCCGCATCGAACCTGCAGGTTACGCACCTCGTGGATGTCGACTCGAAGGTCCTGCAGACACGCGGCGCGGAAGTTGCGCAGAAATTCAGCCCGACGAAACTGGAGCGTGACTACCGCCGCGTGCTCGACAGCAAGTCCGTCGACATTCTGACGGTTGCAACGCCGGATCACTGGCACGCAAAAGCAGCGCTCGACGCCATGTCAGCCGGCAAGCACGTCTACCTGGAGAAGCCGTGCGGTATCGCCCCGTCCGAAGGCGAAGCGCTCATTGCCGCTCAGCAACGCTCCGGACGAGTGCTGCAAGTGGGCAATCAGCAGCGCTCGAGCGTAGAAACCCGCGAGCTGGTATCGCTCGTGCGCGCGGGCGAGCTGGGCGAGATCTACGCCGCAGACACCTGGTACGCAAACAATCGCAAGTCGATCGGTGTGGGCGTCGATGGCCCGCCGCCGCCGAATCTCGATTGGGATCTATGGCAAGGACCGCGGCCGCGGCGCTCCTATCGCAGCAATCTCGTTCACTACAATTGGCATTGGTTCTGGCACTGGGGCACCGGCGAGCTGTGTAACAACGCCGTACATGAGGTGGACATCGCGCGCTGGTTGATGGGTGTGGAATTTCCTGAGCGCGTCTCGGCGCGCGGTGCGCGTCGCTTCTATCGAGGCGACGATTGGGAGATGTACGACACGCTGCGCCTGGAGTTGACGTTCGGCGGTGGACGCATGATTCGCTGGGATGGCCATAGTTGCAATGCTGTTTCACGCTACGACCGTGGCCGCGGCACGCTCATCTACGGCACCAAGGGCTCGGCTCTGGTCGATCGCAACGGCTACGAAGTCTTCGACCTCGCAGGCAAGTCCGTCAGGAAAGCTGCGGCCCGAGCCACGAGCGCTACGACCGATACCACCGGCGAGGGCGCGCTCGACGTCTTGCACGTCGACAACTTCGCCGCTGTGATCCGCGGCAAGAGAGCGGAGCTGGCGTCACCGATTCGCGAGAGTCACGTCAGCACGCTGCTGTGCCATCTCGGTAACATGGCCTATCGCACTGGAGCTGACCTGGTCTGCGACGCCGCGACCGGGCGGCCATCAAGCACTGCCGCGCTCGCGTACTGGACGCCCGAGTATGAGTCGGGATGGGAGATCGCTGCGCGCTGATGCTAGTTGGTCAGCGAGTTACGACTGTCGCCGGGGGTCGTCGTTGTGATCGACGTCATTGCGCCATCCATCCGCCACCCAGAGCTTTGTAAACAGCGATGAGCGACGTAGCAGTCTGAGTGCGCCCCTGTGCCAAGTTATCCTCGGCGGCGAGTGCATCACGCTCTGCTTGCAGCACGCTGAGAAAGTCACTGAGCCCGCCTTCGAATCGCTGCCTCGCAAGTCGCGCCGCTGTTGTGCTCTGAGTTGCAGCGCGTGCCAGCGTTTCCTCGCGGCGCTGCGATTCGCCGAAGCTGACGAGCGAGTTCTCGGTGTCTTCGAGTGCATTCAGGACTGCTGCCTCGTACGCAGCGAGTGCAATGTCGGTGCTGGCTTCCGCGATGTGGATGCGTGCACGCACTCTACCCAGATCGAATGCCGCCCAGGTGATGCTGGGCCCGAACGAATAGGTTTGGGAGTTCGCGCTGCCCACGTCCTTCCATGTTCCGGCGTTGTAGCCCGCCGAGCCGATCAAGGTGATCCGCGGAAACAGATCGGCGACCGAGACGCCGATGCGCGCAGTCGCGGCGGCCAGGTTACGTTCTGCGATTCGAACGTCCGGCCGACGACGCAGCAGCGCTTCCGGGCCGTCGATCACATTCAGCCCAGGGAGCGTCGGCATCGGTCGGGCGGCGGCGAGCTCCGGCATCAGAACTTCCGGCTGGCGACCGGTCAACACCGAGAGGCGATGAATCGTCGTTGCAATCGAGATCCGCAGGGGAGGGATCGTCGACTCTGTCGTTGCAAGCTGCGCCGCCGCCCGTGCGACGTCGAGTTGCGTGCCACGGCCCGCATCCAATCGCGTCTGCGTGAGCTGTAACGTCTGGCGCTGATTGACTTCGTTGCGTTCGGCGACCGCCAGTTGATCCTGCAGACCGCGGAGCACGCAGTAGTTGCGGGCGACCTCTGCACTGACGCTGACGATCGCGTCGCGTAGTGTCGCCTCAGCCGCGCCAGCTTCGGCGCGGGACGCCTCCTTCTCTCGCCGCACGCGGCCGAAGAAATCGAGTTCCCAGGTCGCGTCGAAACCCACGTCGTACGTGTCGATCGTCCGCTGGTCGCGTGTCGCACCAGGAATCTGATGGAAGCTCTCGCGCGTGCGCTGATAGACGCCGCCGGCAGTAACCGTCGGATATGCGTCGAAACCCGTGAGTCGCGCTGCCGCGCGCGATGCCTGCAGATTACCCGCTGCTTGCGCCAGGTCTTTGTTGGCCGCCAGTGCATCGCTGACCAACCGATCGAGCACGGGATCGTTGAGCAGCGTCCAGAACTGCGCGCTGACTTCGCCTGCGCCGATGCCTGGCTGCGATGCGTTGCTGAATTGATCCGGCACAGACTGCTTGGGCTCGTGATAGCTGGGGCCGACTGCACACCCGGACAGCACGGCCGCCGTGAGCATGAGCGCGTAACGCGATCTCATGTCGGCGCTCCGACCGTTGCAGCCGGCGCAGCGTCACTGCGCTTGCGACGCAGTGCCATCTCGATTGCAACGAAGAACACCGGCGTCAGGAACAGACCGAACAGCGTGACGCCGATCATGCCGGAGAACACGGCGATGCCCATCGCACGACGCAGCTCGCTGCCGGCGCCGGTTGCGGTCACCAGCGGCACTACGCCCATGATGAATGCGAAGGACGTCATCAGGATCGGGCGCAACCGCAGTCGGCATGCTTCGATGGCCGCCTCGATCACGCCCATGCCTTGCTCGAGCCGCTCACGCGCGAACTCGACGATCAGGATCGCGTTCTTGCACGCCAGGCCGACCAGCACGATGAAGCCGATTTGCGTGAGCACGTTGTTGTCCCAGCGGGCGAGCCAGACGCCGAGCAGCGAGAACAGCAAGCACATCGGTACGATCAGCACGATTCCCAGCGGTAATGCCCAGCTTTCGTACTGAGCGGCGAGAATCAAGAAGACGAGCAGCACGCACAGCGCGAACACCGACAACCCGCCGCCTGCGGATTTCTGTTGCAAGGCGAGCTCAGTCCACTCGTATCCATAACCGGGTGGCAAGGCCTTGGCGAGCACGCGCTCCATCGCCGCACTTGCCTGACCCGAGGAATAGCCTGGCGCCGCCTGGCCGTTCACGTCCGCGGCGAGATAGACGTTGTAGTGGAACACGCGATCGGGGCCGGTGACAAAGCTGATCTTCGCAACGGAGCCGATCGGCACGGTATCGCCAGCCGCATTGCGCGTCTTCAGATTGGCGATGTCTTCCGGGCGCGCGCGGAATCGCGCCTCGGCCTGCGCATAGACGCGGAAGGTGCGGCCGAAGAGATTGAAGTCGTTGACGTAGGACGAACCGAGATAGGTCTGCAGCGTGCCGAAGATGTTCGACAGCGGCACGCCCTCGCGCTTCGCCTTGTTCCGATCGACGTCCGCGTACAACTGCGGCACGGAGTTCTGGAAGCTCGTGTAGGTAGCGGGTGCGAGCAGTTCTGGCTGCTCGCGCGCGGTCGCGAGCACTTCGCCCATGATCCGCGCCAGCTCGTCATAGCCGCTGCCGGTTCGATCCTGGACATAGAGTTTGAACCCGCCAGTGGTGCCGAGGCCCTGAACCGAGGGCGGCGGCACAATTAGTATGTATGCGTCCGGAATGCTCACCAGCTTGGCCGACAGTGCCCGGATGATTCCGGTATTCGTCAGCTCCTTGCTGTGGCGTTTGTCGAAGTCCTGCAAGGGCAGGAACATCACGGCCGCATTCTCGATGTTGGCGAAGCCGTTCGCCGACAGTCCGGGAAAGCCGATCGCGTGTTCGATGCCGGGAGTCTGCAGCGCTAGCTCGGACACCTGCCGCACGACCTGCTCGGTACGATCGAGCGAGGCGGCGTTGGGTAGCTGGACCACGGCGATCAGATACTGCTTGTCCTGCGGCGGAATGAAACCGCCCGGCACGACTCGGAACATCAGCCAGGTGCCGACCAGCAGCAGCACGAACACGCCCAGGATCACCCGCCGCCAGCGGGCCACGTCCGCAACGCGTGCTGCGTACCCGTGCGAGATGCGCTCGAAGCCACGATTGAAGGCGGCGAATGGCTTGCCAAGGACACGATCGATCAGACGCTGGAACGGATCCGGCGGCGCGTGCTTGGATCGCAGCAGCAATGCGGCAAGCGCCGGCGACAGCGTCAAGGAGTTGAAGGTGGAAATGATCGTCGACGCCGCGATCGTAACCGCGAACTGGCGATAGAACTGCCCGGTGATGCCGCCGAGGAACGTGACCGGCACGAAGACCGCGCACAGCACGAGCATGATCGAGATGATGGGACGCGTCACTTCGGCCATCGCTGCATGCGCAGCCGCGCGCGCTTCGAGGCCTTCCTCCATCTTGCGCTCGATGTTCTCGACCACGACGATTGCATCGTCGACGACGATGCCGGTTGCGAGCACGAGCCCGAAGAGTGTCAGTGAGTTGATCGAGAAGCCCAGCAGCAACAGCGCAGCGAGCGTCCCGACGATTGCCACCGGCACCGCGACCAGCGGGACGACACTCGCGCGCCAGCTCTGCAGGAACACAATGACGACCAGCACGACCAGCAGGATCGCCTCGAACAGCGTGTGCACGACGGCTTCGATCGCATTGCGAACGAAGACGGTCGGATCGTAGGTGATGTCGTACGTCAAGCCCTGCGGAAAGGTGCGCGACAGCTCCTTCATCGTGGCGCGCACGTCATTCGACAGCGTCAGTGCATTGGCGCCGGGCAACTGGAAAACCGGCATGGCGACGGCCGGTGAGCCATCGAGCATGCTGCGCAGGCTGTACGTCTCCGGGCCGAGCTCGATGCGCGCCACGTCGCGCAGGTAGACGACGTCGCCGTCGTCGCCGGTCTTGATGATGATGTTGCCGAACTCGGCCTCGTTCCTGAGTCTGCCCTGCGCATTGACGATGTAGCCGAACTGAGTCCCGGGGAGCGAGGGCTGGCCGCCGATGCGACCGGCAGCAACTTGTGCGTTCTGCTCGCGCACGGCGTTCAACACTTCGTCGACGGTCATCGAGCGCGCCGCGATTTGTCCGGGGTCGAGCCACAGCCGCATTGCATAGTCGCCCGAGCCGAATACGCGGACGTCGCCCATGCCCGGCAGTCGCGCGAGCACGTCGCGGATCTGGATCACGGCGTAGTTGCGCAGGTACAGCGAGTCGTAGCGACGATCGGGCGAGCGCAGGAACACGACCATCGTGAGATCCGGCGAGCGCTTCTGCGTCACCAGGCCGATCTGGCGCACGACTTCCGGCAGCCGTGGTTGCGCCTGGCTCACGCGGTTCTGGGTCTGCACCTGCGCGTCGTCGAGATTGGTGCCGAGGCGGAACGTCACCGTGATGTTGAAGCTGCCGTCGGGATCGGCCGAGGACTGCATGTAGAGTGCGTGTTCGACGCCGTTGATCTGTTGCTCGAGCGGATTGATGACCGTCTCTGCGATCGTCGTCGGCGACGCGCCAGGGTAGCGGCCAGTGACCACGACAGTCGGCGGCACGACTTCTGGAAACTCGCTCACCGGCAGCAGCGGCAGCGCGACCAGACCTGCGACGACGATGATGATCGACAGCACCGACGCAAAGATCGGTCGATCGATGAAGAAGGATGAAATGTTCATGAGGCGGGATCAGCGATCTGCGCTGAGCGACGGCGGCTGCGGCAGACCCGCTCCCATCGTGACCTGCTTTGGCGTGACCGGTGTTCCCGGACGCACGCGTTGCAAGCCGTTGACGACCACAATGTCGCCGGGATTGAGACCTTTGTTGACGATCCGCAGACCCTGCATTGCACGCCCGAGCTGCACCGGGCGGTACTCGACTTTGTTCCCGGCGCCGAGCACCAGCACGAAGCTCTGGGTCTGATCGGTGCCGATGGCGCGCTCCTCGATGAGAATCGCATCGCGCTCGCCGATGCCGAGCAACTGCACACGCGCGAACATGCCGGGCGTGAACTGGCCCTGCTTGTTGTCGATCACCGCGCGGCCGCGAATCGTGCCGGTGCGTACGTTCAGCTGGTTGTCCACGAAGTCCATGTGGCCTTCGTGCGGAAAGCCTTCTTCGTTTGCCAGCCCGATGCGCACCGGGTTGGCAAAGTCCCGCGAGCTCTTGCGCTCGCCGGCGCGCGCCAGCTCCTGGTAGCGCAGGTACGCATGCTCGTCGCCTTCGAAGTACACGTACATCGGATCGATGGAGACGATCGTGGTCAGAAGCGTGCCGCCGTTGTTGCCGCCGGTGACGAGGTTGCCGCGCGTGACTTCCGCGCGGCTCGCTACGCCATCGACAGGTGCTTCGACTTTCGTGAACGAAAGATTCAGCTCAGCTGAATTGAATGCCGCCTGCGCAGCCGCGACGCCTGCCTCCTGCTGGTGCAGCGTGCTGACGCGCTCGTCGAATTCTTCCTGCGAAACCGCGCCTGAGTCCTTCAGCTTGTGGACGCGCTCCGCCTCGAGCTGCGCCAGCTCGCGTTGCGCCTTCGCCAGCGCGAGCTGCGCCTTGGCGCGGTCGTAGTCCGCCTGGTACGGCCGCGGATCGATGATGACGAGCGTGTCGCCCTTCTTCACCGCCTGGCCTTCGCGGAACTGGACGCGATCGATGTAGCCCGATACGCGTGGCCGCACTTCGACCGTGTCGATTGCCTGCAAGCGGCCCGTGTATTCGTCCCAGTCCGTGATCTTCTGATGCAGGACCTGCGCGACCATTACCTCCGGCGGCGGCGGCGCCTGGTCTGCTCCTTTGCCGCAACCGGCCAGCACCGCAAGCAAGCCGACGGCCGCGACCGCTCGACAATCCCGCGGCGGACGCGCCATTCGCATAGTTGTCGCCATGGATGAATGCTCGTCTGGACGGATCTCCCCCCGATTGCAGCAGCCGCGGCGGCGCCGTTCGATTACACGATGGTATTGGTTTGGGCGACTTGAGCCCGCAGATCAGAAGTCGCAAGGCGACGCCAGCGGCGGCTGCGCCGCTGGCACGGTGTCGCGAAAGCTCACGCCGGCCGTACGCAAGGCGGTGACTTGCTTATCGACGTCGGCTGGGGTCAGCACGCTACCGGCCGCGTGCAAGACCCAATCGACGTCTTCGGTATAGACGCGACGCTCGCGCGACGCGATCGGGCCTTCACGGATGAACCACAGGTTGAAGTTGATCGACATCAACTCCTCGGGGTAGTAGGGCTCGCCGTGCGTCGCGAGCGGCTCGCCGTCGAGGAAGTAATGCACCTTATGGTTCGCAATTTGCAGTACCAGCTGCGGCGCCTGCTCCGCGCCGCTACTCCGAGCGAGACAGTAGCTTCACGCTAGCTTCGTCCCCTTGCTCTTGCGCACGGGCAGCTTCCAGCCCGGTCGAATGAAATGGCAGGTGTAGCCGCCGGGATTCAGCAG
>Ga0068860_100002846_pt1 | contig 17957 bp, 26 predicted proteins | sample KBSSwiS32_FD_66597 | JGI IMG/M metagenome (GOLD analysis project Ga0068860, IMG submission 66597) | Switchgrass rhizosphere microbial communities from Kellogg Biological Station, Michigan, USA - KBS Switchgrass S3-2 | ecosystem: Host-associated > Plants > Roots > Rhizosphere > Soil ... | reverse complement strand
CCGGGTCCGGAGATCCGCACGCCCCCGTCCACGGCGGCGAGCTCCGCCGGATCCTCGCTCGACCGCACCCGCCCGCTCGTCGACAACGCGCTTCTGGGTGCCCCGTAGAGGGCGGTGCAGTCGAACCGATGTGCGCCCACTGCGTGCCCGACGAGGTTGATCACGGCGTTTGCACTGGTCAGCGAGCTAGAGGCCCGCCGAGTCAGCGATAGTTGGTGAACTGCAGGGCGATCCCGAAGTCCTTGCCCTTGAGTAGCGCGATGACCGCCTGGAGGTCGTCCTTCTTCTTGCCCGAGACCCGCAGCTGGTCGCCCTGGATCTGGGCCTGCACGCCCTTGAGCTTCTCCTCGCGGATGGCCTTGGAGATCTCCTTGGCCTTGTCCGACTCGATGCCCTGCAGGATCTTGCCCGTGACCTTGTAGGTCTTGCCCGAGACCGCGGGCTCGCCGACCTCGAAGGCCTTGAGCGAGATGTTCCGCTTGATCAGCTTCTCCTTGAAGACCTCGACGGCGGCCTTCAGCCGCTCCTCGGTCTCCGACTCCAGGGTGATCGCCTCCTCGCCCGCCCAGTCGATGGAGGTCCCGGTGCCGCGGAAGTCGAAGCGCTGCGACAGCTCCTTGGCCGCCTGGTTCAGGGCGTTGTCGACCTCCTGCCGGTCGACCTTGCTGACGACGTCGAACGACGGGTCGGCCATGCGCTCCTCCTTCGCTTCGGCGGCCCCCCTCGTCGGGGGCCGATCACGTCTGTCGTATCCTTCTCCCCGCACGTCGGCACGCCGACTGCACCCCGGCAGGTTGCCCGAGTGGCCAAAGGGAGCGGACTGTAAATCCGTCGGCTTAGCCTACGAAGGTTCGAATCCTTCACCTGCCACACCCCTCAGGGCACGGCCCCTGACCAGCGGAGACGTTGGTCAGGGGCCGTTCTCGTCGGACGCGGACGGGAGTCGGTCGGTGGCGGTCAAGGTGGACTTCAAGCGCGAGCTGGACTGCTACCGGGCGAAGCGGGACCGCCCGCAGGTGATCGACGTGCCGGAGCTGCGGTACCTGATGATCGACGGGCACGGCGACCCCAACACCCCCGTCTACGTCGACGCGGTGTCGGCGCTCTACCCGGTGGCCTACGCGCTCAAGTTCGCGAGCGGCAGGGACCTGGACCGCGACTACGTCGTGATGCCGCTCGAGGGCCTGTGGTGGGCGGACGACATGGCCACCTTCACCGCCGCCCGGGACAAGTCCCGGTGGGACTGGACCCTGATGATCATGATCCCGGACTGGACGACGCCGGACATGGTGTCCGCCGCGATCGAGCAGGTCGGCGGCCGCGACGACCCGCCCACGCGACTCGGTGACCTCCGGGTGGAGGACTTCACCGAGGGCCGCTGCGTCCAGGCCCTCCACGTCGGGCCCTACGACGAGGAGGCGGAGCTCCTTCGCCGCATGCACGAGGAGTTCATCCCGGGGCAGGGCCTCACGATGGTCGGGAAGCACCACGAGATCTACCTCAGCGACCCGCGTCGGGTGGCGCCGGACAAGCTCCGCACCATCCTGCGCCAGCCGGTCGTCGACTCGACGCCGCACTCCGGTTAGCGGGCGAGGGTCCACTCCCGGGCCGTCTCGGTGAGGCGGGTGGAGCCGGCGGACTCCAGCAACGCCTGCAGTGCGGTCTCGTCCGGGCCCGCGTAGGCGACGAGGCGGTCGGTGCGGGCCAGGTGGAGCCAGTGGCCCGCGAGGCCGAGGAGACCTCGGGCGACCCCGCGTCGACGGTGTTCCTCCGCGACCTCCCGGTTGCCGATGTCCGCCCAGGTCTCGGCGACCCGGCCCAGCCCGGCGACGGCGGTGTCGACCTCGACGAAGCCGAGGAGCTCGCCGTCGGACCGCGCGGTGAACCGGGTTCCGCAGAAGCCAGCGGATCTCGCCGACGTCCCGGAGGCCGGCTCCGACCCGCTGGTCGGCGCCGTAGCGCGCGAGATGGGCGGCCGCGGTGATCCGGCCGCGGTCCTCGGCGACCAGGGTGACCCGGTCCGTCACTGAGATCGCCATCCCCGGCACGTCGGGGATGGTCCAGGATCGGGGGATGCGTCGGGTCGTCGTGTTGGGGCGGGGTGGAGCGGGGAAGTCCGTGCTGAGCGCCCGGCTCGGCGCGGCGCGGGCCCTCCCGGTGATCGAGCTCGACTCCCTCTTCTGGCGCAGCCCGGACCTCGTCCCCCTCTCCGCCGTGGAGTGGCGACGGGTGCAGGCGAAGCTCGTCGAGGAGCCCGCCTGGGTGCTCGACGGCGATCTGGGTCCCTACGACGCCCTCGATGTCCGGCTCGCGGCCGCGGACACCGTCGTCCTGCTGGACCTGCCGCTGGCGGTCTGCGCGTGGCGGGCGTTGCACCGCTCCCGCGAGCGCCTCGACTTCTGGCGCTGGGTGCTCGGCTACCGACGGGTGTGGGTCCCGCGGCTCCTCGCGGCGGTCCGGGAGCACGCTCCGCAGGCCGAGCTGCGGGTGCTGCGCAGCACTGCGGACGTCCGCGGGTTCCTCGTGGAGTGAGCCCTCAGACCGAGGCGCCGTGCCAGTGGATCGTGCCCTCCGGCCACTCCTCGGCGGCCACGGGCAGGACCAGTGTGGTGGTGGAGACCTCGTCGACGACCGGGCGCGGGTCGGCGGTGTCGTCCGGGGAGTAGCGGACCCGCCGCGGGGACAGCCGCCGCCAGCCGGCGCGCTCGTAGAAGGGCACGTGGCGTGGCGCGCACATCAGCAGGCCGTGGGCGACTCCGAGGGAGTGGAGCGCCGCGGCCACCGTCTTCATCAGCTCCAGGCCCGTCCCGGACCGCTGCAGCTCGGGGCGGACGGCCACCAGCCCGGCGATCCCGACCAGATGGTCCCGCCCCTCGATCTCGACGAACCGGCGGAGCACGCCTGCATGCGCGTCGTCCCTCGTGGACCGCCCGACGACCCGCAGCTCGGGCCGCACGTACGACCAGCTCCGGGAGCCCGCGAAGAAGCCGGGGAAGTGGGGGTACGCGGCCCGCAGCAGCTCGGCGAGCCCGGCGTGGCGCTCGATCGGCAGGTTCCCCTCGCGAACCGTCTCCCACTCCATCGGCCCACGTTAGGCCACCGCCAGGTACCCCAGTCCGCGCACGGTCCGGATGCTGGTGCGGTGCGGGCCGAGCTTGGAGCGCAGGGCGCGGACGTGGCAGTCGATCGCGCGCGGGCTCGCGTCCGGGCCGCCGAGCGTCCCGAGCAGCCGCTCCCGGGAGACCGGCCGCCCGGCGTGGGCGAGGAGGGCGCGCAGCACCTCGAACTCGTGGTGGGTGAGCGGGAGTGGTCGGGTGTCGATCGTGATCGTGTACGCGTGCTGGTCCAGCTCGAACGGTCCGACCCGCAGCACGACCGGGGCGTCGATGCCGTCGGGCTCGCGGGACACGCGGTGGCGCTGGGACAGGCGCAGCCGCGCATCGGTCTCCGCGGGGCCCGCGGTGCTCATGACGAGCTGGTCGAAGGACCCGCGTGTGACGGCGTGGAGCGCGGTCTCGGCGACCACGGCCACCACCGGGATGCCCCGGTCGGTCGCGGTGAGGAGACCGGCCAGCGCCGCGGCGGCCTGGGGCTGGGTGCGCCCGTCGACCACGACGACGTCGCACGTGGCGGCGGACAGGAACGCGGCCACCGAGGGTGGTGCGGTCTGCACGGTGTGGGGGAGCAGGTCGAGTGCGGGGAGCACGTCACGACCGTCGGAGGCGGTCGTGAGGACGAGGACGTCCAACGAGGATCCTTCCGGGGAGCTCGGCGGGCGGGGTGGTGTGCTCATCCCGTAGGAGCCGCGTGTCCGGTTGTGGACCGTCTTGTGTCGTGCAGGTTTACGAGAACTCACGATGTGACAAATAGGGACGCGAGATGACTATTCAACCGGGCCCCACCTGCGGGTCCCACGGACGGTCACGATCTTGGACGACGGTCACCCACAGGGGTCGACTCGCCGGCGGTCCGTGGTGTGAGGTGGGTTCATGCCCACGAACCTCTCCGTCGCGGCCGCCCAGCCGCGGTGTGTCGCCCGGGACGTCGCGGCGAACGCCCTGGCCCACGCGGCGGCGGTCCGGGAGGCGGGGGCCCGGGTGGTCGTGTTCCCGGAGCTGTCCCTGACGGGGTACGAGCTGGACGCGCCCGCGGTCGACCCGGCGGATCCCGCGCTCGCCCCGCTCGTCGAGGCCTGCGCCGAGACCGGCACCGTGGCCCTGGTGGGGGCACCGGTGGCGGGACCCTGCATCGGCGTCCTGGCCGTCGACGAGGACGGTGCTCGCGTGGCCTACCGCAAGATCTACCTCGGGTCCGAGGAGGCCGAGCACCACCGTCCCGGCCCCGAGCCCGCACGCGTCGAGGTCGACGGCTGGTGGCTGGGTCTGGCGGTCTGCCGGGACACCGGCATCCCGCAGCACGCCGCCGACACCGTGGCCCTGGGGATCGACGCGTACGTCGCCGGGGCCGTCGACGGGCCGGACGACGCGGCGGTGCAGGAGGAGCGGGCGCTGCGGATCGCCCGCGACCACGGCGTCCCGGTGGTGATCGCGAGCTGCGCGGGCCCGACCGGCTTCGGCTACGACCGCACCGCCGGACGGTCCGGGATCTGGGCCGCGGACGGCACCGAGCTCGCCCGCGCGGGCACCGCCACCGGAGACCTCGCCCGTGCCGTCCTCCGCCGGGTCTAGTGCCCCGTCGAGGCACTAGGCTCCGCCGGGTGGCGGAGTACAGGATCTCGGAGGTCGCGGGCCTGCTCGGGGTCAGCGACGACACCGTGCGGCGGTGGATCGAGGCGGGCACCCTGCCGGTGCACCTCGACGCGTCGCGGCGCAAGGTCGTCGACGGCGCCGCCCTGGCCGCCTTCACCCGCGAGCACGCCTCGGCCGCGCCGGACCCGTCGAGCGGGGCGTCCTCGGCCCGCAACCGGATGGTCGGGCTGGTCACCTCGGTCGTCGCGGACACCGTGATGGCACAGGTGGAGATGCAGTGCGGGCCGCACCGGGTGGTGTCGCTGATGAGCAGTGAGGCGGTCGCGGAGCTGGGCCTGCAGCCGGGCTCGCTCGCCGTCGCGGTGATCAAGTCGACGAACGTGGTGGTGGAGACCCCGCGCCGCTAGGAGACACTGCCGAGCGTGCCCAGGACAGCGGTCCCGTCCCGGTCCTCGTCCCGCAGGACCTCGGTGGTGAACCCGACCATCGCCGCCGCCGTGCCCGCGGCCTGGCCGCGGGAGGTCTCGATCAGCAGGCGCCCGCCGGGGCGCAGCCAGCGCGGCGCCAGCGCGGCGATCCGGCGGTGGTGGACCAGTCCGTCCGCGCCGCCGTCGAGCGCGGCGTGGGGCTCGTGGTCGCGGGCCTCCGGCGGCATCGTGCCGATCGCCGCGGTGGGCACGTACGGCGCGTTCGCGACGACGACGTCGACCCGTCCCCGCAGCTCGGCGGGCAGTTCCGCGTCCATGTCCCCGCCGTGCACACGGTCCGGCCGCAGGTTGCGCCGGGCGTGGACGAGCGCCTCGGGGGAGAGGTCCGCGGCGTGCACCTCGGCCTCGGGCAGCGCCGCGGCGACCGCGGCGGCGACCGCGGCGGCTCCGCAGCAGAGCTCCACGACCACCGTCGGACGCAGCGCGATCACCTGCGCGGCCAGCAGCTCGGTGCGCCGCCGCGGCACGAACACCCCCGGCCCCACCGCGACCCGCAGCCCGGCGAACTCCACCCACCCCACGAGCTGCTCCAGGGGGCTCCCGGCGACCCGGGCGGCGACGAGCGTGTCCAGCTCCGCCTCGGACTCGACCGACCGGAGCAGCACCTCGGCCTCCTCCTCGGCGAACACGCACCCCGCCGCGCGCAGCCTGCGGACGATCTCGTCGGGTGCCGCGCTGTGGAGGGTCACGACCGGGCAGTATGGCCCCATGACCCAGCTGGACGGTGCAGTCCTGCTCCCCGACGGCACCGCGGTCCGCGGCCGGGGACGTCGTGATCCGCTGCCCGGGGGCCCGGTGCCCGAGTTCTCGCTGTGTCTGGGCCGACGGGGCCACGACGCCGAGCCCGAGTGGGAGGCCGCCTGGATCGAGTGGCCGGACTTCCGGGTCCCGCGGGACCGGGCGGCGGCCATCGCGGCGATCGTCGACGCCTACCGGCGGGCCCGCGCGGGCTGCCGGGTCGAGGTGAGCTGTGGGGGCGGCATCGGCCGCACCGGCACGGTGATCGCCTGCATGGCGGTCCTCGCCGGGCACCCGGCCGAGGACGCGGTGGCCTGGACCCGCGCGCACTACCGGCCGCGGGCCGTCGAGACGCCGTGGCAGCGGCGCTGGGTCCGGGGGTTCGCCGAACGGATCGCGCGGCACGCCCCGTAGTGCGTCAGCTCTGTCGGCGGCCGTACGCCGAGGACAGCCGGGTGCGCGCCGCGAACAGGTGCCGCGCCACCTCGGCGGTGATCCGGTCCGCGTCCTCGGTGCTGCGCAGTACCCGGTCGGGCTCGGGCAGCTGCCGGTAGCTCGTCGCCAGGTCCGCCAACGCCTCGAGGAGGTCGGCGATCGCGGCCGAACGCGCGTTCTCCGCCTGAGCGACGGTCACGTCGATGCTCATGCGACCATGGTCCGACGCCCACATGTCGATAATGGTCACGCGACGCTACGGTCCGGTGACCTCACGTTTCGACGAGCCACGGCCGGCCCGGCTCACCGCGACGATCACCGCCGGGTCGACGCCGGGATTGTGCACCTCGCGCAGTCCGAGCCCGGTGAACCAGAGCACGCTGCCCGCGCCGAAGCGCCGTCGCCCGCCCAGCTCACACCGCAGCTCGATCTCTCCGGCCTCGACCAGCACCAGCACCCCGCGCCACTCGTCCTCGACGTGCGGGCGGGACTCCCCGGCGCGGATCCGGATGCGCCGCTTGTCGAAGCGGTGTGGCTCGTCGGTCACCCCGCCTCCCCCCTCTGTCGCTTACCGAGGGGTCGACCGTCCCGGCGACGAGAACTCATCGGGCCGGGGCGGCTCCACGGGTGACCCGGTCAGGAGGGATCGCCGCGCCTGCCCGCCACGGCGCCGGAGTCCCGCCGGGCGCACAGGGCACGCGGCACCTCGTCGTCACCCTCCACGCTGGACATCGTCTCCCGGCGAATCTGGGTAGGGTCGGCCCGGTGAGCGTCTGCAAGGTCGAGGTCGACACCGCCGAGGTGGGGTTCGACGCCTCCCGCCTGGCCCGGATCGACCGCCATTTCGCGAGGTACGTGGACGACGGCCGGTTGGCGGGCTGGTCCGTCGCCGTCGCGCGCCGGGGGCGGGTCGCCCACGTCTCCCACTACGGCAGGCGGGACGTCGCCGCGGACCTGCCGGTCACGGACGACACGATCTGGCGCATCTACTCGATGACCAAGCCGATCACCTCGGTCGCGGCGCTGATGCTGTGGGAGGAGGGGCTGCTCGAGCTGACCGACCCGGTCTCGCGCTTCATCCCCTCCTTCGCCGACATGCGGGTCTACACCGGCGGCTCGGCGGCGAACCCGGGCACGGTCCCCGCGACCGAGCCGGTCCGGGTCCACCACCTGCTCACCCACACCGCGGGCCTCACCTACGGCTTCCACCACGCCCACCCGGTGGACGAGATGTACCGGGCGAAGGGCCACGAGTTCGCGCCGCCGCGCGGGCAGGACCTGGCCGCAGCGTGCGACGTCTGGGCGAGCCTGCCGCTGCTGTTCCAGCCGGGCACCGAGTGGAACTACGGCGTGAACACCGACGTGCTGGGCCGGGTCGTCGAGGTCGCGTCCGGGCAGTCGCTGGCCGACTTCCTCCGCAGCCGCATCCTCACCCCGCTGGGCATGCTGGACACCGGCTTCCACGTCGTCGACACCGAGCACCTGGCCACGTTGTACGTGCCCAAGCCGGGCGGCGGGCTGGTCAAGTCGAGCGCGATGGGGGACGTGATCACCCAGGCGCCCACCTTCCTCTCCGGCGGCGGCGGGCTGGCCTCCACGCTGGGCGACTACCACCGCTTCGCGCAGATGCTCGCGCGCGGCGGCGAGCTCGACGGCGAGCGGTTGCTCGGGCCGCGCACGCTCGCCTACGCCACGCGCAACCACCTGCCCGGCAACGCCGACCTGGAGACGGTCGGCAGGCCGATCTTCGCCGAGTCCGCCTTCGCGGGCACCGGCTTCGGGCTGGGGTTCTCCGTGGTCGTCGATCCCGCGGCGGGCAAGCAGCTGCAGAGCCAGGGCGAGTACGGCTGGGGTGGGCTGGCCAGCACCACCTTCACCGTGTTCCCCGAGGAGGACATCACCGTGGTCTTCATGACCCAGCTGATGCCCTCCAGCACCCATCCCATCCGTCCGCAGCTGCGGACGCTCGTCTCGCAGGCGGTGGTGTCGTGAGTATTCCCGTGCAGCGGCCCGGACATCCGGTGGTCGCGTTCGTCGTCCGGGTGGTCGTCATCGCCGTCGCCCTGTGGGTGGCGGTCTGGCTGGTGGACGGCATCGAGCTCGGCGGGGCCACCACCGGTGGCCGGATCGGCACGCTCGTGCTGGTGGCGCTGATCTTCGGCATCGTCAACGCGGTGCTCAAGCCGATCGTCAAGGTGCTGAGCTGCCCGCTCTACGTGCTGACCCTCGGGCTGTTCGGCCTGGTGGTCAACGCACTGCTGTTCCTGCTCGTCGGGTGGCTCTCGAACCGGTTCGGGCTGCCCTTCGTGGTGGACGGCTTCTGGGCCGGGTTCTGGGGCGCCATCGTCGTGTCGGTCGTCGGGTTCCTGCTGCACCTGCTCATCCCGGACAGCATCGACCGCCGGTAGCCGCCCGTTCACGGGGTGCGGATCGGGCGCGCGCCCACCAGGATCTACGGACATGACCCGCTCGACGCTGCGCGGAGCCACCGCCGACCTCATCGACACCGACCGCTACCCGCTGAGCAGACCCGACAGCGCCGCCTGGGCCGCCGTCGTCGAACGGGTGCGGGCCGACCTGCGGCTGGACGGGTGCTCGGTCCTGCGCGGCTTCGTCCCCGGCGACCGGATCCCCGAGGGCGGGCTGGTGTCCCGTCTGCACCGCGCCCCGGAGACCCAGCGGTTCGTGGCGGCCTGCGTTGACGTGCCGGAGGTCGTCCCGCTCGCCGGACCGTGCCTCGACGTCCTGAGCCCGGGCCAGGAGCACCCCTGGCACTTCGACACCGACGAGTTCGCGGTCACCCTGCTCACCCGGGCCCCGGAGGGCGGCGGGGTGTTCGAGTACGTGCCCGGCATCCGGACCGCGTCCGACGAGAATCCGTACGCGGTGGGCGCGGTGCTCCACGGCGAGCACGACCGCGTCCGCTCCCTGCGCCTGCGGGCCGGTGACCTGCAGATCTTCCGCGGCCGGTACTCACTGCACCGGGTGACCGCCGTGACCGGTGCGGTCGAGCGGCACGCCGCGGTGCTGTCCTACACCGAGCGAACCGCTGCTTCGACGGGGCGCTCACCGTCGTCGGGTTCCCGGACGGGCGGGCGGGAGCTGCTCGGTCAGACCGGCCAGCTCTCCTCGCGGTAGCCGCCGTCCCAGAACATCCACTCGTAGCGGCTGGTCGTCGTGAAGTGGTGGCGCATCCGGGCCAGCTCGGCGTCCGAGACGGTCTCGCCGATCCGGTCGGTCGCGGCCAGCACGGCGTCGACGACGGCCTGGAACTCCGCCCCGCCGTACGTGCCGATCCAGCGGGCGTACAGCGGGTCGGGCGAGCCGGCCTCGACCAGGTGCCGCCCGACCCTGGCGTAGATCCAGTAGCAGGGCAGTACCGCGGCGACGGCCTCGGCGTACGACCCTGAGTAGGCCGTGGCCAGCAGGTACGAGACGTACGCCTGCGTCGCGGGGGCCACCGGCAGGGCCGCGGCCGCCTCGGCGGTGAGGTCGAGCTCGCCCAGCAGCTCGGCGTGCAGGTCCTGCTCGGCCGCGATCGCCCCGCCCGCGTGCTCGCAGAACATCACCAGGTCGGCGGCGCCCGGCGCCTTCGCCGCGCAGAGCGCCAGGGCACGGGCGTAGCCGCGCAGGTAGTGGGCGTCCTGGACGATGTAGTGGCGGAAGGCCGAGTGCGGGAGGGTCCCGTCGGTCAGCCCGGTGACGAAGGGGTGGGCGAGGACGGCGTCGTAGATCCCGGCCGCGTCGGCCCAGAGGAGCTCGGTCGTGCGCATGCCGTCGAGCCTAGGTTCGTGGCCCTGTGTGTTCGAGTGCGCACGCATCGTCGACATAGACGCACGTTGTAGCGGATCTTGCACGAACTGTGTGCGCTGTGTGAGAGGTCGGTCACTCTTCGAGTACGATGACTCCTGCCGGTAAACGGGGTGCGTCACCATGAAGCATCCCGGATGGCGACTCAGCGCAGAGGGCGCGCACCCGGCCCGCACGTCCAGCTTGTGGAGGTGAGTGGTTATGAGTCCCGTCCCCATGGATCACCACGAGAAGATGCGGCTTCGCGCCGCGGCCTTCCGCGTGACCCGGCTCTACCCGGGTCCCGTCGGAGAGGTCCTCTCGCGTGAGCTCCTGACCTGGGAGGAGTTCGGGTACCGGCTCGGGGGAGGGCAGCTGGTCATGCGGCTGGTCGATCACGTGCTGAAGACCCCGCTCAACGCCGACGGCCGAGACGGCGTCGCGGCCTGAGCGCTGCTGAGCGCTGCTGAGTCCTCAGGGTCCTCAGGGTCCCTGGAGGGTCGTGGCGGTGGTCGCCGCGGCCCCACTCGGAGCCGTGCCGTCCGTCGAGGCGACCACCGCACCCCCGAGGACGAGCATCGCCGCGAGCGTCGTCAGGCTGCCCGCACGCGCCACGACGGTGTAGGCGGCGGCCGCCGCCCCGCGCACCGCCGGGCTCATCCGGCTCCGCTCGGTGTGCAGCGGCGTGCGGACCGGGGTGAGCAGGCGGTCGACCGGGACCGGCGCGACCGGCACACGCGAGCGCTCCGGCAGACGGCCCTGAGGGCGGGCCGCCCGGTGAGCTCCTCGCGACTGCCTCGGGATCGCCACCGTCGGCGCCGCCCGGTCGGGGGCGGGCGCGGCGGGGAACGCGTGCAGGACGGTCACGTCCGGGATATCGAGCCGTCACACACCCCCGTTAACGCGGTGGCGTGCCCTCACCCGATCGGGTTCGTCAGGCTTGACGACGTCCGCAGGTCAGCGCCACCTCCGTTCGGCGCAGCCGTTCCCTCAGCTCCCGCCTTTCGCGGACACCACCTGGACACCACCTCGACACCACCTGGCCGCCGCCCGCTACGACCCGGGCTCTCCGGCGGCGGTCCCCTCGCTCCCGATCGGTATCAGTCCACGCTCGTAACCGACGGCGACGGCCTCGGTCCGGCTCGCCGCGCCCAGCTTGGCCATCACCCGGGACAGGTGGACCGACACGGTCTTCTCGGAGATGTAGAGGACCTCGCCGACCTGCCGGTTCGTCCGCCCCTCCGCGACCAGCCGCAACACCGCGTCCTCCCGCGGGGTGAGCGGCGACGGCGAGGCCTCCCCACCCGGTGCGGGCTCCGCGGCGACTCCCGCGAGAGGTGCCCCGGCGCGCGCCGCGGTCCGGCCGATCGCCGCGGCGAGCGGGACGGCCCCGAGCCTCTCGGCGAGGGAATGGGCCTCGGCCAGGTCCGCGGCGGCGGCCTCCCGCAGGCGCGCGGCGACCGCGCGGTCCGGCGCGGCCGAGCCGTCCGAGCCGTTCGAGCCGTTCGACGCGGCCGGGGAGGCGCGGCCCGCAGCCCTCAGGGCGGCCTCGGCCCGGCGGAGGAGGGCCTGGGCGCGGCGGTAGGGCTCGCCGTAGGCGAAGGCCTCGAGCACGGCGGTCCAGACCTCGGGACCGTCCTCACCGCGGGCGCGGGCCGCCTCGGCGCGGGCCCGGGCCAGCCAGGCCCGCCCCTCGACCCCGACGGACCCGGACCGCGGGATGCCCTGGGTCGCGGTGGCCTCGGCGACGGCGAGGAGATCGGCGGACGCGCCTGCGGGGGCGGGGCCGTCGAGATCGGCGAGGGCCGCGAGCGCGAGGGCGGCCAGCGCGATCGAGGCGAGGTGGTTCGGCAGCAGCCTGCGCAGGTCCGCGAGCGCGGTCTCGGCCCGCCGCAGACCCTCCGCCGGGTCGCCCCGCCACAGCGCCGACTCGGTGCCCGCCTGGCCGAGCAGCAGGACCACCTGGTCGTCCTCCTGGTCGCGCGAGTCCAGCTCCCGCCAGCGCTCCTCGGCCTCGGCGAGCCTGCCGCGGGCGACGTCGACGAGCAGCCCGGCGGCGGCCAGCCTGCCCGCGACCGCGGGCGCGACCCGCGCGCCCCCGAGCCGCGCGGTCTGCTCCGCGGCGTCCCACCGGCCAGCCATGAACTCGCTGACGAGCTGCGCGACCCGCATGTCCATGCCGTAGGCGCTCCAGGTGGTGCCGGTCTCGACCGCGCGCCTGCGCCCCGCTGCGAACTCGTCCGCGGCGGCCTCGACCGAACCCTCCTCCAGGAAGGACATCCCGCGGTTGTAGAAGATCCGCAGCTCGACGCCGGTGTTCCCCGACCCGCGGGCCTGCGGCAGCGCCTCGTCCAGCAGCTCCCGGCTGCGGGCGCCGCGCCCGGAGAACTCCTCGAGCACCGCGAGGCTGATCAGGGCGTCCGCCTCGGCGGCCGCGATGTCCTGCAGCGCCTCGACCCGCAGGGCCGCGGGGTCGCGGGTGGTGGACTCCCAGACCCCGGCGACGCCCACGGTCCCGGACCCCGCCGCGGCCCGGCCGGGCCCGCTGTCCGGCGAACCGTCGCGGCTCCGGTTGCCGTCTGCGCTCTGGAGGCGCTCGGTGACCGCCTCGGCGATGCGCAGGGCGGCCTCCCCGTGCTCCCGGAGCCCCTCGACGTCGTCCGTGCGCCACATCGCCCGCGCCAGGATCGCGTGCGCCCACGCCAGCTCGGCACTGGGCGGCCGGTCCTCCAGCAGCGCGATCGCCTCCCTGGTGGCCGCGACGGCGGCGGCCCCGCCCTCCATCCGCTCGAGCAGCCGGATGGCGTGCCGGACCCGGACGTCCGCGGCCCGCTCGGGATCGGTGCGCGGGTCGGTGAGCTCCAGCGCCCGGGTGCTCAGGGCCAGCCCGCGGTCCGGGTCCCCGGTCGCGCTGGCCGACCAGGCCGCCCACAGGGTGACCGACAGCTCGTCCACCCCCGCCACGCCCTCGGCCTCCGGTACCGCCGGCCACAGCTCGACGGCCCGCTCGGCGTGCCGCAGCACCTCGGCCGGGGCCCCGAGCCGGTCCGCCTCCCGCGCCGCCGCCACGCTCGCGGCCAGGGCGCGCGGCAGGTCGTGCGCGGCGAGCGCGTGATGGGCCAACGCCGCGGCGGGCGCGGTGCCGAGCCCCTGGCGCGGTCCCTTGCTCATCCGTGCGGCGAGCAGGTCGGCGTACCGGCCGTGGATCCGGCCGCGCTCGCTCGGGAGCAGGTCGGCGTAGACGGCCTCGCGCAGTAGCGCGTGCCGGAAGGCCAGCTCGCCCGCGGCGTCGGTGACGAGCACCTGGTGGGCGACGGCGTCTCGCACCGCGTCGGTGAACTCGTCCGCCGCCAGGCCGCTCACCTCGGCCAACGTGTCGTCCGCGACGCTGCGCCCGGCCACCGAGGCGACCCGCAGGACCTGCCGCGCCTGCGCCGAGAGCCGTTCGAACCGGGTGAGGAGGACGTCCGCGAGGGCCTCCGGGAGTCCGCCGCACCCCGCGGCGGACACCAGCTCCTCGGCGAAGAAGGCGTTCCCCTCGCTGCGCTCGGCCAGCCTGCGCAGCTCCCGGTCCCCGAGCCCGAGCTCCGTGGCGAGGCTGCGGACCAGCTCGAACGCCTGCTCGGGTGGGAGCGGCGCGAGGTCGAGGCGCTCGACCGCGGGCAGCCTGACGAGCTCGGCGAGCACCGGACGCAGCGGGTGCCTGCGGTGCAGGTCGTCCGCCCGGTAGGTCGCGACGACGAGCAGCCGCTGCTCGGCGAGCCGGGACAGCAGGAACACCAGCAGGTCCCGGCTGGACCGGTCCGCCCAGTGCAGGTCCTCGAGCACGAGCAGCACCGGGCGCCGCGCCGCGACCGCCCCCAGCGCCGACAGCAGTGCCTCGAAGACCTGCAGCTGCCCGAGCTCCCGGCCGCCGCGCTCGGGCTCGCCGCCGAGCGTGGTCAGCCGCAGCAGCCCCGGGAAGCGCTCGACGAGCCCCGGGTCCGCGGCCGCGAGCTGCCCCGCGACCTCGGTGAACGGCAGGTACGGCAGCTCGGCGCCCGCGGTGTCCAGGCAGCGCCCGAGCAGGACCAGCGCGTCCCCCGCCGCGGCGCTGAGCTCGCCGACCAGCCGGGACTTGCCGACGCCCGCGTCCCCCGCCAGCAGCACGCCGCCGCCCCGCCCGGTCCGGGCCCGGTCCAGCGCAGCGGTGAGCGCGGCCCGTTCGGCGCTGCGGCCGACCAGGCCGATCCCCACCCCCGGTCGCGGCACGGACGTCATGCTCGCACGCACCCCCGACAGATCCCGCGGGTTTCCAGGCCTCAGAGCACCTCAGAGCACCCGCGTCCCGCGCGTCATCGACCGGTCCTCGCCGGGACCCGGCGCCGGGGCCGCTCCGCTCGATCCGCGGGCGGCTCCGGAGGGGGTGGGGGTACCGCGGGCGTCCGCGCCCGGCGCCACCGCCGCGCCACGTTCGCCAGCCGGGCGTGGTCGGCCTCAGCCAGCAGCTCGGTGCGGTGCTCGGCGACCAGGGTCTGGAGGAAGTTCACGTCACTCGTCATGACGCTGACACTCCGCCTGAGGCCCCACCCCGGACATCAGGCGATCACGCAGTCCTGAGGTCGCGGCGGGTCGCGCGAGCCCGAGGGGGTAAGGGGGTCGCTCAGGACTCCTCTCCCCGGCGGGGCCGGGACTCCGTGGTGACCGCGCCGGGTTCCCCGCACGGGTCGGTGTGCGCGGCGCCGAAGGGATCGTGGAGGTGCGTCCAGGGACCCGCCAGCTCGTCGTCGGTCAGCAGGGCGTCCTGCAGGGCGGTGCGGACGGCGTCGAGGCCCGGGGTGTCGAGGGCGTGCGACAGCACGACGACGTCCTGGGCGCGGTCCCCGAACCGCGGGTGCCAGCCGAGGGAGGCGAGGGCGCGGCGCTCGGCCGACACCCGGTCCCACGCCTCGGGCTCCTGCCCGGCGAGCCACTCGCCTGCCCCGCCGATCCGCAGGCCACCACCCGCGGACTCCAGCCACAGGACCTCGGCGGGGCGCGTCGCCAGCCAGATCCGGCCGCGCACCCGCACGATCCCCTCCAGCAACAGGTCGATCGCCTCGTGCAGCCGGTCCGGGTGGAACGGGCGGCGCGCGGAGAACACCAGCAGCCGGGCCCCGCAGTCCTCGCCGAGCGGCGGGGAGCCGCGCAGCAGGCCGGCGTGGACGTCGTCCGGGTGGCCGCGGCGGGCCTCGGGGTGGGCGCGGCGGAGCAGGACGAGGTCGTCGTCGAGGTCGGCGATCCGGGACCGGACCGCCGTCGGCGCCAGCCGGGCCAGGACGGCGTCGGCGCGCGCGTGCTCCCAGGCGTCCGCGGCGCCGGTGTGCACGATCAGGTCGGCGAACTCCGCCTGCCCGACGACGACCTGGGCGACCGAGCGGTCGTCGTCCGGCAGGTCGGCCACCCCGCGCTCCCCGACGGGCTCGTCGCCGGTCGCGTCGTCCAGCCAGGTCCGGGCATCGACGGCGGTGACCACGCCGCGGATGTCGACCACGTCGCCCAGGGGAGCGTCGTCCACCACGACGTGTCGCAGCGCCCAGCACACCTGCTCGGGCTCCAACACCGGGTCCAGGTGCAGCACGATCCGCCCCACTCGCCCGGTCAGCGACCTGACCAGCGGCAGCAGGTCGAGCCGCAGCGTGCAGGAGACGCACCCGTGCTCCAGCCGCACGGTCGTCCACTCGTCGGTCCGCCGGTCCCGGACGCGCCGGTGCACGATGCCTGCGGCGACGTCGTCGAGCCTGTGGTGCACCACCACGGCGTCGGGGTCCGCGGCGCGGATCCGGCCGATCACCCGCTCGACGCCCACGGGTTCCAGTCCGGCCACGACCAGCAGTTCGGTCACGCCTGCCTCCTCGGGAAGGGGTTCGGGGGTCGGAGTGTTACCGTAAATGACAACCGTTTCCATGACGAGAGGAGGGTGGCGTGGCCGCCAAGTCCGCCGCCGTACGGCCGATCGTGAAGCTCCGCTCCACCGCGGGGACCGGCACGACGTACGTGACCCGCAAGAACCGTCGCAACGACCCCGACCGGCTCGTGCTGCGGAAGTACGACCCGAAGGTCCGGCAGCACGTCGAGTTCCGCGAGGAGCGCTGATGCCGCGTCCCGCACGCCCGGTCCGCACGAAGCGCAACCCGCTGAAGAAGGGGCAGGAGGTGGACTGGAAGGACACGAACCTGCTCCGTCAGTTCATCTCCGACCGCGGCAAGATCCGGGCCCGCCGGGTCACCGGGCTCAGCCCGCAGCAGCAGCGGCGGGTCGCGGTCGCGATCCGCAACGCCCGCGAGATGGCGCTGCTGCCCTATCCGGGGGTGGGCCGGTGAGGTGTCAGCTGACCGGGCGCGAGCCCGGCTTCGGCAAGCGGGTCTCGCACTCCCACGCCCGGACGTCTCGGCGCTGGGACCCCAACGTGCAGGCGAAGCGGTACTGGCTGGCGGCGGAGCGTCGGCACGTCCGGCTCCGGCTCTCGGCCAAGGGGATCAAGACCGTCGACCGGATCGGGATCGAGGCCGCCGTGGCCCGGATCCGGGCGCAGGGCGGCACGGTCTGAGGCCGGAGTTCGCATTCGGTCGATGACCTGCGCGAACGCCCCGGAGGGACCCCGGATTCCGGGGGTCTCCGGGGCGTTGTGTAGAGTTCTCCACGGCTCGCGGGGCTGTCCCCGCGGACCTGTGCCGCCCCTTTAGCTCAGTCGGCAGAGCGTCTCCATGGTAAGGAGAAGGTCTACGGTTCGATTCCGTAAAGGGGCTCCGAGTGGGACTCGGTGACGAGTCTCGCAAGGCGGTGTAGCTCAGGTGGTAGAGCAAGCGGCTCATAATCGCTGTGTCGCCGGTTCAAGTCCGGCCACCGCTACACACTCGACTGATCAGCAGCATTAAGCAGGAGGCACTCCCATGGGCAAGGCGACGGACGTCCGGCCGAAGATCACGCTTGCCTGCGAAGAGTGCAAGCACCGCAACTACATCACCAAGAAGAACCGGCGCAACGACCCGGACCGCCTCGAGGTGAAGAAGTTCTGCCCGAACTGCGGCACTCACAAGGCGCACCGCGAGACCCGCTGACCCGCGTTGCCTGACGAGTCCTTCGTCGGACGCGCCCTCCCGACCTCGGGCCCGTACCAGGTCGGCCGGGAGAAGATCCGCGAGTTCGCCACGGCCATCGGGGACTCCTCCCCGCTGAGCCACGACGTCGACGCGGCGCGCGCCGCCGGTCATCCCGACCTGGTGGCGCCGCCGACGTTCTCCACCACCTTCGCCATGCCGGTCATCGAGGGTTTCCTCAAGGACCCCGACTTCGGCTGGGACTACACCCGCATGGTCCACGGCGACCAGCGCATCGTCTTCTCCCGTCCGATCTTCGCCGGGGACGAGCTGTTCACCACGCTGCACGTGGACACCCTGAGCACCCGCGCGGGCAGCCATTTCCTCACGCTGCGCTGCGAGGTCGCCACCGCCGCCGAGGAGCCCGTGGCCACCTTCACCGGGCTGCTGGTGACACAGGCATGAGCGTCCAGCCGGGTTCGGTCGTCAAGGGCCTGGAGCTCCCGCCGCTGGAGCTGCACCTCACCCGCGCGGACCTGGTCCGCTACGCGGGCGCGTCCGGCGACCTCAACCCCATCCACTGGAGCGACCGGATCGCCACCGGCGCCGGGCTGCCCGGCGTGATCGCCCACGGGATGCTGACCCTGGGCGCGGCGGGCCGGATCGTCACGGACTGGGTCGGGGACTCGACCCGGGTGCGCAGCTACGGCGCCCGCTTCACCCGCCCCGTCCTCGTCCCG
>Ga0068860_100002842_pt1 | contig 17986 bp, 14 predicted proteins | sample KBSSwiS32_FD_66597 | JGI IMG/M metagenome (GOLD analysis project Ga0068860, IMG submission 66597) | Switchgrass rhizosphere microbial communities from Kellogg Biological Station, Michigan, USA - KBS Switchgrass S3-2 | ecosystem: Host-associated > Plants > Roots > Rhizosphere > Soil ... | reverse complement strand
CCGGTATTGCTGAATACGCGATCCGTACAAGTAATCGTAGTGGTCTCGATGCCACCAACCGCTTGTGCAAATGACGTCAGGAATTTCGTCGAGTTCGCCGAGAGCTTCGAACACGCCATGGCTGGAAATAGGAGAATACCGGTAGTTCGAATCCTTCTCCGCCTCAATAGAAACCACTAATCGAGCGTCTTTGAGGCAAGCAATTGCGCCATCGTGGCCGGGGTTGTACGAGAGAAAATTCATTTCCTTGTGATTGACGCTTTTTATCCTTGTTTAAATCTTATTTATCAAGTCCTCTTTCCAGCATGCCCTTTTCGCGATTGTTAAAAAGCACGCGACGCAGAAAGCAAAACCCCTCTCAAAAGAAAAATATAGCCCGTCACAGAGCATTATGGCGAGTCGTGAAGAAATGATGGACACTCCGGAGCACCATCGACATCGTTCGGAATTCATCAGAGGATTGGTGCAACGCTCCAGTCAGTCGCCACTTGACGACCGCTATAGGCACGGTCCGCCCAAAACGATCGTTCAGTTTTGGCATGATGTTAGCGCACTGCCAAAAGATGTCGAAGAGTGCGTCTCCTCGTGGACTCGTTGGAAGACTTGCGGCTTCGCACATTGCTTGTTCGACGAATGCAGCGCCAAGGCGTTTATTGGCAGTTCGTTGGATGTACGTCATGAGCGCGCCTTCGAACGCTGTTACCACCCGGCCATGCAGTCCGATTATTTCCGGCTGTGCTACCTTTTGGTTGAAGGCGGCTGTTATGTCGATGCGGACGATTTCTTCGTTGGTTCGCAAATCAGCTGGCTGTTCGCCGACGGTCGGTTGAAAGTCCAGCCACTTTGTTATGACATCGCTTCTGGAACAATGGTGAACCAATCCGAGTTCCTTCATACCGGTGCATACAACCCAAGCTGGATTTTCTACTTCAACAATAATCCATTGATTGCAACTCGGGGGCATCCGATTATCGAACGCGCCCTCCATCAAGCGACTAATCTTCTTGAACATTATTGCGAAAATGAGCTGCCTGAGATTCAAACGACGGCCGGCCCAGGAAATCTCTCGAAGACGATTTTTGAATTAGGCACTACCTCAGGAGATGTGGAAAGCGGTCTGGTGGTGCTACAGGACTGGGAGTCATTTGCTGTTTCTAAATGGCCGTTAAGTTATCGTTCTGATTCAAGAAACTGGCGACATTCCAATCAACAAAGGTTCCGGATTAACCGAGAATAATTGGTATGAACCTTTCTACGCGACTGCGCAGTGCGGTCCGCCTTCCGCATTATATGTGGTTGCGATGTCGAATGCACTTCCCGCGCCAACAATGTTTTGCGTTCGTGCCGCCATCGGTGTTGCAGCAAGAAGGCATCGGTCCAATCTTTGTTATCAACTTAGACAGGCAACCTGACCGCTGGACACATGTGCTTCGCGAACTCGCCTGCATCACGGATGCGGGAGGCAGGCCACTGTCGGAACGTGCAATTCGGTACTCCGCATGCGATGCGCAGAACAATGCACAGCAATTGCTGGATGACGATTACATCGAGCCGTACTACACACTGGGTGATCAGTTGTTTGTCGAACCGCAACCCCATGCATTACCTGATGCGTTTGATCTGACGCGCCCAATTAGGATGAGTCCGGCAGAAGTTGCCATCGCGCGCGCTCACGTTGGCGTCTGGCAAGCCATTGCGCACTCGACTGCCGCCTACACCCTTGTCCTTGAGGATGACGTCTGGTTTGAACGTGGCTTTGGGCGAATCGTCGATCAGGCGTGGGGTGAAATGAAAGAGACCGACCAAACCAATCCTGCCTTCGATATGTTGTATCTGTCTTATAAGGAAGTGCGCCACGGCGCTCCAAAGGAACTGGTTTCAAAGAATGTGTTTCACCCGGAACGCGGACTATGGTTTCTCTCTGGATATGTTCTGTCGAAAAGAGGAGCCCAAGCGCTGCTCGGACTTCTACCATGTCGCGGTCCCATCGACCTTTGGATAAATCACAAGTTTCGAGATTTGGATGTGCGAGCTCTACGCCGCTCGGTGATCAACCAGCGTCTCGATACGCCTTCAACCAACTCTTACTCGATCCTTCCGGCGTTAAACCGGATTGGTGTCCTAGACTGCGACACAGCGCTCTTTCATCAACGACCTACGCTTTTTCCCGTATTCGCCTTTGGAGTTCCGGGATCCGGATTGTCATCCCTCGCGATGGCTCTCTCAATGCTTGGTTATCGCTGCTGCAACGATATGGACCGAATTCCCGAGTGCGAGTTTGAAAGGCTGATCGTCGGTCGCGCCGATCGCGTTTTTAACGCTTACGTCAACATAGGTTCACTGAGTCCGCATTGGCGCGTGCTCACGCTGCGCTATCCGCGCGCCAAGTTCATTGTGATCGGCGACGTAGAAGGCGTTGATTGCCCCGATAACGGAATGCTGGACGCCTTAGAAGGGGCTGACGTGCTTCGTTTGAATGGTGAAAACGCGAATACTTGGCGTGCGCTATGTGAGCATGTGAGACTTCCGCCCCCGGCAGCGCCGTACCCGTCTATTCTGGATATAGGCCAGCGAACACATCCGCGGGCTGCAGTCAATACTCCACCGTCTCACCCGGTGAAGCAACTGCGGCACGACCGTTCGCCGTGGGTAGTGGAACCGCGCGCTGGCTGGGCAGGAATCAGCGCAACCGTCTCGGAGCGGCCTCAGCCGTTGGCGTCGCGGGTGAGCTTCAAAGACGAACTCGCCGATGTTCGGTCAGAGCGGTGGCTGTTGCGAAATGATACATTCGCTGGAAATCTTGGGCTATTCCGCCCGGCCAACGTCACTGCGCAAATAGGCGGCGGTCTCTCGCTCGCAGTCGCTCAGGAGCCGCTTGGTGTTCGAAATCTTAGCGCTGCCGCGATTTCGAGCCGAGGGAGTTTCCTGTACGGGCGGTTCGAAGCCACCCTGCGAGCGACGAGCGTTTCAGGTTTAGTGACCGGCTTCTTCCTTCACCGCAATTCGCCCCGGCAGGAGATCGATATTGAGATCACGGGAAATCGTCCAACCCGCCTCTTAATTAACGTGTTCTATAACCCTGGCGCTGAGGGCACGAAGTTCGACTATGGTTATCGGGGAACACCCACAGCCATTCCGTTGGGGTTCGACGCGTCAAAAGCCTCGCATAGGTTTGCGATCGAATGGGACCCATGCGAGATTCGGTGGTTCGTCGATGACATACTGGTTCACCGTCGCGCCGAATGGAACCCAACTCCTATTCCGCACCTGCCGATGACGTTACATGTCAACACGTGGCCGACCCGCTCTCGCGAACTTGCCGGTCGTCTGGCACTTCGTGCACTACCGGCGTCAGCGACGGTACAAAGTATCGCTGTTGATGAGTTGCACCGCGACACCGGATCGCTCCTACACGCCACCATCACAGAAAAATCCGGCAAAGTATGCTAAAACGCCCCCCTTTGACCGAATTACAGAGGCACGGGCCTGTTCCGCCCCCGCCTGAATGGGTATTTCCAACGCCAAAAATGCATAAAACATCGCAAAAATGGCATCTTTTTACCCACTAAACCTCGTTATTCTGACTGCGCCAGCTTCCCAAATCTTACTTTTCAAAAGAAAATGTTTTCCCTCTCAAATTCCTTGATTTCCCCCCTGTATGCGCTACCTTATCGCCCCCTTTCCCGTTATAGGGCTGCCGTTTTGGCCGTCCCGGGAAGCAGGGGAAAACAGAGGCAACCGTGGTTGGGCAGTGTCAGTGCAAGAAAGTTTGATATGATCGAAATGGAACAATTGATCGCGAAATCTCTTCGCGATTTTAAAGAAGGCAGTATCGTCAAGGGCCGCGTCCTTGAACTCAGAAACCGTGAAGTCCTGGTGGACATCGGTTACAAATCAGAAGGCGTCATTCCCCTTTCGGAATTCGATGATCCCGATGAAATCCAGGTGGGCGACGAAATCGAAGTGCTCCTCGAAAGACTCGAAAACGACGAGGGCATGGTGGTTCTCTCCAAGGAAAAAGCCGCGCACAAGCAGAACTGGGACAAGATCGTAAAAGTCTTCCAGGGCGACGGACTCATCAAGGGTCGCGTCAAGGCAGTCGTAAAGGGCGGCCTCACCGTGAACATCGGCGTGGAGGCATTCCTCCCCGGCTCGCAGATCGACGTGGTCCCCCGAAGGACCTGCAACAATTTGTCGGCAACATCTACGATTTCAAAATCGTGAAGGTGAACGACGACCGCAAGAACGTGGTGCTCAGCCGCCGCGAGCTCATCGAGCAGGAGCGCTCGGAGAAGCGCCAGAAGTTCATGGAGAGCGTGCAGATCGGCAACACCGTGAAGGGCACCGTGAAGAACCTGACCGATTTCGGCGCGTTCATCGACCTCGACGGCATGGACGGCCTGCTGCACATCACCGACATGACATGGGGCCGCCTCGGACATCCGAGCGAGCTTCTCAAGGTCGGCCAGGAACTCGACGTGATCGTTCTCGACATCAACAAGGAGAAGGAGCGCGTCTCCCTCGGCCTGAAGCAGACCCAGAACAATCCCTGGGACAAGATCGAGGAGCGTTTCCCCACCGGCACGAAGGTCAAGGGCAAGGTCACAAACCTCGTTCCCTACGGCGCATTCGTGGCGATCGAGGACGGTGTCGAAGGTCTCATCCACGTCTCCGAACTCTCGTGGACGAAGCGCATCTCGCGTCCCTCGGACGTGCTCGCAGTCGGCCAGGAAGTGGAAGCAGTCGTGCTCGGCGTTAACAAGGAGGAGCAGAAGATCTCCCTCGGCGTCCGCCAGCTCGAGAACAACCCTTGGGACGAGATGGAGCAGAAGTACACCATCGGCAAGCAGGTGTCCGGCAAGGTCCGCAACACCACGGCTTATGGCGCATTCATCGAGCTCGAGGAAGGCATCGACGGCATGATCCACGTCTCCGACATGAGCTGGACACGCAAGATCAACCACCCGAGCGAAATCCTGAAAAAGGGCGACACCGTGGAAGCGGTCGTCATCGACATCGACAAGGCCAACCAGCGCATCAGCCTGGGCATCAAGCAGCTCGAGAACGACCCTTGGAAGGAAATCGACAAGAAGTACAAGATCGGCGATCTCGTGAAGGGCAAAGTGACCAAGCTCGCAAGCTTCGGCGCATTCGTGCAACTCGCGGACGACATCGACGGGCTCGTGCACATCTCCCAGCTCAGCGAAGACCACGTGGCGAAAGTCAAGGACGTGCTCAAGGCCGGCCAGGAAGTGGAAGCGCGCGTCATCAAGGTCGACAAGACCGAGCGCCGCATCGGCCTTTCCATCAAGGCCGCGAACTACTCCGAGGAAGACCTCAAGAAGGAGAGCGAAGCGTTCGACAGCCTCCGTCCCGGCGAAGACATGGTCGGCCTCGAACAGGCCTTCCAGGCTGCGCAGGAGGAATACCGCCCCGGCGACAAGAAGAAGTAATCAAATTAAAATGCACGTCTGGAGTAAATCTCCAGGCGTGCTACTTTTAAAAACACACTATGGCTAAACCAGAAATCACAGCTTACCTGAAAACCCAATGCGGCTGGAGCAGAGGCGTCCGCGCCGTGCTGGCAAAATACGACCTGCCCTACACGGAAAAGGACATCATCCAGAACCCGGCGTTCCGCTGGGAGATGGAGCAGAAGAGCGGACAGCCGCTCTCGCCTTGCGTGCAGATCAATGGCGTAATGCTTCCCGACATCAGCGGCGACGAAGTCGAAGCCTACCTGATCAAGGAAAACCTGATCCAGCACAACGAAGCGCCCGTGGCAGTGCCGACCAACTCGGCCTGCACCGACGCCGAGCACGTGGCAATGCAGCAGCAGGCCGGCCAGATCAAGTTTCACGCGTAAGCGCTGAATAACACTCAACAAAAAACCGCGCTTTCCGAAAGGGAAGCGCGGTTTTTTTTACGGTTTTCAGATGCCCAAAGCGTCTCATTTTACGACACATCTTGTAGCAAATTGTCACACCATCAGTGATGAATGAAAGTGCACGCCGATGCGTCTATCTCTCCAGTGACATGCGGATATCTCTGTAAGACAACGGATTGGCATGTCCGATGCTCCAATAAAAGAGGAAGATGAATATGAGCAAGCCCCACAGATGTCTGCTTCACGCGAAGTGCATGCTGAGAAAGATTGCACAGGGGAAGAACTGCCGCTGGCATCTCGACCATCTGCTGCGTGAATTCGGAGTGGGCATTTACCGTCAAAAGAATGGAGACCACCCATGCTTTACTTAACCGGCGATCCCAACCAACTGAACCCCGACTTGCAACGCTCGCTCCACGCTGTGGACGGCTACCTCTACCTCGGCATGCACACCGAGGCGTTGAAGGAACTCAACGGGATCAATGTCGCCGAGCAGGTCGAAATCGCCGTGCTGCGCGCGCGCATCCGGGTTCTCCTGCATTTAAAGCGATGGAAGGAAGCCGAATCCCTCTCGGAGAAAGGCACACAACTGCACCCCGACGAAAACGAATTCATGGTGCAGCGCGCCTTTGCATTGCACCAGCAGCACCGCGGCAACGAAGCGGTGGGCGTATTGCTCGCGGCTCCCGATTGGATACGCCGCACAGGCATCCTGCACTACAACCTCGCCTGCTACGAGGCCAAGCTGGGTGATCTCGGCACCGCGCGCCAGTGCATCCGTACGGCGGTAAAGATGAATGCCGCTTTCAAGAAGAATATCCGCAAGGATCCCGATCTTGAGCGCTTGTGGAATTGACCTCCCCTACTCCGCGCCCTTTGCCTGCGGCACGAAGTAGTTGAACACGTAGTCCTCGACTGCGTCCTGCCATTTGCGCGGGGGATGTCCGGTCAGTTTCGTCAGCAGTTCCGTGGAAAGCACCGTGTAAACAGGCCGCCGGGCGACGAAAGCCTTCAGCTCTGACAGCTTCTGCCCGCCCACGCGCGTCCCTTTCATCGGCAGGCCTGCGGCGACGGCGCAGTCGAGCGCGAACTGCCCGTATTGCTGCCACGAGCATTCGCCCGTGTTGCTGAGATGGATGATGCCGCCGGTCTTGATTTCCTTCAGGAACGGGTTCAGGTGCGCAGCCACGTCCAGCGTGAATGTCGGCGCCGCGTATTTGTCGCCCACGGCCTGCACCTGGTCCGAGGTCGCGGCCTTTTTCAAAATCTGGTCCACAAAGCTCGGCCGGTCCGGCCCGAAAACCCATGAGACACGCACGGCAAGATTGTTCTCCGACACCTCCAGCAATTGCATTTCACCGATGCGCTTGGACTCGCCATAGATGCTCACGGGCAGCGCCGTGTCCGTCTCGCGGTAGGGCTTCTTCGCCTTGCCGTCGAACACGTAATCCGTGCTGAAATGAATGCAGCGCGCCTTCTTCTTCGCGCATACCTCGGCCATCGCGCGGACGGCGTGCGCATTGATCTGCAGCGCCTCCTGCTCATGGTCCTCGCAGTAGTCGACATTCGTAAGCGCCGCGCAATTGATCAGTACGTCGAACGAAAGGTCGTCCAGTTTGGACTCAATGTCCTCGCTCGACTTCAGGTCGAGATCATTCCGGTTGATGCCCGTGACGTCATAAACCCCGCTGTAAATGCGGTGCAGGGCTGCTCCAAGGCGTCCTCCACTGCCTACAATGACAAGTTTGATCGGATTCACTTGCGGTTCAGCAAGGGTTCCCACCACGCACGATTGGCCACATACCAGTCGATGGTTTCCCGGATTCCCTGTTCCGGGCGGTGCAACGGTTTCCAGTTCAGTTCGGCACGGATCTTCGCCGAATCGATGGCATAGCGGCGGTCATGCCCGAGGCGGTCCTTCACATAGCTGATCAATTCCTTCGGCTTGCCGAGGTGATCAAGAATCATGTGCACGACGTCGATGTTTTTCATCTCAGCGTCGGAACCCACATTGTAAACGGAACCGGGCTTGCCCTCGAGCAGCGCAGCTACGATTGCCGCGCAATGGTCCTCGACATGAATCCAGTCGCGCACATTCAGACCGTCGCCATAAACAGGCAATGGTTTGTCGTGCAGGGCATTGAGAATCATGAGCGGGATCAGTTTCTCCGGATACTGGAAGGGGCCGTAATTGTTCGAGCAACGTGTCACGATCACTTCCTGGTCAAAGGTCTTGTAATGCGCCAAAGCCAGCAGATCAGCCGAAGCCTTGCTTGCGGAATACGGTGAACTCGGTTCAATCGGCGAAGTCTCCGTAAATCTCCCTTCGGGGCCGAGCGATCCATAAACCTCATCGGTCGAGATTTGCACGAAGCGCTTCACCCCGTGCCGGCGCGCACAATCCAGCAATACGCCGGTGCCGACGACGTTCGTATGGATGAAATTCTGCGGCGAATTGATGCTGCGATCCACGTGCGACTCCGCGGCAAAGTTGATCACGGCAAAAAACTTGTGCTTGGCCATGAGCGCGTCCATCTGGTCCATGTTGGCGATGTCGGCCTTGTAGAATTCGTAGCGTTCGCCGTATTTCTCTGCCAGGCCCGCCATGTTTGCAATGTTGCCGGCATAGGTAAGCGCATCCACATTGCTGATGAATTCCGGCGCATAATGCTGCAGGATATATCTGATAAAATTGCTGCCGATAAAGCCGCAGCCGCCTGTGACTAGCAAACGCATGGCGGACTTTGTAGCAGTGCCCTCCAAAGATGCCAGTAATTTTTATCCCGAGCCCTTCAGGAGAGCCTCCGGCCTCTGAAATTGTTGCCGTTTAGCAGCTTAACTTTCCCGAAAACGGCTGCTCGCGCAATGTCCTGTCCACTACCCGCTGCACCTGGATCGCGTCGCCCAGCATTTGCAGGCTGTCGCGCACGATATTCACCTTCGATTCCGGGGAATTCACCCATCGCACGGGAAGATCCACTATTTTGAAGCCGAGTTTCTTCGCCAGCAGCAGCACCTCCACATCAAAGGCGAATTTATCCAGTTTCTGGCGTGAAAAAATCTCCACGGCGGCCTTTTTTCGGAAGGCCTTGAATCCGCACTGCGTGTCCCGGAATTCCAGCGTAGAAACCGTCTGGATCAGGCGGTTGAACGTCTGCCCCATTTTTCTCCGCAGCATCGACTGGCTCTTGATGATGTTGCTCTGCGCATGCTGGCGGCTTCCGATCAGCACATCCGCCTCCGGGTGCGATTTAAAATAATCCATGAACAGCAGCACGTCATCGAGCGGCACACTGAGGTCGGCATCCATGTAGATGCGGTGCGTCCCCCTCGCCTTAAGCATCCCGGAACGCACGGCGTGCCCCTTGCCGCGCTGCACCTGGTTGTCGATGATTTGAAAATTCTCTTGTTTTGCGACTGTCTCACGGGCTAATTCAAGCGTTCCATCCGTGCTCTTCTCCACGACTACCAGTATCTCATGCGAAAACGCGAGGCTGCCGCTGAATTCGGCAATCTTGCGCAGGCTTTCCGGCAGCCGCGTTGATTCGTTATACGCAGGGATGATGATTGATAAATTTGGTTCGCTGTCCAAGGGCATCGGGGCCAGATACTTTTAGGATTTCGTCATGCTGTCGATCAAAAACATGACGCCGAATTTTCGCTGGACGCCGGTCCTCATCGTTGTCTTCACAGCAATCTTCCGGCTTTGGTTTCTCACGATCAAGCCGCCGCATTTCGATGAGGGGGTGAATGGCTGGTTCATCGACGAAATGGCGAAAACAGGCTTTTACCATTACGACCCCGGCAATTACCACGGGCCCCTTCATTTCTACATCCTGTTTTTTTTCCAGAGGTTGTTCGGGCGCAGCTTATGGTCGATCCGCCTGCCCATCGTGATCATCAGCACGCTTACGGTTTACCTCGTCACGAAGTTCGACCGGTTCCTCGACAGGCGCACCTGCCTCCTTGCCGCGCTCGCCATGGCAGTGTCCCCGGGCGTGGAGTTTTACGGTCGCTACGCCATCCATGAGTCCAGCTTCGTTTTCTTCCTGATTCTCACGGTATGGGGGGCATTTGGAATCAGGCGGTTTGGCCACGTGCGCTACCTGTGGGCGGCGGCCCTAGGCCTTACCGGGTTGATCCTCACAAAGGAAACCTACATCATTCATGTCGTCGCGTTCGGGCTGGCAATCCCCTGCCTCTGGATTGTGGAAAAAATCCGGCCATCCTCCCGTGCATTCCCTCCTTTGCAGGATCCGTATTCGACGTCGCAACTCTGCGCTGTGGCCGTGGTCTGCGCCGGGCTCATCATTTTCTTTTACAGCGGCGCCTTCCTGGATTTCCCGGGATTGCAGGGAATATACCTTACGTTTTCCGAATGGGCGAAGACGGGTCGTGAGGGGCACGGCCATGAGAAAACGGATTACGATATCGTCCTTACCACGCTCCAGTTCACCCTTGGCAAAAGGGAAATCGCGCATCCCGTCATTGCAAACTACTACTGGCTTGCCCTCATGGCCCGTTACGAATGGCCGGCTCTGCTGGGGCTCGCTGTGACGCCTCTCTTTGTATGGCCGCTGAGGAACCGCCTCATCCGCTATCTCGCGATCTACGGCTGGGGTGCGCTCGCGGCATACACAATCATCCATTACAAAACGCCGTGGTGCGTCATCACGATCATCTGGCCCTTCTTCTTTGTCTTCGGGGAATTCGTGAAGGAGATGTCTGACCTCATCCGCAAATCCGTGCTCGATCCGTTGGCGAGGAATCGGGCAGCCATTGCTCCGCTGGCTTGTGCACTGCTGCTTCTGGCAGGCTCGCTGGCCCTGGCCGTCCGTTTGAACTTCCGCCATTACACGGATGAAGATGAGCCTTATGTATATGTCCAGACCTTCAAGGATATTGATAAGCTCACCAAGCCGTTGTTCAAACTCGTTGCCGAAGACCCGTCAAATTACCAGTTAAGGGGCAATGTCGTCCTCGGCAGCTATCACCCGCTTCCATGGGTGCTGGGCGATTTTACCAACATCGGGTGGTATGATGACACGCGCTCGCCGGACGCAACGGATGCGGATTTCCTCCTCGTGGATAAAGCCCGCGTCGAAGAAATCGAGAAAGGGCTCAAGCACGAGTATATCACGGAAAGCCTGCGACTGCGCGGCTCAATGGATCCGTCGAAGCTCTACTTCAGCTACGAAAAATTCCACCAACTTTTCCCGGACAAGAAAGCCGACTTCATACCTGGAAAACAGCCGCCACCGAAGCCAAAGGACGCCGACAGCGACGAAGACCCGCAATGAATGCCGTAGCCGCCTTGCTGGTTGCAGTTTGCGCAGCCGTCCTTACAGCCATGGCGCTCGCCTTTTCGTTTTCGGGATTGAACCCCGCGATTGCCGCCATATCGCTCGGGCTCGGGGTCATCATCGGGGTTTCGCTGTATTACAAATTACGTCCGGCCGTTTCCCTCCCGAAAAAGAAGCTCACGGTCTGGGATTGGCTGGTGATCGTGGCGTACGCGCTCTTCTCGCTGCGTGCCTTTTGCTGGCTGGTGTTCCGCAACGAGGATGAGATCCAGATCATCTCGCCAAACAACCTCGGCGACCTCGCGCTGCATATCACATACATCAAGAACATCGCCAATGGCGTGCCGTTCTGGCCAGACAACCCGATCTTTGCGGGAGGGCAAATCCATTACCCCTTTGGGATCGATATTTTCAACAGCCTGCTTGCCCTCGTGGGAGTGGACGTCTATCGCGGGCTGGTCTGGGTGGGGCTGGTGAGTTGCCTCGTCACCGGCATCGCGTTTTACAAATGGGGCCGGGGCTTCGCGCTCGCGGGGTTTCTTTTCAACGGCGGGCTGTCCGGTTTTCAATTTTTCACGGATCTCCACCTGGAGGATTTCCAGACGACGCTCGCATGGAAAAGCATCCCGCTCGCAATGTTCGTAACACAACGGGGGCTGCTCTACGCGATACCCGCCGGGCTGGTGCTGCTGTGCAGTTGGCGCGAGAGGTTTTTCAGTGACAAGGAGGACGCAAACCGCAAGCCGCTCCCGCTCTGGGTGGATATACTTCTCTACTCCACGATGCCCCTGTTTCATCTGCACGCGTTTATTTTCTTCTCGCTGCTGCTTGGCTGCTGGCTCGTTTGGATGATGGCACACCGCTTCTCCGGTACGGCAACGCCCAGGCTTGCGAATCTGGTAAAATTGATCGCTTGGTCAATCGTGCCGGCCACCGTCCTCATCGCATTCATCACCGGTTTTTTTCACAGCAGTTCCATGATTCATCTCCCTGCCGACTGGATGTGGATGTATCACGAGCAACCCCAATTCGACGCATGGGCGGAAAATTTGGATCTCCCTTCGTTCCCGACCGAGACGCTGGGTCGCCTGGCCTGCTGGGGTGTGAATTTCGGGCTGTTCCCGCTTTTCATCGTGGCGCTCGTTTATGTGCTGGTTCGCAACCGCAAATCGCCGGTCGCCGTAAATGCCTGCGCATTCGTCCTGCCATCCATCGTGATCTTCATTTTCTCGCTCACCGTGATGCTCGCGCCGTGGGAATGGGACAACACGAAGATGCTCATCTGGCCCTACTTCGTGGTGCTTCCATTTTTGTGGGATCAACTGATCGCAAAATGGGACGTATGGATGCGCGGCGTCTGCTGTTTCGTGCTTTATTTTTCCGGCTTCATCTCACTCCTCGGAGGGATCGATGGCAGCCATACGGGATACGATTTCGCCTCCAGCTCCGAGCTGGGCGGTGTGGCCGCCGCCGTCCGCAATCTTCCCGCCACCGCCATATTCGCGACATTCCCAACCTACAACCATCCCCTGTTGCTCAATGGCAGGAATGTCGTGGCAGGCTACCCCGGCCACCTCTGGAGCCACGGCATCGACTGCAAGGCGCAGCTTGCCAGCGTCGATTCCCTGCTCAATGGCGAGCCCGGCTGGCAGAAGATCGCCCGCGACCTGCACGTGCGCTATATCTTCTGGGGAACACAGGAAAAAAAGGCATACCAGAATTCCACGCAACCCTGGAAAAAGGATTGCCCGTTGATCGCACAGGGCCCTTGGGGGGAAATCTACGAGCTAAAGGCAAAATAGTGCGGATGGCCTAAACGGCGCTCAGCACAATCATCCCCTCCGCCACGATCACCCCGGCCACCACCGCCTTCACGCTGAATTGCAGCAACGCACCGACACCGCCGGATTTATCCGCATGCAGTGAAATCTCCTCCATCGGGCGCGCCGGTTTGAAAAACTTCATCAGCTTGATCGCCGAGAGACGGTAGGATTCCTGCGCCTCGCTCGTGCCAGCAGCGATGCCTGCGGTCTGTGCCAGAGCCTCGGTAAGAATCACCCCCGGCACAATCGGGTCGCCAGGGAAATGGCCGCGAAAAAAAGGCTCATCAACCTTGAAAGTCTTCGTGCAAAGGGCGCTCTTGCCCGGCTGCACCTCGACCACAGAGTCGATGAATATGAAGGGTTCGCGGTGCGGCAAACCATAGGCGATGGGATCGTGCATCTATGCCTCTCGTAGCGACCCGCTAATCCTTCACAAAGTAGGCGAACTTCCAGCTTCCGTTCACCAGCACCATGCCCGCGCGGTAGCCGTTGTATTGCTGATCGATCGCAAACTGCGGTGGCGCGACCATGAAATTATCCTTCGGAACGAACTTCTGGTTCAGCACCGATTGCAGTTCCGGCCACACATTGTTCTGGTCCCAGTATTGAAACACACCGTCACCTTCGCCGGGTGGCTCGAGGCGGAATCCGAAATTCGTCGTCATCATCGATGCGATGGTCTGCATGTCGTGCATCGCCACCGCCTTGTTCAACCTCCCCATGAAGGCCCTGAACGACATGTCGTTGCTCAAATCCCGCATGTCATGGCGCGGCGGCGTCTTCGGGGTTTTCTTTTTCTCAAGCGTATCGCACCCTGCCAGGGCAAAAACCAGCGCGACCATCAGCAAAACACGCAGTGTCATATGGCGGAGAGTAGAAGCGCATGACCGCGGGATGAAAAGAAAAAAGTGCGTTTTCCCCCGCGCGACATCACCCGTTCCCTCCGTAGAAACCTCCCGGATCATATTTTGTGCATAACATCGTGAAAGAATACTTGCAGCCCGCACGCGCTATGGTAAATATCCCCACTCTCACTTTCCAAAAAAGCTCGGGTGGTGAAATGGCAGACACGTACGTTTGAGGGGCGTATGCCGTAAGGCATGGGGGTTCAAGTCCCCCCCCGAGCACTTTCTTCAAAACAAATTTCACGGTCCTGTCTTGTTGCTGACAGGAATTTGCAAATCGAAAGTAATGAACGTTTTTACCTGGATCATTCTCGCGGTTCTTGTCGGGCTCTACCTTCTCGATACCGTGGCCGCGTTGCTGAATCTGAAATCAACAGGCAAAAAGATGCCTGATGAATTCAACGATGTTTACGACGCGGAAACTTTCCGGAAGCTTCAGGAATACACCGCGACTAATACGCGCTTCGGGCTGATTAATTCAGCGTTTGATCTTCTTGTACTTGTCATGTTCTGGTTGGCAGGGGGTTTTGAACACCTGGACCATGCCGTGCGCTCCCTTCACTGGAGTATAATTCCGACAGGACTGTTGTTTATGGCAGCGCTTGTGGTGGGGCACAGGCTGCTTTCCATCCCTTTTGATATTTACCACACATTCCGCATCGAGCAGCGCTTCGGATTCAATAAGATGACACCAGGAATTTACATCGCAGACCAGATCAAGGGGATTATTCTCACCGTGCTTTTGGGCGGGCCGATCCTTGCAGCGATCCTAGCCCTGTTTGCTCATTCGGGCCCTTACGCGTGGCTTTATGTCTGGGTGGTTGTTACTGCGTTCATCCTCGTGATGGCCTATGCCGCACCCGCGATCATCATGCCGTTGTTTAATAAATTCACCCCCCTCGAGGAGGGAAGTCTTCGCCGTGCGATCCTGGAATATTGCGGGGCAAACAATTTCCCGCTTGCGGGGCTCTACGTCATGGACGGCTCAAAGCGGTCCACGAAAGCGAATGCTTTTTTCACCGGCTTCGGCTCCACGAAAAAAATCGTGTTGTTCGACACCCTGATCAACAACCACACCGTGGATGAACTGGTCGCAGTGCTCGCGCATGAGATCGGACATTTCAAGCACCGGCATGTCATCCAGCATCTCGTTGTCGCCATCCTCAATATCGGGCTATTTCTTTTTCTGGCGTCGCTTTTCATGGGCAGCCCGGCGCTTCACGCGGCATTCGGCGTACACACCGTATCCGTGTATTGCGGGCTTTCCCTGTTCATGGTGATCTATGCCCCTCTCAGCCAGATCACTTCGATACTAGCGGGATTCCAGTCACGTGCGCATGAATTTGACGCCGACCGGTTCGCTGCGGAAACCACCCGGCAGCCGGATACCATGATCAACGCCCTGAAAAAACTCTCCAAGGATAATCTTTCAAATCCAGTGCCTCATCCTTTGACTGTGATTCTGCATCATTCGCACCCGCCGGTATTGCAGCGGATCGAGGCGATCCGGGCGGTGGCAATGCCATAGTCAGGCTTTTGCTATTTTCCTGAGTTGTTTCTTGATTACTCCGTTCAAGTCCTCCCGGTCCTCCGGATTGGCTTTGCCGGAACGGATCAACGAGAAAACCTTGTCGCATTTGGAGCGCAAATCCTTGTCCCACCGCGTGCTCAAACCCTGGCTTTCCGTGAGCTCTTTTTGCAGGCGTTCCGGATCGATGACGACCTTGTCCCGCTGCGCATGCGCACGTTGGATTGCGAAGTAATAAACCATGAATGCACGGTCAATGAGTATCCATGGAAAATTCGGGGCCATGTTCGGCCCGACATTTGTCGCAACCCCGCCCAGGGTTTCGCGCCCGAGTAGGCGACGGAGTTTTTCAGGCAGTGGTGTCTTGATTTTTGTAAAGTGTTCGCCGCCAAAAAACGCCGTGCCTGCGCCAATACCAGCACCGACAATCGTGGGAATGAAAAGCGAATGTCCCACCGTCACCGCGTCGATCGCAGCCCCGCCCGCGGCTCCAGCCAGGAGGCCGGTCCATGTGAGCTGCAGCCGGTTCAGTCCCAGAAGTTCCCATGTCTTTGCGCTGAATAAATCCTGCTCAAACTGGAAGCCCGTCTTTTCAATCCTGACATTGTTGTGCTTGAACGTGCCAATGATTCGCTGGTGCGCTTCCCTTTCGAATGCCCGGATGCGGTCGTGATATTTCTGCACCAGCTTCTCCCTGGCTTCTTCATCCTCGCCTCTGCCTGTCTCGGTGTGTTGCAGGCACCGGATCAGCATATCGCAGATCATTGCGGCGCATTCCGCTGTGCGTTGTTTCCAGTCTTCCTCGAAAATCGCGACGGCTCTTTCCAAGGCTGGCGCCCATTCCTGATTGAGCCCGATCAACGTCTTCAGCAAAGCGATGCGCTCGAAATAGGTTGCCTTGTGCGCGTTGAATTCCCAAGCGCGGAAATGCAGGTGCAGCGCGTTTTTCCATTCCTGCTTGTAAACCGGCTCTGATGTCCAGTTGATGAGTCCCAGCACGGGTTGCCCGGTCATCCGCAGGATTTCCATTTCATCCTCGTTGATCGCAAGCACGCGCTGTGATGCGTCCACCACGTAGATAATCCCGGCGCCATCAATGATCGGCGCCAGCAGCCTGCACTCCTCGGTGAATGCGGGATCACCACCATATTGTGCGACGAATTTCCGGAAAATTTCGAGCGGTTCGCCGGGACCTGTTTTCAATTCCCGAAGTTTGACCAGCATGCTCCGCGCATTTTGAAAACCCGGCGTGTCGTAAAACGCGGTGATCGGGTTGCCATCCGCTCCCACGAGATCAAAGCGCTGGCACTCGGTCGTCTCGCCGGGCACCTTGCTGATGCGCAATCCATCCTCCTCCAGCAGCGTCGCGATGGTGGAAGTCTTGCCGGGATTCACGGGTCCGACAAAGGCGAATTTCGGGATATCACTCATCGCATTTGCCGGATTCTACATTCAGATAGGGATCATGCATGGCAGCCACTTTCTGCTTCCATATCGCGGAATATTCATCCTTCGAATTTGCAGCCGACACCAGAAAAGCCGTGATTAATGCCTCATGACCTCCAACTTTGCGGAGTTCCTGGAGAAAAAGAAGGATCGCCTTGATGGGCGGGCGCGCCGCATCGATTACCACGGTGAACCTGGGCTGCGCTCCATTCCAGTCAATCCCGCGCAGCATGGCATACAGTTCCCTGTTTGCGTCGGCGCAATCGACTTCGGCGTCCACCCATTTCCATGTCTGCCACCCGTGCTTTGCAAGACACGCGTCGAGCGGTGCCCCAGGAATGCCTTGCGATACGATTGTCACGCAGCGGTTGGAATCATGCGGCGGCACGATGATATCGCCGCTTTCCCCTGCGGACGGCGCCGGACCGGATGGCCCTGCGACCACCATCAACTCCATTCTCCTGACAAGCAGGTTGCTTTCGGGCTGGTTGAACGACAGAGCGGCAAGAGCGCGTCTCTGTTTCAAACAAGCCGTTACCAAAAGCACGGTGCGCGGCAGCAACCCATAAACGCAAACCGCACAAAAAAGAAACGGCCACCATGCTTCATCTGGGACCGGGTTGTCATGAACATCAGGTGCAGTGTGCAGCCACGACCAAGGTAACGCGCATATATGGACGAACTGCGAGATAACCGGCGCTCTTATCCCCCAAGTGGCTTCCGCATAGAATTGATAATGCCGCGGAAGCAACAGCAGCATAATAAGGATGCTGATGTTGAAACATACGATTGCCGTCTGGGTCAGGATCACCATCGGCCAGAGCCACAGGTTGCCGTAGATCGTCCGTTTTGCCTGGATGATGCCGTAGATGGCGCGGAAACGCAGCCGCTTCTCGCCGCCCATGTGCCTGCCCATCATTTCCTTCAACTCCACGCATGTCGTGAGGATGAAGCGTACGATGCCGCGGATCGGTGCGAAGCCCTCCGGGGAACGCAACTTCGAACTAAACAGCAGGCCAAGTCCCACAGCGACAATCAGCGCCACCTGGATCAGCACCGTTTCCAGAAAGAATGCGAGTGCATTGATCGGGCCG
>Ga0068860_100002831_pt1 | contig 18044 bp, 20 predicted proteins | sample KBSSwiS32_FD_66597 | JGI IMG/M metagenome (GOLD analysis project Ga0068860, IMG submission 66597) | Switchgrass rhizosphere microbial communities from Kellogg Biological Station, Michigan, USA - KBS Switchgrass S3-2 | ecosystem: Host-associated > Plants > Roots > Rhizosphere > Soil ... | reverse complement strand
CTTCAAATGAAGATCCTCCTGTCGTGGAGCTCGGGGAAGGACAGCGCGTGGGCGCTCCATCTGCTCAATCAGCAGTATCCGGGCGCAGTCTCAGCGCTGCTGACAACGGTGAACGAGGCAATGGATCGCGTGGCGATGCACGGCGTGCGTCGATCGGTTCTCGAGGCGCAGGCGCGCGCCGCCGGACTGCCGCTGCACGTCGTGCACCTTCCGCATCCGTGTCCGAACCACATCTACGAGGCGCAGATGCGCGTGGCGATTGCCGACGCCACGGCGAATGGATTCACGCACGCGGCGTTCGGCGATCTGTTCCTGGAGGACATTCGCCGGTATAGAGAAGAGAAGCTTGCGGGGACCGGGCTCGAGCCGCTCTTCCCCGTCTGGGGGATTCCGACCAGTGAGCTCGCGGAGCAGATGATCGATGGCGGTCTGCGCGCGCGGCTCGCATGCGTCGACACGCGACGCCTCGACGCCGCGTTCGCCGGTCGAGAGTTCGATCGCTTCCTGCTGCGCGACCTTCCGGCCGACGTCGATCCCTGCGGCGAGCGGGGCGAGTTCCACTCGTGCGTCTACGCTGGTCCGATGTTCAACGAGCCGGTCGCGCTTGAAAGCGGCGACACGCATGCGGTCGCGCCGTATGTGTGGCGCGATCTGGCCGTGGTAGGGGCCGACCTTAAGGTCGGCCCCTACAACTCATGAAATACCCGTCTCGAATCGTCTGCCTCACGGAGGAAACCACCGAGACGCTGTATCTGCTTGGCGAAGGCGATCGCGTCGTCGGCGTGTCCGGATACACGGTGCGGCCGCCCGAGGCACGCCAGAAGCCGCGCGTGTCGGCGTTCATCAACGCGCGTTTCGAGAAGATCGAGGCGCTCCGCCCGGATCTCGTTCTCGCGTTCTCCGATCTCCAGGCCGATATCGCCGCCGAGCTCGCGCGTCGCGGCTTCAATGTCGTGCTCTTCAACCAGCGCAGTGTTGCCGAGATCCTTCAGATGGTTCGCATGGTCGGCGGACTGATCGGCCGTGCCGATCGCGCTGAGACCCTTGCCGCAGGGTTCGAAAGAGGTCTCGACGACATGCGGGAGCGCGGATCCCAATTGTCCGTTCGCCCGCGCGTCTATTTCGAAGAATGGGACGACCCCTTGATCTCAGGCATCCAGTGGGTCGAGGAATTAATCGAAATCGCGGGTGGCGATCCGATTTTTCCGGAGCTTCGTCATGCGAAGCTCGCGAAGGAACGCGTCGTTCAACCTGACGAAGTCGTGCGGCGGCATCCGGACGTCATTATTGCGTCGTGGTGTGGCAAGGCGGTGAGAAAGGAAAAGATCGCTTCGCGCGCCGGCTGGAACGCCCTTGGCGCGGTTCGAGCCGGCCACATCTACGAGATCAAATCGGCCCTCATTCTCCAGCCCGGCCCCGCATCCCTGACCGACGGCGTCCACCAACTCCACGAAATTATCTCGGGGGTCAGACCCCGGTGATCCCTTATGCCGGGGTCAGACCCCGGTGATGGGGCGACTCAAGGTTGCAATTTTTGCGATCTGGCGGTCGTGCACACGAGCGAGTAGCACCTGCGCCAGAAACGCGCCGATGAGCGCCATGAACATGTCCGCCTGGGTGTCGAACGGATCGCCCTGCGTGCCGAGAAACGCGTCGGCAGCGCTGCCGCCAATCAACGCCGACCACCACTCGATGAACTCGTAGCAGGCGCTGATCGCGAGGCAGACGCTCAGGACGATGAAGAAGAGCCACTTGCCGGGCGCGAGCGGCGAACGCCTGATCAGAATTTCGCGTGCGATGACCGCCGGCACAAATCCCTGGGCAAGATGCCCGATGCGGTCGTAGTGATTTCGGCTGAACCCGAAGACGCGCTGCATCCAGAAGCCGAGCGGCACCTGCGCATACGTATAGTGCCCGCCGAGCATCAGGATGAGGGCGTGGACGAAAATCAGCCGATAGACAAGCGGAGTCAGCGGAAACCGCCGCGCCGTCGCGACGAGCAGCGGCACAGCGATGAAGATGGGAAACACCTCGAGAATCCAGGTCGTCCTATCAGCCGGAGCAATGCCAGACCAGACGAGCAGCGCGCCGCCCACGACGAGCAGGACGATCGGCTCGCGTGGCTTCACGCCTGCACGCGATCGTCGAGAAACAACGGAACGTCGAGCGGCGGTATCACACGAGTCGATCGCGCGCGATCGAACAACAGTTCAACCGCGCGGCGCCCCTCGGGACCTAGATCGATCGAGTACGCATTCACATAGAGGTCGATGTGCTGATACATCACCTCTTCGCTCATCTCCTGCGCATGCTCGCGCACGAACGGAAGACTGGCCGTGCGATGGGCAAACGCGAACTCGACGCTGCGCCGGACGACACGGTTCACGCTCTGCTTGATCGACTCCTCAAGCGCTCGCCGGACGACGATGCCGCCGAGCGGGATGGGCGAACCAGTTTCGGCCTCCCAGAATTCGCCGAGGTCGATGATCTTCTTCAGGCCCTTCGCCGCGTATGTAAACCGGTTCTCGTGAATGATCAACCCCGCGTCGAAACGCGCCTCGAGCACCGCAGCCTCGATCTCGGAGAAGAGCACCTCGGTCTTGTCCCGCGCCGCCGGAAACGCGAGCCCCAGCAGAAAATTCGCCGTCGTGTACCGCCCCGGAATCGCGATCCGCAACGTGCCGGATGCAACGTCCGCGGGCGCGAACGTCCGTTTCGAGATGAGGAGCGGTCCGCAATTACGTCCCAGGGCGCTTCCCGCATCGAGCAGGACGTAATCCGCCGCGCAGTAGGCGTAGGCGTGATAACTCAGTTTCGTGACGTCGACGTCACGCGCGAACGCTGCCTTGTTCAGCGCTTCGACATCGGCTAGCCGCACGTCGAACTCCAGCCCTTCGAGATCGATACGGCGATTGACGATCGCATCGAACATGAAGCAGTCGTTCGGGCACGGCGAAAACGCGAGCGTCAGTTTCACGTCTGATCAATTATCCGCAGCGCGGCGGCGTTCAGGTTACCAATTGCCTCGTCAAGTTTCCATGTCGCCCGATTCCGCTTCTCCACGACGTTGGAAACGGCGCGAATTTCAGCAAATGGGATCCCGCGAATCAGGCATGCGTACATGAACGCCGCGCCCTCCATCGTCTCGACCTGCGGGTCGCAGCGTCGGCGGACTTCGGCGATCGAGCTCTCGCGGCCATGAACGGTATTGACGGTGATTCCATGAACACGCGGCAGCTGTTGCAGCGCGGAGACCGTCGGCGGCTCGGGATTTGTCAACCGCCCGTCGCGAAACGGAAAATCGTCACGCGCAAGCAGCTTCAGGTCGAGCAGCGTCAGAAAGCCGTCGTCAGCCTCGGCGCCCACTTCCGGAAGTTCTTCGCTGACTACGTGCACGACGACGCCGGTCGGAAACTCCGGATCGAAACTGCCACATACGCCCAGGTTCAGCGCCAGGTCATAGTCGTTCATCGTCAGCGCGCGCGACGACCATGCAGCGGTCGCAACCATTCCAACGCCCGTCGTAAGCACGTCCACATCGTGCGAGCCGCGTGTGCAGCTGCGAAGGTGTCCGTCCGCATTCGAGCGCTGCTTCAGCGCGGCGAGCAGCGGAGCGATCTCCGCGGCCGTCGCAGCAACGATGAGCATGCGCACGGAAAGAATTTTATTTCTTCGATCTCTCGGTGAGCCAGCGGATCAGGTTGCCGATATCGGCGGCGGGAGCCCGATATTCCTGGGGCGTGACGTGGTCGATCATCTCCTGATGCGTCGGCGCGCCATACGGCGCCGGTCCATACGCAAGGTTGTCCTGTTTGGTGAAGATCTCGATGCGGGGAGCCTGGCCGTAGACGTCGACCCGGTAACGGATGTTGAGACCGCTGCGGGATTCAGTGGCAGCCGACTGTCGGAGCTCGCGTGTGACTTTCGTGAGGTCGATCGGCAAACGCTTCACATCGACCGAGGTCTGTTGCGCCGACGCCGTGTGTGCAGCGCCGAAAACCAGCAGCGCGATAAGCGAGGCCCGCATCAGATTCATGGCTCTTCGGACGTCACGGCAATCCTACTGGTTTTCCTTCCATTCCTCGTACCACGCCATCTGAATAGCCTCGAGCTTCGGCTCATTCGAGGTTTTCGGGTCGTCTGTAAACCCGTCCAGCGCCAGTACTTTGTCGCGAAGATCGGTAAACCTGACGGTCAGCGGGTCGACGCCGGGAAATTTTTCACTCAACGCGACACCTATATCTTCGGCATCAATCCATTTCATGGCTGTGCCTCCGCCGTCTTCTTCTCCTCATCTCGACTGTCCGACTTGCCGAGCTGAATCGCGCCACCCTCCTGTACGTAATTACGCGTATACATCGGGAATTCGACGACCACATCGCCGTTGATCACCGCCTGGCATCCCAGGCGTGAGTTCGTCCGGAGGTCCCATGCCGTATCGAGTCGGTCGAGTTCCTTGTCTTCGGGCTCGCTGAGGTTTTGTTCCCCTTCGCGGATGTAGAGATGACAGGTCGTGCATGCGCAGCTGCCGCCACAGGCATGCTCGAGCGGGATGTTGAAGTTCATTGCGACGTCGAGGAACGATTCGGGTAAGCCATGGTGTTCGTACGGGAGCTTCCCTTTTTCGAATTCGACGGTTGTCGCCTTCCCGTCCTTGATGAAAGTTACCTTGGGCATCTTACTGGTACGTCCTTCCCAAATCGCAGCTGGGCGCTCCGTTGTCGCGCCCAGCAGAATCATGGTTGAAGAGCAGTCGCACGAACCAGTACATCAGTTGATACGCACCACTAGACGTCTTTCACGTTCCTGCCGGCCAACGCCTCACGGACGGTCCGATTCATCGTCACTTCGGCAAGGTGCTGCGTCGCGTGATTGAGCGCGTGCGTTTTCTCCTGAATCACCGCACGATCGGGGCCGGTGATCACCGCTTTCAACTCCACGAGCACCGCATCGATCCGTTCGCGCTCTCCGAGTTCAAGCTGCTCGGCGGCAAGTGCCGCGAAGTCCGGCCGCCGGAGCACCTTCTCGGTGGCATGGATCACCGACTCCGCCTCATTGCGCGCGTCGATCAGCAAGCGCGCCTCGAAGTCGGCTTCGGCATGCTCGAACGACTCGATCAGCATCCGTTCCACTTCCTCGTCCGTGAGGCCGTAGGACGGTTTGACTTCGATCGTCTGTTCGATACCGGTGCGCAATTCGCGCGCGGCGACGCTGAGAATGCCGTTCGCGTCAATCTGGAACCGGACCTCGATGCGCGGCAGCCCGGCCGGCATTGGCGGGATACCGCCCAGATGCAGGTGCGAGAGCGACCGGCAATCAGCCGCGAGCTCCCGTTCGCCCTGCAGCACGTGAATGTCCACGCCCGTCTGGTTGTCGACCCCCGTCGTGAACATTTCACGACCACTGGCGGGAATCGTGGAGTTGCGCAGGATGATCTTGGACACCACGCCACCCATGGTCTCGATGCCGAGCGACAGCGGTGTCACGTCGAGCAGCAGCATCTCGCGGCGGCCCGACACGAGGATGTCGGCTTGCACCGCGGCGCCGAGCGCGACGACTTCGTCGGGATTGAGCTCGCTGTGCGGCTTGCGGCCGAACAAGTCTTCGACGACGCGGCGGACGAGAGGAATGCGTGTGGACCCGCCGACGAGAACGACTTCGTCTATATCTGAAGGCTGCAGCCCGGCATCGGCGAGCGCCTGACGACACGGCTCCTGCGTTCGATCAACCAGGGGCCGAATGAGCGCTTCGAACTGCGCCCGCGTGATCGGTCGGCGATAACCGGTACGTGCCGCTGGTGAGGCCTCAATCCGGATCTCCGTCTCGTCGATATCGGACAGATCCCACTTCGCTTGAATGACCGCTCGACGGATGGCCTCGACCGTGGCCGCATCCTGCTCCTTCGGTCCTGCAATTTCCGCCAGCACCTGCTCGACCAGGAGACGGTCTATATCGTCGCCTCCGAGATGTGTGTCGCCGTTGGTGGAGAGAACCTGGAAGATGCCATCCTCCACTTTCAGGATGGAAATGTCGAACGTGCCACCGCCGAGGTCATACACGGCGATCGTCCCGCGATTGCGCTTATCGAGTCCGTAAGCGAGCGACGCTGCCGTCGGCTCGTTGATGATGCGCAGCACCTCGAGTCCTGCCAGACGTCCCGCATCACGGGTTGCCGTCCGCTGTGCGTCGTTGAAATACGCCGGTACGGTAATGACCGCCCGGTCCACTTCGAAGTCGAACTCGCCCCGCTCGCGGAAATGCTCCTCCGCCCGATGTTTCAGCTCGCGGAGGATAAACGCAGAGATCTCAGGTGGCGTGAATTCACGGTCGGCAATACCGATTCGGACAACGCCACCAGGATCGCCGGAGACACGAAACGGCAAAAGCGCGGCGTCGTGCTCGACGTCCTCGATTCCGCGCCCCATGAAACGCTTCACGGAATAAACGGAGCGCGCCGGCTCGGTCAGCAGACGCCGCTGCCCTTCCCGGCCGACATAGATGGTGTCGTCCTCGCCGACCGAAACAACCGACGGCACCAGCGCGTCGCCGTCATCGTCGCGCATGACGATCGGCCGTCCGTTGTCGACGTACGCGACCAGGCTGTTAGTCGTGCCGAGATCGATGCCGACGACCTTGCTCATGGCTTCGGGCTCACGGAAGCTTCGCGGCTGGTACCGCGGCCCTGGAGCTCGGACGCTTCCCGTTCAATGGTCGCCAGCAGATTGTTGATGTAGTTGCGTTCGAGGAGGCGCTCGCGAAGCGCCTCGAGAATCGCCCCCTTCTCCGGCGCAGGCGGGTGCTCCGCTTCGACTTCGCTCCGGGCAAGCTCGCGGTCCCAACGCGCGCTCAGTTCCTGCAGCTGCCGTTCGTGCTCGTCGCGTTTCGCGTCGATCGGCTTGCGGGCGTTTGCGAGACGGGCGAGCAACTTTTCCGACTCTTCGTCCGCTTCGCGCAGCTCACGTATCTCGTCGAGTTCCTCATTGAGCGCGAACACTTCCTCGAGCAGCGAGGGTGGAACCTTGCCTGCGCCTGGTCCCGAACCCGTCGACGGCTCTTCCGTTCTCGCTGAAGGAAGGCCTTCGATCGCGAGCAGATGTTCGATTCGCGACACGGGATTCTTGAGCACGCGGTACGCGTCGTTCAGGTACGACGAGCGCTCCAGGCTTGCAAGCCGTTCGGCCGAAGTGGCGTTGTAGAAGTAGTCCGGATGGAACTTGCGGCTCAACTCACGGAAACGCCGCTCGAGATCCTGCGGGTGGATCAGCAGCTTGCGGGGCAGACCGAGAAATGTGAAGTAGTCGCCGTGCCGTCCGAGCGCGAGTATGCGGCTGCACTGCGGACAGAAGTGCTCATCGACGGGAGCGCCCGCACCGCAATTGCGGCACTCGAGCATCGAAGGTGAACGGACGGGAATGGGTTCCGGAGTCATTCATGCGCCGAACGAGCTGCCACAGCCGCAGGTCGTTTTCGCGTTTGGGTTGTGGAACACGAAACCCTTGGAGAGCAGCGCCGTGTCGTAGTCGAGCGTCGTGCCGTTGAGAAACAGATAGCTCTTGCGGTCGATGAAAATCTTCGCGCCCTCGGGTCCCTCGAAGACCTCGTCGCCGAGGCGCGGCTCGCGCTCCCACGCGAAGGTATAACTGAGTCCCGAGCAGCCGCCGCCTTTCACGCCCACACGGAGACCGCCTTCGGTGATGCCCTGCTTGGCCATCAACGACCTGATCTTCTTCGCCGCGGTCTCGCTGATCTCGATCATCGCCCTTTGGTCCGGCTGAACCCGGACGCTTCCCTTTGGTCCGGCCGAAGCCGGACTCTCTTATGCGCTCGGTTGCGCGTGCTCGGCGGCAGGCTTCACACCCTTCGCCTCGTCCTGCTTCTTCTTGTAGTCGGCAATCGCCGCCTTGATCGCGTCCTCGGCGAGCACGGAACAGTGAATCTTCACCGGCGGGAGCGACAGCTCGGCGACGATTTCGGTGTTCTTGATGGCAAGCGCCTGATCGACGGTCTTGCCCTTCAGCCATTCGGTCGCCAGGCTCGAGCTCGCGATCGCCGATCCGCATCCGAACGTCTTGAACTTCGCATCGTCGATCACTCCCGTCTCCGGGTTCACCTTCACCTGCAGCTTCATCACGTCGCCGCATTCCGGCGCCCCGACGAGCCCCGTCCCGACGTTGACGTCGTCTTTCGGCAACGACCCGACGTTGCGAGGGTTCTCGTAGTGATCGACGACTTTGTTTGAGTAAGCCATGTGCCTTCGTCCTGTTTAAGGCTTCCGGCCCCCGACTACCGCCTTCCAGTAGCCGGCAGCCCGTCGCCGGTAGCCGTTGGTTAATGCGTGACCCATTGCATCTTTGAGAGATCGACTCCCTCTTTCACCATCTCATACAGCGGCGACATTTCGCGGAGGCGCCGCACGACTTTCGTCAGTTTGTCGACGACGTAGTCCACTTCCTCGTCCGTCGTCCAACGACCGAGGCCGAAGCGGATTGATGAGTGCGCCAGATCGTCGCCGGCGCCAAGTGCCTTGAGCACATAAGACGGCTCGAGGCTGGCCGAGGTGCACGCCGACCCGGACGACACGGCCACATCGTTGATGCCCATCAACAGCGATTCGCCCTCGACGTAGGCGAAGCTGATATTCAGGTTGTGCGGCAACCGGTGCTCCATTGATCCGTTGATGTAGATCTCATCGAGGTTCTGGTGGAGCTCCGCATTGAGGCGATCGCGGAGTTTCCCGAGCCGCTCGGCGTCTTTCTGCATCTCCAGCCGGCACAGCTCGGCCGCTTTGCCGAGACCGACGATGCCGGGAACGTTCAACGTTCCGGAACGCATTCCCCGTTCGTGCCCGCCGCCGCTGATCTGCTCCGCGAGGAGCACGCGGGGGTTGCGGCGCCGCACATAGAGCGCGCCGACACCCTTCGGTCCGTAGATCTTGTGACCGCTGAGCGAGACGAGATCCGTTTTCATCGCGGTGACGTCGAACGGCACCTTGCCGACCGCCTGCACGGCGTCGGTATGAAACAGGATTCCCTTCTCCTTCACGATGGCGCCGATTTCGGCGATCGGTTGGATGACGCCGATTTCGTTATTGGCCGTCATGATGGTGATGAGAATCGTCTTGTCGGTAATCACCGCGCGCAGCTCGTCGAGACTGATGCGCCCATCCTTCTGAACCGGCAGATACGTGACGCGCAGTCCCTGCTTTTCGAGCTTCTTACACGTATCGACGACCGCCTTGTGCTCGGTGACACACGTGATGATGTGATTGCCCTTCTCGCGGTACATCTCGGCAACGCCCTTGATCGCGAGGTTGTTCGACTCCGTCGCGCCGCTCGTGAAGATGATTTCCTTCGCGTTGGCGCCAATGAGATCGGCGACCTGCTTGCGCGCGGCCTCGACTGCCTCTTCCGCCTCCCAGCCGAAGGGGTGGTTGCGGCTCGCCGCGTTGCCAAACTTTGCCGTGAAATACGGCATCATCACCTCGAGCACCCGCGGGTCAACGGGTGTCGTGGCGTGGTAGTCCATGTAAATCGGCAATTTCATGTCTTTTTGGCCGGGTCCAAATGGACCCGCCTCCACTACGGATTTCCGTTCAAGCGGCGCGATCTACGGACGCGCGTGACGTAACACCGCGGCGTGCGAGACTGACACCGGCGACACGTTCTCCGCCGCGATCTCGGCAATCGTCACGGTCACAAGTGCCTCGGCAATCCGCTCGCGAATCTGCCAGAGCGGATCGCGGATGCTGCACTTGTTGAACTGTTCGCAGTCGTGCTTCTCCGTGGAACACGCGGTGACCGTGAACGGACCGTCAATGGCCTCGATCACGTCCGCTACGCTGATGGTGTTCGCGGGACGTCCGAGCATGTAGCCTCCGCGCGTCCCCTGCGTGGAGGCGAGAAGCCGCATCCGAACGAGCCGCTGAAGCACCTTCGCCATCAACTCGATCGGAATGTCGTACTGCTCGGCGATTTCGCGGGCGCTTGTTGACGAGACGTCACGCTTCTGGGCGAGATGTTTCATCGCCATCAACGCGTAATCAGCTTTCTTGGACAGTCTCAACATGGCCGCCTGCTTATATCCGACTGCAATCGTCGTATTTTACGACTCGGCACGAAACCCGTCAAGATCGGTCGTATTTCCTGCTGGGCCGGCTTAATACTTCGGCTGCGACGGATCGACCTTGTCTATCCAGTCGAGGATCCCACCCTTCAGGTTCTTGACCCGCTTCAACCCGACCGACTGCAGATATTCCGTGGCCTTTGCGCTGCGGCCTCCCATCTTGCACATCGCAACGATGTCCTTGTCCGTTGGCAGCTCTGCGTAACGGCGCGGAAGCTCGCCGAGAGGGATCAGGACCGAACCGGGAATACGGCAGATCTGATATTCGTTGGGCTCGCGCACATCGAGGATGAACACGTCATCGCCTGCGTCGAGACGTTTCTTCAAGTCGACCGACGTGGTCTCAAACTGGTTCACACCTGCTCCTGACGCCTGAACGGCCGCGGGTTCCGGACGGATGCCGCAGAACTGTTCGTAGTCAATCAACTTGGTAACTGTCGGGTGCGTTCCGCAGACGGGGCAATCTGGATCCTTGCGCAGCTTCAACTCGCGGAAGCGCATCTTCAGCGCGTCGTAGATCAGGAAGCGCCCGATGAGCGGTTCACCTGTTCCGAGAATCAGCTTGATGGCTTCGGTTGCCTGGATCACGCCGATGATCCCGGGCAATACACCCAGCACTCCACCTTCCGCGCAACTCGGAACAAGTCCTGGCGGTGGCGGCTCTGGATAGAGGCAGCGATAGCACGGACCTTCCTTGGTTGCGAACACCGACGCCTGTCCCTCGAACCTGAAGATGCTGCCGTACGCGTTGGGCTTGCCGGTGAGCACGCATGCGTCGTTCACCAGATACCGCGTCGGAAAGTTATCGGTGCCGTCGAGAATGACGTCGTACGGCTTGAACAAATCCAGCGCGTTGTCGGATGACACCGTCGTTTCGTATGTGTCGATTTGCACATGCGGGTTGAGATCGCGGAGCCGATCCCTTGCAGAGTCGAGCTTCGAGCGGCCCACTGAAGACGTCCCGTGCAGCAACTGGCGCTGCAGGTTGCTGAAATCAACGACATCGAAGTCGACCATCCCGATGCGCCCGACACCAGCGGCAGCCAGATACATGGCGGCCGGTGAGCCGAGGCCACCCGCGCCGATGCACAGGACGCTGCCAGCCTTCAGCTTCTTCTGCCCCTCGACGCCGACCTCCGGCATGATGAGATGGCGTGAATAGCGTTTGATCTCTTCAGCGGTCAGATCGTTTCCGACCCTTGGGTCGGCAATTGTCGTCGGCGCGCCACCCGCGACTGACGGCACGATGCTGAGGGAATCACCCGGCTTCACCGGCGTGTTTTCCTTCTGCAGATACCGGATGTCTTCGTCGTTCAGATAGACATTCACGAAGTTTCTGAGCCGTCCGTCATCCGCGTAGAGATGCTTGCGGAGTCCTTCGTACTTCTTCGTGAGGTCGGCGAGCAACTCGCCCACCGTGCCGCCGCTCACTTCGACAGATTCCCTCTTGTCCGTGAAGGGGCGCAGCGGAGTCGGAATATGAATGGTGTTAGGCATTGAGCTCTTCCTGGTCGAAAGCGGAGCGATCCTCCCGCAGGCGCCACGCCGTCATGTCACCTGAGACGCCGTCGCGGACAGAAACGATCACGTACGAGAAAAACGGCCACGCGTGGTCAAGGTCGTATTGCGATGGGCGCGCCGGATGGTCGGGGTGGGAGTGGTAAAACCCGAGGAGTTCCGCTCCCAGTTCACTGGCCCGCCGTTCCGCTGCGCGGTAATCATCCGGCGTCACTCGAAACCTCGTCCGCGGCCCCTCATCGGTCATGTTCGGCAGCGCCAGGGTCTCCGAAACTGTGCCGTCGCGGCCGATCAACGCGCCGCAGCATTCGTTCGGATACGTCTCCGAACCGTGCGCGCGAATTGCCGCGTCCACCTGTGCATCCAATCGCAGCGCCATCCCTATCGCGGACCGCCGCCTTCGGCGCTTCGTGGCTTCGGCGAGCCAAGTTGGTCCGCGCCGCTCACGTCAGAGTCCTCATCCCAGAACCGCTCGGACAGGTACTTCTCACCGCCGTCCGGGAATATCACGACGATGACGGCATCGGGCGAGCGGCGTGCGACATTGAGGGCCGCCGCGAGATTCGCCCCGCTCGAAATGCCGACGAACAGTCCCGTGCGTGCGAGCTGCCGCGTCAGCTCGAATGCATCTTCGGTGGCAACGCCAATATCTTCGTCGGCGAGCGACGGCTCGTAGATGCCCGGGACAATCGCGGTTTCCATGTGCTTCAGCCCTTCCAGACCGTGGAGCGGCGAGTCGGGTTGAACAGAAATCAAGCGAATCGACGGATTGAATTCACGAAAACGGCGGCCCGCGCCGACGAACGTGCCGCTGGTGCCGAGTCCGGCGACGAAATGCGTGAGGCGTCCGCCAGTCTGCTCGATGATTTCGGGTCCCGTCGTATCGTAGTGCGAACGCCAGTTCCCAACGTTGTTGTACTGGTCAACGTAGAAATACAGGTGCGGCTCGGCCGCGTACAGTTCTCGCGCCTTGAGAATCGCGCCGTCCGATCCCTGCATCGGATCCGTGAAGACGATCTCGGCGCCGAACGCCTTCAGAATCCGTTTCCGTTCAGGTGTGACATTGGTGGGGACGCACAGCTTTACGCGATAGCCGCGTGCGGCGCCAATCATCGCGTAGGCGATGCCCGTGTTGCCGGAGGTCGCGTCGAGGATGATCTTGTCGCGCGTCAGCGCGCCCGATCTTTCGCCGTCTTCGATCATCCGCAGCGCGGGCCGGTCCTTGACCGAGCCACCAGGATTCTTCCACTCGGCCTTGGCGTAGAGCTCCACGTTCCGCAGTCCGGCTTCGAACGAAACGAGCCGGATCAAGGGGGTATTGCCGATCAAGTCGACGATAGACGTGGCGTTACGCGGGAGACCCGGTATGGCGACAGGCATGTCCGACTGGGAAAGTCCGAATTATACAAATCCCAAATCCCAAATCCCAAATCCCAAGCTCTAACTTGCGGTTTGGGATTTGGGACTTGGGACTTGGGTTTTGGGATTTCCTAGCCGACCGGTTTACCGTCCGGCGTAACGACTTCGACCGGCGCAATATTGAGCTTGCGCAACTCGGGCTCGATCTTCGCCCGGTCCCCGACAGCCACAATCACCATCCGCTCCGGGGCGAGATATTTCTTCGCCGCGTCAAGCGACTGATCGGCGGTCACGGCGTTTACGCGCTCGGCGACGTGGCTGAAGTAATCGAGGCCAAGGTCGTAGATGAAGAGTTGCGCGAAGCTGCCGGCAGCCGCCTGACTGGTCTGAAAGCCCGCCGGCAGTGATTGCGTCCGCGCGTCTTTCGCGCGCGCCAGTTCCTCGGTCTTCATCGGCGAGTTCGTCATTCCGCGAACTTCCTTCAGAATCTCGGTCACTGCTGGTGCTGTGACGTCGGTCCGGACGCCGGTCGCGATTGCAAACGGCCCGGCGCCGCGACGGAAGTCGAATCCGGAACCGGCACCGTAGGTATAGCCGTGCTCTTCGCGGAGGTTCATGTTGATCCGGCTCGAGAACAGGCCGCCAAGCGCGGTGTTCATCACCTGAATCGGTTGGAACTCGGCCACGGATCGCGGCGCGCCGATCGCGGCAACGCGCAGCTGCGTTTGCGGCGCGCCCGGCCTGTCGACGATCAGAATGCGCGCCTGCGTCGACGCCGGAGTCGCCAGCGACGGCATCGCGGGCATTCCCCGCTGCCAGCCTCCGAACACCTTCTCCGCCAGCGGACGCACTTCGGCCATCGTAATGTCGCCCGCGACGACGAGGGCGGCGTTGTTCGGCACGAAGTTCTGCTTCCAGAAGTTCAGCAGGGCATCACGCGTCAGCGCGCGGACAGATGCTTCGGTGCCGATCTCGGTGTAGCCGTACGGATGCCGGTCGCCATACAACGCGAGGTTCGAAATGCGCACGGCCAGCGCGTTCGCGTTCTCTCGTTGCTGAACGAGCTGCGCAAGACGGCTCGAACGCTGTCGTTCGATTTCTTCCGCCGGGAACGACGGATGCAACGCGATGTCCGCCGCGAGGTCGAGCGTCGCGGCGAAATTCTTCTTCAGCGATCGGGCGGTCACGAAAGACGCGTCCATCGAGCTGTTCGCATTGACCGTGGCGCCCAGCTGTGCGACCTGATTCGCGATCTGGACGGCGCTTCGACTCGCAGTCCCCTGGTCGAGCAACGACACGGTGAAGTTGGCAAGACCCGGCGCATCCGGCGGGTTGGTGTCGCTGCCGCTTTTCACAACGAGATTGGCAGCGACAATCGGCAGCCCGCGACGCGTACTGACAATCAACATGAGTCCGTTTGCAAGCTGCGCGGTCTCTGGAACCGGCACCTGCAGCGCCTTGGCGGGGCCCGGTTTGGGAATCTCATTGCGCCACGCTTCGTCGACGTTGACCGATTCGGTGCCCGGACCGGCGGCCGTCGGCGCCGGTGGAGTCGGCACCTGCGGCCCCAGTTCCGGCGTGCCTTTCACCGCGTACACCACCGCACGCGCATTCGGCTGCAACTGATCGCGCGCAAACGCCATCAACGAGGCCGGCGTGACCGCGCGGATGCGCTCGATGTCCTTCTGCAAGTAGTCGGGCGTCTTCAGGTAATGGTTGTACTCGTTCAGCATGTTCGCGACGCCGTTCAGGTTTTCCAGCCTGCCGATAGTCTGCGTCTCGATCGTGTTGCGCGCCTGGTCGATCTCCCGCTGCTCGACCGGTTTGGTGCGGAGCAGTTCGAGCTCATCATTGATGGCTCTTTCGAGTTCTTCGGCCGTGTGGCCCGGACGGGCGGTCGCGTCGATCTGGAATTGCGAGCCGAGCAGGAGCGACTGCTGATACGCCTGGACGTTCTGCGCGATCTGCTTTTCGTAGACCAGCTTCTGATATAGCCGGCTCGCACGTCCGCCGCCGAGAATGTCGCCCGCGATGATCGCCTCAGCATCACCGGGTTTGAAAACAGAGGGGGTCACCCACGCCATATAGACGCGGGGCAGCTCGACACGGTCCGGCACGACCTTGCGCCGTTCCATGGTGATCTTCGGCGTCTGCACGTTGATCGCCGGCACCGCGGCGCCGCGCTTCAGGGGGCCGAAGTACTTCTCGACGAGTTTCTTCGCCGCGGCAGGATCGAAGTCACCGACAATCGCGAGGCTCGCGTTGTTGGGCGCGTAATACCGCTTGAAGAACTCACGGGCGTCCTCGAGCTTGGCCGCCTGAATGTCCGCATGCGACCCAATCACGTTGGCATAGTACGGATGGTTCTGCGGATAGAGCATGTGGACGAGCTCCTCTTCCGCATTGCCATAAGGGCGGTTTTCCACAGACTGCCGCCGCTCGTTCCGCACCACATCCTGCTGATTCGCAAATTCCTTCTGGTCGATCGCATCGAGCAGATAACCCATGCGATCCGACTCAATCCACAGCGCGAGCTCGAGCCGGTTCGAGGGCACGGTCTCGAAGTAGTTGGTACGGTCGTAATCCGTCGTGCCGTTGATGCCCGTCGCACCCGCCGCTTCGAGCATCTGGAAATGCGAGTCATGCGGCGTGTGCTTCGAGCCCTGGAACATCAAATGCTCGAACAAATGTGCGAACCCAGTACGGCCGGCAGCTTCGTTGGCAGGGCCGACGTGATACCAGAGGTTGGCGGTGACGATCGGCAGCCGATGATCCTGGCTGAGGATCACCTCGAGGCCGTTCGCAAGCGTGTACTTGTCGAACTGAATCTTCGGAATATCCGAAGCGGTCTGCGTCGCGCGATTCTGCGCGGCCACCGGCACAAACGCCGTGATGAGCGCGGCCACCACCGCTGCGAGAAGCCTGTGTCGGGTCTTCATATTCAATCCTTTGTCGGCTCGTTGTTGAGGCTCGCCCAGAGGTACCAGCACGCCACGGATCGGTACGGTCTCCACGCCTCGCCGATACGCGTCAGGCGATCGGGCGAGGGCGCCTTGCGAAGTTTATACGCGCGCTGAACAGCCCTGACGATGCCGAGATCGCCAACGGGCAGCACATCGGGACGCTGCAGACGGAAGATCAGAAACATCTCCGCCGTCCAGCGGCCAATGCCCTTCACCTGCGTCAGTCGTTCAATCACGGCTTCGTCGTCCATTCGGTCGAGCACGTCGAGCGGAAGCTCGCCTTCGACGATTCGCCTGCACAAATCCCGAAGATACCCGAGCTTCTGCGAACTGAGGCCGACGCCGCGCAGGCGGTCGTCAGAGACGGCTAATACTTGCGCCGGAGTCGGAAATGTGTCGAACAGCGCTTCGAATCGCGCAAAGATGGTCGCCGCCGCTTTTGCCGAGAGCTGCTGCCCGACGATCGCGCGAGTCAGCGCCTTGAAAGGATTCGCGTGCTGACGTGCCGCGAGGCCGCACGGACCGTGCGCACGCATCAGGTCGCGCAGAATCGGATCCCGGCGCGCGAGCAGACGTCGCGCTCTGATGTAGTCGATTGTCGACGTTGCTGGTGGCGCCATTGTCATTTCCTACAATAAGCTTCGCGGAGCGAACGTGGAAGTATCAGAAGTACGCCGGCAGCTCAAGCATGCAATGGATCGCGCGAAGGCGCGCGCGCAGCAGAAGCGGAATGACGCCGCGGACGCCGAACGTGCCTACGCCGCGTTTCTCGAACAGGTCGCCACGCCGATCATCCGCATGCTCGCCAACGCGCTGAAAGCGGAAGGATATCCGTTTACGGTTTCGACGCCGAGTGGGGGGCTGCGGCTTGCCTCCGATCGTGGCCGTGACGATTACATCGAACTGGCGCTCGATGCGAGCGCCGACAAGCCTACGGTCGTCGGCCGTGTGCGGCATACTCGCGGCTCCCGGACGCTAGAGGACGAGCGGCCGATCAAGCCGGGAGCCGCGCCGCAGGATCTGGCCGAAGCCGACGTCCTGTCGTTCCTGGTCAACGCGCTCGACCCCTGGCTCGAACGGTAACCTAACCAGACCGTCTGGCCAGATGAATGGCCATCAACCCGCCGAGCAGCGGAACGACACGCACGTCGGTGAATCCACGTTCAGCAAGTAACCGAGCAACTCCCGCTGCGCCCGGATAGCCGCGAATGGATTCAGGGATGTATCGGTAGGTATTGGGATCGCGATGCAGAACGAATCCGAGGACGGATCCGACGACGGTCAGATAGGCCAGATACGCCGCCCGCACGACGGGATGCTCCGGCCTGTTGAAATCAAGCGACAGCAACCGGCCGCGCGGGGCAAGCACGCGCGCAATCTCCTCGATCGCCTGTTCAATCCGCGGCACATTGCGCAGTCCATAACCCGCGGTGACGACCGTAAACGAGGATGACGGAAACGGAAGTTCCTGCATGTCGCCGGCAACGAGCTGCGGCGGCGGCGCCGTCTTGGCCGCGGCATGAACGAGCATCTTCACTGTGACATCGAGTCCCACGGCGAGCTGTGCCCGTTGTCGCGCCCGCAGCAGGATGTCGCCGGTTCCGCACGCCACGTCGAGAACGCGATCATCTCTCGTCAGTGCGGCCAGCGCGATGAGTCGATCCTTCCAGCGCCGGTCGAGCCCGTATGAAAGAACCACTGTGATGAGGTCATAGCGGTCCGCAATCGTCGCAAACAACCGGCGCACGTACCGGCGTTTGCCGACCGGAGTCGATATGTCGGAGCGCAGGCTCATGTGCTCACAGGACGGTCCGAACCATTCGAACGATTATTGAGCGCGGACGAGCAGAATCGGAATCTTGACGAGATGGCGGACGCGGTTGACGGTGGTGCCGCGCAGAAGATCGTTGAGAAAGCGATGGCCGTGCGTAGACATCGCCAGGAGATCGACATTGCGTTCCTGCGCGAGGCGGATCAGCTCGTCGGCGGGGTCGCCCAATGCGAGCTCGGTGGATACTTTCAGTCCACGCGCGGCAAGATCGGCTGCAACACGCTGCAGGTAGTCCCGATCGTCTTTCATCT
>Ga0068860_100002830_pt1 | contig 18048 bp, 11 predicted proteins | sample KBSSwiS32_FD_66597 | JGI IMG/M metagenome (GOLD analysis project Ga0068860, IMG submission 66597) | Switchgrass rhizosphere microbial communities from Kellogg Biological Station, Michigan, USA - KBS Switchgrass S3-2 | ecosystem: Host-associated > Plants > Roots > Rhizosphere > Soil ... | reverse complement strand
TCGACCTTGCCGGGCGGCAGCGGCGAGTCGTCGCCGCGGCGCAAGGCAAACGCGAATAGGCTGGCCGGTGACGCGTGCAGATTCAAGTCCGCCGGCTGTTCCCAATGCGGACCCACCGCAAGCCTGCCGTCATGCACCGCGACTGCCAACGCCAGATTCGCACCACGCAATTGCACGCCGATCCGCCGGCCTTCGAGTGCGGCGAGCGCAGCCTGCGCCTGCGGATCGAGCTCGAGCGCGCGATTGAGCGCGGTCTCGAGCAAGGCGCCGAGACGGGCAAGGATGGGGTTGGGTTGGCGCGGGGCGTCGGTGTTCACGCCGCGATTCTAGCGGTACAGGGCCTGCACGCGCAGCGCTCAGGTCTTTTGTTGCATCCGGTTGCGCGTCAGGTATTGGGCGAGGCGCACCAAGCCTTCCTGCATGCCGACTTTCGGCGCATAACCCAATTCGGTGCGCGCGGCGTTGATGTTGAACCAGTGCGACGTCGAAAGCTGTTCGACGATGAACCGCGTCAGCGGCGGTTCGCTCTTGATGCCGAGCGCGTTGTAGACGTTTTCGAACGCCGCGCCGAGAAACTTGGCCAGTCCGAGCGGCATGCGCCGCGCCTCGGCCGGGAAACCGTCGGCGCGCAGCCAGGCGTTGATCAGCCATTCGTGCGTGACCGGCTCACCCTGGCTGATGAAATAAGCTTTTCCTGCGATCGGCGCACCGATGTCGAGCTTGTCCAGCGCGAGCACGTGCGCATCGGCGGCATTGTCGACGTAGGTCGTGTCGATCTTCTTCGCATCCTTGCCGATCAGGCGCAGGCGCCCGGAGCGTGCCTGCTTGAGGATCCTCGGCAGCAGGTTCGGGTCGCCCGGACCCCAGATGAAATGCGGGCGCAGCGCGACCGTGGCGAGCTTGTCGCCATTCGCGGCCAACACGCGCTGTTCGGCGAGCGCCTTGGTCTTTTGGTAGGCGGAAAGATAGTGCGCTGTCGCATACGGTGCGGACTCATCGACGCCTTGCAAGTCGCTGCCGTCCTGCACCACGCTCGGGCTCGAAGTGAACACGAGCTTGCGGATCTGGTTCATTTCGCAGGCGGCCAGCACGTTGTCGGTGCCGCGCACGTTCGCGTCGTAGTAATCCTCGAGTCTGCCCCACGCGCCGACTTTACCGGCGCTATGCACGATCGCATCCATGCCCTTGGTTGCCATGAGCACGCTGTCGAAATTCGTGACGTCGCCCACGCGTTGCTCGATCTTCGCCTCGTCCAGCGCCGGATAGCGGTTGCGGTTGAGCGCGCACACGGCGTGGCCGGCCGCGGCGAGCTGCTTGCAGATCGCAAAGCCCAGGAATCCACCGCCACCAGTTACCAGAACTTTCATCATTCCTCCGAACCATCCGTGATGCGCTGCCCGATCGGCGCCGCTGCCTCAACCTCGCCACTCACGGGCGATACGGACTTTCATGCTTCTTATTGTATCGATTCTGTCCGGCGGGCTGCGGGATTTAGTTCGGCTTAAGGCTGCAAGGGTTAGCTTCGAACATCTGTTGAGGAGAGTGCGATGTTGCGCGTGGTTTTTTTTCTGGCCGCGACGGTGCTGGCAAGCGTCGCTTCCGCACAGACGATTCTGACCGGTACGACGACTTCCGGCGCGTACTACCGCATTGCGGTACCGAGCGGCTGGAAGAACGGCGACACGCTGATCTTATTCCAGCATGGACTCACTTTCGAACCTGCGGGCCCGAATCCGGACCTGGGCCCCATCGCCGATCTGCAATTGAGCGAAGGCTATGCGATCGCGGCCTCCAGCTACCGGCAGCGAGCGTGGGCGCTGTTCACCGCGGCGGACGACAATGCCGAACTGGTCGACACCTTCAAGGCGCAGGTGGGAGCGCCCGGCGCGATCATTCCGTACGGCGCTTCGCTCGGCGGGCTGATCGCGCTCAAGCTTGCGGAAGATGCGCGCTTTGCGCCGGTAGCCGGCGTGTACTCGGCTTGTCCGCCCGCAGCGGGTTCGCGCGTGTGGGATACCGCGATCGACCTGCGCCTGGCCTACGATGTGGTCTGCCACAACGCCGGCGATCTTCCAACCGGCGCTGTGCCGTATCCTTGGGCATACGACCTTGACGATATACCCAGCAATCTATCCGACCTGACCGATAAGGAACAACTGCTGCGGACGTTGTTGCCGCTGAACCAGTGCACCGGCGTGAATCTGCCCGGCTGGTTGCGCAACGACGCGATGCAGCGGCGTTTGTCGGCGCTGATGAATCTCGTGCACATCACCGACGAGGACTTCTTCGTTACCAATATCGGTTATGCGACTTATGCGTTGAGCGACTTGGTGCGTGCGCCGGACAAGCTCGACGGCCTGAGCCCGTTCAGCACACTCGGCGTCGACTACAACGACGATGCGATCAACGCCGGCATCGCGCGCATCGCCGGCGATCCGTTCGCCGCGCTGTATTTCCGCTGGGCTTCGGATTTTCGCGGGCGCGTCGATCCGGCAACTAAAGTGATCTCGATACACACCAGTCACGACCAGCTCGTGATTCCGGCGAACCAGTACGTGCTGCGGCAGACGCTGCCGGGTACGCAGCTGACGAGCGCGCTCGTGAACGAGTCCGACCCCAGCCATTGCGGCTTCACGCTCGCCGAGGGCGTCGCTGGCTGGGAAGCGCTGCGCGGCTGGATGGCGGGTAGCGCGCAACCCACCGTGCAGAATCTGCAATCCACCTGCGGCACGGCGATGAGCGCCGGCGCCGCAGGACCGTGCCGCTACGATGCGAACGTTGTCGTGCCGACCTTCGACAGTCAGGTACGGCCGCGCCAAGCCATTGCGACGGCGACGCCGATTGACGGGCGCTACAGCGGCCAGTGGTTCGATCCGGCGCGCAATGGCGAAGGGATCGAACTGGAAGTGTTGCCCAACAACCGAGCGCTAGTATACTTTTTTACTTATCCACCAGCCACGCTGGCCGGTCAGCAAAGTTGGCTGTACGGCGTCGGTGACGTGATCGACGGCGGCATCGAGTTCGCGGACATACAATTGCCGTCGCAGGACGCCAACGGCCAGTTTCAGAGCCAGCACTGGGGGCGAATGGGCCTGACGTTCACGGACTGCGGCAACGCCGCGATGCGCTGGGACGGTCCGCCCGGCTGGGGTTCGATGGAAGTTCCGCTGACCCGCATCAGCGCGCTCGACCATACCGGCTGCGGCCCGGTAGGGCCGCCGTCGACCTCGAATCCGGCCAGCGGCGCGTGGCTCGACCCCGTGTATTACGGCAGTGGCTTCGTGTTCGAGCAGACCAACGCAGCGACGATCGCGGCGATCTGGTTCGGCTTCGACGCGAACCATTATCCAGTGTGGCTCAGCGGCACATTGATGCGCGGAATCGACGTGCCAGCGTACTCGGGCTCGCTGGTGCAATATATCGGGCCACGCTTCGGTGCGGATTACGACCCGAGCGCGTTCCATGCTGGGGCGCAAAGTTACCTCAGCGCGAACTTCGGCTGCGCCAATGGCAGCGTCGTGTCCACGGCCAGCGTAGGAGCACCGCTGATTCCGGCGACGCTGGCGCTGCAGCAGTTCACCTTGCCGCTCGGCGTGCCGGCGTGCACGCCCTAGGGAGCTTCTAAACAAGTCATTTCCTGCCGTCGTTCCGGCAAGGCGCTCTTCAACAGCGGAGCTGATCACACCGGAATCCGGTTTTTTCCACCTTGAAAATCAAGATCAGGATGGACCCGGCTTTCGCCGGGATGACGAGCGCCGATGCGACCTACTTTACCGCCTTGCCATCCGCATCGAGCACCTTGATCGGGCCGATGTTCAGCGCGCGCACGGGTTTTTCGATCTGTGCGCGGTCGCCGACCACGACCCAGGTCAAGGCATCCGGCCGCACGACTTCTTTCGCCGCGGCGTTGACGTCCTCGTCCTTCTGCGCCTCGACGCGCTGCTTGTAGGTTTGCACGTAGTTGTCGGGGCGGCGATACACCACGATCTGCTGCGTTGCGCGCAGCACGGCGTCGGCGCTTTCATACTCGCCCGGCATCGCACGCACGTTGCTGGCCTTGACCTTGGCGATTTCCTCGGCCGTGAGCGGTTTGGATCCGATCAGGTCGCGCGACTCCCGCACGAGTTCGGCCAGCGCGGGCGCGGTCTTGTCGGTCTGCACCGGCGCGTAAAGCAGGAACAGGCGCTGCCCCACGGCACTCGGCGAAAACGCATAGGCGCCATAGGCCCAGTGTTTGTCTTCACGCAGGTTCATGTTCAGACGCGCCGTGAACAGGCCGCCGAATGCTTCTTCCATCGTATTGATCTGCAGATTGTTCGGCGCCATCGTCGATGGTGAAGCCAGTCCGGCCAGGATCATCGACTGCTGCGAACCGGGCCGGTCCATCAGGAACACGCGGGCCTTGTCGGGAACGGTGGCATTCTTCAATGCAGATTTCGGCATGGGCTGCGGCGGTGCCTGCCAGTCGCCGAACGCGGCATCCAGCTGCGCCACGATATCGGGGAGCGTGGTATCGCCGGCAACGATGATCTGCGTATTGTCCGGACGCAGGAAGTCGTGCACGAACGCGCGCATGTCGGCGGCGCTCAGCGCGCTGATCGAGGCCTCGTCGCCGCTGCCGGTGAACGGAATCGCATACGCGTTGCCTTTGCCGTAGACCAGCGGCGGCAAGGTGCGCAATGCCAGGCCGGTCGGCTCGGTTTTTTCCTGCGCGATGCCGGCCAGCCACTGACCGCGGATGCGCACGATGTCATCGTCGCGGAACGCCGGGTGGCGCACGATATCCGCCAGCAGCGCCAGCGACGGTGCCAGCTGCGACTTGAGTGCGTTGAGTCCCGCGCTGCAGGTATCCAGATCGCAACCCGTTCCCAAGTTCGCGCCCAGGCGTTCGCGCTGGCGCGCGATCTCGAGCGAATCCAGCGTGTCGGTGCCTTCGTCGAGCATGCCGGCGGAGAAGCTGGCGGTGCCGAGCTTGCGTCCCTGATCCGCCGCGTAGCCGCCAGGAAACAGCAGCTTGAGTTGTACGACCGGAATCGCGTGGCGCTCGGCGAGCACCACTTCGATGCCGTTCTTCAACTTGCCATGCTGCAGCGTCGGGAAATTCAGATCCGGAAACGTCTCGACCTTCGGCACGCCAGTGCTGCGGTCAATGCCCTTCGCTGCCGTTTTGTACTCGTGCGGCGGCGGCAGGACCGGCTTCGTCGCGCCGTCCGCCGCGGGCAAACCGGCGGTTTCGGCGACATCCTCTTGCGGATTGGCCGTGCCGGGCTTGACGGTCAAGGTGTAGTCGCCCTTGGCGATCCACTTCTGTGCTGCGCCCAGCACGCTGGCGGGCGTGGCCGCATCCATGCGCGCGAAGTCGATCTTGTACGCAGCCGGATCGTTGCGATAAGTCTGGCCTTCGGCGAGCACCCAAGCCTGGCGCACGACTTTCTCGGCCGCGCGCACGAAGCCCGCATGGCTGCGGATGCGCATGCGCGCGAGCTCGTCATCGTTCGGCCCGTCCTTGAGGAACTTCGCCCATTCTTCGGCGATCGCCGCTTCGACCTTGGCCGGATCGACGCCTTTCTTTACGTCCACCTGCAATTCGAACTGGCTGCCGAGCGCGAGCGAATCCACGCTTACCTCGACGCTATCGGCGATCTTGTCCTTGTAGACCAGACGTTCGTACAGGCGCGAGGTCTTGCCGCCACCGAGCACGGACGCGGCCAGTTGCAGCAGGGGCAGATCGGCGTGGCCGAGCTGCGGCACATTCCATTCGCGGTAGATGCGCACTTGCGCGACATGATCGACCATCTCGCCACGCGTGGATTTGTCGCGCGCAAACGCCCACGGCTGCTGCCGCGCCACGGGCGGCCCGGCCGGAATGTCGCCGAAGTATTCCTGGGCTTTCTGCTTGGCGGTCGCCGGCGTGATGTCGCCGGCCAGTACCAGCGTGGTATTCGCCGCACCGTAATGATCGGCAAACCACTGCTTGACATCGGCCAGCGATGCGGCGTTCAGGTCCTTCATCGAACCGATCGCGTCGTGATGATACGGATGATTGGCCGGATAGGCATTGGCCAGGACCATCTCCTCGACGCGCCCGTACGGCTGATCCTCGTCCTGGCGCTTCTCGTTCTGCACGACGCCGCGCTGCGTGTCGAGTTCCTTCTGCCCGATCGCGCCGAGCAGATGGCCCATGCGATCGGATTCCATCCACAGCGCCATGTCCAGAGCCGTGGTCGGCACGGTCTCGAAATAATTCGTGCGGTCCTGCGCGGTGGTGCCGTTCTGGTCGGTCGCGCCAGCCTGTTCGAACGGCTTGAAATAGCCTTCCTGATGATGCTCGGAGCCCGAGAACATCAGGTGCTCGAACAGGTGTGCGAAGCCGGTTTTGCCGGTCGGCTCGTCCGCCGAGCCGATGTGATACCACACCGCGACGTTCACGACCGGCGCTTTGTGGTCCTCGTGCACGACCACCGTAAGGCCGTTGTCGAGCTGGAATTTTTCGAAGCTGATATCGACGGTGTCGACCTGCGCCGCAGGCAGCCCATCGGCGTGCACTTGCACCGCGCCGGCATTTGCTGTCAGGAGCGCCAAGGACAGCGCCGTGGATTTGAACGTGGAAAAAGCGGGCATACGACGCTCCTGTCGAAATTCAGCGAGGTTGGCGAGACTAGCCAAGGGCCGCTCGCATTACAATCTGCCGATCGTCCTGGGTACGCCCTTGAATCGAGGGGCGACAGAGCAAGAAAGTTCCCCAAGGAGCCTGGTATGCAACGCGTACTCGTCACCGGCGGCAATCGTGGACTTGGGTTGGAATTCGTGCGCCAGCTGCTCGCGCGCGGCGATCGCGTCTATGCCGCGTGCCGCCATCCGGGCCGCACGCTTGCGCTGACCGAACTGGCCGGTGCGTATCCCGGGCACCTCGTCGTGCTGCCGCTGGAAGTCGACAAGGAGCGGTCGATCGCGGAACTTGCGCGCGAAACCGCGGCGCTGACCGACGCGCTCGACGTGTTGATCAACAATGCCGGCATGTTGGTCTCCGGCGAACGCTTCGGCACGCTTGCGGCAAAATCGCTGAGCGAAACATTTTCCGCCAATGTGATCGGCCCGGTGCTCGTGACGCAGGCGCTGGCGCCGCTGCTCGAGAAAAGCGGCGGCGGCAAAGTGCTGAACATCACCTCGATACTCGGTTCGATCACTGACACCGAAGCGTTCGGCACGCCGAGCTACGCGATTTCCAAGGCGGCCTTGAACATGGCTACGCGCCAGCTCGCGCTTGAACTCGGTCCGCGCGGTGTGACGGTCGTCTGTGCGCATCCGGGCTGGGTTAAGACCGACATGGGCGGCGCCGGTGCAACGCTCTCGCCGCAGGCCTCCATCGCCGGACTGCTCAGGGTGCTCGATGCCATCAAGCCCACGGCAGCCGGAACGTTCGTCGATTACCGCGGCCACAAGCTGCCCTGGTGATGCTGCATGTTGTGCTCTATCAGCCGGAAATCCCGCCCAACACCGGCAACGTGATTCGCCTGTGCGCTAATAGCGGCGCGCGCCTGCACCTGATCCGTCCGCTCGGTTTCGAGCTCGACCATGCCAAGCTGCGCCGCGCCGGGCTCGACTACCACGAATTCGCCGACGTCGCCGTGCATGACGACTTGGATGCATTCCGGGCGGCGGCGCAGCCCGCACGCGTGTTCGCGTTGTCCACTCGCGGCGGCACCTTGTATACGAATGCACAATTCGCGGAAAACGATGCCGTGCTGTTCGGCCCGGAAACGCGCGGCCTGCCGCAGGCGGTAATGGACTCATTGCCGCCGGAACGGCGCCTGCGCCTGCCGATGCGTCCGCACAACCGCAGCCTGAATCTATCGAATGCCGTTGCCGTGGTCGTCTACGAAGCCTGGCGGCAGCTGGGCTTCGCCGGCGGCGTCTAGCGGTTCAATTCGCCGTCACTTGCCTCGATGCTGGCGCGCCGCGCCAAGCGCGCCTCACGCTGCGCGATGTACACATTCGATGCAAAAATCACCGCCGAACCCAGCACCGTGCCGGCACCGAGCTTCTCGCCGAAACAAAGATACGCGAGCACGCTGACCACCGGCAGCTGCACGAAGCTGATCGGCGCGATCAGCGAGGCATCCGCGCGCTGCAGCGCGCGCGTCCAGCACATGTGCGCGGTGGTGCCGAGCATGCCGGACAGAATCGCCCACAACCATGTCTCGCCATGCGGCCATAGCCACACCGGCAAGGCCATCGGCAGCGACAAGGGCACCCACAGCAATTGCGTGAGCAGCACGATGCGATTCGCCGGCTCCGTGCGCGACAGATATTTGATGCTGATCGTCACGCCGCCGCTCAACGCTGCCGCGCCGATCGCAATGAGGCTTGCCGCCGAGAAGCTGCTCGTGCCGGGGCGCACGATGATCAACACGCCGATGAAGCCGACGATGACGGCCGTCCAGCGGCGGACGCGCACGACCTCGCCGAGCACGAGCACCGCACCAATCGTCACGAACAGCGGCGTGGCGTAATACAGCGACACCGCCTGCGCCAGCGGCAAGTGCACCATCGCCCAGAATCCGGCGCACATCGACGCGATCCCGACCGCACAGCGCACGACGTAGAAGCCGAGCAGCGGGGTGCGCAACATCTCCATGCCGCCGCGGTAGACAAAAGGCAAAGTGAACAATGCGCCGAACAGGCTGCGGAAGAATGCAATCTCGAACGGATGCAATTGCGCCGACGCGTAGCGGATCGTGATCGCCATCGTGCCAAACAACACGGCACTGAGCGTCATCAGCAGCGCCGGGCGCAACAGCGAATGATCGGAGCGGACGACGACGGACATAGGCGCGACACCATAGAGTGTCGTCGCGGTCGCGGCAACAAATACCAGGCGCGCGCGGCGTTGCTGCTATAATTCCGCGGCAGGTCGAATGAGCTTCGGCCCTCCCGCCTGCCCGCAGCACCCTTCAATCAACGCGCCCGTAGCTCAGCTGGATAGAGTAGTGGCTTCCGAAGCCAGTACTCACCCCATAAGCTATACTTCTATGCCGGGCACAAAGCCTTTACTCACTTTCTTGGCCCGCGCAGAAAAATTTCCTTCAAAAACGCGCCCGTAGCTCAGCTGGATAGAGTAGCGGCTTCCGAAGCCGTTGGTCGGGGGTTCGAATCCCTCCGGGCGCGCCAAAGGCCTCTGTGCCCATCCTGTGCCCACGGGTTCACGCCGCGCGCAATCTATTCAGTTGTCATTCGGTGAATCGCGACGTGCACCTGCCTTTCGACAGGCCATAGCCCTGTCTTCCTACGGTGGACATCGCTTCGAATATTTAGGTACGCAAAGAGATTCCGTTTCGCACGATGAAAGCGGGCCGACAATTAAAGGCTACGGTGACCGAACAGCGTGTCGGCGCGGACGAGTGCCGCGAGGGTTCAACGGCAACAACGTGACACGCGCAAGATCGCATGACTGTCATTCATCGCCAGTTCGGATCCTTGGTTAGCTAATTACAGACTCACGCGTCGTATCGCTGTCGCGAAGGAGCTGTATGTATATTGTTGGAATCGGAACGGCGTGTCCCGACCAGCGCTACACCAAGTCCGACTGCTGGAAGGCCTTCGTGAACTCGCCATGGATTGAACGGCTCGATCGCAAGGCGCGCATGCTTGCGGAGAGGGTGCTGTTGCGCGACAACGGCATCGAAGCGCGTCGATTGTCAGTGAAGTCCTTGCAGGAAGTTTTTGCAATCGACTCGGCGACGCTTCACGCGCGCTTTCTTGCAAGCGCGCCCGCGCTCGCCACAGATGCTGCGAAGCGCGCACTGGCCGATGCCAACATTCTCGCAACCGATATCGATGGCGTGATCATAAGCACGTGTACGGGCTATCTTTGTCCCGGCCTTTCCAGCTACGTGAGCGAAGCGCTCGAGTTACGCGCTGACGTCCAAGCATTCGACCTTGTCGGCCAAGGTTGCGGCGCGGCGTTGCCGAACATGCGCATCGCTGATGCGCTGCTTGCATCGGGCCGGTGTACTCGGGTGTTGTCGATTTGCGTCGAGGTCTGCAGTGCGGCCATGTACTTGGATAACGACCCCGGCGTGCTGATCAGCGCGTGTCTGTTCGGTGATGGTGCGGGCGCGGTTGTGTTGTCCACCCAACCGCACCGCAATAAACGCCGTTTGCGCTGGAAGACCGCTCTATCGCTCATCGGCCCGTCGGAACGCGATGCACTGCGGTTTGAGCAGCGCGACGGGCTGTTGCGCAATGTGCTCACCGTTGCAGTACCGCAGCTTGCTGCGAAGTATGCGCAGCAGGTGTTGCAGACCGTGCTCGCCACAGAGGGAATTGATAAATCGGATATCGCCGGCTGGATCTGGCACGCGGGTGGGCGTGATGTGTTGGCGGCGCTGCGCGAGCGGATCGGATTGACGATCGAGGACTTGGCGTACAGCGCGAGCGTGCTGCGAGAGTACGGCAATCTCAGTAGCGCATTTGTGTACTTTGTGCTGGAAAAGGCGTTGAAAGACAACGCTCGCGGTGGTCGCTGGTGGCTGGCTTCGTTCGGTGCCGGCTTCAGCAGTCACGGTGCATTGCTGGAAGTCGCATGATGCGGCCAGATCCATGTTCGCGACCAGGTGGTGGCGCATGAGCTTGCCGCGCCAACTGCAACCCGAACTACTCGACACGCTCGCGCCGCATGATCCGCGCGCCGTGCGTTCGCGCCGAGATCTGCGCCGGATCAATCGTTTCATGGCAACGGCATCGCTGCTCGGAGCACCTCTCGACGGGATCCTGCGTGATTCGGCTGTTGTTCGACTAGTGGAACTGGGCAGCGGCGACGGAGAAATGCTGCTGCAAATCGCGCGCCGCCATGCTCGGCGTTGGCCGAAGGTCAGCGTGGAACTGCTGGATGCGCAGCCCGTCGTCAGCGCGCAGACGCTGTCGAGCTATCGTGCGCTCGGCTTCAATGTGCAGGTGACTCGCGCTGACGTCTTCGATTGGCTTGCTCGACCCGCGTACGACGGGCACCCGGTGATCATCGCCAACCTTTTTATGCACCACTTCGAAGGCGAACGGTTGAGCGTTCTGCTGGGTGGAATTGCGGCGCGAGCGAGCGCGTTTCTCTGTTGCGAACCTCGGCGCTCGCGCCTTGCACTAACGGGCAGCCGATTGCTTGGCCTGATCGGCTGCAATGCTGTCACCCGCCACGACGCCGTCGCGAGCGTGCGTGCGGGCTTCAGCGCACGCGAGCTCTCCACCTTGTGGCCACAACCGGCGGCGTGGAGTTTACGCGAAGGTCCAGCAGGCTTTTTCAGTCACCGATTCCAAGCCGTACGAGTTTGAAATGGTTTTATCGCAAACAAAATGAAGACCGATTACGACGCGATTATTATCGGCGCTGGACCCGCGGGCTCGACTGCAGCGATTCTATTGGCACAGGCCGGCTGGTCCGTCGCCATCATCGAACAGCACGCATTTCCGCGACGCAAGGTCTGCGGCGAATGCATCGCCGCGACGAACCTGGGATTGCTCGATTCGCTTGGCATCGGAGCGCAGTTCGCAGGACTGGCGGGCCCGGAATTGCGCAGCGTCGGGCTGTTTGCCGAAGAAGAAATGTTCCATGCCGAGTTGCCGGCGTTTGACGAGCCACCCTATCGATGGGGACGGGCGCTCGGGCGTGAACATCTCGACACGCTGCTCTTGCAGCGCGCCGCCACTTGCGGTGCGGACGTTTGGCAACCCTGGCGGGTCAAGCGCGTCGACCCTCACAACCGCCTCAAGACTTGCCACCTCGTCAATCGCGCTGCGAACGCAAGCGCGGAACTATCGGCGCCGGTGCTGATTGCCGCACACGGCTCGTGGGAGCAAGACCCGTTCCGCGATGAGCGCCAGCACCAAACGCACCGGAACAGTGATCTGTTCGCGTTCAAGGGCAACTATAGCGATGCGAACCTTGCACCGGGTGTGCTTCCAGTGCTGGCGTTTCCCGGCGGGTACGGCGGAATGGTACTGGGTGATCACGGACAACTGACGCTCGCGTTTTGCATTCGCCGCGACGCATTGCGACGTTGTCGTGAGCGCAATGCCGAGTTGTCCGCCGCCCTCGCAGCGCAAGCGCACGTCGCGTTGAACTCTAGGGGCGTCCGCGAGACACTAGCAGACGCGCAGCCACAAGCATCTTGGCTTGCAGTCGGGCCGATCCGGCCGGGAATTCGTTCGCCCTTCCCTTATCACGGCGTGTTCGCGATCGGCAATGTCGCAGGCGAAGCGCACCCGATTCTCGGCGAAGGTATTAGCATGGCGATCCAGTCCGCCTGGCAGCTCTGCGAGTTGCTGATTCCGCGGCGCGCCGAACTTGTTGCGAGTCGAGGCGCTGATGAAATCGGCCGTCGCTATGCAGCAACATGGCGGCTCAGCTTCACTGCTCGCATCCGTATCGCCGCGTTGTACGCGCACTTGCTGATGCGTCCGCACGCGACTGCAGTGCTGCTGCCCATGCTGCGGCGCTGGCCGGGGGTACTCACCGCCAGCGCGCGGATCGGCGCGAAAGTTCACCGTGTGGTAACGACGGACGAAATGCCACAACAACCGGTTCACTGATATGGAAGCAGTAGCGAACATTCGTGCAAGGCATCCAATACCCGTCTCCGCATTACGCAGTCTATGGCTGTCTCCGATTGCCGTGGTCGCGCTGGCGGGCGCAGCCTCGCCCACGATAGAGCGCGGCCAATATCTTGCGCGTACGGGAGATTGTGTGGCTTGTCACACTGCGGAAGGCGGCAAATCATTCGCGGGCGGCCGGCCTATTCAAACGCCGTTTGGAACTATCTATTCCACTAACATCACTCCGGACCGAGAGACCGGTATCGGCCTGTGGTCAAACACGGAGTTCTACAGTGCGATGCACGAGGGCATCGGCCGTTACAAAAAACGCTTGTACCCCGCGTTTCCCTATCCATGGTTCACTAAGGTCGACAGCAACGACGTAACTGCGATCAAGGCATATCTGGACACCCTTCCTCCAGTCAGGCAAGAGAACAAGCCGCTGCAGCTTTCATGGCCGTTCAACGACCGCAAGATCATGATCGCGTGGAACGCAATAAATTTTCATGCGGGCGCCTTTCATCCTGATCCGAGCAAATCGGCACAGTGGAACCGTGGAGCCTATCTCGTCGAAGGTCTTGGTCATTGCGGCCAGTGCCACTCACCCAAGAACGCCATCGGCGCCACAAAGAGGGGCGATCCTCTCGGAGGCGGATTCGCGGAGAACTGGTACGCGCCGAACCTGGTCGGCGATATGCGCGACGGTTTGGGGACCTGGTCGGCACAGGAAATCGTCCGATACTTGAAGAACGGGTCGAATACCATAGCCGCGGCCGCGGGACCGATGGCCGAGGTTGTCCGAAACTCGACCTCGCACTTGAACAATGCCGATCTCGAATCAATCGCGACGTACCTTAAAGATATGCCGAGCAAGTCAGACGTCACCGATGTCGCTGTTGTCGACCCGTCCAGCTTAGCGAACGGCAAGGAGCTCTACACTGCCAATTGCATCGGTTGTCATTTCGCCAGCGGCAGTGGCGTGAAGAACGCGTTTCCACGGCTCAAGGCAAGCGCGGCCGTGCAAGCCGAACATCCGGAAACCGTCGTGCGAGTCATTCTCGAAGGTGGCCAAGTGGTGACCACGAACCAACAGCCATTGCCTTATCAGATGCCTGAATTCGGTCGGCGCCTAAGCGATCAGCAGATTGCCGACATTGCGACCTACATTCGAAATACCTGGGGCAATCACGCGAGTGCAGTAACCGCAGCGCAGGTTGCCAAAATACGGAAAGAGAGCCGCCTTTCTAGGACCAAATGAACGGAAATTGACCAGCCGTTCACAAGTGGCAGCTCTTCAAGACGACACTTCGTTTGCGCGATTTGAGCGGCGGTGTTTATCGTGGCGTGATACTGGCTCTACCAACTCCCTGAGGCTCCGCCGCCGGAGGATTCGCCGCCGCCGCCGCTGAAACTGCTGTCGCTGGAGCTGCTCGAACTGCTGCTGCTCCCGCTGGAACTGGAACTGCTGTCGCCGTAGCCGCTATAGCGACTATAGGGGGTATAGCGGCCATAGCGGCTGTCGAAGATGTTGTCCGGAAAGCGAATCAGCGCGACCAGGAACGCATACGCTGTGCCTATCGCAATGGCCAGCATGAAGCTGTCGTTTGTACCGCTGCTCGGCATCAGGTTCTTGCGCGGTGTACTGCCTGTGTGGGCGTGGATGTTGTTCTATCTCGCCTTCGGCGCGTTCTACCTTGTCCAGGGCCGCCAATTGGCGTGGGCGAACAAGGAGTGGAACGACGTCGACCATTTCAATCGCATCCAGCGCCGCTGGGCGATCGCTGGGGTTCCGCTGTTCCTGATGTTCATGTACGGGATGATCCACCTGATGCAGGTCGACCGGCTGGCTGCGCGCCAGACTGCGGCTCTCGCGGTGCTCGACGCGGCCGTGGCGTCACAGGACCACTCGGCGATCTCGCAGGCGCGAGAAGACTACCTGCAGACTATCTCCGACCCGCACGAGCGCGAGGCCGCGCGCCAGGAATACGCCGAAGAGGATCGCGCCGAGCAGCAAGCAGCGGAAAAGGAAAAGGCCGCCGAGCAGGAAGGGGCCGGGGACAGCGACTCGGGCGCCGAGGAGTAGATAGACGCCTATGTTCGCTGCAAGTATCGAGAAACACGCTCTTTGGAACCAGGCGGGGGCGAGACGGTAACGGTGACCGTGTCCGTCGCGCAGGTGCTGCTGAAGTCACAAACTCGAACAGTGATCGTGTACATGCGGTTGACGCCCTGAGTGCGCTCCGCCCGAAGTTGCAGCGTCAGATCGCCGGTGATGACGAAGTCGGGTGAAGTGTTGCCGCTGCCCGGCCTTACCACGAGATCCGCGCCGAGCCGTAAAGGTCGCCATGGTCGAGTCAGTGCCCGGGCTGACGCCGCCGAGTGTGATGGTAGTTTCGGTGTCGACTGACCGCTCTGACAGCAGCAGTTGGAAGCGGAATCTTCGGCGGATCGAACCTTCTCGCCATCCGACGCGCGGGAAGCCCCACATACTCTCTTCGAGCTTGGCTTGGTGTTGTGGCGACTGCGTCAGATTTTCGCTAATCTGTGTTTCGGAGCTCGCGCGCAACGCACGTACTTCCAACAGGGGAAAACCAAGATGAATGTGTCTGGTGGGTTTGCGCCCGCATGCGCATCGCACGCGCGCAGCACCTGGGTACGTCGTATCTGCGCCATCGGGGTCGCCTTTTTTAGCGGCGCGATCGCGCCAGATGCGTCCGCGGTGCAGAACGTCTGGACCGGCGCCGAAGAGCCGGGCTACGGCTACAACTGCTCTGCGATCGGCACTTTTACGGTGCCCAGCGGCGCAGCCTACGTGCAGGTCACGGCCATCGGCCAGCGCGGACCCACCGGCTACGGCGGTACGGGAGGCCAAGGCGGCATCGTCACGGTCGTTGCTGCGGTGACGCCAGGGCAGAAACTCTATGCTGCGCCGACCCCCGGCACGATGTTTACGGTTCCGTACAACGGAACGGGGCAAGGTCGAGGCGGCTACGGCTCATTCGTTGCTACCAGCAATCCATCCACCCAATGCGCTGCGAACCAGCCCCCCAGCGCGGGCAGCTTGCTGGTCGTGGCCGGCGGCGGTGGTGGCGGCGGCTCGGGCACTTTCGCGGGCGGTAGCGGCGGCGCGGCAGGCAAAGCCGGCGACAGCGGTAGCGGCAACGATTCCATCGACGGCAGCGGTGGCGGACCCGGAACCCAGACCGGCGGCGGTGCCGGCGGCGCTGGGGGCCACAGCGTCACGTTCGAGAACGGCTCCTCGGGCGCCAATGGCGGTTACTTTGCAAGTGGCGCTACAGGCGTTAGCTGGAACAACGACGTCGACGGCGGCGGCGGCGGCGCTGGCTATTACGGCGGCGGCGGTGGTGGCGGCTACGCGTTCCTGGGCGACGGCGGCGGCGGCGGCGGCGGTTCGAACTATGTCGCGCCGTCGATTCCGACAAGCGCGCCGAGCTATTCACAGATAACCGGCACGGTCGAGAACGGATCAACCACGGGCAATGCGTTGGTTGAAATCACGCCGATCTTTTCGACGGCGACGACCATCACGAGTTCGCCGAATCCGTCGGCGTACGGGCAATCGGTGACGATCACCGTCAACGTCACTTCCTCCGCCGCCGGCGGCCATCCCAGCGGCGGCAATGTGGACATCACCGACGGGGTCAACACGATCGCGACCGTTGCGCTTGTCAACGGCGTAGCAACCTACACCACGTCAGCGTTGACGCAAGGCCAGCATCCGCTGCAGGCCTTCTATCTCGGCTACTCCAGCGACGGTGAAATCGACCAGGCTAGCCACACCGTCAGCCAGATCGTCGGCGGCGTCGTGACGCCATATACGCACGTCGTCGGCGCGCCGCTGACGCTGCCGACGATCCTGTTGAACCCCTCCGATCAATCGGCAACGTATGGCCAAACGGTGCAATTCGAAGCCGAGGCGAATGCCAATCCGTACCCGACGATTCAATGGCAGGTCTCCACCGATGGCGGAGTTAACTATTCGAACCTGGCGGGACAAACCAGCCAATTTCTGACCCTCACGGCGCAGGTCGCCTGGAACGGCAACCGCTATCGCGCGAACTTCACCAACGCTGCCGGCACGGTCGCCACGAGCGCCGCTACGCTGACAGTGCAGCCAGCCGGGTTGCAGGTCGTCGCCAACAATCAATCGATGTCGTTTGGCGGCAGCGCGCCGCCTCTCACCGTCAGCTACTACGGATTCGTCAACGGCGAAAACACCAGTGTCCTCGGCGGCAGCCTCGCTTGCGCGACAACGCCCACCCCGATCACCCCGACGACGCCGAGTGGCGACTATCCGATCAATTGCAGCGGCCTGACGTCTTCGAACTACACCATCTACTACGTGGCCGGCACGCTGCACATCGTGCCCCCATCGCCGAATATCTCCGCTTCTCCGATGCCCGGTAGCGTGCCGCTCGGTTCAACGTTCGTGATCTCGGCTGCCAAAGGTGCGTCCAGCAACCCGATCGTGTTCAGCGTCGACGCGTCGACGACGGATAGCGCGTGTACCGTCTCGGCCACTGGCATGGTTTCGTTCGTCAAGACGAACTTCAACTCGGGCACCGCCACCTGCACGATCGATCTCAACCAGGCGGGCGATGGCACCTACCCGGCGTCGGCGCAGGTGCAGCTGTCCACCACCGTGATCTACTTCCCGCCCGTGTTCTCGGAGATCCCGCCTCCAAGCACCAGGGAACTGCCAGCGGGCGGTTCTACGACTTTGACTTTCAACATCCTCAGTGGATCGCCCGCGCCGACGGTGCAGTGGTACTGCCTCGTGCACAAGCAAGCAACTGTCCTTATTCAAGGCGCCACGTCCACGACATTGACCCTCTCGAACGTTACGACCAGCCAGGACGGAAACTACTACTACGCGGTCGTCACCAACAATGCCGGTAATTCGATCTACGCGTACAACACCGATGGCGCCACGAAAGCCGTCATTCTCAAAGTCGACGGTGCCCCGGTCATCTACGAGCAACCGCAAAGCCTCGAAATCGATGTGAACACCTTCTACAACCTGTATTCCGGCGCGTCCGGCAGCCCGGACGCGACGATTCAGTGGGAGGAATCGACCGACGGCGGTACGACTTGGACCAACTTTGACGGTGCAACCCAAAGTTCCATTGCACTTCCTCCTGCCGAGCCTTGGGACGACGGCACGTTGTATCGCGTGACATATACGAACACGTACGGCTCGGTGACGTCGGACGCCGCAGTGGTACACGTCGACTATCACAACATCACCGCTGATCCGGGCGACTTGGCTCTCGCCTCCGGCCAGCCGGCGTCGTTCACGGCAAGCTTCGCCGGCTATCCGGCGGCAACCGTGCAGTGGCAGAGCGCACCGGCAGGCACGACGACGTTTACCGACATTCCCGGTGCTCTGGCAACTACCTACACGATTGCACACGTCGACCCTTCGCAAGACGGCATGCGCTA
>Ga0068860_100002828_pt1 | contig 18053 bp, 16 predicted proteins | sample KBSSwiS32_FD_66597 | JGI IMG/M metagenome (GOLD analysis project Ga0068860, IMG submission 66597) | Switchgrass rhizosphere microbial communities from Kellogg Biological Station, Michigan, USA - KBS Switchgrass S3-2 | ecosystem: Host-associated > Plants > Roots > Rhizosphere > Soil ... | reverse complement strand
GTCGACGAAGAAGCGTGGGCGCAGAAACTGCTCGCTGCCGACGACGATCCGCTGGCCGCCGCCGCGAATGCGGCACCACCGCGCGCCGATATTTTTGACGATTACTCCGATCTGCTCGACAACGTCCCAGAAATCGACGAAACCGAAGAGCAAACGCCTCGCGACAATCTATCCGCCGAATTCTCGGCCGAGTTCCTCGATCTCGATGCGGATCCTGTAGCGACAAGGCCAGCATCCAGCGCGTCGCCGGGAGTTACCTTCGATCACACGCTCGACGGCGAAGAGATCGCGCTCGAGCCAATGCGTGCTGAGCCAGGCGATCGTTCGCGCGCGCTGTTCGGGCTGAACACGCTCGAGGTCGAACCGCTGCAATTGCATCAATTTGTGCACGAGCCGCGCTGGCCGAAAGTGCTATGGGGCGTCGGTTTAGTGCTGGCCATTGCATTGGGCATCGGGCAGTACATTTACTTCAATTTCCACTCGCTCGCGCATGGACCACTCCGACCATGGCTCGAGCGCGGCTGTCAGTGGGTGCAATGCGTGCTGCCGCCGCAGGTCGACACCAACCTGATCCGCAGCAATAGCCTGATCGTGCGCAGTCACCCCACCCAGCGCGGAGCGCTTGCGGTCGATGCCATCATCACCAATCAAGCCGACTTTCCGCAGCCTTACCCGCAACTGCAACTGCAATTCACCGATCTGAATGGCGCGCCGGTCGCCGGTCGCCAGTTTCGACCCGATGAATACTTAAGCGGCGAGCTGCGCGGATCGCGCTTGATGCCCGTGCAGCAGCCGGTGCATATCGCGCTCGAATTGCTCGATCCCGGTCCGCGCGCGGTTAACTATCTCCTGTCGGTCGTGCCCGCAGCGGCGCCATAGTCAGCCGCACACCCCGCTCCCCACTACAATCGATCGATTTTGTAGTGCAACTTTGGTTAAAAGCTGCACTAAAGCCTTTAACCGGTCGGGGTCAGCGGGTATCATAGCGCCCTCGTTTTTGCCGCTTCCCCACACCTTCGGTCAACCCAATGATTACGCTTGGTCGCTACGTATTAAGTAGTCCCGTGGTATTGGCGCCGATGGCGGGAGTGACGGATCGACCGTTCCGCGATTTATGCCGTCGCTTCGGCGCCGGCTTGGCGGTATCGGAAATGCTGACTAGCGATGTCGACCTGTGGCACAGCCGCAAATCGCAATGGCGAATGGATCATCGCGGCGAATCTGCCCCGATCTCGGTGCAAATTGCCGGCAGCGATCCTGAGCAGATGGCGGAAGCCGCCCGCATTAATGTCGATAACGGTGCGCAAATCATCGATATCAACATGGGTTGCCCGGCCAAGAAGGTGTGCAAACGCGCGGCGGGCTCCGCCTTGCTGCGCGATGAAATACTGGTCGCGTCGATTCTGGATGCGGTGGTGCGGGCAGTATCGGTTCCGGTGACGCTGAAGATTCGTACCGGCTGGTCACCCGATCAGCGCAATGCGGTGCGGATTGCCCAGATCGCGGCCAGCAGCGGTATTCAACTGCTGGCCGTGCACGGACGTACCCGCGCCTGTCGCTTCGAAGGACATGCCGAGTACGACACCATCGCGGCGGTTAAGGCGGCGGTAGCTATTCCAGTACTCGCCAATGGCGACATTGATTCGCCACAGAAAGCAGCGATGGTTTTGGCGCACACAAGAGCCGACGGCGTCATGATCGGCCGCGCCGCGCAGGGACAACCATGGTTATGCGGGCAAATCGCCGACTACTTACGCGATGGCACCTGCAAACCCGCGCCGGATGCGCATCAACTGCTGTCGATCACGCAAGACCATCTACAGCAACTGCACGAATTTTATGGAGAACCGATGGGCGCGCGTATCGCGCGCAAACATATGGGCTGGTATCTCGCACATCAGCCCGACGCGGCGCTATTCCGGCAGCAATTCAATGTGCTGGAAAAGCCTGCTGACCAACATCGCGCTCTCGAACTTTGGTTTGCGAGACTGACTGACGAGGAACAAGCAGCATGAACAACAGTGAACGTTTTATTGGTGACGCAGCCGGCGCTAATCCGCTGAACAGCAATCTGCTGACGAGCGGCGATCTGCAAAAACAACATTTGACCCACGCCCCTGTGTCGCAGGCGCAAACATTGCGCGACAGCGTCGCCATTGCATTGAGCAATTACTTCAAACACCTCGACGGCCAGGAAGTGACCGACGTGTACAACATGGTGCTGTCGGAAGTTGAAGCACCGCTGCTCGAAGAAGTGCTGCGCTATACCCGCAACAATCAAACCAAAGCAGCTGTGCTGCTCGGCCTCAATCGCGGCACACTGCGCAAAAAACTGAAGCAGTACGATCTGCTGTAACTATCTAACGCTTTAACAAAGGGGTGAGAAATTCACCCCTTTGTCGTTTCAGAAATCGATTTAACTCGCGCTGAGAACTGTCATGACCACGCACAACGATTTGATTCCCGTAAAACGCGCCTTGATCAGCGTGTCCGATAAAACCGGCATCGTCGATTTCGCGCAAGCGCTAAGCGCTTTCGGCGTCGAAATTCTGTCGACCGGCGGCACTTACAAATTGCTGAAAGACACCGGCGTGGCCGTGACCGAAGTATCCGAATACACCGAATTTCCCGAAATGATGGATGGCCGCGTCAAAACGCTGCACCCGAAAGTGCACGGCGGCATTCTCGGCCGGCGCGGCCAGGACGATGCGGTGATGTTGCAACACGGCATTAAACCAATCGATATGGTGGTCGTGAATTTGTATCCGTTCGAGCAAACCGTGTCGAAGCCGAATTGCACGCTCGACGATGCGATCGAAAATATCGACATCGGCGGACCGACAATGGTGCGCGCGGCGGCAAAAAATCATCCGTTCGTGAATATCGTCGTGAATGCAGGCGATTACGCCGCGATTCTCGCCGAGATGAAAACCAACAACGGCGCGACTACTTACAAAACCCGTTTTGATCTCGCGATCAAAGCGTATGAACACACCGCTGCCTACGATGGCGCCATCGCAAATTATTTCGGCCGATTAGTGCCGGGCGGCAACGAAGAATTTCCGCGCACGTTCAATCTGCAATTCATCAAAGCGCAGGACATGCGCTACGGCGAAAACCCGCACCAGCGTTCAGCGTTTTACGTCGAAAAAGCACCGCAGGAAGCGAGCATCGCCACCGCAAAACAATTGCAGGGCAAAGAGCTGTCATACAACAACATCGCCGACACCGATGCTGCGCTCGAATGCGTCAAGCAATTCGCCGAGCCCGCGTGCGTAATCGTCAAGCATGCGAATCCCTGCGGCGTCGCTGTCGCCGAATCGATCGGCAAAGCCTATGACCTCGCCTTCGCGACCGATACCGAATCGGCGTTCGGCGGCATCATCGCGTTCAACCGCGAACTCGATGCTGCGACCGCGAAGGCGATCGTCGATCGCCAGTTCGTCGAAGTGATCATCGCGCCGAGCGTCAGCAACGAGGCGAGTGCAATCGTTGCCGAAAAGAAAAACGTGCGTCTGCTCGCTTGCGGTCAGTGGCAGCAAAATCTGCCTGCGTTCGACTACAAACGCGTCAACGGTGGCCTGCTGGTACAGGATCGCGATCTCGGTTTAATTACTGCGAGCGATCTGAAAATTGTCACCAAGCGTCAGCCCACCGAAGCAGAAATTCGCGATCTGCTGTTCACGTGGAAAGTGGCGAAATTCGTCAAATCCAATGCGATTGTGTACGGCAAAGACGGTCGCACTATTGGCGTCGGCGCAGGGCAAATGAGTCGAGTCAATTCCGCGCGCATTGCCGCGATCAAAGCCGAGCATGCGAATCTCGCAGTGAAGGGCGCCGTGATGGCATCGGATGCGTTTTTCCCATTCCGCGACGGCATCGATAACGCGGCGAAAAATGGCATCGCGTGCGTGATCCAACCGGGCGGTTCGATTCGCGATGATGAAGTGATTGCCGCGGCTGACGAACACGGCATGGCGATGGTATTTACCGGTATGCGGCATTTCCGTCATTAATCATTGCGCCAATAGTGAGTTAAAAAAATGAACGTACTCATCATCGGCAGCGGCGGTCGCGAACACGCGCTGGCGTGGAAAGCAGCGCAGTCGCCGCGCGTTGCTAAAGTCTTTGTGGCGCCCGGCAACGCCGGCACTGCGCGTGAACCGAAAGTCGAAAATATCGCGATCGATCCGCTGGCTTTCGAACAACTGATCGCGTTCGTCGAAGCGAAGAATGTCGAACTCACCATCGTCGGCCCGGAAGCGCCGCTGGTCGCAGGTGTCGTCGATGCGTTCGAAGCGCGCGGTCTGCGTTGTTTCGGCCCACGCAAAGGCGCGGCGCAACTAGAAGGCTCGAAGGCGTTCACGAAAGATTTTCTCGCACGTCACAAAATTCCTACCGCCGATTATCAGAACTTCACCGAGATCGAACCCGCGCTCGCGTATCTGCGCAAACACGGCGCGCCGATTGTCGTTAAAGCTGATGGCCTGGCTGCCGGCAAGGGCGTGATCGTCGCGGAAACGCTCGATCAAGCGGAGGAAGCCGTGCGCGATATGCTGTCGGGCAATGCGTTCGGCACCGCCGGCTGTCGCGTCGTGATCGAGGAATTTCTCGGCGGGGAGGAAGCCAGCTTCATCGTAATGGTCGATGGCGAACACGTATTGCCGATGGCGACGAGCCAGGATCACAAACGCGTTGGCGATGGCGATACCGGCCCGAACACCGGCGGCATGGGCGCGTACTCGCCCGCGCCGGTGGTCACCGCCGAAGTCCATCGCCGGGTGATGGAGCAAGTGATTTACCCGACCGTGCGCGGCATGGCGGCGGAAGGTAATTCGTACACCGGGTTTCTGTACGCGGGCTTGATGATCGACGCGGCCGGCAATCCGAAAGTGATCGAATACAACTGCCGCTTCGGCGACCCGGAAACCCAGCCGATCATGCTGCGGCTGCAATCGAATCTGGTCGAGCTATGCAACGCCGCGCTCGATCGCACGCTCGATCGCAGCGAGGCGCAATGGGATGAACGGCCGGCGCTCGGCGTCGTGATGGCAGCGGGCGGTTATCCCGGCGATTACGCGAAAGGCGATGTGATCAACGGTCTGCCGCAGAATGAAGGCGCGACCACTAAAGTGTTTCACGCTGGCACCACGCTCAACGGCGGCAACGTCATCACCAATGGCGGGCGCGTGCTATGCGTGACCGCGCTCGGTGCGACCGTCGCCGAAGCGCAACGCGCGGCATACGCACAGGCCGAGCAAATCAGCTGGCGCGGCGCGTTCTATCGCCGTGATATCGGCTATCGCGCCATCGCGCGCGAGTAGCGTGATGCACAGCCGCCGGCCATGCCATAGCTCACGCGCCTTGCGTTGGCTAGGGTGGTGGCTGTTGTGGCTAGCGCCGATGGCGGCGTCGGCGCCGGTCATTCCGGTCGACGCCAATTTTCAATGGGCCGATCTGGCCGAACACATCGATATTCTCACCGACCCCACCGGCCATCTCGACGCGGCGGCGGTGCTGCAATCCCCGCTGGCCTACGAATTCGCCCCGGCCCGACCTGAGGTGTTGCATTTTGGCGATCGCACCAGCGTCTATTGGTTGCGCTTCGCCATCGCCAACTCCGGCGCCACCAATCATGCGTTGATGCTGACTGTGCGGCCGCAACGCGTCGGCGACATCCATGCCTATGAGCTGCTCGGCGAGCACCCGCAGGTACTGTTGCTCTCGACATCTTCTGATATTCAGCTCGACGTCCCCGCTAATTCGCAACGCCTGTTTCTGTTGCGGGTCAACGCGGGCGATTTGGAACTGGCGCAGCTCGAGCTGCACTCGATCGCCCATTACATCGACGCTACCCGCAATCGCACTTGGCTCGATGGCCTCAGCCAGGGTGGGCTGCTGATGCTGGCGCTCAGCGCCCTGTTGTTGTTATGGCTGCATCGCGAGCAAACGTATTTCTGGCTGGCTGCGCATACGATCGTCTTTCAGGGATTTCTGCTGTATCTGCACAGCGAATTGCGCGTGACGCTGATCCCGCAACCATTGATCGTCAATTCTTTCGAGCAGCCGATCCCCGCGACCTTACTGTTGGTGATCGGTATTTGCAGCCTTCGTCTGGCGCAAGGCTTACCGGTCGCGCCGATCGAACAGGGGTGGGCGCAGCGCAGCTTCAACGTATTGCTCATAGTCAATGTCGCGGCGATTCCGCTGACTCTATTGCTGCCGCAGCACACTATCGCCGCTGGCATCGTGAGTTTGACGGCGGCGAATGTGCTGTTCGCTGTCACCATTGCGCTTTATAACTTCCTCGACAGCTCACAGCGTTACCTGCTGGCGTATGTGCTGATTCGCACGGTGATTGTATTTCTCGTGCTGGGCGCCGCCGTCGCCTGGAATTCGGGCAGTGCCGCCAAAGCGCTGTTGCTCGATCTATTACCGCTCGCGCTGATCACCGAGGGTATAGGCCTGCTGACACTATTGGTCTCGCGCAGTCGCCAGCACGAGCGCGAGCAGACCCGCGCCGACCGGAGTATCGCAATCCTCGAAGCCGAGGGCCGCAGCCGCACTGAAATCGTCGCCGAGGTCGGGCACCGCGCCCGCACGCCGATCAGCGGGGTCCTCGGCATGCTCGATATGCTGCAGGACACGCCGTTATCCGCAGCCCAGCGCGATTACCTGAACACCATCCGCCGTGCCGGCAACGAGCTGCTCAATGTCGTCGATGACATGAATGATTTGAGCCGCCTGCAAAACCACTCGGTATCGCTGCAACAAACCGTGTTCGACCCGCATGGTTTGGTCGCGGAATGTGTCGACGGCTTTCGCAGCCTCGCCGCCGCGCGTCACCTGGAGTTGATCAACGACCCCGCGCCCGGTCTACCGGCCTTTGTCAGCGGCGACCCGACGCGGCTGCGGCAGCTGATCCTGCAGCTGCTGCATCGCGAACTCGGTCGCCATGAACGGGGCGATATAGTCATCCGCATCGAGTTACTGCCCCAACCGAACTGGCTGCGCTTTCATCTCGAAACACTGGCGCGGCGCGCCCAATCGACGCCGAGCGAAATCGACCGCCGCATGCACACCCCCGGCTCAGCCAACGTGCGGACGGCCATTGCCCGACAGCTGATCGAGTTACTCGGCGGCCGCTTTGGCGAACGCGAATTCGACGAACAGCATGCCGAACTGTGGTTCGATCTACCGCTGCCGGCGGCGCATAGCGAAATGGCACTCGAGCAAAACCACGCATTGCGCGACAAACAATTGCTGGTCATCGACGACAGTCCGACCTTTTGCGAAGTGCTGCGCCGGCAAGCTACGCACTGGGGTATGACGGTGCACACCGCCACCAGTGCCAGCGAAGGTCTGGCACGGTTGCGCAATCAGGCGGCAATGGGTGCGCCGATCGACGCGTTGTTAATCGATGCGCTGCTGATTGGTACGGACATGCCCGAGCTGCAGCAGAGCGATTGGTTTCAGCGTCTGCAGGAAACACCACCTGCGCCGATTGTGCTGCTGTTATCGAGCCAGGCATCGGAAACTCGACGCGGCGAATTGGGCGCACGTCGAGTGCTGCTGAAACCGGTCAATAACAACAGTTTAAAAATCGCGTTGATCGAAGAGTTCAAGCGCCGCGAAAAACCGCGCGCTGCGCCAACGCCGAGCGACGCGAAACCGATCCGCTGCCTGTACGCGGAGGACAACATCATCAATGCGAAAGTGCTCGCCGGCATGCTCGGCAAGCTCGGCGTGATCGCGGTCGGGGTGGACAATGGTCAGGAAGCGGTGGAAGCAGTGCAGCGCGATAGATTCGACATCGTGTTGATGGATTGTGATATGCCGGTGATGGACGGCTGGGAAGCCAGCAAGCGCATTCGCGAAATTTTTCACAATCGCGGGACGCCGGCGATTCCGATCATCGCGCTGACCGCGAACACCGTTGAAGAGCTCGGCGAGCGCGCGCGGCAGCCGCTGATGGATGCCCATCTGGTCAAGCCCATCCATTTGCAGGAACTACGCGCGCTACTGGAAAACTGGACCGGAAAAATTACTGTAACCGCTGATACAGTCGCCGAGTAAAATCGCAGCAGATTAATTGAGGAGAACATGCCATGCAGCCACGTCATCTCTCGCTAATCGATAAAGCGCTGATGCAATTCGATCAGGCGCTGCACACGCTGGTGCCGGGCTCGGTGCAATCGCAGCGACCAAATCCCGCGCATCCCATCGATGAATCCACATTGACACCACCCGAGCGCCGCCACTCGGCCGGCCTGATGCGCATAAATCACACCGGCGAAGTCTGTGCGCAGGCGTTGTATCAAGGACAGGCACTCACCGCGCGGCTGGGTTCAGTGCGCGCGGCGATGGAGCAGGCGGCGGTAGAGGAAGTCGATCATCTGGCATGGTGTGAACAGCGGCTGCGCGAATTGGATAGTCGACCGAGTTTATTGAATCCATTGTTTTACGGCGCATCGCTGGCGATCGGCGCCGTGGCCGGCGCGATCAGCGATCGCATCAGTCTCGGCTTTATCGCCGCCACTGAGGACCAGGTGTGCAAGCATCTCGAAGATCACCTCGAATCACTGCCGAGCGACGAGAAGAAAAGCCGCGCGATTCTCGAACAGATGTTGATCGATGAGCGCCACCACGGCACCACTGCACTCGCGGCGGGCGGCATGCGTTTTCCCCGCTGGATGAAGCGTGCAATGACACGGGTATCTGGCGCGATGACTAAAACGACGTATTACGTATAACCAGCGACGCGCTCGGCACGCCGCCATTTTTTGCTAGCGGGCCAAATTCCGGCTAGCGGGTCCAATGCAAACCGCTGATCGGCGGGTGGTAGATGATTTGCACCGCATTCCCATCCGGATCGAGGCAGTAAAAACTGCGCGCGCCGTCGCGATGCGTTTTCGGTGGGTTTTTAATCCGCACATCATTGGCCCGCAAAAACTCGTACCAGGCATCCACCTGTTCTGGCGCATCGATAATGAAACCGATGTGGTCGAGCCGCTGCTGCGCCGGTTCACGCGCGCTGCCATGAAAACGATGCACCGCCAGATTATCGTTACCCGAGCTCAAATAAATATTGTCGGGGTCCGGATGCCACTCGACGTTCATGCCGAGCAGCTCGGTGTAAAAATGAATGGCAGCTTCGAACTGCTCGACAAACAACGCGACGTGGCGCATGCCGGCGGTCGGCGCGGGACGGGTGCCAATCATGATTAAATCTCGACGATTTCGTAACTGTGGGTGATGTCGACGCCGGCCTTGCTGAACATAATCGACGCCGAACAGTATTTATCCGCGGACAATTCCACCGCGCGTTTTACGTGGGTCTCTTTGAGGCCGCGCCCGCTGACTACAAAAACCAGATTGATTTTGGTGAACACAGCCGGCACCGCATCGGCGCGTTCGGCTTCGAGTTTAACCTCGCAGTGAATGACGTCCTGCCGCGCCTTGCGCAGAATGCCGACGACATCGACCGATGAACAGGCGCCCAGGCCGATCAGCAGCATCTCCATCGGCCGCGGGCCGATATTGCGCCCACCATGATCGGGTGGGCCATCCATCACGACCGCATGGCCGCTGCCGCTCTCACCCACAAATGCGGCATCGCCGATCCATTTCACAGTTGCCTGCAACATTCGATAAGCCCATCAATATTTGGAAAAGTTGAACAGATTATCATATGGCCTTTGGCGGCCTGCGCAATTCTGGTAATTGCCCCTAGCCATACTATCATTGACACACCGCTCACCCAGAACTCCTAAGGGGTCGCATCTTGGTCACCGTTTCGTTAAAGCCCGGCCTTAAAAATATCGACGAATTCCTCAATAACTGCCACCGCCGCCGCTACCCCGCGAAGAGCACAATCATCTACGCCGGCGATGCCAGCGATTCGTTGTATTACATCATCAAGGGTTCGGTCACGGTATTGATCGAAGACGACGATGGCCGCGAAATGATCGTCGCTTACCTCAACGACGGCGACTTTTTCGGCGAGATGGGTCTATTCGATCCAGAGGATTCACGTAGCGCATGGGTCCGCGCAAAAACTGAATGCGAAGTGGCGGAAGTCTCTTACGCTAAATTTAAAGAGCTCAGCGAGAAACATCCGGAATTCGTGTTTGCGCTCGGCAATCAGCTCGCACGGCGCTTGCGTCTGACCACACGCAAGGTCGGCGACTTGGCATTCCTTGATGTCACCGGCCGTGTCGCGCGCACGTTGCTCGAGCTGTGCAAGCAACCCGATGCAATGACACACCCGGACGGCATGCAGATCAAAATTACCCGACAGGAGATTGGCCGCATCGTCGGCTGCTCGCGCGAGATGGTTGGTCGCGTGTTGAAAACACTTGAAGAGCAAGGGCTGGTCAACGTCAAAGGTAAGACAATGGTGGTGTACGGCACGCGCTAACTGCTGACACCACATAAAAAAGGCGCCGATCGGCGCCTTTTTTATTGTCTGTGCATTCCTTTTAATTGTCCGCGCATTAAAAGAATAAGCGCTTCAGTTCCGTGCCGGGATCCGGCGCCCGCATGAACGCCTCACCAACCAGAAACGCATTGACGCCGTGCTGTCGCAACAGCGCTACATCATCGCGAGTGTGAACACCGCTCTCGCTCACGACGATCATGTCGTCGGGCAAATCGTCGAGTAATTCAAGCGTCGTGTTCAGCGCCACTTCAAAGGTATGCAGATCGCGGTTGTTGATGCCGAGCAAGCGATTGCCGAGCGGAATCGCGCGATCGAGCTCTTCACGACTATGCACCTCGACCAGCACATCAAGCCCCCACTGCAACGCGACATCGCTGAGTTCATCGAGCTGATCGTCCGACAACGCCGCGACGATCAACAAAATGCAATCGGCACCGAGTGCGCGCGCCTCGATCACCTGATAAGGATCGACCGTAAAATCTTTACGCAACACCGGCAGCGTACATGCGGCCCGCGCCTGCTGCAGATACGCATCGCTGCCCTGAAAGAAATCGATATCGGTCAGCACCGACAGACACGCGGCACCACCACGCTGGTAGCTAGCGGCGATCGCCGTTGGATCGAAGTTCGAGCGGATCACACCTTTGCTCGGCGAGGCCTTTTTGACTTCGGCGATCACCGCAGGCTCACCATGCTCGACTTTGTCGACAATGGCATCGACAAAATCGCGTGCCGGTGTCTGCGCCGCAGCACGGCTTTCCAGCTCGGAAAATGGCAGCACGCGCCGCCGCTCGGCGACCTCCTCGTGCTTGCGCGCGAGGATTTTTTTCAACACTGTTGGCGTTTCCACTGCACTGCTCATAACTTTAGCCCTTGCGTGAATACAGCCAGCTCTTCCATTTTTTCACCGGCGCGACCGCCGTGAATTTCGTCTTCGGCCAGCGCAACGCCACACTTCCAATTAGTCGCGACTCCCGCGACATATAACGCAGCACCGGCATTCAAGGCGATGATATCGGCCGCCTTCGTCCCCATGTCTTCCGCCTTATGTCGGCCGCGCGCGAATGCGGCCTGAATCAGCGTCAGCGATGCCTGCATGTCCGGCACCGTCAGCCCGATCAAACTCTGGCTACGAATACCAAAGTCTTCGGGCTGCACATCATACTCCTCCACTTTGCCGTTCTTCAGTTCGGCGACATGAGTCGGCGCCGCCAGGCTGATTTCATCGAGGCCATCGTTACCGTGCACCACCAATGCGTGCTCGCTGCCGAGCCGGCCCAGCACCTCGGCGAGCGGGCGGCACAGCTCGCGATTGAAGACACCGACCACCTGCCGCTTCACCATGGCCGGATTCGTCAACGGTCCCAGAATATTGAAAATCGTACGCAGTCCAAGTTCCCGGCGCACCGGCATGGCGTGTTTCATCGCGCCATGATGATATTGCGCGAACATGAAGCCGATACCGACTTCGCGAATACAGCGGGCAATCTCGGCCGAATTAATATCCAAACGCACATCGGCCGCTTCCAGCAAATCGGCCGCGCCAGTGGTTGATGTCGCGGCGCGATTACCGTGCTTGGCGACATGCGCTCCCGCCGCCGCCGCGACAAAACTCGCTGCCGTGGAAATATTGAACAGATTCGCGCCGTCGCCGCCGGTGCCGACGATATCGACCAGATACGGCAGATTCGCGACCTCGACCTTGTCAGCCAGTTCGCGCATCACCAGCGCCGCACCTTCGATTTCATCGAGGCTTTCACTTTTCATCCGCAACGCGACCAGCCACGCGCCGATTTGCGCCGGCGTGCATTGGCCGGTCATCACGGCGCGCATGACATCTTGCATTTCCGCAGTGTTCAAATTCAGATGCTGGGCCGCACGCGCAATTGCGGTTTTGATATCCATATTCACGACTCCAGAAAATTACGGAGCATGTCGTGTCCGTACTGCGTCAGGATCGACTCCGGGTGAAACTGCACGCCCTCGACCGCCAGCGTTTTGTGGCGCACTCCCATGATCTCGTCGATCTTGCCGTCGTCGGTCTGCGTCCACGCGGTGATTTCCAAACAATCCGGCAGCGTTTCTTTTTCAATAATCAACGAGTGATAGCGCGTCGCTTCGAGCGGGCTCGGCAGGCCGCGAAATACACTGGTGCCATTGTGATAAATCCTTGAGACTTTGCCGTGCATCACCTGGCGCGCGCGCACGACGTTGCCGCCGAACACCGCGCCGATGCTTTGATGACCAAGACAGACACCAAGCAGCGGAATCTTGCCGGCGAACTCGGCGATCGCCGCCATCGAAATGCCCGCTTCGGTCGGCGAGCACGGACCCGGTGAGATCACAATTTTTTCCGGCGCCAGTGCACGAATATCATCGAGCGTGATTTCGTCGTTGCGCACCACCTTGATCTCGGCGCTCAACTCACCGCCCATCAACTCACCGAAGTACTGCACGATGTTGTAAGTAAACGAGTCGTAGTTATCGATCATCAGCAACATGGGATTCTCCTCAAGCCTTGGTCTGGTTTGCTGTGGATTGCACCATCGACGCCGCGCGAAAAATCGCGCGCGCCTTATTCATGGTTTCCTTCCACTCCAGACGAGGCACCGAATCCGCCACCACGCCGCCGCCGGCCTGTGCATACAGGCGGCCGTCCTTGATCACGGCGGTGCGAATCGCAATCGCCGTATCCATATTGCCGTGCCAGCCGAGATAGCCGACCGCACCGCCGTAAATGCCGCGTTTCACCGGTTCGAGTTCATCGATGATTTCCATCGCACGCACCTTCGGTGCACCGGATAACGTTCCCGCCGGCAACGTCGCACGCAGCACATCCATCGCCGACAATTCTGGCTTCAATTTGCCGGTCACGTTCGACACGATGTGCATCACGTACGCGTAACGCTCGACTGCCATCTGCACAGTGACTTCGACGCTGCCAATCTGCGCGACGCGACCGACATCGTTACGGCCGAGATCGATCAACATCAAATGCTCGGCGATCTCTTTCGGATCGGCGAGCAATTCAGCTTCGAGCGCTTTGTCTTCGGCTTCGGTGTGACCGCGCCGCCGTGTCCCGGCAATCGGGCGCACGGTGATTTCGCCATTTTCGGCACGCGCGAGAATTTCGGGGCTGGAACCGACAATCTGAAAATTGCCGAGATCGAGAAAATACAAATATGGCGACGGATTCAAATGCCGCAGCGCACGATAGAAATTCAGTGGCTCAGCGCTAAACGGAATCGACAAACGCTGCGATGGCACCACCTGCATCACATCGCCGGCGAGTGTGTATTCCTTGATACGCTCGACCGCCGCGTAATATTTTTCCTCGCCGAAATGCGATTCAAAGGCGCTGTCCTGCATCTCGCCCGGCTGCGGTGACAGTGGCGGTAATTGAGGCGCCGGTGCGCGGAGGCGACGCTCAAGTTCATCGAGCCGCGCCTCGGCGCCAGCCAGCGCATTCGGCTGACTCGGATCGGCGTGCGTAATCAGTTTGAGCGTGCCGGCGAGGTTATCGAATACCAGCACATCTTCAGACAGCATCAACAAAATATCGGGCGTGCCGAGGGCATCCGGCGGGCAGGTTTTCGCCAATCGTTTTTCGACATACCGCACGGTGTCATAGCCGAAGTAACCGACCAGTCCGCCGGAAAATGCGGGCAAGCCATCGACCGGCGCGACGCGATAGCGTTTCTGGAAATCCTCGACGAACACCAGCGGATCGGTTTCCGGATGCTGCTCGATAACTTCGCCATCGTGATAAACGCGCACATAGTGGCCAAATACTTTCATCAACGTGTGCGCCGGTAAGCCGATGATCGAATAGCGCCCCCATTTCTCGCCGCCGTGCACCGACTCGAACAAATACGAATACGGTCCGCGGGCGAGTTTTAGATAGGCGCTTAAGGGAGTATCGAGATCCGCAAATACATCGCGGTGGACGGGAATACGATTGAAATTCTGCGCTGCCAATTCGGCAAAAAGTCGGGAATCCATGGGGCTATCCTCGAAGAAAACGGTGATTAAACAGACGGCGTAACCATTACCAAACGCCGCTACGCCAGGGCGATGCTTACCATCGCCAACGCGTAACCTCGCGCACGTGCAGTGCGATCTGTTTTTCCAGAGCGAGTGCGCTCACCGTTAATCTCCAGGATCGAGAAGAGTCGCCGGATTGTACCGGACCGCTTCCGCGACAGGCAAAGGGAAATCCGCCGCGCCGAATCAGTCCAGCAGTTCGAGGAATGAATCGATAACAAAATCCGGCTGCTCGAGCGCTACCGGCCGGCCGTGGTTGTAGCCGTAACTGACGCAGACGACCGGCATGTCGGCAGCACGCGCGGCAAGCACGTCATTGCGCGAATCACCGATCATCACCGCATCTTTCGGCGCAATGCCCAGCTGTGTACATGCGTGTAACAGCGGCGCGGGATCGGGCTTGCGCTGCGGCAGGGTGTCACCGCTAACCGCCACCGGCATATAGGCGCGCAACTCGAAATGATCGAGCAATGGTTCGGTGAAGCGCGCGCCCTTATTGGTCACGCACGCCATCGGTACGCCGCGGCCGAACCAATGCTGCAACGCCTCGCGCACGCCGGCAAACAAATGACTGCGATCGGTCATGCACGCGGAATAATGGCGCTGATAAACCGGCATTGCAGCGTCGACCGCCATGGCATCGGCGACGAGCCCAACATGAGCGAGCGCGCGTTGCACCAACGTGCGCGCACCATCGCCGATCCAACAACCGACCTGTTCATCGGTAGCGCCGCTGCCGTTCAATTCGCGCAACATCCGATCAATGGCCGTGCTCAAATCGGGCAGACTGTGGAGCAAGGTGCCGTCGAGATCGAATAGCAACGCCGCCGGCGCTTTTCCACCCAATAACGAATTCATCATCTGGCGGCAAGTTCCGCACGCATCGCATCAATAACGGCTTTGTAATCGGGCTGATTGAAAATCGCCGAGCCGGCGACAAAAGTATCGGCACCTGCCGCAGCAATTTCGCGAATATTTTTCGCGGAAATGCCACCGTCCACTTCGAGCCGAATATCGAACCCACTCGCGTCGATCAGCGCACGCACTTCGCGAATTTTATCGATCGTCGCCGGAATAAATTTCTGGCCGCCGAAACCGGGGTTCACCGACATCAGCAAAATCATGTCGATTTTGTCGAGCACATAGCGCAGCGGTTCGAGCCCGACATGAGGATTCAATACCAGGCCACTTTTACAGCCCGCATCGCGAATCAATTGCAGCGAACGATCGACATGAGTCGATGCGTCCGGGTGGAAAGTGATATAGGTGGCGCCGGCTTTCGCAAAATCGCCGATCAGCTGATCGACCGGGCTCACCATCAGATGTACATCGATCGGCGCGGTGACGCCGTGTTTGCGTAATGCCGAACACACCATCGGACCAATCGTCAGATTCGGTACGTAGTGATTATCCATCACATCGAAGTGAACGATATCGGCACCGGCCGCAAGCACGGTGTCTACTTCAGCGCCGAGCTTGGCGAAATCGGCGGAAAGAATCGACGGCGCGATCCAGAAATCGGTCATTGCACACCTGTGGGGTTGTTTGGAAAAGCCGCTATTCTATCTAATCCAATCTTCCCCAGGGCTAACCGCGCCTTCAACCGTGGAAAAAAACGTGGCCGCAAAAAATAATCGCCGACAACAATCAACGTATCGTCTCGGCAAGCGATTGTTGCCGATGATGTTCGCTGTGTTGTGCATCACCGCGGCATCGGCGCAGACGCAAACACCGACAGCCCCCGCTACCACGCCGACGCAAAATGCTGCGCCTGCAGTACCCGCCCCAACACCACCGCTGAGCGGCACCACGGGTAACAACAATTCGCGCTACACCGATCGTATTCCCCCGGAGCAATTAATTACGCTCGAAGCCGGCGCAGATAAATTTCAGGCGCGCCACATTCCCGATTTATCGGGTAAACCGCGCGGCGCAGCGATCGTTTTGCATGATTCGGGACAACATCCCAACTGGCCGTTTACCGCAGCGGCGCTCATCGACGATTTGCCATTGCACGGCTGGGATACGTTGAATATCGAACTGCAAGCACCTGCTGATTCATCGCTACCCACCGCGCCGACCAATCCGCCGAGCACTGCGGCCAATCCAGCACCGCCAACACCTGCCGCAGCGCCTGCGCAACCGGCAGCGAATAATCAACCCGCCGCCGCAGTCGCGCCGTTGGGAATCGAACCGCAGGCACAAGCACGCATCGTTGCGGCGATGAAATATTTTTCCGATCAACAACAGCGCAATGTGGTGCTGATCGGGTTTGGCAGTGGCGCCATTCGCGCAGCGGAATTGATGCGTCAGATGGCGACATCGAGCAGCGACAAATCGACGGCGCCGATCACCGCATTAATCATGGTGGCGCCGCGCAATACCTTGCCCGGCATTGAAATGGATCTACCGAAAATATTACCGGCAACAGAACTTCCAACACTCGACGTTACGCTCGACAGCGAACCACAAGCGCGCGCCGATGCGGAGTTGCGTCGACGTGCGGTGTTGCATCAGCGCACACGTATTTATCGGCAGATGGAATTACCGCCTGTTAACAATACCAGCGACGCGCAACACAGTGGTTTTGTAAAACGAATCCGCGCGTGGTTGCAGCGCGATGAAGAAAATTCGATGGGCAAATAATCGATAAAGCCAAGGGATTCAAGGCACGAGCTTGGGCGCCATGGGCGCCGAAAGGGGATGTTTTTTTTCGGGGCAGAAGGAGGACCTATCGAAGCTTTCGCGCTGGATTCCTCGCAGAATTTGCAGAGTGCTCCGAGGACGAGCCCGCCCTGCCTTCGACGACAGCGCTACGTTGCCCCGAAAGAAAAACATCCCCTTTCGGCGCAACCCGCTTCGGCAGTGCACCTTTGTTTAAACGATTTTTTCTTCGGCGATTCGATTCGCGTCGAGCAACCGCTCTGGCGTCCCGACGTCGAGCCACTGTCCCGAATAATATTCGCCAGTAACCAAGCCGTTCGACATCGCATTTTTTAACAGTGGTACCACCGAAAAAACGCCATCACTGCATCCACCGAATAACGCTGGATGCATGATGCGAATACCGGTCCATGTCAATTTATTGCCAATACCTTCGGCACGCACGCGACCATCACTCGCTAAATAAAAATCACCGTGTGGATGTTGCCGCGGATTATCGGTCAGTACTAGATGTGCCAATCGATTAGGACTCATGGCGACGCGCAATGCCGCTAATTGCTGCAATGGATAATCGGTCCAAACATCGCTATTCAACGCAAGAAACGGATGGTTCCCCAGCAATGGCAGCGCGCGAAAAATGCCGCCGCCGCTTTCGAGCGGCGTGTTTTCGCGCGAGTATTCGATGCGCGCGCCGAATTGCGCACCGTCCTGCAAATAATTTTCGATTTGTTCGCCGAGATAGGCATGATTGATCACGATCTCGGTAAAGCCCGCGCATACCAAGCGTCGCACGTGATGCTCGATCAGCGGCTTACCGGCAACCTGCAGCATTGGCTTTGGCGTGTGATCGGTCAGCGGACGCATGCGCGTGCCGAGTCCGGCCGCGAGAATCATCGCTTTCATT
>Ga0068860_100002825_pt1 | contig 18061 bp, 14 predicted proteins | sample KBSSwiS32_FD_66597 | JGI IMG/M metagenome (GOLD analysis project Ga0068860, IMG submission 66597) | Switchgrass rhizosphere microbial communities from Kellogg Biological Station, Michigan, USA - KBS Switchgrass S3-2 | ecosystem: Host-associated > Plants > Roots > Rhizosphere > Soil ... | reverse complement strand
TTTGCTGGCCAGTTTGGGATCATCTGAAAAAAAACGTTTGCCGTCTACCAAAATCCTCGTTACCTGTTCACCCTGCGCTGTAATGGTGCCGCTTTTATCTACCTGCACACCCGGCAATTTTTTAAACAGGTCTTCTGCCACGGCATTGGGTTTTGTTTTGTAACTGCCTGCATCAAATTCTACGGTGTCTTTTTTTATGGTGATGGGCGGCTTTTCAATGATAACCTCCTGCAGCATCGTACTCTTTCTTGCCATTACAATGTTGCCGAGATCTATGACCGGCTTCTCTTTTGTTATAGCGAAAATCCTGCTCTGGTTTTCATAGCCTTCAAAAGTTACCAGCAGCCGGTACCTTCCTTCGGCAATCGGGTGCAGCGCAAAAGCGCCTTTCGCTTTGGCGGTTTCATACCGTGCTGCAGCCGATGAATCATTTAAATTAAACAGCGCAATGGTGGCGCCGTTCATCAATTGCTTGCTGGATGTATCCGATACCGTTCCGCTAACGCTACCCGTTACAGCCTGCTGTGCCATTACGTGCAAACAGGTGTTAGCTAGAAAAAGGGGGAAAATAAAAATACGCAGGAACCATTTTGTCATGAACAGTTGTATTAGCCGCAAAATGGTTAGAAGTCATTAGCCCTGCAAACCTGCGTTCATGATGCATATATTTTAGGAAATGATCCGTTAACAATGGCAATAGCAATTTTTTTTACGGGTGTCTGAAAAACAGTTTTGCTGAAGAAGAAGGTCGCCGGGCTGTGTACAGATTACGATATTAACTAATAGCTTGTTCCGGCAATCGATCAATGTGCCGGTAAAGTTGTTGGATAGCTAAGACAAGAATTAATAAAGCAAATGCTCACAACGGGAATAAGCCGTTGTGAGCGCTGCTGATTGAAAATATATTTAGCTGAATAAATATTCCACGTCCGCCCTGGTAAGGCTCTTCACAAAACCTTCGTCATCGGTGATGAGGTCACGGGCCAGCGAACGTTTTTTATCCTGCAACTGCAAAATTTTATCTTCGATGGTGTCTTTACAAATCATGCGGTAGGCAAAAATATTTTTTGTCTGACCGATACGATGTGTACGGTCAATGGCCTGTTGTTCTACCGCCGGGTTCCACCATGGGTCAACAATGTATACATAGTCAGCGGCGGTTAAATTAAGACCCACGCCACCGGCTTTCAGCGAAATCAGGAAGACGCGGCATTCATCGTTGTTCTGGAAATTCTGGATGGCTTTTTCCCGGTCCTGCGCAGAGGTACTGCCGTCAAAATATTCAAACTTAACATCCAGCGATTTCAATTTGTCTTTTATCAATGCCAGCATACCCAGGAATTGCGAAAAGACCAGGGCTTTGTGATTGCTGATGTTTTCGGTGATCTCCCGCGCCAGCTCTTCCAGTTTGATGGAATGGTTCTCCAGTTTTTCAGTTTCATTCAGAATAGCCGGCGAATCGCAGATCTGCCGCAACTTCATCAGGCCCTGCAAAATGGTAAGCTGTGATTTCTGGATGCCCTGCTCCTGTATGGTGCCCAGGATCTTATCGCGATAGTCGTTTCGGTAGGCATCATAAATATTCCTTTGCTCGTCTTCCATTTCGCAAAACAGCACCGTCTCTACTTTTTCCGGCAGATCCTTTGCTACCTGTTCTTTGGTACGGCGGAGAATGAAGGGAAACAGCAGTTTGCGCAGGTGGTCTTTCTGATCTTTTTCGCCAAACTTATCAATGGGTATGGCAAATTCGTTCCTGAAAAATTCAATGCTGCCCAGCATACCCGGGTTTAGAAAGTTCATTTGCGCGAATATATCAAACGTGTTGTTCTGCAACGGGGTACCGCTCATGCACAAACGGTTTTTTGCTTTCAGCAAACCGGCAGCACGTGTAACCTTGCTGGAAGGGTTTTTAATGGCCTGGCTTTCATCGAGCGTTACATAGTCAAATTCCGTTTCTACAAATTGCTTGATATCGCTGCGCAAGGTGCCATACGTGGTAATAATAACATTGTATTTTTTAAAATGATCTTTTTCGCGCGACCGATCGCCTCCATGGTGAATATGGTAGGTTAACTGGGGCGTGAATTTTTTGATTTCATTTTCCCAGTTAAACATCAGCGTTGTTGGGCAAACCACCAATGCGTTTAAATTGCCATGGGTGTCTTTATAGTGCTGCATAAAAGTAAGGGCCTGCACTGTTTTACCAAGACCCATATCATCGGCCAGTATACCACCCCATCTTACTTCGCTTAAATAATTGAGCCACTGAAATCCAAACGACTGGTAAGGGCGAAGGATGGCCTGCAACGCGGCGGGCGGCGGTATTTCTGTAATACTCTTAAATCCGCGCAGCTTATCATATTTTTCTTCCAGTTGTATGAAGAGCTCTTCTTCATTGCGGTTTTCATACAGCTCATCAATAACGCTCATGTGGTATTGCGACAACTTGAGCGTTTCCTGTTTGCCTTCCCCTACACGGAACAGTAATGAATATTTTTTTATCCATTCTTCCGGCAAAATGCCCAGGGTGCCATCGTTCAGCTGTACAAACTGCTGCTTGTTTACCAGCGCTTTTTTCACTTCCGCAATGGTCACTTTCTGATCGCCGAATAGAATATCTACTTTGGCATCAAACCAGTCTGTATGACTGCTGATGTATATTTTCGTCTGTGGCTTGGCGGTATTAAAGCGAAAATTCTTCAATGCTTCAAAGCCATATACGGGCACCTTCTGTTCCTTCATGGCATCTACAAAAAGAAAGAACCAGTTGTTGCGCAATACATCGGCGCCTTTCAACACCAGGTTATAGGAGCCTTCCGGTTTTATAAAATTGGAATGAAGCGCCTCCAGTTTAGCAATGAATTCCTGCTCGGCCTGTTTGTTACGGCGTACAATCAGCACTTTTTCTCCATCCGGCACAATGATTTCATCCTTATCGCCCGTTCTTACTTCAAATCCTTTATACGTAAATACCGGTTGAAAAACCAGGTAGTCGGCTTTTTCCTGCAACAATAATTTTTTCTCGGGCTCACCATCTTTGTACGAGGATACCAGTGCGGGATCAAATTCTACATGGTATTTTTTTGCCAGGGGCAATATATAGTTGCGCACCTGTTTGGGCCAGTCGGCTTTTGAAATTACAAAACTGCCCTTATCTGAAAAAGCGCCTGTTTTTTCCACGTCTTCTGCGTCCTTCCACAAATACAGGTTTTCTTCGAAAAAGAACATGAGGTTGCTGCCCAACTGGTTATCCTGCAACGACAATTCCTTGCCGTTTAATTTTACGCGGCAGGTTACTTCGTAATTATTTTTCTTTGGCGAAATTTTAAAAAAGGGAACAATGGGTTCCGGTACAATACCGGCAAGTTTCAGGTTGTCGGTTCTGAAAGGTTTGTGCCCGTTGAGGTAGAAGACAAAAGGGTTGATGGCAATATCGGTAAACAGCTTCCTCAGTTTAGGATGCAGGTATTCGATCATCAGGTTCCGGGTTTCTTCCGGCAACTCTTCTGTTTCGTGATGAATAATATTTTCCCAGATGCCGCTGAAGGGCGAATTACGGTTAAGGTAGCGTGTTACCTCCGCTTCCTGCATGCGGCGGATGGATGGAATCAGCAATTTATCTTCTTCGCTGAGCGGGTCAATATTTACAAATTTTGTGAGGTCAATTTTTTCAACCTTGCTTACAAACTTCTTCTGTTCATTGTCGCTTTCACCCTGTACTACTTCTATCAGGAAGAAAGGATAAGCTTTATGATTGAAATTAAATACGATGCCCAGGCGTTGAGAAGGGCCGGCTATTTTACGCTCTTCTTCAGCCACCATTGGTTCGGGCTCTTCCACGAGCACCGGCCTGGGCTTGTTAACGGTCAGCGGATTGATTCTTTTAATAGAGGTATCGAGTACCCGCAGGTAAGGTTTGCCTTCTTTGTACGCAAACTCAAACTTGCCTTTCAGGTTATCGCTTAAAGTATAGCCGTATGCTTCCAGTAATTTATTTTTTTCAGTATCCCAGTTGCGGATGGTATCAAAATAATGTGCGCCATATTTATTGTACAATTGCAGCAACACAATTACCTTGGGAAGGCAAAGCGGGTGGGCAGTATCCTCGTATTCGCAACTGGTGTCAAAATTCCGTTCTTCGTTTTTTCTAAGCACCACTTTGTATACTGTGCCGTCGAGGTCTACGGAAGCCTTTACCATTTCATCTTTTGCATATTCAATGGTTGCTTTATTGGAGGCCAGGAATTTTTCTGCATCGGCCAGGGTTTGTTGCGAACAAAGCACCCGGATCGTTTTCAGATCAATATACTTCATCTTTACCACGGTGTGGCGCTGATCGTATATCACCTCTTCGGCTTTCAGCATATTCCTGTCGAGCAATTCCTGCAACTGTATTAAAGCGCCCGCCTCATGGCGGCAGATATCTCCCAGGTTATAGGGGCAACTGCAGCGCACAGACATGGTTTTCGGATCTTTGAAATGCTGAATATATACTTTGTAGTAGGTACTGTAGCTATCGTCCTTTACCCTGAAAGTAACGGAGCCCATCAGCTCATCATATTCTATCAGTTCTACGTAGCCAATGGCATGAATTTTTTTGCCCCTGCGGATAACCTCATCCGTTCCATTGGTATACACATATTTAATAAGGTGCGGTAACGCCATGCTTTATCTGGTTTGCCGGTCAAACCCGCCGGTTATACATACAATTTTTATTATGCCATCGTGTCTGCGGTTTGAGACAGGCCGATCTGCAAAAGTAAAGGAAAAAACCTGAGGTTCCGAAACAAAAAACGCATTATTAATAGCAACTTATTGCTACAAACCGGCGTTGAAAACAGCCGCAAAAAAGCCGCGCCTGCGCTGGTGTAGCTTTTATGGGCGCCTGTTTGTTGCGGGCAAGAAGCATTTGCAACCCATGGCAGGATGTTTGCACTTTATTGCCATCGGCGGCGTGATAATATCCGTAAACTATTGTAAAATTTGTTGCGGTACCGTTGTTGTATCATTTGCGCTTATACCTTTGTAATTAGCTTACAAAACCTCCTTTATGTTTCGTACGTTCATTGCTTCCTATATATTTATTATTGTACTGCCGGGTATATCGATTGCTCAAAAACTGAAGAAAGCAGACAAGGCAATCATTGCCAGTCTTCAGGCGCATGTAACCTACCTGGCAGATGACAAGCTGGAGGGCAGGCGCGCCGGTTCCAATGGCGAAAAACTGGCGATGGAATATATCGCCGGGCAATTTGAAAAAGCAGGGCTTGCACCGAAAGGCGACAACAACAGCTGGTACCAGGCATTTGAAATCAATGACGGCAAAGAAATCGGCAACCAGACTTACCTGTTGGTGAACGGAGGAGAAATTAAACGTCCCGGATTTTTCCCGTTTCCCGGATCGCCTCAAACTGCCATTGAAGCCGCACCTTCCATTGCATTGCGCGAAGCCGGCATGCCCTGGTTCCTGAACCTGAAAGAAGAACTTGAGAATAATAAAAACAACCCTCATTTTGACGTACGCGAATACCTGCAGCAACAAGTAAAGGATGCTGCAAAGAAAAAAGCAACCGCAGTGCTGATCTACAACACAGGGGATATTGCCGATGGCCTGGAATACGATGAAAAAGAAAAGGCATTGCCACTACCCATACCCGTTGTATATGTGCAAAAGGGCATTGCAAAGAAATATTTTACCGATGAAAGCGCTACGGTAGAAATAAAATTAAAAACGGTTTTTACCGATAAGAAAAGAACCGGTCACAATGTGGCCGGTTTTATAGACAATGGAGCGGCCACTACTATTGTTGCTGGTGCGCATTTTGATCATCTTGGCTTTGGCGAAGACAATAATACCATGTACAAAGGTGCCGATAAGCCGGTGTATAATGGAGCAGATGATAATGCCAGCGGGGTAGCAGCACTGATTGAACTTTCGAAATTGCTGAAAGCTTCCAAATTTAAAAACAATAATTACCTGTTTATTGCTTTCTCCGGCGAAGAGCTGGGCCTGTACGGATCCAAATACTTTACAGAACACCCTACCATTGATCTTGCCAAGACTAACTACATGATCAATATGGATATGGTGGGGCGTTTAAACGACAGCAATAAAACGGTTACGGTTGGCGGTTATGGAACTTCGCCCGAATGGGGCAATTTATTTAAAACGGTCAGCGCTGATCAGAACTTTATTAACCGTTATGACAGCAGCGGTACCGGTCCGAGCGATCATACTTCCTTTTATCTGAAAGACATACCCGTATTGTTTTTCTTTACGGGTGTACATAGCGATTACCACCGGCCAACAGACGATGCAGAGAAAATTAACTATACCGGCGAGTACAGGATTATAAAATATATTTTTAAGATAATAGAGGCTACCAACAACAAAGGGAAACTGGCTTTTAGCAAAACAAGGGAAACGCCCGCCGGTGACCGGGTAAAACTGAGCGTAACCATGGGCATTTTGCCTGATTATACATTCAATGGCAATGGCGTGCGTGCTGATGGTATCAGCGAGGGAAGGCCCGCGCAGAAAGCAGGGATGAAACCCGGTGATATCATTGTGCAGTTGGGCAACTATCCCGTTTTATCAGTTGAAAATTATATGCAGGTATTAAACAAGTTCAAAAAGGGTGATAAAACAACCGTGAAGCTGAAAAGAGGGGAACAGGTGATAGAAGCGGAAGTACAGTTTTAGCAGCTTTTAGCCTTTAGCTGTTGGCCATTCGATCCGGGACTTCCAATCACTGATTTATATCTTTTCTAAGCAAGGGTAATGAGGTATATGTTGAACTATCAACGTGAACTGCCAGAAACACAGTGTTAGTACATAGCAAAAGCACTAACAACCAACAGCTAACAACTAACAGCTCAGCATGAAGTTGAAACTTGATATGGACGAGATGGCGGAATCTTTTTTTGAAGATACCCGCCTGTTGGGAATTGTGGCCCCCATAAAAGATTACCAGTTTTGCTGGCAACTAAATCGCCTGTGTCATTTTAATTTCAGGTTGAACAATGCAATTGAAATACAGTTAACCAAAAAATTGATCCGGTTTTCATTTCCCGTTTTTGAATATGAAGAACCCAATAACGCACTGGTGCATTATCTCTACAATAATAAGCACAATGGTGAATACCTGCTGCCCCAGTTTAAGCACAATGATTTTTTGTGGTTGATGAAAGGCGATGCCGTAGACGATAGCAAATTTGAAAATATCAGCAAATCCATACGGGAGATAAACGGTGTGCAAATGATAGCTGAACTGGCACACGAGCGGCTGCAACACAAGGGAAACCTGATGTTTTAAGGTGCCTGGAGCCAGCGGCATTCCTATTCTTTTTTCCCTGGCTTTTACGGTGCCGGTTTTATCGATATAAGACGAGGATGAGGCTTTGGAATACAATTTGTACCCTTGCAGTAATCGGCGTTGACTAAATACTTGTATGCGTATTCATTGTTGCGGCGATTTCGGGAAGCCGCAATAAATAATAAAACTAAAAATCATTTTGTATGAAAGCTGATTTTATAAATGAGAGGAAATGGACACCTGCTGCAAAAGAAGCAACAGTTGTAGCAGGAAGCTGGAAGGAAGCGGATAACAAATTATACCGGAAGTTTGAGTTTAAAGATTTTTCTGAGGCGTTTGCATTTATGACAAGGGTGGCGATGGAAGCGCAAAAAATGGATCATCATCCCTTATGGACCAATGTGTACAATACGCTGGAGATATGGCTTTCTACACACGATGCGGGTGATATTGTTACAGATAAGGACCACAAGCTGGCCAAAAAAATTGATGCCCTGGCGGGTTAAACTGTCTTTTTTTCTGCCAGCATTTTTACAAGCGCTATCATGGAAACCATCATCCAGGTTGCCTCCAGTATAACAAAGGGCAGGTAACGGATCAAGTATGAGGCAAAGCAAGCCAGGCCCGCACCGGCAATATTCATCAGGATATACAGCAGGCCATCCTTCGACAGTTTATTCAACTGGTGCAGTAGAAAAGCTGCCAGCAAAATTGCAACACCGGTAAAGCCCAGCAGGTCGTTTGTGTTGAATTGCATATTCATAGCCGGAATCATAAAATTTAAGGCCATCCCGTATAGATGGGTGGCCTTTGTTGTTCAAAAAAAGTTTACAAAACCAGTACGCCTTTAGCGATAAAAATTAATTCCTTCTTGGGCGTATTTATTGCGGCAATTTCTTCTTTTGATTTTTTTGCATCGGCTGCATAGTGCTTCTGTTGTTTTACCGAAGTTTCTTTCACCGTCGCCTCACCCTCTATCACTACTTCCTTGCCCACAATATTCTTGGGCATAAAAAACGCGTAGTCTTTAAATTTCACCATCATGGTTTCGCCAGCGGCGTTTTCCATTGTCATCCAGCAACCTTTTTCCTGGCAAACGGATACTATTTTTCCTATGACCTTCCCCGTAAATTTTGAATCTTTTATACTGGCCGCCATCTGGCCAACCGGCACAGCGCCATTTGATGTTGTGCCTGCGCCATAACGGCTACCGCTAATGGCTGCGGCCGGTTCCTGACCATCAGCACCAATAGCCAGGCAGAGCATTGCAATAGCGATGAATATTCTTCTCATAAAACCTGTTTGCACAAAATTGCAGTAAATAACAGGATTGTCCAAACCTATGAATAATGAAACAAGCGTAGGGCTAGCGGGTGCAATTCTCCAGCAGTGTTTTCATATAATTGATGCCTTTGCTGCGTGCAAACAATATATTTTTTTCCGGTATTCGCTCGGGGTTTGGATAGTGCGCCAATGCTTTTTCAACCTGGTCTTCCCTTAGTAAGTGCAGCATCGGGTAAATGGAACGGTTGGTATAATTGGCGGCATCGTTGGCAGTTGTGCCTGCAAACAGGTACTGGGGGTGAAAGCTGGCTACCTGGTAAACGCCCTCATAGTTTTCCCGTTTTAATAATTTTTCAGCGAGTGCTGCCAGTTCCAGGTAATCGTCAAACTGTTTAAAACCATTGGAGAAGATCAACAGTGTTGTTTCAATTTTTTCGTTGTCCAGCCTTTTACACTCATTCAGCAGCGCTTGCAGGCTGCCGGCAAGGTCCAGGGCTGTTTCTACCTGATAATGGATGCTGTTCTGCCTGATTTCGTTCGCCACAAACGGACAAAAATTGCAGCCGTACACAACATCCTTGACCCATTTTTTTGTTTGCCAGATGATCTCTTCGGCTGTATTCATGATGGAGAATTGGTGTCGGCAAAGCTATTGTTGTTTTGTGTAGCAACATGATAAATTGATGTAGGGCAGCAAAAAAGCCGGGTATAAATCATTTAACCGCCGGCCTGGCCCCAAAAATACCCCAAACGTGGTATTGTTCATGTCTGGTATTTGTTGTCACTTTGGATATTGTTTAGCAGCAATCGTTTATTGTTCTCTCCGTCCGTCCACATACCCGGGCGGGCACAAAATTCTCTGTTGGTCCTGCCGGCTCCTCCCGGCAGGATTTTTTTTAACGCGAATGAGGGCGAATTGGAATGAATAGACGGAATGGCGGGAGATATTCAGTTCCCTTCTCTACCAGCTTTATCCTGCTGCCATATTGATTATTTCTTCGCCCGTTTCAAAAAATACCCACAACGTGGTATTGCAGATATCCTTTATTTATTGTCATTTTGAGTATTGTTTAGCAGCAATCGTTTTAGTTTAGTTTACTTCTCAAAGTTTTCTCATGTTAAATCCCGCCACTCCTCTGGCGGGGTTTTTTGTTGCGCTAGAGTTTTATCAATCCATCCGGGGCATTCATTTAACGGCAGCAGCCAACTTAGCGCATTGCGCTGCTGGCAATGCTGATGAAATCAACTTGTATTTAAGTGGGATCGCCCGTTAATCCCAGAATTTTTCCTCTTTTTCCGGAGAGGATTCAACCCTAAAAACAGGTCTAAAAAAATTAGTTTAAAATTACTAATAAAATTAGTGTTGATAATAAGTTTTTACCTACATTTGACATATTATTACCTTGATTAAAAATTAACCCATTATGTCTAACGCAGAAAAATTAAAGGCGCTGAAGCTCACCATGGACAAAATCGATAAAGATTTTGGTAAAGGCAGCGTAATGATGATGAATGAACGCAGCCAGGAACCCATGGAAGTGATTTCTACCGGTTCTATCGGACTGGATACCGCGCTGGGTATTGGCGGTTTGCCCAAGGGCCGTATCATTGAAATTTACGGGCCTGAGTCAACCGGTAAAACCACTATTGCCATTCACGTAATTGCAGAAGCACAGAAAAAAGGTGGTATGTGCGCCATTATAGATGCGGAACATGCATTTGACAGTGCCTATGCCAAGCGGCTGGGCGTGGATGTAGACAATCTATTGATTTCACAACCCGATTATGGCGAACAGGGGCTGGAAATTGCGGATCGCCTGATTCTGTCCGGTGCACTGGATGTAGTGGTGATTGACTCTGTGGCGGCATTGGTACCCAAGGGTGAACTGGAAGGCGAGATGGGCGACAGCAAAATGGGTTTACAGGCACGTTTGATGAGCCAGGCCCTTCGCAAACTCACCGCTACCATTAGTAAAACAAATACGATCTGTATATTTATTAACCAGTTGCGCGAGAAGATCGGGGTAATGTTCGGTAATCCTGAAACCACCACCGGCGGTAATGCACTTAAATTTTATGCTTCCGTGCGTTTGGACATTCGCCGTGTAAGCCAGATAAAAGATGGAGATGCGGCGGTAGGTAACCGTGTAAAAGTAAAAGTGGTAAAAAATAAAGTAGCGCCTCCTTTCCGCGCGGCAGAATTTGACTTGGTATTTGGAGAAGGTATTTCCAAAGCCGGGGAGATTGTAGACATGGGGGTTGAACTGGGCGTGGTGCAAAAAAGCGGCAGCTGGTTTAGCTATAACAGTGATAAACTGGGCCAGGGACGTGAAACGGTTAAACAGCTGATGCTGGATAACCCGGCGCTGGCAGATGAAATAGAAGGAAAAATCCGCGAAAAGCTGAAAGAGATGGATGCGGCATAAATTGCGTTTTTGAATATAGACATAAACGGTTAGTAAGTTTAACAGCTCCATTTTCATGGAGCTGTTTTGTTTTTGAGAGATGGATTGCTATAGCAATCGCCCGGTTATTGCGGCCAAATACCATACATTTATGAATGATAAACTGCTATTAAGATTCCTGCAAAATAAGTTCGACCATGGTACGCGTAGTCTTTTTATTAATCCTGGTTGGTTTGATAGATTCCTGCAACAGCGATAGCCATTCTTTAAACTTACAGCAAACCTCCGATGTCAGGGATAGTGTTCAGCTAATGGCAGCATCAATTGCGCATAGCGTTTCTCAGAATGGACCCGCTGCCTGGCTTCAATACTTTGAAAACACGCCGGGTTTTTCCATGGCATCGGACGGGCAACTTGTATTTCCGGGTATTGATACAGCAGCGCATTTCATCAACAATATTCTTGTCAAAAGCATGTATAAAATTAACCTGCGCTGGAGCAATATCCGGGTTGATCCGCTTACCACTCAATTGGCAAGTATTTCAGCGGGTTTTCATGAAGATATCACCGATTCTACAGGAAAGACGATACCCCAGGATGGATATTTCACGGGCATTGCACATAAAACGCCACAGGGTTGGAAATTATTCAATGCGCATTGGTCAAGCAGGCCAGCACATTGAAGCGGGTCCTTAATGGAAATGAACAATACAATACATCGGTAACGACCAGGCTGGATACTATCGGCCGCTTTTAAAATTAGTTATCATGAGCTATCTCCAAAAAATCATTATTGCTTTTGAACTTCATTCCGTGAAAGATATAAAAGAGTGTTTTGAAAACGGCGTTAGCCCCAATGAAATAGTAAACGGCAGACCGCTTATTTACGATTTGATTGACATGTACACACGCGGGCCTGCATTTAAAGAATGTGTAAAAGCCTTTGTAGATTACGGTTTAGTAGTAGAAGACCAGGTGCTGCTAGCCGTTTTGCTGGACGATGCGGTTGCACTTGATGGTTTGCTGATCGCGGACAAAGCGGCAGTAGCAAAGAAATATTCTTTCCATTGCACTTTTACACCCCTGTACGAGGCTTCACTACTGCATATCTGCGCAGAATACAATCATGTATCCTGTGCTGAAGTGCTGGTAAAACACGGTGCAGATATCAACGCAGCAGCGGGTCTTGATGAAAATGGTTTCGGCGGACATACAGCTGTTTTTCACACAGTAAACCAAAATGCCAATAAATGTATTGATATGATGAAATTTTTAGTTGCCCGGGGTGCTGACCTGACACTGACGGTAAAAGGATTGATTTGGGGTAAAGGATATGAATGGGAAACATTTATACCAGCGGTAAACCCCATCAGCTATGCTATGATGGGTTTGCTGCGGCAGTTCCAGCGGACTGAACAACAGATTTATGAAGTGGTATCGTTGTTGCTGAAAGCCCGTTACGGAACACGCTACTATCCTGCCAATATTCCAAACAAATACCTGGGCGGCTAATCCTGGTTGGCACAAACAATTAGTATTGTTTCAATTTATTAACCATTATTTCGAAATTCTTAAGAATGACAGAAGAGATAAATCAGCCGCTTCCCAAGGCATATACAGAAATCGATGCGCTTACAAAATCTTCGGGCTTTACCATGGCCTCTGATGTGCAAACATGTTCATTGCTCAGAACGCTGGCCGCCACCAAACCATCGGGCAAATTGCTGGAGCTGGGCACCGGCACCGGTCTTTCTACCTCGTGGATACTGGATGGGATGAATAATGATGCATCGCTTATTTCAATAGACAATGATCCAACATTTCTTGAAATAGCAAGGGCGACACTGGGCTCCGACAGCCGGCTGCAATTGCTGCAGACCGAGGGCGATGAATGGATAACCGCAAATGCGGATCAACGGTTTGATTATATTTTTGCAGATACCTGGCACGGCAAATATCTTTTGCTGGATGAAATCCTGTCTATGTTGAACAAAGGAGGCCTGTATATTATTGATGATATGTTGCCGCAGCCCAACTGGCCCGAGGGCCACGATGAAAAAGCCCGGGGTTTGATGGCAGCTTTAGACAAAAGAAACGATCTGCTGCTTACCAAAATGATTTGGGCAACAGGCATTGTAGTTGCCGTAAAAAAATAAAATAGCCCGTAATGCAGGCGCCTGCTATCATGAATAGTCTGAAAATAGCCGCTGCACAGTTTGAAAACAAAAGCGGCGACAAGTCGTATAACCTGTCTGTTCAGCCGCAAAGCATGGGCTGAAACAATTTGTCTAATCAGGCAAGTGTCAATTAAAATCTATTAGAAAAAATGCTTCGCCGACGAAAAAGATTAAAACCTTTTTTGTTCAACTGCCTGCTTGCCGTTTTTTAGATAAGCGGTTTCAGGAATCACCGGTTTAGGCTTACTTTCCGGGTCAAAAATTACTGTACATGAGAAACTTCTTTCTGTTGTTCCTTTTTTTTATTATTGGTATAGCCGTTGACGCCCAACAGCCCATTGCCAAGGCCAATTACCAGCTCGCGGCAAGGTTTTCCCCCAAAAAACAGGAGAAGCTTCTGTTCTCCACCATAGTTGATGCACACTGGCTGAAAAAGGGAAGCCGTTTCTGGTATAGCTATGAAACCACAGATGGGAAAAAATGGTATATCGTTGACCCGGTAAAAGCAGAGAAAAAGCCCATGTTCGATAATGCAAAACTGGCGGCCGAGCTTACAAAAATTATCAAAGATCCTTCTGATGCCCAGCATTTGCTGATTGATAGCATCCGTTTTGTAAGAGATGAACACAGCATCCAGTTTGAATTTAAAAGCACGGAAGATATTCAGCGGAAAGATACTGCGGCAAAAAAAGATTCAACTTCAAAAAAAGCCGGCGTACCGGTAAAAGAAAAGAAAGTCTTTTATTTTGAATACAATCTTGACAACGGCTTACTCACAGAACTAACAGATTATAAAAAACCAAAACGGAAGCCTGCCTGGGCCTCTATTTCACCCGATAGCCAGACCGTTGTATTTGCAAAAAACCATAACCTGTACTATATGGATAAGGCCAATTATGAAAAGGCCGTTAAGAATGAAGAGGATACCAGCATTGTAGAGAAAAAGTTAACCACAGATGGCATTGAAGATTTTTCGTACGGCGATTCATTTAATGAAACCAATGTTGATCGGGAAAAAAATAAAAATAAACGGAAGACGGCTTTTATATACTGGTCGCCCGATGCCAAACATTTTGCGATGATAAAATCAGATCAGCGTAAGGTAAAAGATCTTTGGGTTATAAACAGCATTGCAGAGCCGAGACCCACTCTTGAAACGTACAAGTATCAAATGCCCGGTGAAAAAGATGCACCGGAAGATCATTTGATACTCTTTGATATGTTGGCGAAGACACAAAAAGAAATAAACGTGTCGCTGTTTAAAGACGAAGATGTGAGCATCTGGTCAGCCACACCCGCTCAAAGCAGCCGAGACAATGACTGGCGTACCTTACTATGGCTGGGCACCAACGATAAGTTTTACCTGACGCGAACGAGCCGTGATCTGAAAAAAGTAGATATTTTGGTGGCCAACCTGGCTACCGCTGATGTGAAACCGCTTATACAGGAACGCCTGAACACCTATGTAGAAACAAGAAAGCTGGGCCTGGTAAACGGCGGGCGTGAACTGATTGAATGGAGCGAACGCGATGGCTGGGCACATTTTTATTTGTATGATGAAAACGGCAAATTAAAGAACCAGATTACTTCCGGCGCTTTTCACTGTGAAGACATTGTTGGCATAGATGAGCAAAAAAGAATATTGTATTTTTCGGCCAATGGAAAGGAAGCCAATGAGGATCCTTACTACCTGCATCTTTATAAAATAAACTTCGATGGCACGGGTATGAAACTGCTGAACCCCGGAGAGTATGAGCATGGGATGAGCATGGACGACAGCAAAGAATTTTTTGTAGATAATTATTCCAGGGTGAATACTGTCCCAAAATCGGCCTTGTACAGCGCTGATGGCAGGAGGATACTGGATCTTGAAACAACAGATTTTTCTTCTTTAATGGCTACTGGATATAAATTCCCTCAGATATTTAAAGTGAAAGCCGATGATGGCATTACGGATTTATACGGTGTTATATACAAACCATTTGATTTTGACAGTACAAAAAAATATCCGGTAGTTGAATATGTATATCCCGGTCCGCAAACAGAGGCAGTAAACAAAGCATTTGCAAGAATGGCCGATCGGACAGATCGGCTGGCCCAGATTGGTTTGATAGTGGTAACGGTAGGGAACCGGGGTGGCAATCCCAGCCGATCAAAATGGTACCACAGTTATGGATATGGCAATTTGAGAGATTATGGACTGGCCGATAAAAAAGCTGCGATTGAACAGCTCGCAGATCGCTATTCTTATATTGATATCAATCGCGTGGGTATCCATGGCCATTCCGGTGGAGGATTTATGTCCACTGCAGCAATACTCGTATATCCTGATTTTTTCAAGGTGGCCGTATCGTCTTCCGGTAACCACGATAATAGTATTTATAATCGCTGGTGGAGTGAAAAACACCATGGTGTAAAAGAAACGATTGGTGAGAAAGGAGATACCACTTTTGTATACAATATTGAAAAGAACCAGGATCTGGCCAGGAACCTGAAAGGACATTTGATGCTGACAACCGGCGATATTGATAACAATGTAAGCCCGGCCAATACCATCCGGGTAGTCGACGCCCTGATAAAAGCAAACAAGCGGTTCGATTTAATGGTATTACCCGGGCAGCGCCATGGCTATGGAGACATGCAGGAATACTTTTTCTGGGGCCTGGTAGATTATTATAGCAAGTGGTTGCTCAATGATTTTTCGCAACCGGTGGATATCCTGGAAATGAACAGGGAAATAGAGCAAAGCGGAAATAAAAAAAAATAGGATATACTGAACGGTTTATAAAATGAAAGCCCCGATGTAGAAACATCGGGACTTCTTGGTTAAGGCTCTGATTAGTAGCTATGTTAAATTATTTTTTTGCTGTACCAAAGATAGCGGCTCAATGTATTCTTTCCAACAAGCAGACATACCCTAAAGCGGGTATTTTCTACCATTCAGCCAGCTTTTTCATTTCAGTATCTACAAATTGGGTTAGCTGGTTAATATTGTCGCCGGAAAAATTAAACCTGAGGCCCGCGGCTTCATATAATTTCGGAAGTGTAGCCGTACCACCCAGGCTTAAAGCCTTCATATAGTTATCAAGGGCTGCATCTTTATTTTGCTTGAACTGTTTCCACAAACCAATTGCACCCAGTTGTGCAATACCATATTCAATATAGTAGAAGGGAACTTCAAACAAATGAAGCTGTCGTTGCCAGCTATTGTTACGATAGGTTTCTAAACCGGAGAAATCGATCTCCTTACTGGAAAATTCATCTAATATCCTTATCCAGTTTTCCGATCTTTCTTCCAGTGTATGATTAGGATGTTCATATATCCAATGTTGAAATTTATCAACGGTGGCTATCCATGGAAAAATAGTTATAACGCGTTCCAGCTGGTGTTCCTTCGCACGTTTCAGCTCCTCTTTGCTATCAAAATATACATCCCAGTAATCCATGCTGAAAAGCTCCATGGCCATGCTGGCCACTTCGGCAATTTCCATGGGATATTCTTTAAATGAGCTTAGTTCAAGCCGGTGTGCAAGAAAAGAATGTACGGCGTGACCGCCTTCGTGCACCATGGTTGTTACATCGCTCATCTGGCCGGCGGCATTCATAAAAATAAATGGCGCGCCGGTTTCTGCCAGCGGACAATTATAACCGCCTGGGGCCTTGCCTTTACGGCTTTCCAGATCGAAGCGGTGCATCTCATTCATTTTGCGGAGGCAGTCGGCAAAAAAGGGCCTTATTTTTTCAAAGCACTCAACACTTTTTTGCAGCAGTTCATCGCTGGTTTTAAACGGCCGCAATGGGGAGGTTCCTTCCGCCTCTGCTTCGAGATCCCAGGGGCGAAGTGTATCTACACCCAGTTTTTTCTTTTTTGCCGCATAGATTTTATCGGCCAGCGGCAGAATATATTTTTTAACGGAATCATGAAACTGGAAACAATCTTCTTTCGAGTAATCGAAACGGCCCAGTTCAGCAAACTTATAGTCGCGGTAGTTGCTGAAACCTGCGTTTACTGCTACCTGTTGTCTTTTCTGCACCAACTGGGTATACAGGTTATTGAGCGCATCTTTATCCAACAGCCTTCGCTCATTTATTTTCCGGTATACTTGTTCCCGCAATTTCCTGTCGTGGCTTTCCAGGAATTTGGCAGCCTGCTGCAGGGTATATTCTTTTCCTTCCACTTCAACCGTCATTTTACCGGAAATAACGCCGAATTGCTGACCCATTACACTCAGTTCAGAAAGAAGCGGGATATTAACTTCTCTGAACAAGTCAATGCTTTTCTTTACGCTGCGCAGGTAGGTAAAAAATTTTTTCTGATCCAGTTCAGCAGTAAACGGGCAAGCGATTAATTTACGGTTCAGCTTGTCTGCATACGGTTGAATTTTAGGTTGTATTTCTGTCACAAAAAAAACAAAAGCTTCTTCGAGCGATTTATTTTCGGTATCACAGGTCATCCTGATTTGTCGCCAGCAGGCATCCTCGCTTAAAACAGCTTCTATCTCGCTGGAATCCTTTAACCATTGTTCCAAATCTTCTTTTGATGGCAGGGGCCTATCAAGTAATTGCTGAAAATAAGGTTGCAGGGCTTCCCAGCTGGTGACCGAAAAATTCTTTGGTAAAAAGTTTCTTGGAAGAGCCTGTATATCTGCGTTTGCGTTTATCATATCAACATCTTTTTTAAAAACACCAGGCTACCGCCAAGGTTGCTGTGCCGCCTTCGCATGTAGCCTGCGTGGTAAAATGAGTGCTATTTTTTCTTGGGCGCTGCTTTTTTCTTAGGCGCTGCTTCTTTTTCTTCTTTGGCTTTTGTTGTTTTAGCGGCTGCTTTTTTTGCTGGTTTTTCGGCTGCCTCTTTTTTGGGTGCCGCCTCTTTTTTCTT
>Ga0068860_100002822_pt1 | contig 18068 bp, 16 predicted proteins | sample KBSSwiS32_FD_66597 | JGI IMG/M metagenome (GOLD analysis project Ga0068860, IMG submission 66597) | Switchgrass rhizosphere microbial communities from Kellogg Biological Station, Michigan, USA - KBS Switchgrass S3-2 | ecosystem: Host-associated > Plants > Roots > Rhizosphere > Soil ... | reverse complement strand
GCAATTCGGAATTATGTAAAATAACCGGCGTTTTTAAAGACGTCCCCGAAAACTCCCATCTCAAATTCAACATCCTCATTTCTTATCCGACCTTATATCATCGCAGGAATGGAAAAGACCGGTTTGAAAATGACTGGGAATGGAAAGATTTTTATACTTACATCCTGCTTCACTCCGGAACCGACACCAGGGAACTGGAAGCAAAGCTAACCGCATTTACAAACAGGCATATCCCGGGCGAAAAAGACAATCACAAAGAAAGCCGGATGGTGCTTGAGCCTTTGACAAAAATCCATCTTGCCTCGGGCCGGAAGGACGAACCTGAAGCGACAGGAGACCAAAAAACCGTAACCTTTTTAATCATCATTGCTATTTTCATTATAACAATAGCCTGGGTGAACTATATCAATCTATCCATTGCTTCGGCGCTTAACAGGGCAAAAGAAATCGGCATCCGAAAGGTCATGGGTTCGCGGCGCATTCAACTGGTAAAACAATTTTTAACCGAAGCGTTCAGTCTTAATTTGATGGCTATAATGCTCGCACTTCTTCTTATTTATTCGTTACAGCCCTTATTGAATCGTTTCTTTGGCAGCGACTATCCTTTAGCGGGGCTTTTGGCAAGCAGCATGGGTTGGTGGTTTCTTCTTTTCCTGCTATCAGGCACTATTTTTTCAGGTCTGTACCCGGGGCTGGTTATGTCGTCTTTTAAACCCGTTTCGGTGTTAAAAGGCAGGCTGAAAACGTCGCGCGGTGGATTAGTCCTGCGAAAATCATTGGTCATTTTTCAATTTTCGCTTTCCATCTTTCTTATCATAGGAACCCTGGTTGTTTACCAGCAGGTGCAATACATGTTGCATCAAAATATTGGAATGAATACAAACCAGGTAATGGTCCTTGACAGACCGGGTAAATGGGATACAGCCAGGATGACTCATAATTTGCTGGTGGCGCATTTCAAAGAAACCCTGGAAAAAAATACGGTGATTGAAAACATCGGGATGTCCGATGAACTGCCAGGCAAGGAAATAAGGTGGCCGTCTACCTATTCCGTCAGGGACAGGGGAATCGAAAATCCGATCCCCATTAATACAACAACCATAGATGAACATTATCTATCTACGCTTGGAATGAACCTTTTGGCGGGACGCAATTTTTCGCTCAATTACAAAACGGACGCAAGGGGGTTAATCCTAACTGAATCAGCGTCCAGGATGCTCGGGTTTACATCACCGCAGGATGCCATAGGCAAGGAACTGCTGAGCGATAAGACCCCTTACACCGTGGTGGGTGTCACGAATGACTTTCACCAGGAGTCACTGCTCAAGCCGATGCAACCAGCGGTCTTCCAATTTAATGGAAGGGATCTCCGGGAGTTCGAATATTACCTCGTAAAAATGAAACCCGGGAACGCATCTAAAGTCATTGCCGCAGTACAGGAAGCCTGGAGAGATAGTTTTAAAGAGAATCCGTTCAACTATTATTTCATGGACGACTATTTTGACCAACAGTACCAAAGTGAAATACAATTCGGGTTCATCTTCGGCGCATTTTCTATCATCGCCATCAGCATTGCTTGTGTGGGCCTATTAGCCTTACTGGCGTTTATGATCGAACAACGCACCAGGGAGATAGGCGTAAGAAAAGTTTTGGGTGCCGGGCTTGACGACATCGTTATACTGCTGACTAAGGACTTCGTCCGCCTGGTATTCTTTGCAAATATTATGGCATGGCCCCTGGGATGGTTACTCATGAATAACTGGCTGAAGAATTTTGCTTATCGCATCCAGATAAGCTGGCTTGTATTTATAATAGCGGGCGCGACCGCTTTTGTAATCGTGCTTGCAACGATCGGCGTACAGGCATTTAAAGCAGCGATGACGAATCCGGTAAAAAGTTTGCGGACTGAATGACAAGCGACGATCTGTTAATTCAGATCGGCAATTATAAGATCATGCCATTAATCCATCATTAGCTGTATACGTTTAAATATAGCCATTACATTTTATTCCCTTCCTCATACACCGCCATCAACGATTGAATATCATCCTTAAGGGTTCCGGATGCCTGGTCAAACAACCCGTCTTTTGCCTTTTTAGCGTATTTGTTACTGTTAGACGCTTTGATGTTTTCGCGTATCAGTTCCAGTGAGGGGTAAAAAACAGCGGTGTTTTTTTCATACGCCGGGCTTATTGATTCGATCCGTCCTAAAATATTTTCGTATTCGACTACAATAGCATTGATCGCCTGCACATTTTCAGCGGTATGCCGTCTCGGGATCCTGTTATATAGTTCCTGCAACTGGTCTTTGTATGGCTCCATATCATTTAGTATAATGCGAATGTACGGCAGCTTGATTTTTTCGCGCACATTCCAGCCTGGGTCTATTTAACCCAAGCCGGTAACATAGCGGATATGGCCACCGCCACTTGTAATATTTATTCATCTGATCCGCGGTTTCACCTTTACAGAACAATAAGTGCTAACAAGTAATTTGCTGAAAGATATGGATATACGCTTGTACAGCCCCTTTTTTACGGTTAACTTTAATGCAGCCCCAATTATCCAAACCTATGAAAGCCCGGTTGCTGATACTGATTTTTGTTTTTGTATCTTTTGCTTTGCCCTGTAGTGCGCAATTGTGCCCCGGCGGTGGAGCTGATTTTACGTCCGCGGTTTCTTTTGATCCTTCCTGGATTTATGGCTGCAATACCGGAACCTCCTGCAATGGTGGTATTGCCTTCGACAACCGTTCTTCCTGTATACCAATAACCTCACTGGATGCATGCGCACCGCCACCTTCCTGCGCCGTGTTGGCTAACTCTGCTTCCAATGTCTGGTTTTCTTTTTATGCCAGTGCCCCCAACGCGATTATTTCATGTTTTCAAAATACCTCGTTGGTGCTGGGGGTGCAAGCATTTAGTGGCGGGCTTTTATGCGGATCACTATCTCAAATCGGGTGCGCCCTGGCAGGTGGCCCCAGCAGTGGCGTCAACCTTTCGTTATCAGGATTGCTTCCCGGAAAATTGTATTATTTCAGAATTTTCGGAAGTTCCAACCCCGTGTCGCAGCGCACAGGGCTATATTGCTTTTGCGGTTCTTCCGGGCTTGGCGAGTTTAATATACTTCCACTGATCGTGAGCAGTTTTACGGCCGATGCTTCTTCCGGTAAGGTGAACCTCGCTTTTACCGTTGAGGATGCCGAGAATATTCAGGCGCTGGAAATGGAAAGGAGTATTGATGGCACAAACTTTTCATCCGTTTCAACGATTCCTGTTACGCCGGGAACACGAAAAAAAATATATCATTTCACAGACGAATCTCCTTCCAACGGCAATAATTATTACCGCTTAAAACTCCACAGCATAGATGGCCATGTTGCCAGCACCCGCATGGTAGGCACTTCTACCCGGCAACAAAATGAGTTTTTAATTATGGGCAACCAGGTGCGTCATTCGCTGTTGGTATCTGTAAAGAACCCTTCGGTATTCCTCTTGCTTGATGCGGCAGGCCATGTTTTGAAAACAATTCAGCTTGACGCCGGTATCCAATCTGTTTCCGTTGAATCATTCAGCAATGGATTTTACTGCCTGCAGCCTGCAAAGGGTGGCGCTTCGCAAAAATTTTACATAGCCCGTTAACATATCAATTGCTTCCGCTCTTTCGGAATATCTTTGGGCGAATCAGCAACCGGCAGACCGGGAAATCCCCGACAGCCACACTTTCAGCCCAGATCCGCGGCGGCAGCATGCTTTATTTAAGGATCATGATCCTGGCTTCACTACTGTTGGTGCCCAATCAATATCGTTTTATGCTAAAAGCACCAGCAGATAAGGGGCCCTACCGATTGTTTCTTTACCTGAAAACAAAAGAGGGCAAGACGGCAACCGCCAACGCCTGTTTCTATGTGCATGATTGATCAAATACTATCTACCATCAGTGCAGATCTGCTGCAGTCAATAGCCAATGATTTTAAGGAATTCATCTTTTTTGCGGCGTGATACATCTACATAATTGCCGTTTTGCAGTTCAATCTGGCCGCCATCTCCTTTAATATATCTCTTTATATAATTCAGGTTGATGATATGGGAATGATGCGCCCTGAAAAAAATATCTTCCGGTAGTATCTCTTCAAATTCTTTCAGGGTTTTAGAGGCGGTAATTTTTGTTTTGTTCTGGAAATAAATATTGGTGTAGTTGCTATTGGCTTCCAGTTGCACAACGTCGGTAACATCATAAAAAAACAATCCGTCAAGCGTGGGAATAGCCAGTTTGTGCAGCTGCTTCCGGGGTTGCTGCATATTTTGTTTCAGCAGTTCCACCTGTTTCGCAGTGGCTTCGGCCGAACTTTTTACCTGGGCATTTTCCCTGGCTTCAAATTTTTCCACGGCCGCTTTCAGCTCATCAATGTCTACCGGTTTCAGCAGGTAATCAAATGCTGCAAACCGGATGGCCTTAATGGCGTACTGATCATACGCAGTCGTAAAAATAATATGAAAACTTTTTTCCTCTATCTCGCTCAGCATATCAAACCCGTTCATGCGCGGCATTTCAATGTCGAGGAAAATAATTTTCGGCTTATGATGCTCAATTAAAAAAATGCCTTCCGGACCGTTATCCGCTTCTGCGATCACTTCAATGGAAGGGCAATAATCGGTCAGTTTCTGCCGCAGTGCCAATCTGCCCTTGGGTTCGTCGTCAATAATAATTGCCTTGTACATCAGGTTATATTTAAAAGTACACGTACATTAGTGCCGCCCGATTTTCCGTTCTTATAAAGATCGGTAATCACCACGGAGGCTTCGGTTTCTTTATTGAACAGTTTTACTCTTTCATAACTCATTTCCAGTCCATAAGATTTTTTACTGCCGTTTTTCAATTGAGCTGCGGCTGCCCTGCCGATGCCATTGTCGGTGATGGAATACACAATATCATTGTCTGTTTTAGAAATTGTAATGGCAAGAACGCCATCGTTGGAAGACTTGTTGCGGATGCCATGCATAATTGCGTTTTCCACGAAAGGTTGAATGATTAACGGCGGAACTTTATAATCGCTTTCCATCAATTCACCATCGATGTGTAGCTGGGTAACAAATTTATTTTCGCTGCGCTGTTCTTCCAGTTCTATGTACAGTTTCAGCGTTTCCATGTCTTTCGAAAAACTTATCATATTCTGTTTGCTGCTATCCAATATATTCCTTACCAGTTTGGCAAATTTATTCAGGTAAACAGTAGCATTGTATTTATCGTTGCTTTGTATAAATGCATCAATGCTGTTCAGGCTATTGAAAATAAAATGCGGGTTCATCTGCGACCGCAATACCTGCATTTGCGTTTCCGCAATGTTTTGTTTTAACTGCGATTCGGTATTCCTTTTACTGCTTTGTATTGATTTGTATATAAAAAAAGCGATAATAATAATCAGCAGCAGGGATATAAATACGGTCAGCAGCAGAAAATTCTTGATGCCAAGTTCTTTGTCCTTGAGTGCTGCCAGTTCTTTCAGGTGGATATTTTCGATCTCCTGGCGGCGAACCATCCATTCTGTTTCTTTGATGCTGACATTGCGCCGGTTGTTTTCAGAAAACAAGGAATCTGCGGTAGTCCGGTATATTTTGTAATACGCAGCGGATGAATCCTTATTGCTTTTTTCATCATAAAAAAAAGACAACTGGTGGGCGGCATTTGATATCTTGTCGAGGCTGCCGGTGGCCCGGGCAATGCCGATGGCTTTTGTAAGCAGGGCCAGTTTTTCTTTTTCCGTTAAATGCTTTATAAACTTCACCTGGGCCATATATCCCTCATATTCATTTACCGGGTGCCCGTTCCTTTTGGATTCGGCTATGGCATAGTTGAAATAATATAGCGCGGAGTCGGCATTGTTATTGACCGCCTGCAGTTTACCGAAACCAAGATAGAATTGCATAATCAACGCGCTATCGCCCGACCGAATGGCATAGGGCAGCCCCAGCAACAAATTATTTTTAGCGCTGTCATATAATTTCTCTTCCAGATCGCATTGCTGCAGCAACTCATAATTAATGCCCACTCCAATCCAGCGGTCTATTTTTTTGTTGACTTCAATTGCCTTGCGTGCATACTCCCGGCATTTGGCAAAATCTTTCAAAGTCTTGAAATTGTCGCCAATATTATTCAGAGAGGTGGATCTCAGCCGCAGGTCGCCGCAGGAATCTGCATACCCAATGGCTTTAAAGAAAGCTGTATTACTGGCTTCGAAATTAGCAGCTTTGGCAAATAACACGCCGAGGTTTACCTGCGCCAGGCCCTTGCCAAAAAGAAAATGAAGACTATCGCTGTAGTACGACACTTTATCGTAATACTCAAAAGATTGCTTTATATTTTCATCAACACTCCGCCAGCTGATGCGGTGCAGGGTAATGATATATTGAGAGTCGATGGTGGGGTGTGTACGAATCCAGTTCAACAGGCTGTCTACCACTTTTTTTTGCGCGCACAGATCCGTTGCAAGGAAAAAACTAATCAGCAGAAAAATAAAACTTTTTTTCATATAGAAAACATGCCGGGCAACCGTGGATTATTTACCTGTCGAAGGTACAGCTGAACGGCTTTCATTTCATTATCTGTGTATGTCAGGTATTTCCACGGCATCTGGGGATACCTGCAAAAATCGACGTGTCGTTATATTAATTAATCATCATTGAGCCATTGCCGTAAACGGGTTATCAGATGGCGGTATTGCTTCCGGCACCAGCACAGGAATTTTGTCAACGCATGGGAAAAGGTTCCATCAGCTCAATACGTGTACCATCCGGATCAAACAAATTGAGCTGCCAGCGCCTGTTACGGCCAACACGTGGAGCGGGAACCGGATAACCAATGTTCGGTGCACGCCGGTACAGTACATCCAATGCCTGCTGCATATCAGGCACCATCAACGCAATATGGTGCAGGCTGCCCAGTTGCTGCCGGTTAACAGGCCCGCTTACCAGCATATATTCCAGGTAAGCAGTACCACCGGGCACATGCATATTTATCCAACTGGTAACACTGTCGTTTGCGCCGCCCCGCCAGGTTTCAGAAAAGCCCAGGATATCTCTATAGAATACATTGACAGCAGCCGTATCGGCAACCGTAATGCCGGCATGCAATATTCTTGCTGAAATGCCTTGCTGTTGCGCTGTTGTTGTTTTACCCGCAGCATATTGTATAAATTTTACGGTATGGTTGCCGGGGTCCGTAACCTGGAACCACCAATTGCCGCCGGGTTCTTTCATTACCGATGAGGGAACTTTAACCAATTTTGACTGAAGGTAGAGACGTAGTGCTTCCGCATTGGTTGTTTGAAAAGCTACTGACAATAAACGTTCATCCCGGCCGGCCGGCAACCCGTTTTTTATTCGTATTGATTGGGCAGCATTGATTGGAAAATATATCCAGCGATCTTTTTTAGGGGATGCTGGTATCAAAGTAGCCTGGTATCCCAGTAAACCGGAATAAAAAGCAGTAGATTTCTTTAGATCGCTTACCTGTATTTCCACAAATGCAATACCTGTTAAAGCCGGTCTTTCCAATTGTGCATGGGCACGAAACAATCCAGACCCGAGAAACACCCATACAAAAACGCAGCGGCAGGTTTCCGGCAGCTTGAGCCTCCAGTTAATGATTGCAGGCCTAATTGCGTACATGTCTATATTTTATTCAAAAAGAAATAACCAATCCATTACGGGTATGCGTACCCGCGGCAGGTGTAAATGCGGGTACCGGTTTTGATTCCAGTTCTCTTTTGAAAGGATAGGCTTTTGCTACTGCCGTTATCTTTTTTAGTTTCTCCCCTGTTTTATAGAAATGCGTTAAATACAGCATGTCGATGATATATTTCCTGCTTAGCCATTTATCAAGGCTAAACACGCCTGCTTTGTGCAGCACGGAAAGCGCATAACAATTGGCCTGCCACTCATATTCCTGCAGCCGGGCCAACAGGGCATCATCGGGATCGCGGTATAATTCTGAACCCAGGTCGCGCAGCAGCGGATCTATATTCCATTGCACGCTATGGCCTGCCAGGTGTAAAAGATTGAATACCTTTTCTTCGGCTGATAAATGATTACCGATATAAATGGTCTTGCCGTCCAGGTCGCCTTTGAAAAAGGGATCGAGGTTGCGGGTGTACTGAATTACCAGGCCCATGTCCTTTACCACCGCCTCACATTTTTGCAGCACGTCTGCAAAATCGGTTTTTTTTGTTGGCATAGCTATTCGCTTAACTGTTATTGTTTGGTCTCACCCCGGCCCTCTCCAAGGGACAGTATGAGGTCAATGATTAAGCAATCGTTCCTTCCATTACATCTTCTATATACGAAACAATCTCTATGAACCTGGGTTCTTTGCGGATGGATCGATCGCGTTGTTCCGGCAAATCGGGTTTGATGTGTTTAATGATGCGCCCGGGATTGGCGTCCATAATATAAATATCATGCCCCAGTAAAACTGCTTCCCGCGGATCATGCGTTACCAGTACCACCGTTGGGTTCAGTGCAGCCAGCTCGCGCTTCTGAAAAATATCCAGTAAAAAGAACTGCATTTTTGCCCGCGTAAAACCGTCCAGTGCGCCGTAGGGCTCATCCAGCAATAACATATTTGGATTGGCTACCAGGCAACGTGCAATAGCTACCCTTTGGAGCTGGCCACCGCTTAACTGCGGCATCTTGGCAAATTTGTTTTCATGGCCTTCCAGGCCCACCACTTTTATCATTTCCATGGCTTGTTCTTCTGCCTGCTTTTTTCCAACGCCTTTTAGCGTTAGCGGAAGGGCCACGTTTTGTAAAACGGAGAACCACTCTAATGAAGAATACTGTTGAAAAACCAGGGGCACGCTCTGATCGTCTGTGATCGGGTTGCCGCTTATCAGCACCTGCCCCGCTGTTGGTCTTTGCAAACCCGTCCAGTACCGCAGTAAAGTAGATTTACCGCAACCTGATTTTCCCATAATCACCACGAACTGGCCGATATTGGGATAATCTTCTACGGCCAGGTTGAAATTATCAAACACCACAAAATCCTTTTGCGTTTTTTCATCAAAATACTTCTGGTGAACACCTCTCAACTCCAGCACCGGCGGCAATGTATTGGTTGCTGCAGCCGTTTGCTCATGTATCGGTTGGCCTTCCTTCATCTTATTGATATTTGAATTTGAATAAAAAGCGATCGATTAATTTAAAGATCGCATCCTGTATGATGCCGATGGCGACGATGATAAAAATGACCGCGTATACCTTCCCGACATTGCTCTGGCGTTCGCCCAAAAAAATCAGGCTCCCCAATCCGCCCTGTATACCGGCGAGTTCCGCTACAATAATATAGGTCCAGCTAATGCCTACCAATATGCGTATATCATCCGATAACCGCGCAATAACAGAGCGCCAGGTAACATAACGTACCGTTTGCCAGAAACTGGCGCCCAGCGTTTTCATCATCTGCAGGTGAACATTGTCTACTTCATCAATACGCTGCACTACCACCGGCACCAGGTATACCCAGATACCGAATGCCAGAAAATTTATCTTTGTAGCAATGGTTAGTCCACTGATGGCAATGAATATGCCCATGAGCGCAGTAATAGGCACAAACCGCAATGCATTCACCTGCTGGCTGAACATTCTTCTGACCCTGGGTGAAAGACCGATGGCAAAACCAACCACCAGTGCGGCTGCAATACATTTCAGGTAACCCACTACGTTGATGCGGATGGAGAAAAGAATATTATCCCATAGGTTATCATTCGATTTCATATCCAGGAAGGCGTGCCAGGTTTTTTGCGGCGTAGGCATTACGTGCGTATTGATCAGGCCAAAATTGGTCACCAGCCACCAGGTAATGAAAAGAATCAGCCAGCCGGATAATTGCAGCAGGGAAAGATATTTGGCAACGAACCTTTTAAGCCCCACGCCAAATGAATTTTCGTTTGCATCGTTTGCTTGTGCCATATTATTTTTATTGCAGGATATACAATGAATATTGCTTTGTTAAAGGTTTTCATCCGGCATTATTTCAAGGTGGGCCGCCCGGTAGCATTATTTTTCGGTTGCTTGTTTAAAGGCCGACCCACCTTCTTTTGCTCTGCGTTCGCCGATAAAAAAAGCTGCCCTATCATTTCCAGGCAGCTTTTAAATGATTATTTTTTATCGCCTTTATCCCAGATAAACTGGAATTCGGTACGCCTGTTTTTGGCGCGGGCCGCTTCATCCGCATTGCTTTCATAACCCGGCACCGGTTTATTGGAACCGTTGCCCACCACAATAAATTTGTTGATATCGAACTTGTGTTCGTTCACCAGATAATTTACAACGGATTTCGCCCTGCTTAATGAAAGTTTTTCATTCAGTGCTGCACTGCCCACATTATCGGTATTTCCTTCTACCCTGATATAGGCACCCGCGAAACCCTGTGCCAGTTCCTTAATCTCACGATCAATCAATACCTTATCATCTTCATCCAAGGCAGCAGAATTGGTTGGAAACTCCAGGCTGACTACCTTACTGCTCTGCGACTCCTGTTTCTTGATTTCTTCTGTAGCGGGTTTAAATGAAGTAACCTTGGCAGCAGACTGTTTGCTATCGGCAGCCAAATCTTTATCATTCATCAGTTCCTGTATCACGGAAGGATCAGAAACATTTCGCCAGGGAGATGGAGACTTGGCCAACCCTACTTCTGTGTATTTAATAGCCATACGACCATACATCCGATCTCCGGTCATGCCTGTATAGGTACTGTTTAATCCAAAGAAATTGACATTGTCGCCCAAAGTGGAGAAATAAACTTTATCGGCCGATTTGGCCGCCACATCTTCGGGAAATTTAAAGCCTTTTGCAAATAATGCGTTCGCTTCTTTTTTATCTGCAGGATCATTGTTTACGCGTGCATTGCCCTGCAGCCATCCTTTCACCAGTTTTACAATAAGATCATGCTTTGCTTTCAGCACCGACTGTTTTACCAGCAAACCATCGGCAATGATCTGGCTTGCCACGGCACTGCTCACCAGTACTTTTGCGCCGGGTTGTGAAGCCACACAGTCTTCATCATCGGGCGCCCATACCACGGCTGCATCGCACTGGCCATTTTTAAATGCATTGGCCGCCTCTACCCCATCACCTACCTGGTAACCGTCGATATCCGTCATTTTCAAATTGGATGATTCCAGCACATTCAGCAATAAGGTATGCGAAGCCGTTCCCACCGCATAAGCAACTTTTTTGTGCTTCAGGCTGGCTACATCGTCAATGCCTTTGCGTACCACGATGGCATCGGCACCGTGACTTTGGTTTACCTGCATAATCTGAACAACATTATCGGCCAGCAATTCACTGCCCGATCCCATTTCCACCGACAATGCATCGGTTGTACAATATACCAGGTCAAGATCGCCTGAGTGCAAACCGGACCTGGTATCTTTTACTGCATCCATTTGCTTAATCAGCAATTTGATGCCATAATTTTTATACAAGGGGCTGTTTTCATTGGGCTCCATGCCGCCGTTTTCAAGCACCAGCCCTTCCACACCGGTAAAAGTATTATAGGCTACTATCAAATCCGGCTTGCCCGATTTGCTATCCACCGGCAACTTACCATCTTTGGTGCCTCCCCAATACTTATAGGCAAAATATCCGCCCACTAAAACCACGGCAAAAATGACTACGTTGCGTATCGCTTTTACGGTCTTCTGCCCTTTTTCAGTTAATTCCATAAATAAGTGTTTGATTGTTGATTGAAGGGTTAACCTTACCCTGCTCCTATCCAGGCGATAGCAGCAGGGCCAGGCATTGTTAGATTGTTTTATTTTAATAAATCTTTGTTAGCTGTCAGCCAGGAGGTATCGGTTGCAGCAGACGCATCGTTTTTAGAACCTGCATCGTCAGTTTTCATGAAAGCAAATACATCTACTTTATTGCTGTATTGTTCCAGCAGTTTCTGACCTGCATCGTCCATGATACCATTTTCCGCTTCCATTTTCATGAGCAGTGTTTCATGGTCGTGTATCATCGACATCACTTCAGATTCATTCTGAGCAATGCGGTCGCGTGTTTCTTCCAGTGTAATGGTTTCAAATTCCGATACACCCAGTAAAGCGGAGGCGCTATGGGCTGCTTCGCGCCAGGTATTGGAAGTCTGCAATTGATCGCGGAGGCGCCCGATGGTGTTGGCCACCGATTCAGTGCTGCTCTCCAGGTTGCTGTACAAACGATCAAAGAAATTATAGCTTTTCAGCATTTTCTGTTTATCGTCCTGCATAATCTTCAGCAGCTTTTCATCTTCGGCTGCTTCGCGTCCAAAATGTGCGATCTGATCCTTTGCCTTATCACGCAGGTGCTGGTCGGCATTGGGATTCTCCGCCTGTTTTTTGAACTGTGCCGCATAATCCAGGTTTTTTTGCATGGATTCTTTTCTCTCTGCCATCTTGGTGGTATGAAGAGAGATGGCCGCCATCATTTTTTTAATGCTGGTGTTAAACTTGGCAAGGGTTTCGCGGCGATTTTGCACCACTACTTCCAGTAAACCGGGCAAATCGGTTTTAATCAGCCAGCGGGTCATTTTCCGGATAGCGCTTTTCCAGCGGGCGATAAGTACATTGCGCATGAGTACAATGGTACCAATGATACCGATCATAATAAACAGCTTACCCACTTCTATCCCAAAGTCGACCCAATTACGGATGGTTTGGGTAATCAACGGCAATAAAAAATAACCAACCAGGAGGAATACCGCTACCATCGCAGCAGTAATACCCATCCTCATTTTTTTTTCGTCGGCAGTCTCCAGTGTATACACCGAAGAACTTTTTATAACATCATTCATGATGATTTGATTTGTGCGTTTATAATATTGCTAAATATAAGTGTTATACAGATTGCAGTCTTTTAATATCCGTGTCAATTGAAGATTGCATAAAAGCATGGGCCTGGTTTATCAGCCGTTCCGCCTTTTCAATTTTTTCGATACCTTCTTTACCGAGCGATTTATCTACATCCAATTGTGTTTTTTCTTTGTTCACCGCTTCTTCCAGTTGTTTCCTTTGCTGTTCCAGTTGCGCCAATTGCTGCTCCAGTTTCTTTATATTTTCATCGTGCGTTTGCAGGGCCGCCTGTCTTTTCTGCAACTGGTTATTCTTTTCTGCCGCTGCGCCTTTCAGGAAATCTTCATTCTTTTGTTTGAGTATGTCCTTGTAATGTTTGGCCGCCTCCACTAATTTCACCGGCGTTGCATCCTGCGCCTCAAAACTGGTCATTACCGCCTGCAGCACCACTTCCGGCGCCACGATGCCCTTGGCGGCCATCCTCTGCTGCGTTTTTACCAGCAATTGCCTGAACTCAAAATAATCGGGACCAGGCAGGTTGGCTTTTACCAGCTCATCTTCAAAAAATTTTATAAAGCTGGGATCAGGCTGTTCACCCATATTCGTAGCTCCGGACTGCAACGGACTCACAAAAGAAGGATCCCCGGCAGTTGTTTTGGCAGCGGTTTGGCCTATCTGTTCTACCGGGAAATAGGTGGGTGTTACCGGCGTTGGCGCCGCACCGGTATTGGCTGTCTTCTCTTTATTTTTGCCGGCGCCATCTTCTTCAATAAAGCCCTGCTGTTTTAAAAAATTCTTTAGTCCCATGTCATGTTTTTTTGAGTCTGGTTTTTATCAGGCACTTCCGGTTTCATTCCTTTCCTTCCCCTGTACCCTATTTCATTTTGACGAGTCAAATGTAGATATAAATAGGAGCCTGCAAATATGCGAATCCAGCAACGGCGATTTTTTGCCGCCGATGCAGGATAAACCAGCGGTAAAGCGTTCTTTTTTGCCGGCAGGACACCGTTTCCGGAGGTAAATATGCAACTTTGCTGCAAGCAGGTATTGCAATAATGTTGCAAGAAATTGGATTGTAAACAAGCGGTTATTGATTAGAGTTAGTTAGTAAAAAACCGATACAGCCACTGATCATAAAGTTTGCAGTATGACTGCCGCAACATGATAATGAATTGGCATTTACAGGCTGTATAACCACAGCTATTCCAGACTATTTGCTGATATTACTGTATCTTAAATGATATCGGTTGTATTTTATACGACTTAACTTTTCTACCGTCCTGCTGAGCAGGTTTCCAGTTGGGGCTTTTCCTGATAACATCAACGGCGGCCTCCTTTAACAGGTCGGGTCCATCTATCGCTTCAATATTACTTACTGCTCCATCTTTATCTACAATAAACCGGGCAACCACGGTACCCTGCACATTCTTTTTGATCGCTTTTTTGGGATATACCAGGTTTTGCTGCAGAAACCGTGTCCAGCCAGCCACGCCTCCCGGAAACGATGATTCAAATTCTACTTTTTTGAAAACGCTATCTGTGCCGTGTGGGGAAGAACTTGCAGGAACGGGCGTTTGTGCGGTACAGTAAAGACAAATGGAACAGGACAGAAGAAGCAGGCAGACAAATTTCATTGGCAATAGGTTAGGTTTACAATAAGCCGTTAAGATAATACATAATGGTCTTTTTGCGGTAGTATATCAGTTTGAAATTTTATATTTTGTTTCAAGGGCAATCGGCACTGTTTCTACCAGTTCCAGCGATTTAACCATTTCTTTTGTGCCTGTTTTATACTTTAAAAAGTGAGGTGTTAACAGGTGGGCTTTGTAAGCCTCATTATTGGCATATATCTCAAATACGGTTACATGTGTAGGCTTGTTCTTTTCATACACAGCATATAAGTTCAATACGCCCGGCTCAACGCGTACGGCGGTTTCGGCATGTTCTTTAAGTGCTGCTTTATAGCTTTCAAGCTGGCCCGAATCTATTACCAGTTTTGCTATACGCACAACTAAATTTTTATCCTGAGCGTGAATACCTTCTACTGACATAATAATTAATAAAAGCAAAAACAGGGATTTGAACCGTTTCATATATTCTACGCTTGTCCTTCTAAATTACGGACTATCCGAATATAAAAAACCGCTTATTAGGTGAGACGGGTAAACCTGCGCATGAGCATTCTCATACTGAGATTTTGGCGTTCTACATGACTGCTTAAATAAATTTTTCACCTGGTTGACCGTGGCGACAGTTTTTTTAGCACCGGATATTCGGGAGGGCTGTCTTTGCCCGACCGCAAAAGCATCAGTTTTCAAACTGATATCCTATCCCTTTGCATTGCAAAATTACAGGCCAAATGAATGTTAAAAAAATGTTAACACTAACCTATAACCTTTTTCGTACGTTAAAAATTGTAACTTGGCTCTATGAAGGAAAAAACAAAGGGCAGCCATCTTTCAGCACCTACCAAAGCGCAACTGGAGATTCTGCAGGTGTTATGGAAACATGGCCCATCCACGGTCAGGTTTGTAAATGAACAGTTGAACGCGCAGAAGGAAACCACGAGTTATACTTCAACACTTAAACTGATGCAGATTATGCATGAAAAAAATATGCTCTCCCGGGATGAAAGCAGCATGACACATATTTATAGCACTCCTCTTGAGGAACAGGCCATCAAACAACATGAATTAAAAAAATTTGTAGACAGCATGTACAATGGTTCTGCCAAAAATTTAATGATGGAACTGCTCGGCAATGCCAAAACCACCAAAAAGGAATGGGATACGATTCAGCAATTGCTGAATAAAATGGAAACTGATAAATAACCAGCCATGCAGGATTATATTATACGCGCCGTTTGTGTTACCCTGTTGCATTCGCTCTGGCAGGCGGTGTTGCTGGCCGCGGTGGCTGGCACACTATTAATGCTTACACGCCGCGCGGGTTCAGCGCTCCGGTATAAACTGCTATGTACATTGATGCTGGTTTTTGTGGCTGCTGTTGTTTACACGTTTTGCGTTCAGGTAACAGCCAGCCAGCATGCCGGCCGTGTTTCCGCCAATTCGCTTTCGTCGGTTTACCGGGATTCAAATGCCTCGCTGAACAGCACGCAGCTGGTTGCTGACAGCCGGATCAGCATATTGCTGAATGCCTGTACCTATCTTTTCAACCAGTATTCGTGGCTGCTGGTATTAGTATGGTTTGTATTTTTCCTGGTTCGTTTTCTGCGATTGCTCCTGGTTATGGTAAATGTTGACAGGATGAGGTACTATAAAACCAATATTGTATCGGGCGAATGGGAACAAGGGTTTGAGCAGCTTTGCAGCCGTATGCATATTCTGCAACCGGTTTTATTAATGGAATCCGCATTACTGAAAGTACCCGTGCTGATCGGGTATTTAAAACCTGTGATATTGATACCTGCAGGCATGCTTACGCAGCTGTCTGCAGACCAGGTGGAAGTAATTTTGCTGCATGAGTTGGCGCATGTACGCCGCCATGATTACATGGTAAACCTGGTCCAGAGCGGTATTGACACCATATTCTTTTTTAACCCCGCACTATTGTGGATTTCTGATCTGATCCGCAGTGAACGCGAATGTTGCTGCGATGATATTGCTATCCGGGAAACAAAAAACAAGCAACAGTTTATACAAGCGCTGATTTCATTTAATCAATACAGCAGCACGCTGAATACCTGCTCACTGTCGTGGTTAACCGGCAAGGGACAGTTGCTGAGACGTGTGCAACGCATTGTTACAAAAAAGAATAGCAGCCTGCGTTCTGCTGAACTGGTTGCATTGTTATCGGTTGTATTATTTGGCAGCAGCGCCTTTGTGATCTTTCAGCACAACCAGGGCAGCTACCTTTCCGGTATTGGCTCTTCCGTTGCCCCAAAAAAAATATCTATATCAAAACAACCTGTTGCCCGGGCCAAATCCGGTGTAAACCCTTCTCCAAAGATCAATACGATTACTGCCAAAACCGTTGCTGGCACAACAGTGCGGGTTAGCGGGGCAACGCTGTTAAAAAAACAGGTCATTACCAAAAAGCCGATAGCAGTAGTTGCAAATATACCTGCAGCAAGACCGCCTGCCGTTCCCTCCGTACTCACGGCGTTGGGATCCGAACTTCCCGATTCGAGGGTCGCCGAAGACCTGGCAGATCTACAACGGCAACTTGCTGCATTGGGATACCGGGAAGACAATGCAGAACGCCTGCAGACATTTCGCGACCATGGCGTAAGCCCGTCATTCATAAAAAGCTTTATAGAAGCCGGCTATAAGAATGTTTCCCTGAACCAGTTCCTGCAACTCGCCGACCACGGTGTGCGCGCTGCCTTTACCAATGGTCTTAAAGAACGGGGTTACGGTACCGTTAGCCTTGAACGGGCAACGGACCTGGTAGACCACGGCGTATCTCTTGTGTTTATTGAAGCATTTAAAAAGCTGGGGTTTAGCAATATTACACTGGAAGAAGCTATTACCTTAAAAGATCACGGCGTTAGTGCTGCATTTATTGAATCGTTCAAAAATAAAACCGACCGTTTACTGTCGCTCGAAGATTATATAAAAATAAAAGACAGCGGTATTAACCGGTCTTCCTGATAGCAGCATTCATTCTTCTGCCCGGCTAATCTAACCTGTATTGTTGACTATTGTTTTGCAACAGTTATGCTGTTGCCTGTTCATCTATTAAATTTTTAAAAAAAAGTTATGAAAAAAAGAACCTGGTCCGCATTCGCTACCGCCATTTTTTTATTGTTGTCATCTGCCGCAATTCATGCACAAACGCCTCCGGAAAAAAATGACGACAACGATTTTTATGTTCACAATTTTAATGGAAAGCCCGGTGACTGGGCAGCCGTGGTAAAAAATGACAGGATTCACATTGAGTTTGCCGGCAACCGTTGGAGTACCGGCCGTCATTTTCTGCTAACTGAATTCAGTGCCCTGCCCATTGGCCAGCCCGGCACCTTTAAGCTGCAGCGCGAGGCGGGCACCCTTGTACTGGAAGGCGTGTTTAACAATGGCAGGGGTATCGGCACCTACCGGTTTGAAGAAAATCCTACATTTAAATCCTTCCTGAACAGCCAGGGGTTTTCCAATATCGACCCAGAACTGATGCTGAATATTTGCTTCACCGACATCAATGCAGCCTATTTTGATTACCTGAAAGCAAACGGATATTCGCCGATTACTGCAGCCCAGCTAAAAGACCTCGCAGAACAGGA
>Ga0068860_100002821_pt1 | contig 18069 bp, 14 predicted proteins | sample KBSSwiS32_FD_66597 | JGI IMG/M metagenome (GOLD analysis project Ga0068860, IMG submission 66597) | Switchgrass rhizosphere microbial communities from Kellogg Biological Station, Michigan, USA - KBS Switchgrass S3-2 | ecosystem: Host-associated > Plants > Roots > Rhizosphere > Soil ... | reverse complement strand
CGGCGAATATTCGGCGGCAGAATCGCGATGCGCGAGCTTGTGGATGATCGCGATGCCGTGATCGACGGTCCAGAGCTGCGCCGCCACCGCTTCGCCCTCGATGCTGGCGATGCCGAGCCGAAGCGCACCCGCCGCGCCCTCGGTCTCGGCAGTGGCGCGCAGAAAATCGGGCGATCCCTCCTCGGGCTTCCAGCTCTCGGCGTAGATCGACTCATAGGCCGCCCACGCAGCCTCTTCGAAACGCTCGTGGATGACGATGTCGACCTGCGCCTTGCCGCCCTTGCGCGAAACCGTGCTGCGCAACTGGCCGGGCCGTTCCGCCCACCAGCTTTCGAAGTCGCGGCCGGCGACATCGAGCCGCCAGTTGACCGTCGTGCGCTGCAGGATCGGCAGCCAGCCGCCACGGCGGAAGGCGCGCACCAGTTCGGTCGCCTCCGCCTCGGGGACCGGCGACAGACTGATCCGGCCCAGCCGCCCGCGCAGCCGGCGCGCGAGCGCGGTCAGCAATCGCACACGCACGCTTGCCGGCGGCTGACCGGTGAAGACCGGGCGGAACGCCAGAGTGTACCAGCTCGCCAGCCCCTCGGCGCGGTCGCGTGCCTCGAGCGACAGGAACAGCCAGGCGTCGGCGCCTTCGGTACGGGTGCGGACGATCAAGGGCGCCGATCCCGGCGGCACATGCGCCCAGGTGCGGCGGAACCATTCGAGCCGGTCGAACAGGTTCGGCTGCGCGCTCCGATCGAGCGTGCCGCGTGCGACGGTCTCGACCGCGTCGAACCCGTCATGATATTCCCCCTTAACCCACAAGGCGCTATCCGTCCTTCGATCATCCGGGACCAGAAACCATCAACGTGCTTCCAGCCGATATCATACCCTTAACACTGGACCAGCTTGCGCGTCGCGGCGCAAGCGGCGCGCCCGCGCTGGCGGGCCGTTTCGGGACGCTCGATTACGCCGCGCTCGACGCGCTGACCAGCCACGTCGCCGGCGGGTTGCTGGCGCGCGGGCTGCAGCCGGGCGATCGCGTCGCGACCTGGCTCGCCAAGACCCGGCTCGCCTGCGTGATGCCGCTGGCCACGGCGCGCGCCGGGCTGATCCACGTGCCGATCAATCCGCTGCTCAAACATGCGCAAGCCGCACACATCATCGCCGACAGCGGTGCGCGGCTGCTGATCGCGGGCGAGGGGCGGGCCGCGACGCTCGCGCCCGGCGACCTGCCCGACGACGCCGCGCTGCTGCTCGAGGCCGAGGCTGACGATGTCCTGCCCGGCTGCGAGACGCCACTGCCGCCGTCGGACGGCGATCCGCAGCGTCTGGCGGCGATCCTCTACACCTCGGGGTCGACCGGGCGGCCCAAGGGGGTGATGCTCAGCCACGCCAATCTCTGGCTCGGCGCGCTGTCGGTCGCATCCTATCTGAAGCTGTCGCCGGCCGACCGCACATTGTGCGTGCTGCCGCTGAGCTTCGATTATGGCCAGAATCAATTGCTCTCGACCTGGGCGGCGGGCGGCTGCGCGATCCCGCTCGATTATCTGACGCCACGCGACGTGATCCGCGCCGTCGACAGCCATGACGCGACGACCCTGGCCGGTGTGCCGCCCTTGTGGATCCAGCTGGTCGAGGCGGACTGGCCGCCCGACATCGCGGGCAAGCTCAAGCGGCTGACCAACAGCGGCGGCGCGCTCGGGACATCGCTGGTGCGGCGGTTGCGGGATCGGTTTCCAGCGGCCGATCTCTATCCGATGTACGGGCTGACCGAGGCGTTCCGATCGACCTATCTCGATCCGGGCCTGGTCGATTCGCATCCCGAATCGATGGGGCGCGCGATTCCATTGGCTGAAATCCTCGTCGTACGGCCCGACGGGCTGGAAGCGGGCGATGGCGAGGCCGGCGAACTGGTTCATGCCGGCCCGCTGGTCGCCAGAGGTTATTGGAACGATTCCGAACGCACCGCCGAGCGGTTCCGGCCGGCGCCGTCATGGTCACGGGCGGGCGGGATGGCGGTGTGGTCGGGCGATACGGTCATGCGCGATGCCGACGGGCTGCATTATTTCGTCGGCCGCGACGATGAGATGATCAAGAGTTCGGGCAACCGCATCAGCCCCGCCGAGATCGAGGAAGCGGCGGCGGCGAGCGGCGCGGTCGCCGAGTCGATGGCGCTGGGCATGCCCGATGCGCGGCTAGGTCACGCGATCCATGTCGTGGCGCGCGCGGCGAAAAAGCTGAAAGTCGAAGCGGCCGAGGTCCGGTTGCGGGCGTGGCTGAAGGCGGAACTGCCCGGTTTCATGCAGCCGCATGTGATTCACTGGCGGGACGCGTTGCCGCGCAATGCCAATGGCAAGCTGGACCGGGCGGGGATCAGGGCGGAGTTGATGTCGTGATCGCAAGAGCGGAGCCGGGATATTTAAGCCCCTCCCCTTCAGGGGAGGGGTTGGGGTGGGGGATGACCCGTCAGAAGTGTTGCCAAGCCCGTACTGTAGAAGAGCTCGCTTCGCTCGCCCCCACCCCAACCCCTCCCCTGAAGGGGAGGGGCTTAGCTTCTGATTCTCGCCATCGTCCGGGTCACACGTCATGAAGCCAAACGGCGCTATCCCGCTGGATTATCAGGCCGAAGACTCCATGCTGCTGGTCGGCGGCGAGCGGATCGACGCGCTGATCGAGCGCGCCGGCGATACCCCATTGTTCGTCTACGATGCCGCGATGCTCCGAGCCCGGGTCGCCCGGCTGCGCGCCGCGATGCCGGCCGATCTCGCGATCCATTATGCCGTCAAGGCCAATCCGTTCGCGCCCGTCGTCGAACTGATGGCTGGCCTCGTCGATGGCCTCGATGTCGCGTCGGCGGGCGAGATGATGCTGGCGCTGGGTGCCGGCGGTGCAGCCGAGGCGATGTCGTTCGCCGGACCCGGCAAGCGCGACCGCGAATTGGTTGCGGCGATCCGCGCCGGCGTCACGATCAATCTCGAATCGGCCGGCGAGGGCGATCGCGCGCTGGTGATCGGTGAGCGGCTGGGCATCGTTCCACGCCTCGCGGTCCGCGTAAATCCCGGCTTCGATCTCCGCGGGTCGGGCATGCGGATGGGCGGCGGCGCCAAGCCGTTCGGGATCGACGACACCGAGGCGGGCGCGTTGATCCGCCGGCTGATCGCCGCGGGCGCCGACTGGCGCGGTCTCCACATTTTCGCCGGCAGCCAGGCGCTCGACCCGAGCGCGATCGCCGAGGCCCAGGCGGCGACGGTGGCGCTCGCCGCGCGGCTTGCCGACGAGGCCGATGCGGTGCCGCCTTTGGTCAATCTCGGCGGCGGGTTCGGCATTCCCTATTTCCCCGGCGAAGTGCCGCTCGATATCGAACGGATCGGCGTCGAACTGGCGCAAACGCTTGACAACAGGCCGCAAATCCTGGCGCAAAGCCGATTCGCGATCGAGCTTGGACGCTGGCTGGTGGGTGAGGCCGGCGTCTATCTGACGCGGATCGTCGATCGCAAGACCAGCCATGGCCAGATTTTCCTCGTCACCGACGGCGGTCTGCATCACCAGCTCGCGGCGAGCGGCAATTTCGGCACCGTCGTCCGCCGCAATTATCCGGTCGCGGTCGCCAACCGGTTCGGGGCGCCCGCGGTCGAGGAGGCCAGCGTCGTCGGCTGTCTCTGCACCCCGCTCGACCGGCTTGCGGACCAGGTCGCGCTGCCACTGTCCCAAAATGGTGACGTCATCGCCATGTTCATGGCCGGCGCTTATGGCGCAAGTGCCAGCCCCGCCGCGTTTCTCGGCCATCCGCCGGCGCTCGAAATGCTGGTCGGCGCCTGACTCCGGCGGGACTGTCCTAACGCAATCTTCACCTCTTGCCGCCTAGACCAAGGCGAAGCTGCGACGGTTTCCGCGGACCCGAAACGGTCACGGAACGAGGCGCGGCGTCGATCAGAGGGTTTGAACGATGCGCAAGAGTATCCCGTCCCGCCTTGTTCTCGGCGTCAGTCTGGCGGCGATGGCATTGACCGGCTGTGCGACCGGCAGCGGTCAGCAATTGCCGTCCGCCGGCTTCGTCGCCGCGCAGGAGGGCCCTGGCGAGGACTATATCATCGGCCCGCTCGACGAACTGACGATCTTCGTCTGGCGCAATCCCGAACTCGGCGCGAAGGTGCAGGTGCGGCCCGACGGGCGGATCACCACGCCGCTGATCACCGACATGCCGGCGGTCGGCAAGACCCCGGCGATGCTGGCGCAGGACATCAAGCTGCAGCTCAGCGAGTTCATCAAGGACCCTTTGGTCTCGGTCATCGTCGACAATTTCTCGGGCACGTTCAGCCAGCAGGTCCGCATCGTCGGGGCGACCGAGAAGCCGGCCTCGATCCCGTTTCGCGCCAACATGACCCTGCTCGACGCGATGATCTCGGTTGGCGGGCTCTCCGAATTCGCCGCGGGCAACCGCGCGCGCCTGATCCGTTACGATCGGGCGACCGGAAAGCAGCGCGAATATGGCCTGCGAATCAACAGCCTGCTCAAGAATGGCGACACCAGCGCCAATGTGAGCCTGCAACCGGGCGATGTGATCATCATCCCCGAGAGCATGTTCTGAGCGGCGGCCCGGCGATGCCCGAGCACCCGATGCGAGCCCAACTTCCGAGAGCGCCCGAGATCCTATGAACAGCCTTTACGACGAGGTCCGGGTCGCACTGCACATGGTGTGGCATCGCCGCTGGCTGGCGCTGGCGGTGGTGTGGGGTGTGTGCCTGGTCGGCTGGATGGTGGTCGCGATGATCCCCAACCGCTATGAATCGCAGGCGCGCGTCTCGGTCCAGATGCAGTCGCTGCTGCCCGGCAAGGTCGGCGGCATGACGCTGCCCGAACAGCAGGCCGATATCGATCGCGTGCGCCAGACGCTGGCGTCGACGGTCAATCTCGAAAAGGTCGTCCGCGGCACCGATCTCGGCCAGGAAGCGACCACGGATCGCGCCGTCGCCGACAAGGTCGAGACGCTGCGCAAGGCGATCAAGGTCGTCGCGCAGCAGGACAATCTGTTCCAGATCACCGCCGAATCGGCCAATAGCGGCATGTCCGACGCCGAAAACGCCAAGCTGTCGCGAGATATCGTCCAGAAGCTGATCGACATCTTCGTCGAGGAGAACATGGCCGGCGACCGCGACGAATCGACCGATACGCTGCGCTTCCTCGACGCCCAGCTCGCCCAGCGCGAGAAGCAGCTCCAGGAAGCCGAGCAGAAGCGCTCCGAATTCGAATCCAAATATCTCGGACTGCTGCCTGGCACCGGCTCGATCTCGCAGCGGATCGAAAGCTCGCGTGCCGAATTGTCGTCGATCGACGCCGATCTCGCCTCGGCGCAGAGCTCGCTCGCGGCGGTCAATGCCCAGATCGCCAGCACGCCGGCCTCCAGCCCGGTCGCGGGACCCGGCGGTGCGGTGGGTGGCGCGCGCGGCCGGCTGGCGGCGCTCGAGGGGCAGATTGCCGATGCGCTGGCGCGGGGCTGGACCGAGAGCCATCCCGACGTCCGGGCGATGCGCGCGCAGGTCGCCTCGCTCCGCGTCCAGGCGGCGCGCGAGGGCAATGGCGGCGGCGGTTCGAGCGTGCAGAATCCGCTCTATGTGACCTTGCGCTCGATGCAGGCCGAGAAACAGGCCGCGGTCGCGGCGCTGCAGTCGCGCAAGAGCCAGCTCCAGGCCGATATGGGCCAGCTTGCCGCCAAGCAGACCGCCGAGCCGGGCGTCGTCGCCGAACAGGCGCGGATCAATCGCGACTATGACGTGCTCAAGGCGCAGTACGACAAATTGCTGCAGGATCGCGAGGACATCCGCCTGCGCATCAGCGTGCAGAGCGATACCAAGTCGATCATCTTCAAGGTCATCGATCCGCCGTCGACCCCGCGCGCGCCGACCGCGCCGAACCGGCCGATGCTGCTGACGATGATCCTGCTCGCCGGCATCGGTGCGGGCATCGGCGTGGCCTTCGCGCTGGGCCAGCTGCAGACGACCTATGCGACCTCGGGCCGGCTCGAGCGGGCGAGCGGGCTGCCGGTGCTGGGCGCGATCACCGAGATCCTGACCGATGGGCAGCGGGCGATGCGGCGCAAGAAATTGCTGTGGTTCGTCGGGGGCGGCGGCGCGCTCGCCGCGGTGTTCGCGATGTTGCTGGTGGTCGAGATGATCCAGCGCGGAATGGTGGCGTGAGGAGCGGATCATGAACAAGCACAGCTCGATCAAGGCCGCCGGTTCGCTGCTCGAAAGGGCGGCCGCAACCTATGATTTCACCCGCGCGATCCCGCGCCCCCCGGTTCCCGAAGCGAAGGCGCCCGAGGCCAGGGCGCCCGAGACCGTCGTTCCGCCGGCTGCCAGGCCCGTGGCACCGGCGGTTCCGCCCGTCGCGGAGCCGGTGCGCCAGCCTTCCGCCGTCGCGCCGACCCCGGTTGCGCGCCGCTCCACCACCCCCGGCCGCACCGCGCGCGTCGATACCGAGATGCTGCGCGAGGCGGGTTTCATCCTGCCCGATTCGCCGGTGACCGGCCTCGCCGAGGAATTCCGGATCATCAAGCGCCAGTTGCTGATCGCGGCGGGCATCGGCCAAAACGTGGCGCCGGTGCCGCGCGGCCGGATGATCCTGATGTGTTCGGCCCAGCCCGACGACGGCAAGACCTTCTGCGCGGTCAACCTCGCGCTGTCGATGGCGAGCGAGGCCGATGTCGAGGTGCTGCTGGTCGACGCCGATTTCGCCAAACCCTCGATCCTCTCGACGCTGGGCATCGCGGGCGGGCCGGGACTGATGGATGCGCTCGCCGATCCGGCGGTCGACGTCGAGAGCTGCGTGATCCGCACCGACATCCCGAAGCTGTCGGTGCTCCCGGCCGGGCGGCAGACCAACAACGACACCGAATATCTCGCGTCCGAGCGGACGCGCGGTGTGATCGAGGCGCTGGGGAGCGACTATCCGTCGCGCGTGGTGATCTTCGATTCGCCGCCGGCGCTGGCAGCGTCGCCTGCTTCGGTGCTGGCCTATCATGTCGGCCAGGCGGTGCTGGTGGTGCGCGCCGACAAGACCACCGAGAATGAGCTGCGCGAGGCGATCGGGCTGCTCGGTGGCTGCGAGCATATCCAGCTACTGCTCAACGGCGTGAAATTCTCCCCCGGGGGCCGGCGCTTCGGCTCCTATTACGGACATGGAGGCTGAGATGCGGTCGACCCTGATCGGCATCAGCGCACTGGCCCTGATCGCGAACCCGGCGCAGGCTGCGCGCAAAAGTATCGATCCCTATATCGAGGTCGGGCAGGTGATCACCGCCGATCTGAACGGCGACAGCGATGTGCTGACCTACAGCACGATCGCCGCCGGCGTCGACGCGACGGTGCAGACGTCGCGCGTCGAGGCGCAGATCAGCTATCGCTACGAGCGCCGGATCGCGTGGGACGATAATATCGCGGACGACGACATCCACAGCGGCCTCGCCCGGGTCAACGTCCAGGCCGTCCCGGGCGTCGTCAATATCGAAGCCGGCGCGCTGGCGACGCGGGCGCGATCGGGCATCGGCGGCGGGTTTCCGGGGCAGACCGCGGGCAATGTCGACAGTCTGACGCAGGTCTATTCGGTCTATGCCGGGCCGACGCTGACGACCAATGTCGGCGAGCTTCAGGTCGGCGCCTCCTATCGGGCCGGCTATACCAAGGTCGAAAGCAAGGACGGCATATTGGCGCCCGACGGCATCGACCGGATCGACAGCTATGACGATTCGGTGGTGCAGTCGGCAGCCGCCAATGTCGGCATGGCGCCCGGTGGAAGCCTGCCGTTCGGCTGGGCCGTCAGCGGCGGCTGGGAGCGCGAGGATGCCGGCCAGCTCGATCAGCGTTTCGAGAGCAAATATGTCCGCGGCGACGTGACCGTGCCGGTCAGTCCCACGCTCGCACTGGTCGGCGGCATCGGCTATGAGGATATCGAGGCCAGCCAGCGCGCGCCCTTGCTCGACGAGGACGATATTCCCGTCGTCGACGGCAATGGCCGCTTCGTCACCGATCGCAATTCGCCACGGCTGCAATATTACGACCAGGACGGGCTGATCTGGGATGCCGGCGTGCTGTGGCGGCCCAGCCGCCGCACCGAACTCGAGGTCCGGGTCGGCCGCCGCTATGGCGACATGACCTATACCGGCCGCTTCTCCTACCAGATGTCCGGCGTCACCGCGCTGCAGATCACCGCCTATGACAGCGTGTCGAGCTTCGGCCAGCAGCTCAACGACAATCTGTCGCTGCTGCCGACCGCATTCCAGGTCGATCGCAATCCGCTCAGCGGCAATATCGGCGGCGGCTGCGTGTTCGGAGGCCGGGGGACCGGTGGGCAATCGGCGGGCGGCTGCCTCAACGACGTGTTCCAGTCGATCTCGACCGCGAATTTCCGCGCGCGCGGCATCAACGGCGTGATCTCCACCCAGCGCGGGCCGTGGAGCGGCGGCGTCGGGCTCGGTTACTCGCAGCGCCGCTTCATCGCCCCCGATTTCGGCGGCACCTTCACCGTCGACGGCACGAAAGACGAGAGCATCTTCGCGCAGGCCTATGTCGCGCGCCAGCTGACGCCGAATTCGGGCATCGACGCCAATGTCTATGCCGATTGGTACAACAGCGGCCTCACGGGCGCGCCCGACGTGGTGAGCACGGGGCTGACCGGCAGCTACAACCACACATTCGGCCGCCTTGCGGCGACCGTCTCGGCCGGCGTCTACGGCCTCGATCCCGAAGGGCTCGAAGCCCAGTACAACGCCGCCGCGCTGCTCGCGCTGCGCTACAATTTCTAACAGGAGCAGAGCCGATGTACTCCGAACATTACGGCCTGACCGGACGGCCGTTCCAGCTGACACCCGATCCGCGCTTCTATTTCGACAGCGCGACGCACCGCAAGGCGATGGCCTATCTCGGCTATGGCCTGGCGCAGGGCGAGGGCTTCATCGTCATCACCGGTGACATCGGCGCGGGCAAGACGACGCTCGTCGCGCATCTGATGGAGACGATCGATCCGTCGCGGCTGACCGCGGTCAAGATCGCCTCCACCCAGGTCGAGGGCGACGATATGCTGCGGATGGCGGCGCAGGCGTTCGGCATCGCCACGATCGGCGTCGAGAAGGCGCAGTTGCTCGAAGCGATCGAGCGCTTTCTCCATGCCCAGGCGCTGGACGGCAAGCGCACGTTGCTGATCGTCGACGAGGCGCAGAACCTGCCGGTCTCCGCGCTCGAAGAATTGCGGATGCTTTCCAACTTCCAGCTCGGCGGCGATTCGCTGCTGCAGATCTTCCTGCTCGGCCAGCCCGAATTCCGCGAGAAGCTCTACGGGTCGGACCGGCTGGAGCAATTGCGCCAGCGCGTGATCGCGACCCACCATCTCGAACCGATGGAAGCGCATGAGATCGAATCCTACCTCGTCCACCGGCTGTCGCTGGTCGGCTGGCAGGGCAATCCCGACTTCACCAACGGCGCGTGCGCTGCACTCTATCGCCATTCGGACGGCGTGCCGCGGCGGCTGAACCTGCTGGCCGGACGGGTGATGCTGCATGGCGCGATCGAGCAGCTGAAGGTGATCGACGAGGATGTTGTCGATGCGGTCGCCGACGATCTGGCAGATGATACAGAAAATTCCTCCCCGGAACGGGGAGGGGGACCGTCGCCGCAGGCGATGGTGGAGGGGGAGTCGCACGGCGATACTCAGTCGGTTGGAGCTCAGATCCCTCCGGATATTGCTCAGCCCTACGTCCTGCCCCTCCACGAGCCTGCGGCTGGTCCCCAGGGTTGGGCCGATCGTGCCCCCGGCACGATCTCGGATTGCCGGGGGCAATCCGACCCAACCCTCCATTCCGGGGAGGAATATGACAACCGCATCGCTTCGCTCGAAGCGCGGCTCGAGGAGCAGGATGCGGCGCTGCGCCGCGTGCTGACCCTGCTCGTCGACTGGGTGGAGAATGATTCGCAGCGCCATCCCGACCTTGACAGGTTGCGCGAAAACGCCGCCTGAGCGCGGCAACAGGGAGCTCTCCGGTGCGCAACGCCATCTCGGTCGACGTGGAAGACTGGTTCCAGGTCGGTGCATTCGAACGCGTGATCGCGCGCGAGGACTGGAACGGTCTCGCCCATCGCGTCGAGCGCAACACCGATGCCGTGCTCGCGCTGTTCGCCGAATCGGGCGTCAAGGCGACCTTCTTCACTTTGGGCTGGGTCGCCGAGCGCCATCCGGCGCTGATGCGTCGCATCGTCGATGGCGGCCACGAGATCGCCAGCCATGGCTGGGATCATCTGCGCGTATTCACGCTGACGCCCGACCAGTTCCGCGACGATATCGGCCGCGCGCGCAAGACGATCGAGGACGCGTCCGGCCATAAAGTGACCGGCTATCGCGCGCCGAGCTTCTCGATCGACCAGCGCACGCCCTGGGCGCACGAGATTCTCGCCGAGCAGGGCTATGCTTACTCGTCGAGCGTCGCGCCGGTCGTGCACGATCATTATGGCTGGCCCGAAGCGCCGCGCTTCGCCTTCCGGCCGGTCGCCGGCAGCGCACTGATCGAACTGCCGGTGACGACCGCGAAGCTCGGCAAGCGCACAGTGGCGGCGGGCGGCGGCGGCTTCTTCCGGCTGCTGCCCTATCGTTTCTCCTCCTGGGCGGTGCGCCAGGTCAATCGCGACGAGGCGCGGCCGGCGATCATCTATTTCCACCCATGGGAGATCGATCCCGACCAGCCGCGCGTCGCCAATGCGCCGCTGAAGTCGAAGCTGCGTCACTATAGCCGGCTCAGCGCAATGGCGGGCAAGCTCAAACGGCTGATGGGCGATTTCGAATGGGGCAGGGTCGACGAGGTCGCGGCGGCGGAAGCGGGCAGAGCATGAACGCATATGCGCCGATCGGGCGCGTGACCGTGGCGGCCGTCGATCTGCGCGAGTCCGGTGAGCGGGACGCGGTCGACGCTTATGTGCGCGGGCATGCGGAGGGGACGCCGTTCCATCTGACGTCATGGCAGCAGGCGGTGGCCGAGGGGTGCAACCAGGTTGCGCATTTGCTGGTGGTTCGCTCCGAAGCTCATTACCCCCTTCACCGTCATCCCCGCGAAGGCGGGAACCCATTGCCGCCGAATCTTCCGGTCAATCCGGTGATAACGGATCCCCGCCTTCGCGGGGATCACGGAGCTTTTGTTGGAGCGGGCGACGCGCATTCGGCAAATCACCTTAATGACGGACGCATCCTCGGCATCCTCCCCCTCACCGAAATCCACTCCCCCTTGTTCGGCCGCGCGCTGGTCTCGACCGGCTTCGCCGTCGCCGGCGGCATCCTCGCCGACGATGACGCGGTGGCGGAGCAACTCGCCGAAGCCGCATGGGCGCTCGCCGAAAGCCTGAGCTGCCCGACCGTCGAACTGCGCGGTGGGGCCGCTCCGGGCGACGGCTGGATCGTCAAGCAGGGCGCCCATGCCGGCTTCGTCCGGCCGATCGCCGCCGACGATGCCGCCGAACTGCTCGCAATCCCGCGCAAGCAGCGCGCCGAGGTGCGCAAGGCACTCGACAAGGGCATGAGTGTCGAGACCGGGACGGCCGCGCGCGATCGCGACGCGCATTATGCGGTCTATGCCGAAAGCGTGCGCAACCTCGGCACGCCGGTCTTCCCGCGCAGCCTGTTCGACGCGGTGCTCGATCGCTTCGGCGCCGACGCCGACATCCTCACCGTCCGCCATGACGGCATCCCCGTCGCCAGCGTGCTGAGCCTTTATCATCGCGGCGCCGTCATGCCTTATTGGGGCGGCGGCACGCAGGCGGCGCGCTATCTTCGCGCCAATGATCTGATGTATTACGCGCTGATGAACCATGCTCGTGCCCGCGGCTGCGACCGCTTCGATTTCGGCCGCTCGAAGACCGGCAGCGGCGCCTTCGCGTTCAAGAAGAATTGGGGATTCGCGCCGCAGCCCTTGCGTTATGCCGTGCGCACCGCCGACGGGGCCGAACTGCGCGACGTCAATCCGCTGAGTCCCAGATACAGATTGCAGATCGCGCTGTGGCAGAAACTGCCGCTCGCGGTCGCCAACCGGATCGGCCCGATGATCGCTCGAGGCCTCGGCTGATGGCCGAGATATTGTTCCTCGCGCATCGCATCCCCTATCCACCGGACCGGGGCGACAAGATCCGGTCCTTTCACATTCTCAAGCATCTCGCCGCGCTGGCGCCGGTCCATCTCGCTGCCTTCGCCGACGACGAGGCCGATCTCGCGCATCTGCGCATGCTCGAGCCGCTGACCGTGTCGCGCCACGTCGAGGTCCGCCACGTCTCGCATCTGCGCGCCGGCATCGCTGCGCTCGCCAGCCAGCAGCCGGTGTCGCTGCCCCTGTTCAAGAGCGCGACGATGCACGCGCATGTCGAGCAGGTGCTGGCCCGGCCGGAGGTGACGACGATCTTCGCCTTCTCCGGACAGATGGCGCAATATGTCCCCGAACGGCTCGGCCGTCGCCGCTTCGTGATGGACTTCGTCGACATGGATTCGGCCAAGTTCGTCGCCTATGCGAAGAAGGCGAGCGGTCCGATGCGGTGGATCATGGAGCGCGAGGGCAGCCGCCTGTTCGCATTCGAGAAGCTGACCGCCCAGCGCGCGCACCGCAGCCTGTTCGTGAGCGAGGCGGAGGCGGCGCTGTTCCGCCGCCAGAGCGGCATCCAGCAGCGCTGGGTCGACGTGCTCGAAAACGGCATCGACCTCGATCATTATGATCCCGCCGTCGATCATGGCCCGGTCGAACTGGCCGGGCAGGGGCCGCTGATCGTCTTCACCGGCCAGATGGACTATCGCCCCAATGCCGAGGCGGTGAGCCTGTTCGCGCGCGAGACGATGCCGTTGATCCGCGCGCGCGTTCGCGATGCCCGCTTCGCGATCGTCGGCCGCAACCCCGACGCTGATGTCAAGGCGCTCGATACGCTGCCCGGTGTTTACGTCACTGGCGAAGTGCCCGAAATCCGCTGCTGGCTGGCGGCGGCCGACGTCGTCGTCGCGCCGCTGCGGCTCGCGCGCGGCATCCAGAACAAGGTGCTCGAAGCGATGGCGATGGCGTGTCCGGTCGTCGCGTCGCCGGCCGCCGCCGAGGGCATCGATGCCACCCCCGGTACCGAGCTGGTGATTGCCGACGGCAGCGCCGCCGAGGCCGAGGCGGTCGTCACCCTGCTCGGCGACCGCACCCTCGCGCACGACATCGGCACTGCCGCGCGCGCGCGGATGGCGGCGCGTTATGGCTGGGACGCGCGGCTCGCGCCGCTCGGCGCCCTGGTCGGGATCGGCAAGCCCGCACTGGAACCCGCTGCATGAGCTTTGCCGGCCCGATCACGCCAACCAACGACAAGGGCGCCGGCGACAAGGACACCGACGACGGGACCGGCCATGGCATCAGCCTGGCGTGGCGGCGTCATGCCTTCGCGCTCGCACTGGCGACCGTGGCGCTGCTCGCGATCTTCCACCGCGACGTGGCCGATATCGTCACGATCTGGTGGACCAGTTCGACCTTCGGCCATTGCCTGCTGATCCCGATCATCCTCGGCTGGCTGGTGTGGCAGCGCTGGCCCGAACTCCGTGAGCTCGATCCCTCCGCCTGGGCGCCCGGCCTGCTGCCGGCGGCGGCGGGCGCGGTCGGCTGGCTGCTCGGCGATGCCGCCGGCGTCGGGCTCGCGCGGCATTTCGGGCTGATCCTGATGCTGCAGGGCGCGATCGTCGCGCTGCTCGGACCCCGCGTCGCGCGCGCGCTCGCCTTTCCCATCTTCTACATGCTCTTCATGGTGCCGTTCGGCGAGGAACTGGTGCCGCCGATGCAGACGATCACCGCGCAGATGTGCATGGCGCTGCTGGCGCTGGTCGGCATCCCTGCGCATATCGACGGCGTCTTCATCACCACGCCGGGCGGCTATTTCGAGGTCGCCGAGGCCTGTTCGGGCGTCAACTTCCTCGTCGCGATGTTCGCTTTTGGCGCGCTCGCCGCCAATGTCTGCTTCCGCAGCTGGCCGCGGCGGATGGCGTTCATGGCGCTGGCGATCGTCGTGCCGGTGCTCGCCAACGGCGTCCGCGCCTGGGGCACGATCTATATCGCCGAACTGACCGACATCAGCTTCGCCGCCGGTTTCGACCATGTCTTCTATGGCTGGTTCTTCTTTGCGATCGTGATGGTGCTGGTGATGGCGATCGGCTGGAAATTCTTCGATCGCCCGCGCGATTCGGACTGGCTCGATCTAACGAGGCTGCGCGCGATGCCCGTCCGTGCGCGGCCGCTCGGTCTCGTCGCCGCGGGCCTGCTGGCGATCGGCTGCGCACCGATTTTGTGGTCGGCGGCGATGGCGGCACGGGGCAGCGAAACGATCCGCGGCCCGCTCCACATGCCGGCGGTCAAGGGCTGGCAGCGCGTGCCGCTGAGCAGCCGTCATACCTGGTATCCGCGCTTCGACGGTGCCGATCATCGCCTGATCGGGCGCTATCGCAACGCCGCCGGCCAGGAAGCCGATCTCGCCATCATCGTCTTCGCCGATCAGCGCGAGGGCCGCGAGATCGTCGGCTATGGCCAGGGTTCGGTCGATCCCGACAGCCAGTGGGCGTGGACCACCACCGCGCGCGCGCCGGCTGGCGGCACGGCGGAACGGATCATCGCGCCCGGCCCGGTCGTGCGCGAGGTCGTCAGCTTCTACCGGGTCGGCGGCGCGCTGACCGGCAGCGGCACGATGGTGAAGCTGGAGACGCTGAAGGCGCGGCTGACCGGCGGCAGCCGCCGCGCAGTGGCGGTGCTCGTCTCGTCCGAGGAAGCCAACGGCCAGTCGGCACGCCCGGCGATCGATGCGTTGTTGCGAGACCTGGGGCCGATCGATGCCCTTGCCGACCGCATTGCCGACGGGCGATAGGACCAGCCACTATGTGCGGCATCGCGGGCATCTTCCATATCGAAACCGCGAAGCCGGTCGACCCCGACCGCATTCGCGCGATGACCGATGCGATCGCGCATCGCGGCCCCGACGGTGCGGGCGTGTGGACGGCGCAGGGCGTCGGCCTCGGCCATCGCCGGCTCGCGATCATCGATCTCGGCGGCGGCGCGCAGCCGATGAGCGATCAGTCGGGCGAACTGGTGGTCGTCTTCAACGGCGAGATCTATAATTTCGCCGAGGTCCGCGCAGACCTCGAACGGCTCGGCCATGTCTTCCGCACCAACAGCGACACCGAGGTGATCCTCCACGGCTGGCGGCAGTGGCGGCAGGATTGCCTCGCCCGCTTCAACGGCATGTTCGCCTTCGCGCTGTTCGACACGCGCCGGCAATGCCTGTTCCTCGCGCGCGACCGGCTGGGCGTGAAGCCGATCCATTATGCGACCTTGTCGGACGGCAGCCTCGCCTTCGCCTCCGAACTCAAGGGCCTGCTCGCGCACCCGCTGCTGCGCCGGTCGCCCGACATCCGCGCGGTCGAGGATTATCTCGGCCTCGGCTATGTCCCCGACGATGCCTGTATCGTCGACGGTGTGTCGAAGCTGCCCGCCGGCCACTGGCTGCTGCTCGAACGCGGCAAGCCGCTGCCCAGGCCGGTGATGTGGTGGGACGTCGATTTCAGCCGCCGCGCCGAAGGCAATGCCGCCGCGCTGGAGGAGGAGATGGTCGAACGGCTGCGCGCCGGCGTCACCTCGCGGATGGTGGCGGACGTGCCGCTCGGCGCCTTCCTCTCGGGCGGCGTCGACAGTTCGGCGGTGGTCGCGCTGATGGCCGAGGCCTCGTCGCGCGCGGTCAAGACCTGCTCGATCGGCTTCGATGTCGCCGGGCTCGACGAGACCGCTTTTGCCGATCAGGTCGCCAAGCGCTTCGCCACCGATCACCGCAAGCGCATCGTCTCCGCCGACGATTTCGGGCTGATCGACACGCTGGTCGCGGCGTTCGACGAACCCTTCGCCGACGCCTCGGCGCTGCCCACCTACCGCGTCTGCGAACTCGCGCGCGAGACGGTGACGGTCGCGCTGTCGGGCGACGGCGCCGACGAGGCGTTCGCCGGCTATCGCCGCTATCGCTTCCACGCCGCCGAGGAGCGGGCGCGCGGGTTGATGCCGGCGCCGCTGCGCGCTTTCGCCGGCCGGCTCGGCGGCATCTATCCCAAGGCCGACTGGGCGCCGCGCCCACTGCGTGCCAAAACGACCTTGCTCGCGCTCGCCGCCGACGGCGACGAAGCCTATGCCCGCGCGGTCGGCGTCACCGGCCCGGCCCTGCGCGCATCGCTCTACACCGATGGCGTCGCAAAGGCGCTGCAGGGTCACCGCGCCGAGGACCGCTATATCGCGACGATGCGCCGCGCCCCGGCGCAGGACGGTCTCGACCGCGCACAATATGCCGACATGAAGATCTGGCTGCCCGGCGACATCCTCACCAAGGTCGACCGCGCCAGCATGGCGGTGAGCCTCGAGGCGCGCGAGCCTTTGCTCGACCACCGCCTGATCGAGTTCGCCGCGCGCCTGCCCGGCGCGATGCGGCTGAAGGGCGGCACCGGCAAATATCTGATGAAGAAGGCGATGGAGCGCTACCTCCCCGAAGACATCCTCTACCGCAAGAAGATGGGCTTCGTGACCCCGATCAGCGCCTGGTTCCGCGGCCCGCTGGCCCCCGAGGCGAGCGCGATCGCCGAAAGTTCGGCGCTGGCGGAAACAGGGTGGTTCCGGGCGGAGGCGATCGCGAAGATCGCGGCGGACCACCGGTCGGGGGTGTCGGACCATGGGCGGCTGTTGTGGCAGTTGCTGATGCTGGACCGGTCGTTGAGGCGGGTGTTCGGGATTGGGGGGTGAAGGTGCGTGGGACCGTGCGGCCATTAACGCGTTGGCAGTCCCGTTTCCGGATGATATTTGATGTTCTATGGTCCTAGAACGTCAATCATTGGATGGCGTCGTCGCTCCAGCTGCGGCTGGACAACTCGCGGCCTTCCGGAGGGCGGTCGAGGACGCGCTTCCGGGTCGGGTATCCGACGTCATGCTGTTTGGATCGCGGGCGAGACGACAGGCCCGGCGGAATTCCGATTACGACGTCGCAGTGGTCGTGAATGACGATGTTTACGAAAGGGCGATGGAGCGCATCGTTGCCGACACCGCGCTACCATTCGTTCGTGGCGGCTATCACATCCGCCCGGTCATCATGTTGGCGAGCCTGTTTCGGAATCCGGCCTGCCATTCCCTGACTGCAAGTGTCGCTCGCGACGGGATTGTGATCGCTTGATACGGCTGTCTCGCGGACGCGGTCGGGCCATTCATCCGTGAAGAAATCTGTTGCCATAGATGCCTACACCGAAAGTCAGCGCAGGATATTGGCACAGGGACGACTCAATCTGGCGACCGTTCATCTTCGTGAAGCCGAAGCGATTCGGGCTTTGGGGAAGGCGCCAAATGCCTGTGTCCACGCTGCCTATTACGCGATGCATCACTGTGCGGCAGCGGCGATTTTGTTGACCGGCGGCGTCGGCAAAAGAAAATCTGTGCCCGACAGTCATGAGCATGTCATTCAGCATTATGCAAAGCTGGTAGAAACTGGCGACGATGCCGCCAGAGAATCCGCGAAATGGCTCAATTTCGCCCGGAGTATGCGGGCCAAGGCGGACTATAATGCGATCGAAGGCGGTGTCGTTCAGCAAGACGCCGAACAGGTCATGCTCGATGCGCACGCATTCTTCGATTTTTTCACTGATCGATGGAAGATGCAGCCATCGGCCGACAGCGAGGAGGCACTATGGGTCAGGCGAAATCTCGAACTTCTCAAACGCGTAGACGACGCTTCCAAATGATTCGGGTCGGGCGTCGGTACGCTTACGATTGGAAACACCGATGCAGCGGGCAATCTCAGATCAGCGCCGGGTCGAGATCGCAATGGCAACCACACCCGCTGCAGCGATCGCCGCCAACGTCTCCGATATTGAGTGGCTGTTCCACTCCCAGACCTTCATGCCTGCATATCCGGGCATGTTCCTGCGCAGACCGTGGCCATAGGCCTCGATCCATTGATATTCGCGCTGCGTGATTTCGCGCATCACGCAAACGGCCGAACCCGCGAACCAGCCGATCCAGATCGAAGCCCTCGC
>Ga0068860_100002817_pt1 | contig 18081 bp, 20 predicted proteins | sample KBSSwiS32_FD_66597 | JGI IMG/M metagenome (GOLD analysis project Ga0068860, IMG submission 66597) | Switchgrass rhizosphere microbial communities from Kellogg Biological Station, Michigan, USA - KBS Switchgrass S3-2 | ecosystem: Host-associated > Plants > Roots > Rhizosphere > Soil ... | reverse complement strand
TACGCCAATCTGACGCCGTTGTGATGCAAACGTTCCGGCCAGAATCGAAAAGCGCACGCGCCTGTATACTTGCATCCACTCTATCCAGAGAATCGCCATGCACCGGATTTACGCAACGCTTTTGCTGATGGCCTGCGCCTTGCTCGCTTCGTGCGGCAACAAAGGCCCGCTGGTCCTGCCCGATCAGAAGCCGGCACAGCCAGACAAATCCGCGACCCAGGATGCTGCCAAGCACCCATAATGAAACTGCGCTTCACCAAGATGCACGGTATCGGCAACGATTTTGTGATCGTTGATTGCCGCGCCCAATCGTTGGGACTGAGCACGGCGCAGATCGCGCATGTCGGCGACCGCCACCGCGGCGTCGGCTTCGATCAGCTGCTGACGATCGAGCCGCCGCACGATGCGACGTGCGCTTTCCGTTACGGCATCTACAACAGCGACGGCTCGGACGCGCTGCAATGTGGCAACGGCGCGCGTTGCGTCGCTGCTTGGCTCAGACGCGCCGGAGCGCTCGGCATGGGTGCAACGCGACTGGAGAGCCCGTCGGGACCTGTCGGCATAGAAATTCTTGGCGACGGTCGCGTGCGCGCAGACATGGGCATTCCGCGCTTCGCGCCGGCCGACATTCCACTGCGCATGCCGGCGGGCGATCCGTACTGGCTGATGATCGACGACGACGATGTCGAGTTCGGCGCCGTGTCGATGGGCAATCCGCATGCCGTGATCGAGGTTGCCGACGTGGCGACAGCGCCGCTGGATTCACTGGGCGCGGCATTGTCGATAAATGCCAATTTTCCACAAGGCTGCAACGTCGGTTTCGCGCAAATTTTAGATCGCGCGCATCTGCGTCTGCGCGTGTGGGAGCGCGGCGCCGGCGCGACGCTGGCGTGCGGCAGCGGCGCGTGTGCCGCGGTTGCAGTTCTGCGCCGGCGTGGCAAACTCGATGCCGATGTGAGCGTGGCATTGCCGGGCGGCGAGCTGGGCATTCACTGGGATGCCGAAGGCAGAGCGCTGTGGATGACCGGCCCTGCGCAATTCGTGTTCGAAGGAGAGATCGAAATATGAGCGACACCGCCGTCAAGGATGGCTTGAATCCAACGGAAGTGGCGAGCTTTCTGCGCCGTCACCCGGAATTCCTCAGCGAATATCCGGACATCGCGCTCACGCTGATGGTGCCGCGCGATCAAGGCTCGACGACTTCGCTCGCCAGTTATCAACTCGAGGCGCTGCGCGACAAGAACCGCGAGCTGAGTCAGCGCCTGCGCGAGCTGATCGAGATTGCCCACGAGAACGAACAACTCATGGTACGCGTGCATGCGCTGACGCTGGCGCTGATGCGCGAGCGCACGCTGGCCGACAGCGTGCGCCGGGTGATAGCCGCGTTGAGGGAGGATTTCCGCAGCAACCAAGTGCGGCTCGTGCTGTTTCGCGCGTCGAGCGCCGAATTGCCCGCTGCCGACTGGCTGATCTTTGCGCCAGACGGCGCCACCCAGCTGTCCGCGTTCGCGGAGTTCCTCAAACGTGGCGAGCCGTTGTGTGGACGCCTGTTGCCGGAAAAACTCGAATTCCTGTTCGGCGCGCAGGCTGCCGAGGTGCGCTCCAGCGTGCTCGTGACGGTCGACGGCGTGGGCATGCTGGCGATCGGCAGCAGCGATGCAAGCCGCTTCCATCCCGGCATGGGCACGGTGTTCGTGCGCCTGATCGCCGAGGCGATTGGCGCCGCGATCGCAAGATTCTCTGCGTAGTGAAATGAACGCCGGATCGCTGCAGGCGGGCATCGGGAAATTCGTCGACTACCTGCGCAACGAGAAGCGCTATTCAGCGGCGACGATCGCCAACTACACGCGCTCGCTAAACCATCTGTGTGCGCAGGCCGAAGCGCTGCAGATAGCGCGCTGGCGCGATGTGCACGCCGACCAGATCCAGAGCTTCATTGCCAAATCGCACCGCGCCGGCCTGTCCCCCGGCTCGCTGCGCGACATGCTTTCGGCCTACCGCAGCTTCTATCGCTATCTCGCGCGCGAAGGCGAGACCGTGGCAAATCCCGCGATTGGTGTGCGTTCGCCAAAGTCGCCGCGCAAGTTGCCGCAGGTGCTCGATGTCGACGAAGTGTCGGCCTTGCTCGATTTCCCGGCGGATGATCCGGAAGCGGTGCGTGACCGCGCGCTGTTGGAGCTTTTGTATTCCAGCGGCCTGCGTGTGTCCGAATTGACCAGCGTGCGCTGGCGCGACCTGGACTTGGCCGAGGGCCTGATCCGCGTCACCGGCAAAGGCAGCAAGACGCGCATCGTGCCGGTCGGTGCGAAAGCCATTGCCGCGCTGCAGGCCTTGCGCGAGCAGGATCACCCCGGCGCGGACGATCCGCTCGTGCGCGGGCGCCTCGGCAAGCCGCTGACGCCGGATGGCGTGCGCACGCGCCTGAAGCGCCGCGCCAAAGGGCAAGGCGTGTGGAAGCGCGTCTATCCGCATCTGCTGCGCCACTCCTGCGCCAGTCACGTGTTGGAGTCCTCCGGCGACCTGCGCGCAGTGCAGGAGTTGCTCGGCCACGCCGATATCGGGACGACGCAAATCTATACGCATCTGGATTTCCAGCATCTCGCACGCGTATACGACGCGGCGCATCCGCGGGCGAAGCGGCGCAAATAACCGTACCATGCGTTGGAACATCGAGGAGTCGCAATGAAATTCGACGGCACCGAACGCTACGTCGCCACCGACGAACTCAAACTCGCGGTCAATGCGGCGATCGCACTGCAGCGCCCGCTGCTGATCAAGGGCGAGCCGGGCACCGGCAAGACGATGCTCGCCGAGGAAGTCGCGGTTGCCTTGAATGCGCCGTTGTACACCTGGCACGTCAAGTCGACGACGAAAGCGCATCAGGGTTTGTACGAATACGACGCAGTGAGCCGGCTGCGCGATTCGCAACTCGGCGATGCGCGCGTCGCCGACGTGCGCAATTACATCAAGCGCGGCAAGCTGTGGCAGGCGTTCGACAGCGACGCGCGCACGGTGTTGCTGATCGACGAGATCGACAAGGCGGATATCGAATTTCCGAACGACTTGTTGCACGAACTCGACCGCATGGAATTCCACGTCTACGAGACCGGCGAAACCGTGCGCGCCAAGCAGCGGCCGATCATCATGATCACGTCGAACAATGAGAAGGAGCTGCCCGATGCATTCCTGCGCCGCTGCTTCTTCCACTACATCGCATTTCCCGACCGCGCGACCCTGCAGCGCATCGTCGCCGTGCATTATCCGGACATCGCGCAGAATCTCGTGGCGCGCGCACTCGACGTCTTTTTCGAACTGCGCGAAGTGCCCGCTTTGAAGAAGAAGCCGTCGACGTCCGAACTCATCGACTGGCTCAAGCTGCTGCTGGCCGATCAGATTCCCGCCACGGCGCTGGCCGAGCGCGATCCGGCCAAGGCGATTCCGCCGCTGTACGGCGCGCTGATCAAGCACGAGCAGGATGTGCAGCTGCTCGAACGCCTCGCGTTCATGCATCGGCGCGCTGGCCGCGCGTAGCGGAGCGAAGCCGGTGCTCGTCGGTTTCTACGAAGCCCTGCGCACGGCGCGCGTGCCGGTCGCGTTGCGCGAGTGGCTGGACCTCATGGCCGCGCTCGACGCCGACTTCGCGTTCGCCGATCCGTCCGCGTTCTTCCATCTCGCGCGCACCGTGCTGGTCAAGGACGAGCGCCATTACGACAAGTTCGAGCGCGCGTTCGTCGCGTATTTTACCGGCGTTGCTGCGATCGACACGACGCAGCTGGCGCAGATTCCGGCGGATTGGCTGCGCGAGAGTTTCAAGCGTCTGCTGAGCGACGAGGAGAAAGCCAGGCTCGCCGCGCTCGGCGGCCTCGACCGACTGCTGGAGGAGTTCCGCAAGCGCCTGGCCGAGCAAAAGGAACGCCATGCCGGCGGCAGCCGCTGGATCGGCACCGGCGGCACGAGCCCGTTCGGCGCTGGCGGCACCAATCCGCTGGGCATGCGCGTCGGGCCGCGCGGCGGCGGGCGCAGCGCGGTCAAAGTCTGGGAGCAACGCAACTTCCGCGCGCTCGACGGCGATGCGGATCTGTCGCCGCGCAATTTCAAGCTCGCGCTGCGCCGCCTGCGCCGTTTCGCGCGCGAAGGCGCGGCCGAAGAGTTCGATCTCGACGCGACGATCGACGCGACGGCGCGCGAGGCGATGCTCGATATCCGCCTGCGCCCGGAGCGCCACAACGCGATCAAAGTACTGCTGCTGCTCGACATCGGCGGTTCGATGGATGATCACATCGCCGTCTGCGAAGCGCTGTTCGGTGCGGCCAAGAGCGAATTCAAACGGCTGGAATATTTCTATTTCCACAATTTCATCTACGGCGAACTGTGGCGCGATCACCAGTTGCGCATGAGCGAGCGCATTGCGACCACTGATCTGCTGCGACGCTACAACAACGATTACAAGGTGATCTTCGTGGGCGATGCGGCGATGGCGCCGTACGAAATCACGCACGTCGGCGGCGGCATCGACGATTTTTCCGGCAGCGGGGAACCCGGCGCAGTCTGGTTCCGACGTGTGATGGCGCATTTCCGCAAGGTCGTGTGGCTCAATCCGACTCCCCGCGAACAATGGGGCTGGACGCAATCGAACGCGCTGATTCGTGAGCTCGTCGAAGACCGCATGTACCCACTCACACCCGACGGCTTGACCGAGGCGACGCGCTGGCTGGCGAAGTAGCGGGGCGCTTGGAATCCGCCGAGTCTGCCCCCATTTCGGACGTTTCCCGTATTCGTCCGGTCACGCCATGTCCGATACCTTTCACGCCACCACCATTGTTTCCGTGCGTCGCGACGGTAAAGTCGTGATCGGCGGCGACGGCCAGGTCACGCTCGGCAACACGGTCGTCAAGGCCAATGCGCGCAAGCTGCGGCGCCTGGGCAAGAACGGCGATGTGTTGGCTGGTTTCGCCGGCGCCACGGCGGATGCGTTCACGCTGTTCGAACTGTTCGAGGCAAAACTCGACAAGCACGGCAACAACCTCACGCGCGCCGCGGTCGAGCTGGCCAAGGAATGGCGCACCGATCGCCGCCTCGGGCGGCTGGAAGCGATGCTCGCGGTGGCCGACAAGGACGTGTCGCTGCTGATCTCCGGCAATGGTGATGTGCTCGAACCCGAGCAAGGCCTTATCGCGATCGGATCTGGCGGCCCTTTTGCGCAGGCGGCGGCAAAGGCTCTGCTCGAACACAGCGCGCTGCCCGCGCGCGAGATCGTCGAGAAGGCGCTGAAGATCGCCGGCGATATCTGCATCTATACCAACCACAACATCACGATTGAAGAACTCTGAGCAGCCCGCTACATGTCCGAACTCACTCCCCGCGAAATCGTCAGCGAACTCGATCGTTTCATCATCGGCCAGAACGCGGCCAAGCGCGCAGTTGCGATCGCGCTGCGCAACCGCTGGCGGCGTATGCAGCTCGAACCCGCGCTGCGCGATGAAGTCACGCCGAAAAACATCCTGATGATCGGCCCGACCGGCGTCGGCAAGACCGAAATCGCGCGGCGCTTGGCGCATCTCGCGAACGCGCCGTTCATCAAAGTCGAAGCGACGAAGTTCACCGAAGTCGGTTATGTCGGCAAGGATGTCGAGCAGATCGTGCGCGATCTGGTCGATGTCGCGGTGAAGATGGCACGCGAGCAGGCCAAGACGCAGGTGCGCTCGCAGGCGGAGGAACGCGCCGAGGAGCGCGTCCTCGACGCACTGTTGCCCAAGCGCCAGTTGCATGGCTTCATGGGCGAACCGCAGCAGCCCGACACGAGCGACTCGGAAACGCGGCAGAAATTGCGCAAGCAGCTGCGCGAAGGCGCGCTCGACGAACGCGAAATCGAGATCGAAACGGCGGTCAATGTCGGCGTGGAAATCATGGCGCCGCCGGGTATGGAAGAAATGACGAGTCAGCTCAAGGGCATGTTTTCCTCGCTCGCCGGCTCGAAGACGCAGAAGCGCAAGCTCGCGATCAAAGCGGCGCGGCCGCTGCTGATCGACGAAGAGGCTGCCGGCCTGGTCAACGACGAAGAGGTCAAGACCCGCGCGCTGTCGTCGTGCGAGCAGAACGGCATCGTTTTCATCGACGAAATCGACAAGGTTGCACAGCGCGGCGAATGGAGCGGCGCGGGCGTCAGCCGTGAAGGCGTGCAGCGCGATCTGCTGCCGCTGGTCGAAGGCTCGACCGTTTCCACCAAGCACGGCAGCATCAACACCGATCATATTTTGTTCATCGCTTCGGGTGCATTTTCGTTGGCCAAGCCATCGGACCTGATCCCCGAGTTGCAAGGCCGTTTCCCGATCCGCGTCGAGCTGTCGGCACTTTCCGCCGAAGATTTCGAGCGCATCCTGACCGAGCCGCACAGCGCGTTGACCAAGCAGTACTCGGCGCTGCTCGCCACGGAAGGCGTGAAGCTCGAATTTTCCGCCGCCGGCGTGCGCCGGCTCGCGGAAATCGCGTTCAGCGTGAACGAACGCACGGAGAACATCGGCGCGCGTCGCCTGCACACCGTGCTTGAACGCCTGCTCGACACGATTTCGTACGAAGCGCCGGATCGCGATGGCGACACGGTGAGCGTCGATGCTGCGTATGTGGACAGCCATCTCGGCGCGCTCGTTCAGGATCAGGATTTGAGCCGGTACATCCTGTGACGGCCGCGAGCCGGTAGAATTGGCGGCATGACACCCAAGCACCATCACGAAGGCAACGTCGTCCAGTTCCGCGGGCGCGGTACGCGCGCGCAGCTGCGCGAAGCGCTCGAGGAACGCGTGCCGGTGCAGATCGCACGCGAGCGCGTTTCGCCCGGGCTCGTGCACGGCTTCGTGATCGGCCTGTCCGGCGAATTCTGCCTCGTCGCCGAGGTCAGCGAAGCGATGCGCTTCGATGGTTTCGTCGCACTGGCGGTCGGCGACATCAGCGCGGTGGAACAGGACCCAGGCCGCAAATTCGTCGAGCGCGCGCTCGAGATCAACGATCAGCACATTCCGCGGCTGGAAAACTTTCGGCTCGACAACTGGCAAACGATCGCGGAGTCCGCCGCGCGCGAGACGCCGCTGATCTCGCTCAACATGCTCGACGACGAACTCGGCGAAGTCAGCTACGTGGGTCGCCTGACCGGCGCCGAGCCGGATGCGCTGATCCTGCAGGAAGTCGACCCGAATGCGACCTGGTACCCGGACACCGGTGCGTATGATTTTCCGGACATCGGCTCGATCGGCTTCGCTACCGAGTACATGCTGATGCTGGCGCGAATCGCCGGCGCGCCGCCGGTGCCGTTGCCGCCGGAGGCGATGCCGGCATCATGAGCGGCACGCCGAAGGTCACCGCGCTCACTCTGCATCGCGCTTCACACATGCTCGAAGTGGATTTCGACAGCGGCGAGACATTCCAGCTGTCGTGCGAGTATCTGCGCACGCACTCGCCGAGCGCCGAGGTGCAAGGCCATAGCCCCAGCCAGCGCGTGCTGCAGCACGGCAAGCGCCACGTGAACATCACGGAGATAGCGCCGGTCGGCAATTACGGCGTGCTGCTCAAGTTCGACGACGGCCACAACACCGGGATTTTTTCCTGGTCGGTGCTGCATGAACTCGGCACGAACCAGGCTGCGAACTGGCAGGCTTACCTCGACGCACTCGCAACGGCGCAACTTTCGCGTTAGTCGCAGCATTTACCACCCGCCGCCGCCTCCACCCCCGCCTCCGCCACCGGACGAACCACCGCCGCCGCTGCCGCCCGACGATGAGCCCGGCGCGGATGCCGACGCCGAAATCGTGCTGCTGAGCGAGCTGCCGATGTCCGAGGCGAAACTTCCGAACGACGACGAAGACGTGCCCTGGTACCAGGCCATCGAAGTCATCGCTGCTGCGGCGGCGGCCGGGCCGACGGCCGCGGCGAAGCGGTCGCACCAGGTCTTTTCGACCTCGAGCGCAAGCGCGAACGGCAGGAAGCGTTCGAATTCCTTCTGCGTCATTTCCGGCGTGCGCATGTGCACGAGAGCATCGCGTTCGGCCACGCCGAGGTAAAGGCGCAGGCCGGCTATCTGGTCGAGCAACTTGCGCCCCGCGCGCGTCGGCGCGGGCAGCAGGATCGCCGCCGCCGTGATCACGCCGATCAGCACCGCGGCAAGACCGAAGCCGAACCAGCCGCCGGGCAGTCCGATCAGCGCGCCGGCCGCACACGGGATCAGCGCGCCGACGAACTTGAGGCTATCGAACACGAAGTGGCGCGCGGCCGGATTGCGCCGGCGCACGACGATACTGCTGATAATGCCGACCCCAATACCGCCGAACACGATCGGAAACAGCGAGAACAGCAGCAGCACGAACGACGGCACGGTCTTGCCGTTGCTGTCGTGTAGCGGCAGATTGCCGGCGGTTGCATCGACGAGGTAGACCGTCAGCAGCGCGAGCAGCACGCCGCTGCCGAGCTTGCCGGCGTTGGTGTTGAAATAGCCCTTGCCGCGCGCGTTTTCGATACCCTGCCGGTGTGCGCGACGGGCGCCGCCGATCGTCGCATGCTCCGACTGCTGCATGACCAGCTCATCGCTGGCGCCGAGCAGGCCGTCGAACAGCGTCCGTTCGACGCCACCGAGCGTGTCGTTCTGAACCGCACGCCGGTGCAGCGTGAACTTGCCGCCGGCCTGGCTGATTTCTAACGCGCCGTGCACGCCGAGGTCGACGAGGTCGGCGGCGAAACAGCGGTCGTCGTAGTCCATGCGCTCAACGTAGCGCAGCTCGGCTGGCGACCAGTCCGCCGGCGCTTCGTATAACGGCATGACCGGCCCGGCGCGCGGATCGCGGCCGAGCCGCCACCACGCGATGCCGAGATAGACCATTGTCAGCAGCAGTCCGACCGCGCCGATCACGATATGCACATTGTCCTGCAACAGCCAGATCAACCGCTGTTGCGCAGTCGGCGCTGATACCACGCCGTGCGGGAACTCGACCGCGATGGTGAGGCCCGCGCGCGCGGATAGCGTGCGCGTCGTCTCGAATGTCGCTTGCGATAGGGCATCGGCGGCGCCGCGCCAATCGCGCCCCTGCGCGCCCTGTGGTCCGGTGTAGGCGCTCAGCTTGAGCGCATCGGGCGACACATCGCCGGGCAATGTCACGCGGGCGCCGGCATGGTCGATCGGGAAATCCCAGCCGTTGCCGGTGACGTTCCAGTACAGCTCATCGTGGTCGGCAAAGAACCCGAGCTGGCGCGTCGTGTGGTAGCGGATCTGATAATCGTGCTCGCCGCGATCGACATAACTGCCGGCGCTGCCGAGATAGACCCGCACGCCGTTGCCGTAGCGCTCGCTGCGCCACTCCTCCAGGGTGCCGTCGCGCTGCGCATCCAGCGGTTTGAACTCGACGCGCACGTGGTTGCCGTAGCGATCGCGATAGTCGGTCGGAAAATCGCGATAGATGCCGTGGCGGATGCGGTCGCCTTCGGCGCGCACGCGGATCGTCTCCGTCACGTCCATGCTCGCGTCGGCATTGACGCGGATGTCGCTGCGGAAATCGAGGATGCGCTCGTCGGCGCGAGCCACGGTCGCGCCGAATGTGGCGGTGACGGCGCAAAGCAACGCTAGGAGATGGTTCATAGTTTCACCGCTTCGCGATCGTCCGCCTGAAAGAAGTCGGCGGACCGAAAGCCGAACGGAGCCGCAAACAGCAGCTCCGGAAAATGCTGGATCTGCGTGTTGTACTCGCGCACGGCACCGTTGTAGAACCGTCGCGCATATTGCAGGTGATCCTCGACATCGACGAGGTCGTGCTGCAGCTTGAGAAAGTTTCCGCTCGCCTTGAGATCGGGATACTGTTCCTGCAGCGCGAGCAACTGCGTGACCTGCGCGCCGAGCTGGCCCTCGAGCCTGCCGCGCTCGGCGATGGAGCCGCCGGCCTGCGCGAGCGTGCGCAATTCGGTCACCGCGGCGAGCGTCGACCGCTCGTGATCGGCGTAACCTTTGACGGTCGCGGCGAGCTGCGGCACCAAATCATGGCGACGCTGCAACTGCACGTCGATGTCGGCCCAGGCGGCGCGCACCTGGTTGCGCGCGGCAACAAGCTCATTGAAGCTGACCGCGACGTAGATCGCGAGTGCGATCAATGCGAACCCGATGACCCATACAATCATGGCGCACTAGCCTCATGCCGCGTTGGCTGGATTCAGTGATAATACGGCATCCAGCACGAGACCCCGCCATGCCCGAAGAAATCGAAATCGATACCGACAAATTGCGCGAAGCGATCGACGAGGAAATCGAGAAGGAAGGCGGTGCGTTGCTGCGCACGATCGCGTTGAGCACCGCAATCTTTGCGGCCCTCGCTGCGATCGCCTCGCTCGAAGCGGGCGGTACGGTGAACGAAGCGCTTGCGCTCAAGACCGAAGCGACGCGTTTGCAGGCAGAGGCGTCCGATCAATGGGCTTATTACCAGGCCAAGGGTCTGAAGGCGACGGTGACCGAATTATCGAAGAGCACTTGGGCCGCGCTGGACAAGGCCCCGCCCGAGGACATCGCGAAGAACCTCGAGCGCTACGCAGAAGACCAGAAGCGCAGCAAGGAAAAAGCCGAGGAACTCGAAAAGCAGCGCGATGAAAAAGGCAAGGAGGCCGATCGCCTCATGCACCATCATCATTTTTACGCGCAATCGGTTGCACTGTTGCAGGTCGCCATAGCACTCGGCGCGGTCGCGGCGCTGACGCGCAAGCGTGTGGTTTGGGCCGGTTCCGTATTACTCGGTCTCGGTGGTGCAGGTTTGTTTGGCTACGCGTTTTTCAGTTGAGATGAGCGGCGAATCGACCACGCATTTTGGTTATCGCGATGTCCCCGTCGCGGACAAGGAAAAACTCGTCGGCCGCGTGTTTACTTCGGTCGCCGCCAATTACGACCTCATGAACGACTTGATGTCGTTCGGCGTGCACCGGCTGTGGAAGCGCTGGTTTGCGGCGACCAGCGGCGTGCGCAAAGGCGACGCGGTGCTGGACCTGGCCGGCGGGACCGGCGATATCGCCGCGCTGCTGTTGCCGCAAGTTGGCGACAATGGCTGCGTCGTAGTCGGCGACATCAACGCGGCAATGCTGCGTACCGGCCGCGACCGCCTCATCGACCGCGGCCATGTACGCGGCCTGCACTACGCGCAACTGAACGCGCAAAGCCTGCCGTTTCCCGACAACAGTTTCGACGCGGTCACGATCGCGTTCGGCCTGCGCAACGTCACCGACAAGGACGCCGCGCTGCGCGAAATGCAGCGCGTGCTCAAGCCAGGCGGGCGCGTGTTGATTCTCGAATTTTCCGCACTGCAATCCGATCTGCTCAAACCGCTATATGATTTTCACTCGTTCCATGTACTGCCGCGGCTCGGCCGCCTGATCGCTGGCGACGCGGACAGCTACCGTTATCTGGCTGAATCGATTCGCAAGCATCCCGATCAGGCGACGCTGAAAGCCATGCTGGAATCGGCCGGATTCGCCAACGTCGACGTGCGCAATCTTTCCGCCGGCATCGTCGCGATTCATCGCGGCTATAAGCTCTGACGCGCCAGGCGTTCTCGCTTCACGCAGAACGAATCGCGCCCTTACAAAATTTAACGACGCGCCTGTCTTCCGGCAGGGTGCGTGCGCAATCGGCTCGCGGCATACTCGGCAACCTTCGTGTCCTGCCGGAATCGCCATGCGCGCACTCGTGTTTTCCCTGTTGGCCCTGACCGCGATCACGGCGTCTGGCGCGGAGTCCGACGACGCGCACAAAGCCGAGGAAAAATCGGAAGGCCAGAAGAAGCCTGACATGCCGCCGCCGGAGAAGGCGTCGGTCACCACGCATAGCATGCAGATCGGCGGGCGCAACATCGCGTACAAGGCGACAGCCGGCACCCTGATGATCCGCGACGACAAGGATCGCCCCGACGCGAGCGTGTTCTACGTCGCCTACACGGCCGACGAGAAAGACTCGAGCCGGCGGCCGATTACATTTCTGTACAACGGCGGTCCCGGTTCGGCGAGCATCTGGCTGCACATGGGTTCGTTCGGTCCGGTGCGTGTGGCGACGGAAAGTCCGGAGGCGACCGCGCCGGCGCCGTATCGGCTCGTGCCGAACGCCGACAGCCTGCTCGACAAGACCGATCTGGTGTTCGTCGATGCAATTGGCACGGGGTTTTCCAAAGGTCTGCGCAAGGAGAAGGGCAAGGACGAAAAAGACGACAAGGACAGCAAGGACAAGGACGACAATCCAAACAAGCGTTTCTGGGGCACCGATCAGGACATCGACGCGTTCGGCCGCTTCATCGCTCGCTACATTACCGTCAACAAGCGCTGGAACTCGCCGAAGTTCCTGTTCGGCGAATCCTATGGCACGCCGCGTTCGGCCGGGCTTGCGAAATATCTGGAGGACCACGGCGTGGCGCTCAATGGCGTCGTGCTGCTGTCGTCGATTCTCAACTACGGCTCGCGCCTGCCTGGTCTCGACAACGATTACGTCAATCTGCTGCCGACGTTCGCTGCTACCGCGTGGTATCACAACAAGCTTGCGAACAAGCCCGCAACGCTCGAACCATTCCTCACTGAAGTACGCGAATTCGCGCGCGGCGATTACGCGGTCGCGTTGAACAAAGGTCAGGACCTTACGCCAGCCGAGCGCGACGCAATCGCCGAACGCATGTCCAAGTACACCGGCATCGGCGTCGCGTATCTGAAGGAAGCGAATCTGCGCGTGAGCCAGCCGCGCTACCGCAAGGAACTGCTGCGCGACGAACGCCGCACGCTCGGCCGCTACGATGGCCGCTTCGAAGGCATCGACAGCGATGCGGCCGGCGAGAACCCGGAGACCGATCCGTCCGATACGGGTATTCGCGGCGCTTTCACGGCGGCGTTCAACGATTATCTGCAGCGCGAGCTCAATTATTCCAACGACGCCGCCTACGCAGTGTCCGCGAACGCGATCCAGGATTGGGACTGGAAACATAAGGTGCGCGGTCAGCAGCGACCCGTGCCCGTGCCGATCACGGTGACCGACCTTGGCGACGCGATGCGCGCGAATCCGCACCTCAAAGTACTTTCGGCGAACGGCTATTTCGACCTTGCCACGCCGTTCTTCGCGACCGAGTACGACCTGGGCCACATGGACATCGAGCCGAAGCTGCGCAGCAATCTCAGCCTCACGTATTACCCGTCCGGACACATGGTGTATCTGAATCTCGACGCGCTCAGGCAGTTCAAGCAAGACCTGGCAAAGTTTTACGACAGCGCCACGCCATCACATTGAGCACTGCGGAACCGCTCTGCTTGCGGGCGGCCAGCGGCCGCGGCGACGCGCCGTGCGATAGCCCGCCCCGAATCGTGGTTGTACGAGATGGTGGCGTACGCGCGTGCTGAAAAGCGTTTTCTCTCGTTGAACTGAAGTAATCCGAAGGCATCCACGCGCCTTGGTTTTCTTCTGCCCAGCAGTTCTTCGAGCGAGCGATCCAGATGGCGGCCAGTTTCCCTACGCTGAAAACAGCGCTGTACCAGGATTCATTCGTTCCGCTGGCGGGAGTCAAAGCAGCCCGCATCGAGTCGATCGATCTGCTGCGTGGCGCGGTGATGATTCTGATGGTGCTGGATCATGTACGCGAGTTCTTCCACGAAACGGCATTCACCTACGATCCCCTCGATTTGCAGCACACGAGCGTGGCATTGTTCTTCACCCGATGGATAACCCACTTCTGCGCGCCGGTATTCGTGTTTCTCGCCGGCGTTTCGGCCTATTTGTACGGCGCACGGCGCAGCACGAGGGAATTGTCCCACTTCCTTTTCACCAGAGGCTTATGGCTGGTGTTCGTGGAAATGGCAGTTATCACGCTGGAAAGAACGTTCAATATCCACTATGACTTCATCAGCCTGCAGGTGATTTGGGTCATCGGCATCAGCATGATCCTGCTTTCGGCCGTGGTTTACCTCAACATGCGTGTGATTCTGGTTTCCGGCTTGCTTGTGATCGCAGGACATAACCTGCTGGATGATATTCACATACCCGGTCACGGGGCTTGTGCATTTTTGTGGTCGCTTTTGCATGAACCAGGTTATTTCAGTTTTGGGAGTCTATCGTTCAGAGTGATCTACCCGGTGCTGCCCTGGGTCGGGGTCATGGCCACGGGATACGCATTCGGCCACTTGTTCACCGCCGCCTACGATGTCGATCGGCGCAAGAAGTTTTTGCTGCAAGCGGGGACTGGAATGATTGGCCTGTTCCTTCTCTTGAGGTTCTTCAATCTGTACGGCCAAGCAGCCCCATGGGTGTCGCAGGCAGACGCGACGTTCAGTGTGCTGTCCTTCATGACGGTGACCAAGTACCCGCCGTCCTTGCTGTATCTGCTGATTACGCTGGGACCGGCATTCGTCTTCCTGTCGATTGCGGAGCGGCCATTGAATGGCTGGTCAGCGCGTGTATCCGTGTACGGCCGGGTACCGATGTTTTATTACCTGATCCATCTTCCCCTGATTCATTTTCTTGCCGTGATTGCCGCCGTATCGACAGGCTTTCCAGCATCGTCGATGATTCTCAAATCCACTCGCATAAATGAAGTACCTGCATTGAATGGTTTTGGTTTTGACCTATTGGTGGTGTACGTCGTATGGGCTGCAGTTGTCTTGATGCTATATCCGGCTTGCAAATGGTATGACACCTACAAGAGCAGGTATGGATCCAGGAAATGGTGGCTGAGCTACATATAAGGAAATAACCCGCGTGGGTGATCGCGGCCCCCGGACTCGCGACCGTGCAGCACCGGCGACTCAACCCGGCCCCAGGCTCGCCAGTTCGCGCTGCGCGGACTCGAGCCAGCTGCGTTCCTTCTTGCGGTAATAGCGCGGCGCGTGTTTGGCGCGCGCGAGCATGTCGCGGAACACGTTGCGTGCATCGCTGAAGCGACCGTTCTGCTTGAGCAGCGCGCCGTAGCGGTAGCGCGCTTCCTCGCCGGGATAGCCCAGGGCGAGTGTTTGGTACTGCTCCAGTGCTGCGGCGTGGTCGCCTTGCGCTTCGAGCACGCGAGCACGCAGCAGGTCGGCGTCGCTGGAACGAAATTGTGGATTCGCCGCGAACAGCGTGTCGAGCGTCGTGCGTGCGCCGGGGAAATCCGCGCTGTTCGCCTGCGCCTGCGCCAGGCCGAGCAGGAAACCGGCGTCGGTGCTGTAGACGCCCTTCAGGATCGAACGGTACAGCTCCGCGGCATTTACGTAATCGCCAAGACGCATGCATTCCTCGGCCAGCGCGCGGCGGTTTTCGACGGTGTCCGCAACTTCCAGGCGCTGTTTGATGTGGCGGCGCTGCCGCTCAGGATCGAACGTATGCAGCACTTTGCGCGCGGCCTGGCGGCTGCGTGGGTCGTTGCGCAACTCCGGCAGGACTTCGGCGATCGTGTAGATGATCACGCCAAGAAACGGCGCCATCAGGATGATCCAGATCCAATAGTACTGGCGGCCGGTGCGCACCACATGCACGGCGCAGGCAATCTGCAGGGTCAGCGAGAGCAGAACGAGTAAGGGCACGGAGTGGGTCTACGGTCGACGACTGAATAAACGAATCCTGCCGTGCCGGTCGAACATTCGCAATATCAGCGCGTAAGGAATTTCACCAAAAAATCCGCCACGCCGCGGTACGGCGGCCGCATCAGCTTCATGCTGGTCCAGCGCGCCTGGTACAGCACGGGCTTCTGCTTGGAAAACGCAAGGAAGCCTTCGCGGCCGTGATAGTGGCCCATGCCGGATGGTCCGACGCCGCCGAACGGCAACTCGATCTGGGCGAAATGCAGCACCGTGTCGTTGACGCTGACGCCGCCGGCGACCGTGCGTTCGAGCACGCGCTGCGTGCGCGCCTTGTCATTGTCGAAGTGATAAAGCGACAGTGGCCGCGGCCGCGCATTGACGTAGTCGATAGCCGCATCGACCGAGTCCATCGCGACCAGCGGCAGGATCGGGCCGAAGATTTCCTCCTGCATCAGCGCCAGATCCTCACGCGCATCGAGCACGAGTGTCGGCGGCAGCACGCGCTGGCCGGCATCGCCCGGTGCGAGCTCGATGATCTTCGCGCCGGCGGCCTGCGCCTGATCCAGATAGCTCTTCAGGCGCGCGTACTGGCCGGGGTTGACGATGCTCGAATAATCCGGATTGCCGGCGAGATCGGCGTAACGCTGCGACACGTACTTGCGCATTTCCTCCACGAATGCCGGAATGGCTGCCTTCGGCAACAGCACATAGTCCGGCGCGATGCAGGTTTGGCCGGCGTTGAGGAACTTGCCGGCGGCGATGCGATCGACCGCCATGGCGAGCGGATAATCCGCCGCGATGATCACCGGCGACTTGCCGCCGAGCTCCAGCGTCACCGGCGTCAGGTTCGGCGCCGCAGCCGCCATGACCTTGCGCCCGACGGCCGTGGATCCGGTGAAGAACAGGTGATCGAGCGGCAGCGCGGCAAATGCCGCGGCAACGTCCGGCCCGCCGAGCACCGTGGTGACGCGATCGTCCGGAAATACTTCCGCCAGCATCGCCTTGAGCAGTTCCGCGGTGCGCGGCGTGTGCTCGGACGGCTTGAGCATCACATGGTTGCCGGCGCCTATCGCTGCCGCGAGCGGCTTCAGCGCCAGGTTCACCGGATAGTTCCACGGTGCGATGATGCCGATCACGCCAAGCGGCTGGTAACGCACTTCGGTGCGCGCCGGAAAGAACAACCAGTCCGCGGCGGCGCGCTTCGGTCGCATCCAGCCGCGCAGATGTCGGCGCAGGTAGTCGATCTCCTTGAGTACTGTCATGCCGTCGCTGAGCAACGACTCGTGGCGCGAGCGCCTGCCGAAATCGGCGCTCATCGCCTTGGCGAATTCCTCGACGCGCGGCTGGTATGCCGCACGCAAGCGTGCGAGATCGTCCATGCGCTGCGCGTAGTCCGGCGTGTGCGCCATGTGCGCGGCGCGCAGACGCGCGAGCGTGGTGTTGAGATCAGGTGTCGTCACGGGTATGTCCATGTGCGCAGTGTAGCGCCGGCCTGCTACCATCGCAGCATGAATATCCGACCCTATCGCGGCCACCTTCCGCGCCTCGGTACGAACGTTTATGTCGATCCCGCCGCCATATTGATCGGTGACGTCGAGCTCGGCGACGATGTCTCGCTGTGGCCGTGCACGGTTACGCGCGGCGACGTGAATTACATCCGCATCGGCGCGCGCACGAACATCCAGGATGGCTGCGTGCTGCACGTGACGCATGACGGCCCGTACTCGCCCGGCGGTTTTCCGCTCGTGATCGGCGCGGACGTCACCGTCGGCCACAGTGCGATCCTGCATGCGTGCACCGTCGAGGATGCGTGCCTGATCGGCATGCACGCCACCGTGCTCGACGGCGCGCGCGTCTGCAAGCACGCGATGGTCGGCGCCGGCGCGGTGGTGACGCCGGGCAAGATCGTCGGCGCAGGTGAGTTGTGGCTGGGCAACCCGGCACGCTGCGTGCGCAAGCTCAGCGAGCGCGATATCGAGGCGCTGTATTACTCCGCGCAACATTATGTGCGCCTGAAGAACGAGTACCTCGGCGCAACATGATCGGGACCGAGTCGCGGCCAACGTGGATCGCTCCTGGTACGGCACTGGCGTTCAGTCTGCTCGTGGCGTTTCTGTCGCCACTCTATATGCGTTCATTCGGCCAGGCGATGCCGACTTTCACGCGCGGATTTCTGTCCGCATATCCACTGTGGATAGCGGTCAGCACGGCGGCGCTGGCGATCACCGCACTGGCCGAACAATTTCCGCTGTTTGCGCGCTGGCATGCCCTATGGAGCGGACTGGACATCGCCTTGGCGATCGTGTCGGTGCTGATCATCGCGATCGGGTTGATCGCGCTGTTTCTGCCGGTATTGATCCTGCCGATGCCAGGCTAAACCGTCGCTTTTTCCCACGCGGCCAGAGTGCGTAGCGCATCATCGCGGCTCGCGCCGCACATTGCCGGCTCGGGGCGCAGGCGCACGCACACTCGCGGGCGTTCCGCTTGGCCGAACAGCTTGCAGCGATTCGCGCTGTCCAATTGTATACAACGCACTCCGGCGGGCTTGCC
>Ga0068860_100002815_pt1 | contig 18088 bp, 20 predicted proteins | sample KBSSwiS32_FD_66597 | JGI IMG/M metagenome (GOLD analysis project Ga0068860, IMG submission 66597) | Switchgrass rhizosphere microbial communities from Kellogg Biological Station, Michigan, USA - KBS Switchgrass S3-2 | ecosystem: Host-associated > Plants > Roots > Rhizosphere > Soil ... | reverse complement strand
CGTGTAGTTGATCACCGCCCCGCCGGGTCCCTTCGCCGCGCGGACGTCCGGACGGCCTGTGCCGGTGTGCAGCACGAAGACGATCCCGTATTGCTGGCCCGCCTCGAACACCGCGTCCCAGACCTCGTCGTTGTATTCCGGCATGCCCGGGGGAATGAGGCTGGGCAGCATGGCCGCGGTGAAGCCCAGGCCGGCGATCCGCTTGATCTCGGCCACGGTGTTGCCGAAGTCGCGGACCGGCAGGATCCCGCAGCGGATGAACTTGTCCAGGTGGCCGGAGAAGAAGCCGTTGTTCCAGTCGTTGTAGATCTGGGCGCTGGCCAGCTCCGCCTCGGGGTTCTCGATCATGAAGCTCGAGAGGCCGGCGCTCGGGAACACGATCTCGGCGTCGATGCCCTCGAATTTCATATCCTCGAGACGAGCGTCGACGTCCGAGGCGCCCTTCTGGTTCGGACGGCTGAAATTGGCGATCTCGTCCGGGGGCGGCGCCCGGTTCAGGCGGATCTTGTTGATCACCGTCGAGCCCGACAGGGTGAGCATGTAGTCGTCCTGCCGCTCGGTGCGGATGCCGTACTGCCGCAACGAGGGCGGCATGCCGTCGGTGTAGAGGTTCTGCGGCTCGCGGACGTGGCCGTCCGCACTGAACACAAACGTCATCTGGACGCCTCCGATGGTCCGGCGGCGCCTGGTCCGCGCCGCGCGATCACCGGCAATCTACGCCGCCTGACCCGGCGGGGAAAGGCGACAGAGCGGGCGAGCGGTCGCCCGCATTCCGTCACGGTCCGGTGCGGAGCGGCGTGGTGACTGTGACGTTGTAGGGAATGCTGATCGCGGCCAGCGTCGGGACGCCGACGGTCGCCGTGTAGGACCCTTGCAGGGTGGCGATCAATCCGTTGGCGGTGGTGGTCTTGGTGAGCGTCACGGTCACCGTCGCGTTGGTGGCCTTGGACAGCCGCGCGTTGACCAGGGACTGAAGGGTCGCCTGGGTGGTGTTCGGGTCGATCACCAGGGCCCGCGAGGCCTGCTGCATGGCGTAGCGGATCGACGAGAACGTATGCTGGGTCCACCCGAACTGGATGATCCCGAACACCAGCATCAGGAACATCGGCAGGCAGAGCGCGAACTCGATCGCGCTGGTGCCCCGGACGTCCCGGGCGAGCCTGCAAAACCGGTCAGCGAACACGCACCACCCGATTGAGCGTCAGCGTCGGACGGACGAGGGCCTGGCTGGAGGTCGCGGACGCCGTCAGCGTGACGTAGGTCCCGGGCGTTCGCCCGCCGGTGCAGATCGTCGTCGAAGTGGCGGCCGTGTCGCCGCAACGATACGAGCGGCTCGACGTGATGCTCCCGCCGGCCGGCATGTGGCGCCAGCCGCTCAGGCCGAGGGTAGTGGCCACCGTGTCGTCGGTTCCGCCGTTCATGTAGTACTGCACCGAGACGTCCAGGGCGCTGCGCGCATCCTGGTTGCGCGCGCCAGCTTCCCAGACCCCGAACGACATGACCGCGACGCCGGCGAACACCGGGGCGACCAGCGCCAGCTCGATGGCGGCGTTCCCCCGGCGGTCGGCGAGAAAGCGCCTGATCATGCGGTCAGCCTCACGACGGTGAGCACCGGCAGGGTGCGCATGCCGTAGGCGGTGCAGTCGACGGCGACGGTGGTGTTGCCGGTCCAGGCGATGGTGCTGCCGACCACCTGGGTGCAGCCGTTCAGGCCGGAGAAATTGCCGTTGTACTGGATGTCCTGGTTGGCGAAGTAGATTGCGCCGGTGAGCTTGGAGGCGGCGGTGCCGTTGAACTTGTTGAGGCCGGTGGAAGCCCGGTCGCCGAAGAACAGCACGCCCGAATAGGTCCCGCTGGTCGGCGCCTGCAGGTTGACGGTGGCGTTGCCGTTGATGCTGACGTGCGCGGATCCGGACAGGTAGATCGTCACGCCCGTGCCGATGACGTTGGCGTTGGCGTTCACGTCGAACCCGGACGAACTCTCGATGTAGTAGACGCCCGGACTCATCGTGACGTTGTTCTTCAGCGACAGGCCGCTGCAATAGCGCCCCGGGCTGATGGTCTCATTGTTGGCGTTCTGGTTCAGGCAGGCGCCGGAGGGCGTGGGCGCCGGCACGTCGCTGAAGGGGTCGGCCACCGACGGCGCATTGGTGACCGGCGTCGTGCACTGGCTCATCGTCAGACCGCCGCTGTTGGCGACCCCGCCCACCGCGATGACGCAAGTGGTGGTGAGCAGCGACGAACCCCAGATGTTGACGGCGTCGGACTTGTTCGAGTTCGACATCACGCTGCAGCCGTCCAGCGTCACGCTGGAGCTGCCCGAGAAGTCCGCGGCCTTGTTGGCGGTCGGCGAAAGCGCCAGGATGCAGGCCGAGGCGGCGGAGTTGTAGGTCGCCGTAGCCCGCGCGGTGAACACCGGGTCCTGGGAGATGAACATGCCCGTGAAGAAGCGCTTGGCGCTGTCCGTCAGGATCACCTGAACCGAGCCGCCGCCGCTGACCGTGGCCGGATTGACCTGCACGGTGATGACGGCCGGATTGAATCCGTTGTCGGTGATCTCATGATCGACCACCGCCCGGACTTCCGTGGTGTTCCCGCCGGACCGCTTCTCGAGCGCGGCGCTGTATGCCGCGGCGTCGGCGGCGGCCTGCAGGGCCAGGCGCTTGTAATACCAGTACGTGGTCTCGACGCCGAAACCTGCGCCGCCCACGATCACGGGAAGGCAAAGCGCGAACAGGATCGCCACGTTGCCCCGAGCATTCGCCACAGCCTCTCGGCCGACTTGTCGAATATCTAGCATCCCAACCCTCACGAGATGCTTTTTACGCGTGTATCGCTAAACTACCTGATAATATAAAGAGTTAATTACGAGTCATCATCACGGTCTACTTGCGAGTTCTTATTTTCTTTAACAGGAGTACTAATTTCATAATTCCCCTTAACATTGACCGGCATATTTTGACTCAACTGTGTCATTTGATTTCCAGATGATCAAATTTGCCGCGGGCTGCCGGGACGCCCGCGTCCAGCAGCGGCGTTTTGTCGCGCTTTTCCGCGGCGCCAGCCCGGCGATCACTCAGCAATTCCTCAGCGTTTCTTAAGACCGCCAAGATCATCTCTAGTCTCAGTATGTTTCGTAGAACATTGTTATCTCATATGCAGATGCGTCGAGCAACAACCGGGCTTCGCAAACTTACACAATACGTACGGCCCGACGGTCGTTCGGCCTAAGACAGCGGGGGCTGGCATTGGCGACGGAAACGGCATGGCGCGCCCGGTGCGGGGCGGCGGCGGCGGCCTGCGCCGACAGTTCGGCCGACGACGCCGTCGATGTCATCGAAATCGCAAGCCATCGGCGGCGGTCGCTCGAAGCCTGGATCAAGCAGGACCTCGACCGTGACGCAAGCCTTCGGATCGGCCTCCACGACCTGAACGCCGAGGCCGTCGACGTCGGCCGCGCACTCATCGACCGGGGAGACCTCCGAGCCGGGCCGCAGCGGCGCCCGCGATGGCCGGGCGTCCAGTCTTAACCTCGACGTAGCTTTGCCAGGATACAACCAGGGCGGGACGGAAGAGGGGCCGGGCCACGAGGCGGGGGAGATGCATTAGAGGGTTTGTTAACCGTCTCGAACCTAATCTTCCAACTATCTAATTGTATTGTACTTTGTAAACATCGGACCCGTCGAACACCAAGATTTTCTGAAGACGACGGGAGGAAAGGTAGAATGCCCAGGATCTCCGCCAGAATAGGATTGGCCTGCAGCCTCCCGTTGCTTGGCCTGGCGGGATTCGCGGCCGAATCGGTCGGCGATAGCTGGGGCAAGTTCAAGGCTTCGGAAGCGGTCTACCAGGTCGCCAGCCAGACGCCCGCCGCGGGCGAGCAGGACTTCTCCGTCCCGGCGCACAAGTCGATGGAAGCCGCACGGTGGAGCCTGATCCTGCGCGGCTCGCTGGCCCTGCTGATCGGAGGCGCCTCCGTCGCGGCCGCCATGCGCGCCGCGGGCGCCGTCTCGCGCCCGATGCGCGACCTGTCGCGCGACGTCCGCAGCCTGGCCGCCGGCGGCGCCGTCGTCACCCTGAAGGGCGCCGATCGCAACGACGAGATCGGCGACGTCGCGCGGGCCCTGAACAGCCTGCGCCAGGCCGCGAGCGACAGCGCCGCCGCAAGCGCGCAGGCGGAACGCGCGCGCCAGGACGCCGAGCACGCGCACGCCCGCGACGAGCAGGCCCGCGCCGCGGAACTTCGCGACCAGGCCCTCATGGCCGAGGCGCTGGCCAACCGCCTGGGCGCACTGGCAGACGGCGACCTGACCCAGCGGCTCCCGGCCGACTTCCCCAGCGAGCACGCCGGTCTGCGCGACGACTTCAACGCCGCCATGGCCAACCTCGAGGACGCCGTCGGCAAGATCCGCGCGCGCGTGATCGGCATCAACACGAGCGCGGGCGAGATCGCGGACGCCTCGGACGACCTTTCGCGGCGCACGGAGCAGCAGGCGGCGAGCCTGGAGGAGACCGCCGCGGCGCTCGACCAGATCACCGCCACGGTGAAGAAGACCGCGGCCGGCGCCCGCCAGGCCAGCGACGCGGTGAGCGCGGCCAAGGGCGAGGCGCAGAATTCAGGCGCGGTGGTCAGCCAGGCCGTCGACGCCATGGGCCAGATCGAGAGGTCCTCTCAGCAGATCAGCCAGATCATCGGGGTGATCGACGAGATCGCCTTCCAGACCAACCTGCTGGCTCTGAACGCCGGCGTCGAAGCGGCGCGGGCCGGCGAGGCCGGCCGCGGCTTCGCGGTGGTCGCCCAGGAAGTGCGGGCGCTGGCCCAGCGGTCGGCCGAGGCCGCCAAGGAGATCAAGGCGCTGATCTCCACCTCGTCTCAGCAGGTCGGCCAGGGCGTCGACCTGGTGGGCCAGACCGGCAAGGCGCTGCAGTCCATCGTCAACAAGGTCTCCGAGATAGACGGCCTGGTGTCGCAGATCTCCGCCTCGTCCCAGGAGCAGGCGACGGGCCTGGCCGAGGTCAACGCCGCGGTCAACCAGATGGACCACGTCGTGCAGCAGAACGCCGCCATGGTCGAGCAGTCCACGGCCGCGGCGCACACCCTGGCTCACGACGCCGAGGAGATGGATCGGCTGATCTCGCAGTTTTCGCTGGGCGCGGCGGCGCAGGCGGCCCCGGTGACGAGCCGGCGACCCGCGCCGACGCCCCCGCGCGCGCCGCCCTCCCGCCGCGCCGCGCCGCCCGTGCTGGCGGCCGCCCCTGCCCCGGCTGCAGCGCCCACGCCATCGCCGGTCCACGGCATGACCCGAAAGATCGCCGCCAGCTTCGGCGCCGCCGCCGCGCCCGCCGCGGACGGCTGGGAGGAATTCTAGACGATGTCCGACCCGATTCTCCTTGAACCGGTCCTCGACCTCAAGGCCGCCGCGCCCCTGCAGACGACGCTGCTGGCGCGGCGCGGCCAGGCCGTGGAAATCGACGGATCCGCCGTCCAGCGCCTGGGAGGGCTTTGCCTCCAGGTGCTGATCTCGGCGCACCGCACCTGGGCTGACGATGGCCTTCCGCTGACCATCGCGGGGCGCTCGGAAGCTTTCGACGACGCCTTACGCCAGTTCGGCGCTCATAGCCGGCTCGATCTGCAGAGCCTCGAACTAACGGATGTGAAATGAAGATCCTCACTGTCGACGATTCCCGCACCATGCGTGAGATGTTGCGCATGGCCCTCATCAAGGCCGGCTTCAACGTCGTGGCCGCGGTGGATGGCGAGCACGGCCTCGAAATGCTGCAGGAATGCGGCGCCGACGTCATCATCACCGACATCAACATGCCCAAGCTCGACGGCTTCGGCTTCATCGAGCGCGTCCGCGAGGACGGCGCCCACCGGGCGACGCCGATCCTGGTGCTCACCACGGAAAGCGACCAGGCCAAGAAGGACCGCGCCCGCCGGGCCGGCGCCACGGGCTGGATCGTGAAGCCGTTCCACCCCGACCGCCTCGTCGAAGCCATCCGTCGAGTGGCCGCCTGACGCCATGGACGAATTCGAAGAGATCAAGGCCACCTTCTTCCAGGAGTGCGACGAACTCCTGGCCGACCTGGAGTCGGGGCTTCTGGCCATGGAGAGCGGCGGACGCGACCCCGAGACCGTCAACGCGGTCTTCCGGGCGGTGCATTCCGTCAAGGGAGGCGCGGGCGCCTTCGGCCTTGAGCCCCTGGTGCGCTATGCGCACGTCTTCGAAACCCTGATGGACGAGATCCGCGCGGGCCGGATCGAGGCCGAGACCGACCTGGTGCGCGTGCTGCTGCGCGCCGCCGACGTCCTGGCCGACCATGTGAGCGCGGCGCGCACCAACGGTCAGGCCGACGACGCGGCGAGCGCGGCCATGGTCGCGGAACTGGAAGCCTGGACCCGCGGCGAGGCCGCCGCGACGCCGGCCGAGGCGGTTGCGCCCGCCGCGGACGACGAGGACGATTTCGGGTTCAAGCCGGCCGCCGTCTCGTTCGACTTCGATACGCCCGCCCCGGCCGCCGCCGCGACCTGGCGGGTGACCTTCACGCCCTCGCCGGCGCTCTACGCCAAGGCCAACGAGCCCGGCCTGCTGCTGCGCGAGCTGGCGCGGCTGGGGACGGTAACGGCGGAGCTCGACGACCATCAGATCCCGCCCCTCGACGCGCTGGACCCCGAGGGCGCCTATCTCACCTGGCATGTGACCCTGGCGACGGCCGCCGACGAGACGGCGATCCGCGAGGTCTTCGAATTCGTCGACGGCGACTGCGACCTGCACATCGAACGCGAAGGCGCAGCGAGCTCGAGCTGCGACGTCGACATCAGCGCCCTGCTCGCCGCCGCCCAGGCCGCGCCCGGGGAGCCCGCCCTCCCGCAGGCCGTGACCGCCCCGGACGATATCGACATCAGCGCCCTGCTCGCGGCTGCGAAGGCCGACGTCGCCCAGGACCCGCCGGCCGCGTCGCCGGCGCCGGCCGCCCCCCCGATCGCCCGCGCCGATCCCGCCGCCGCGAAGGCCGCGCCGGCCCGGCCCGCCGCCAGCGAGTCCCAGGTCCCTCAATCCACCATCCGGGTCGATCCCGAGCGCATCGACCGCCTGATCGACCTGGTGGGCGAACTGGTGATCAACCAGGCCATGCTGGCCCAGCGTGTCGCCGCGCACGGCTTCGCGCCTTCGTCGGACATCTCGATGGGTCTGGACGAGTTGGAGCAGCTCACCCGCGCGATCCAGGACGGGGTGATGGCGATCCGCGCCCAGCCCGTGAAGTCCGTGTTCCAGCGGATGCCGCGCCTGGTCCGCGAGGTGGCGAGCCAGACCCGCAAGCAGGCCCGCCTGATCATGGAAGGCGAAGGCACCGAAGTCGACAAGACCGTCATCGAGCGCCTGTCCGACCCCATCACGCACATGCTGCGCAACGCCCTCGACCACGGGCTGGAGTCGCCGGAGGAGCGCATCGCCGCGGGCAAGGCGGCGGAAGGCACCGTGCGGCTGGCCGCCCTGCACCGCAGCGGGCGCATCGTCATCGAGGTGCAGGACGACGGCGCCGGCATCAACCGTCCGCGCGTGCGCCAGATCGCCATCGACAAGGGGCTGATCGCCCCGGACGCGACGCTGACCGACGACGAGACCGACAACCTGATCTTCCTGCCCGGCTTCTCCACCGCCAGCCAGGTCTCCGACATCTCCGGCCGCGGCGTCGGCATGGACGTGGTGCGCCGCAGCGTCCAGGCGCTGGGCGGCCGCATCTCGATCGCCTCGCGGCCCGGCGAGGGTTCGACCTTCACCCTCAGCCTGCCGCTGACCCTGGCGGTGCTCGACGGGATGGTCGTCGACGTGGCGGGCCAGACCCTAGTGGTGCCGCTCACGGCCATCGTCGAGAGCCTGCGGCCCAAGACCGGCGAGGTCCGCGCCCTGGGTCCGCAAGGCGCGGTGCTGGCGGTCCGCGACACCTTCGTGCGCCTGATCGACATCGGCTGCGCCCTGGGCTTCCGCGACACCGCCATCCGGCCGGACGAGGGCGTCGTGCTCCTGATCGAAAGCGAGGACGGCAGCCGCTTCGCCCTGGTGGCCGACGCGATCCAGGGCCAGCGCCAGGTCGTCATCAAGTCCCTGGAAGCCAACTACCGCCAAGTCGACGGCATCGCCGCCGCGACCATCCTGGGCGACGGCCGCGTCGCCCTGATCATCGACGTGGACGCCCTGGTGGCCGTCCGCCGCGAGCCCTCGCGCTCGCCCGAACCCCTCTCTTTCGCAGCGGAATAGCCCATGAGCGAGCCCCTGACCCACACGACCTCCGACCGCCGCGAGCTGATCGCCTTCTGCATCGGCGAGCAGGAGTATGCAGTCGACATCATGTCCGTGCGCGAGATCCGCGGCTGGAGCCCGGCGACGCCCTTGCCCCAGACGCCCGACTACATGCGCGGCGTCATCAACCTGCGCGGCGCGGTGCTGCCGATCATGGACCTGGCCGCGCGGCTGGGCCTGCCGGTCAACGAGCTGTCCGCGCGTTCGGTGATCATCGTGGTGAAGGTGGGCGAGCGCTTGATCGGCCTGCTGGTCGATGCGGTGTCCGACATCCTGTCGATCACCGAGGATCTGGTGCAGCCGACCCCGGACGTGGCCTGCGACCGGGTGCGCTCCTTTGTGAAGGGGCTGATCTCGATGGACGGCCGGATGATCAGCGAGATCGCCCTGGAGCGGTTGCTGCCCGAACTGGAAACCCTCGCCGCATGAGGTCCGCCCTCGCCCGATCCCCGGAACCGGCGCTCGTCGAAGGCGAATTCGCCTTCACGCGTGACGATTTCGCGCGCATCGCCGCCCTGCTCTACGAGCAGGCGGGGATCAGCCTGTCCGACTCTAAGGCCACCCTGGTGTATTCGCGCCTGGCCAAGCGGGTCCGCACGCTGGGACTCTCGGGCTTCGAGGACTATTGCGACCTGGTGGAATCGCGGGACGGCGTCGACGAGCGCGGGCACATGCTCAATGCGCTCACCACCAACCTCACCCGCTTCTTCCGCGAGCCGCACCACTTCGAGCACCTGCGCGACAAGGTGATTGCGCCGAAGGTCGACCACATCCGGTCCGGCGATCGGGTCCGTCTCTGGTCGGCCGGCTGCTCCAGTGGCCCCGAGCCGTTCTCCGTCGCGCTGTCGATCCTGTCGCTGATCCCCGACGCGGCCGATCTCGACGTGAAGATCCTGGCCACCGACATCGACACCAACATGATCCGCCAGGGCCAGGCGGGGATCTACTCGGAAGAGATGATCGACGGGATCCCGCCGGGCATGCGCAGCCGCTGGCTGGAACGCGATCCTCAGGACCGCAGCCAGTGGCGGCTGGGCCCCGAACCGCGGGCGCTGGTCGCGTTCAAGCCGCTGAACCTGATGGCCGAGTGGCCGGTGAAGGGCCCCTTCCAGGCGATCTTCTGCCGCAACGTCGTGATCTATTTCGACGAGCCGACCCAGGAAAAGATCTGGTCGCGCTTCGCGCCGCTGCTCGGGACCGACGGGCGGCTATACATCGGCCATTCCGAACGCCTGGGCGCGGCCGGCGGCGCCTATGTGAGCGACGGGCTGACCGTCTACGGCACGCGTCCCGAAGGCGCTCGGGCCGGAGGGCGCGCATGAGCCCCGTCCGCGTCATCGTCGTGGACGATTCGCCCACCATGCGCGGACTGATCTCCGCCTGCCTGCGCCGCGACCCGCAGATCGAGGTGGTCGGCACCGCCGGCGATCCGCTGGAGGCCCGCCAGGCGATCAAGGCGCTCAACCCCGACGTCATCACCCTGGATATCGAGATGCCCAACATGAACGGGCTCGAGTTCCTGGAAAAGATCATGCGTCTGCGGCCGATGCCGGTGGTCATGGTCTCGACCCTGACGCAGGCGGGGGCGGAGGCGACCCTGAAGGCGCTCGAACTGGGCGCCGTCGACTGCCTGGCCAAACCGACCAGCGCCGTCGCGTCCGACGAGTTCAACGAGCTCTCGGCCCGCGTGCGGGCGGCCGCCGCCGCGCGCATCCGGCCGCGGACAGACGCCGACCCCATCCACGCCGACGCCGGCTACACGCCCTCGGGCGACGTGGTCGCCATCGGCTCGTCCACCGGCGGCGTCGAGGCCCTGCTGACCGTGCTGTCGCATTACCCGGCCAACTGCCCGCCCACGGTGATCACCCAGCACATGCCGGCGACCTTCACCAAGAGCTTCGCGGGGCGGCTCGACCGCTGCACCCAGGCCCAGGTGCAGGAGGCCTACGACAACGCGCCGCTCGAAATCGGCAAGGTCTACCTGGCGCCCGGCGGCGAGAAGCACCTGACGGTCGAACGGGCCGGCGGCCTGCGCTGCCGCCTGCGCGACGGCGAGGCGATCAACGGCCACCGCCCGTCGGTGGACGTCCTCTTCCAATCCGTGTCCAGGGCCGCCGGGCCAGCCGCCCTGGGCGTCATCCTCACGGGCATGGGGCGAGACGGCGCCCAGGGCCTGAAAGACATGCGCGACGCCGGCGCGCGCACCCTGGGTCAGGACGAGGCGAGCTGCGTCGTCTACGGCATGCCCCGGTGCGCCTTCGAAGCCGGCGCCGTGGAACGCCAGACGCCGATCGACAAGATCGGCCGGCAAATCCTAACCCTCACTGGAAAGACGCGCTGATGCCCGCAGGCTCCGCCATCGAAACCTTGATCGTCGATGACCAGCTGACGATCCGCTCGCTCGTGCGCAGCGGTCTGCACCAGCTTGGGATCACCAACACCCGCGAAGCCGCGGACGGCGAGGACGCCTTGCGCCTCCTCATCACCCGGCCTTCGCACCTGGTCATCTCCGACTTCAACATGCCGAAGCTCGACGGCCTGGGCCTGTTGCGCGCCGTGCGCGCCCACGAGCCGACCCGCAAGGCCGCGTTCATCATGCTGACCGGACGCGCCGACCGCGAGCTGGTCCAGCGCGCCCACCAGTATGGCGTCAACAACTACCTGGTGAAGCCGTTCACGGTCGCCACCCTGCGGGAAAAGATCGAAGAAGTGTTCGGAGCCATCACGTGACGGGAGCGGCCGCCCCCTATTCGAAACCCTTCGTCCAGAAGCACCACGTGATCCAAGGGGAACATGCGGTGTCGGGCGACCCCGACACGGTGCTGACCACCGTGTTGGGCTCGTGCGTCGCCGCCTGCCTGCACGATCCGGTGCGCGGGGTCGGCGGCATGAACCACTTCCTGCTGGCGGACGGCGGCGACGGCGAGATCGTCGCCGATGAGGCGATGCGCTACGGCGCCTACGCCATGGAAATCCTGATCAACGACCTCATGAAGCGAGGCGCGCGGCGCGAGCGGCTGGAAGCCAAGCTGTTCGGCGGCGCGAAGATGATCGAGACCCTGCACGACGTCGGCTCCTCCAACGCGGCCTTCGCCCAGCGTTTCCTCGAGGACGAAGGCATTCCGATCGTCAGCGCCAGCCTGGGCGGACGGCGTGCGCGGCGCGTCGAATTCTGGCCCGCCTCGGGACGAGCGCGCCAGCGGGCCGTCGAGGACAGCGCGGACCTGCCTGCCCGGCAGGCCCCCGCCCCGGTGTTCGGCAACGACGTCGAGCTCTTCTAGGGAGACGGTCCAGAATGTCCGCTCTGCTTCGCAAGACCGAACCGATGGACGACGCGCTTTGCCTCGGCGAGCTGACGCGCAGGCTCGCGCGCGAAATGCGCCGCGCCGCGGCGATCGCGGACGACTGCCAGGACGCCATCGATTGGGACGACTGCGGGGCGCTCAGCAACGAGGCGGCGACGCGGCTGCAGGGCCTGGACATGCTGAGCCAGCACCTGATCGAGATCGGCCGCGTGCTCGACCGCCTAGCGGAGGAAGGTCCGTCCGGCGAGGCGCCCCTGTCGCTGCTCGACGACGTGCGGCTGGGCGACCTGAAGCAACGACTCGAAGGGGCGTCGGACGTCGGCCGAGGGGCCGGCTCGGATGACTGGCCGAGCGATGACCGAACGTAAGAGACTCACCCCAGGCGACAAGCTCAACCTCGAGCGGGTCAAGTTCCTGGTCGTGGACGACAACACGCAGTCCCTCGACATCATCGGGCAGGCGCTGGTGGGCTATGGCGTGCGCAACATCTTCAAGTGCGAGACCGCCAAGCAGGCCCGCGACCTGATCGAGAAGAACACCTTCGAGTGCATGATCACCGCCGCGCAGATGCCGGACGAGGATGGCTACTCGCTGGTGCGCTGGGTGCGCCGCGAGGGCGGCGACCCCAACCGCTTCATGCCGATCATCATCTGCACCGGCCACACGCGGCTGTCGCAGATCATGTACGCCCGGGACTCCGGCGCGCATTTCACGGTGGCCAAGCCGGTGACGCCGAAGGTGCTGCTGGAGCGCATCTTCTGGGCGGCCAAGGACGAGCGCGAATTCGTCGAAAGCGAGACCTATGTCGGCCCCGACCGGCGCTTCAAGCGCCTGGGTCCCCCGTTCGGCATCGACGGCCGGCGCAAGGAAGACCCCAAGGGCGCGCTGGGCGCCGCCCAGGAACCAAATCTTAGCCAAGATGAGATCGACTCCCTCATGAAACCCGCAAAGGTAGCCCTGTGAGCGAGGCCAAGTTCTTCAAAGTCAAATCTCGCCTGGGTGAGATGGTGCTCAATCGCGGCGGCGTGTCCGCCGGCGAATCGATCAAGCGGGCGGAAACAGAAGTCGAAAAGACCTATCCGAAGTCCCTGCGCACGCTCGACGAGTTGCTGGTGCAACTCGACGCCCTCCAGGCCGCGGACCCGGCCGATCCCGACACCGCGGCGGACCACGAACGCGTCTATGCCTGCGCCTCGCGGATCATCGACGCCTCCATCTGCATGCAGGACAGCATGCTGGACGCCGCGGCGCGCGCGCTGTGCGACCTCGTCGACCTCAGCGCCGAATTGAGCGTCTGGGACGCCGAGGCGGTCGGCGTGCACATCCAGGCTCTGCGGTTGCTGCGTCACGCCGGCGCGGACATGGACGCCACGGCCCGCCGCAAGCTGGTGGAGAGCCTCTACCAGGTGACGCGCAAGCGGGTCGGCGACCCCGAACAGGTCGCAAGCGCGCTGGCGAGCTGATCCGCCGCCGACGTCAGCTCAGGACGCGTAGACCTGAGGGCGCAGAGGATGGACGCGCACTTCGGTCCCGACCGTCAATCCCGCGGGCAGGTCTTCGGTCTCGGCCTGCAGCTCCAGGATCCGGCCGTCGATAAGGCAATCGAGGCGGACGTCCGCGCCCCGTTGGACGATGGCCTTCACCTTCGCCGCCACCCCGGCGCCGTCGGGCGTCGAGAACGCCACCTCGTTCGGACGGAAGAACACGTTGACCTCGCCATCGGGCGTCCCCTCCGGCGCGGCGCTGGTCCAGTCCGAGACCTGGAGCCGGCCGCCGTCCACGGCGCCCTGCAAATGGCAGGACGCGCCCAGGAAGTCGTAGACGAACGGATTGGCCGGGTTCTCGTAGACCTCGCTCGGCGTGCCGAGCTGGATAAGCTCGCCGTCCTTCAGCACCGCCACCCGGTCCGCCAGGTCGAGGGCCTCCTCCTGATCGTGGGTGACGAAGACGGTGGTGACGCCGGCGCGGTCGTGCAGGTCGCGCAGCCAGCGGCGCAGCTCGCGGCGCACCTGGGCGTCGAGGGCGCCGAACGGCTCGTCGAGCAGCAGCATGCGCGGCTCGATGGCGAGCGCCCGGGCCAGCGCCACGCGCTGGCGCTGGCCGCCGGAGAGCTGCGAGGGAAATCGCTTCTCCAGGCCCTCGAGCTGCACGAGCGACAACAGGCGCGCGACGCGATCGGCGATTTCGGACTTGGCGGGCCGCTCGCGCCGCGAGCGCACGGTCAGGCCGAAGGCGATGTTCTGGGCCACCGTCATGTGGCGGAACAGGGCGTAGTGCTGGAACACCATGCCGACCCGGCGACGGCGCACGGGCATGGCCAGGAAATCCTCGTCGTCGAAGCGCACCTCGCCTTCGTCCGGCGACTCCAGCCCGGCGAGCACGCGCAGGAGCGTGGTCTTGCCCGAGCCCGACGGCCCGAGCAGAGCCAGAAACTCCTTGTCCCTGGCTTGCAGCGAGACGTTCTTCAGCGCCGGAAACCGACCGTAGGCCTTGGAGATCCCACGGATCTCCAAGGAATGGCGCGTGGCGTCAGTGTCTGCGGCGGGCTGCAAGTTCACCTGCGTGGCGCCATTCAAGGGCCGATTTGAGGACCAAGGTGACGAGGCCGAGCGACGCGAGGACGGAAGCGGCCGCGAAGGCGCCGACGAAGTCATAGTCATTGTAGAGCACCTCCACGTGCAGGGGGAGCGTCGTCGTTAATCCACGGATGTGGCCGGAAACGACCGAGACCGCGCCGAACTCCCCCATGGCGCGCGCATTACAGAGCAGGACGCCGTACAGCAGCGCCCAGCGGATGTTGGGGATGGTGATCTTCCAGAAGGCGGTGAACCCGCTGGCGCCCAGCGTCAGCGCCGCCGCCTCCTCGTCCACGCCCTGGTCCTGCATCAGCGGGATCAGCTCGCGGGCGACGAAGGGGAAGGTGACCAGGATGGTCGCCAGCACGAGGCCCGGGACGGCGAAGATGATCTTGAGATCGCGATCCTGCAGCCATTCGCCGAACCAGCCTTGGGCGCCGAACAGCAGCACCCAGACCAGGCCCGAGACCACCGGGGAGATGGAGAACGGCAGGTCGATCAGGGTCAGGAGGACGGACTTCCCCTTGAACTCGAACTTGGCGATCGCCCAGGCCGCCGCCACGCCGAAGGCGGCGTTCAACGGCACGGAGATGGCCGCCACCATCAAGGTGAGCCGGATGGCCGCCAGGGCGTCGGGCTCCTTGAGTTTCGAGAAGAAGGTCCCGACGCCCTTCGCCAGGGCGTCGTGGAAGACGGTGAACAGCGGCAGGATCACCAGGACCGACATGACGGTCACCGCCATCAGCACCAGGAGGGGCGCGATGCCCGGAAGACGAACGACGGGCGCGCGGCTCATCGGCGACCTCGACCGGCAAGGAACAGTTGGACGGAGTTGATGGCGATCAGCGAGCCGAACGAGATCGCCACCATGGCCATGCCGATCGCCGCCGCGCCGGCGTAGTCGTACTGCTCGAGCTTGATGACGATCAGCAGCGGCGCGATCTCGGTCTTCATCGGCATGTTGCCGGCGATGAAGACCACCGATCCGTACTCTCCGACGGCGCGGGCGAAGGCGAGGGTCACGCCGCTGATCAGCGCCGGCGCGATGGCCGGAAGGATGACATGGACGACCCGCTGCCAGGCGCTGGCGCCCAGGGTCTGGGCGGCCTCCTCAACCTCGCGGTCGAGGTCCTCCAGCACCGGCTGCAGGGCGCGCACCACGAAGGGCAGGCCGATGAAGACGAGGGCGATGAAGATGCCGAGCGGCGAATAGGCGGTCTTCAGCCCGACCTTTGCGGCCAGGGCGCCGAGCGGCCCGTTCGGGGCGTAGAGCGCCGTCAGGGCGATGCCGGCGACCGCCGTCGGCAGGGCGAACGGCAGGTCGACGAGGGCGTCCAGCAGACGACGGCCGGGAAATTGATAGCGCACCAGCACCCAGGCCATCAGCACGCCCAGCGGCGCGTTCAGCAACGCGGCATAGGCCGACAGGCTGAAACTGAGCTTCAACGCCGCCGACACCCGAGGATCGGTCAGGGTGTGCCAGATGCCGGAGAGTCCGATCTCCCAGGGGCGCACCGCCAGCGCCGTCAAGGGCAGGATGACGATCGCGCCGAGGTAGGCCAGCGTCACCCCGATGGCGAGGCCGAACCCGGGCAGGACCGAAGGCTCACGCCAACGCGCCAGGCGAGGCCGCCTGGCCTCGCCCGCCGTTGGGCGTGGGGGAAGCGCGACGAGGTCCGTCACGCCGGCTGGTAGATCTTGTCGAACACGCCGCCGTCGGCGAAGTGGATCGCCTGGGCCTTCTTCCAGCCGCCGAAGGTGTCGTCGATGGTCACCAGCGGGATCTTCTTGAAGGCCTGGGCGTACTTGGCCGCCGCCTGGGCGTTGCGCGGGCGGAAGTGGTGCTTGCCGATGATGTCCTGCGCGGCCGGGCTGTAGAGGAAGTTGAGGTAGCCCTCGGCCAGGGTGCGGGTCTTGTGGCGATCGACGTTCTTGTCGATGAGCGCCACCGGCGGTTCGGCCAGGATCGAGCTCGAGGGATAGATGATCTCGAAGTTCGGGCCGAACTCGTCGATCGTCAGATGGGCCTCGTTCTCCCAGGACAGCAGCACGTCGCCGATCCGGCGCTGGGCGAAGGTGGTGGTCGAGCCGCGCGCCCCGGTGTCGAGCACCGGCACGTTCTTGAACAGCTTGGTCACATAGGCCTGGGCCGCGGCCGGCCCGCCGTTCTTCAGCCCATAGGCCCAGGCGGCCAGATAGGCCCAGCGCGCGCCGCCCGAGGTCTTCGGGTTGGCGGTGATCACGCCCACGCCCGGCTTCACCAGGTCCGGCCAGTCGCGGATCTTCCAGGGGTTCCCCTTGCGGACCAGGAAGATGATCGTCGAGGTGTAGGGCGTGGAGTTGTTCGGCAGGCGCGCCTGCCAGTTGGCCGGCAGCAGCTTCGCCCGCTGCGCGATTTCGTCGATGTCGGCGGCGAGCGCGAGCGTCACGACGTCGGCCTGCAGCCCGTCGATCACCGAGCGGGCCTGCTTGCCGGAGCCGCCGTGGCTCTGGTTGATGGTGATCGTCTGGCCGGTCTTGCCCTTCCAGTACGCGGCGTAGGCGGCGTTGATATCCTTGTAGAGCTCCCGCGTGGGGTCGTAGCTCACGTTCAAAAGGGTCAGCGGGTCGCTGGCGTGGGCCACGCCGCCCAGCAACAGCGGCCCGGCGGCCGCGCCGCCGGTCAAGGCCGCACCGGTGGCGACCAGTCCGCGGCGAGTGATGGTGGTGTTGCTCATCTCAGAAGCTCCGGGGACTTGATGGGTCAGAACGCGAATTGCGAACGCAGCGACACGACGTCCACATCCTGGCCGATGTCGGCGCCGGCGGCGTTGAGCCGGTCCACGCGCACCCATTGGTAGTCGAGCAGGAATCGCACGGTGTTGTTGGGGTACCAGTTGAGGCCGACCGTGGTGATCTTCTGCTCACCACCACGGATGCCCCCCGCGGGCGTAGCCCGGCCGATGACGCCGGCGTGGTCATCGAGGTCGAGAACGCTGTAGCGCGCGGCCAGTTCCAGCGCCCCCCAGGTCCCCTTGCTGCGGTCGAAGGGCTTGGCGGGACGCACGCCGGTGAAGCCGCCGTTGGCGTTGGTCCAGGCGTGGCGTTCGCCGGTGATCGTCCAGGCGCCCTGCAGGTACCAGCCCGAGAAGGACGGATCGAAGGGCGAGGTCCCCTGGCGGTTGACGTCGATCTTGTACCATTCGCCGGCCGCGTACAGGTTCTTGTAGCTCGCCCCGCCTTCCAGGCCGTAGGCGGTCAGGCCGTCGGAATTGATCGCGCCGGTGTCCACCAGACGGATGCCGCTGATCCGCAGCTCAGGACGCTCCTGCAGGCGCACCACGCGGGACGTGGCGGGCCCCGCCGTCGTGTCGGCCGGATTGAGAATGCTCTGCAGGTTGGCGCCGACGTGGACGTCGTAGTCCGCTCCCTTGAGCGGATTAAACGCGACCCGCAGGGCGTAGCCCGTCTGCTGGTCGAACTCGGCGGTCGTCGGCGATCCGACGACCTTGCCGGAGAACAGCGCCGAGGCGTACCAACGTGGCCCGCGCAGGGTGGCGCCGACGCCGGTGCGTCCGTCGCCGGTCGCGAAATTGCGCACCAGCTCCGCCACCGCCCCGCGCTCCAGGAACAGGGACTCGGTGTTGCTGGTGGCGTCTTCCAGGCCGGCCGGGGTCGCCCAGGCGCCGATCCGGATGCGCAGCGGCTCTTCCAGGCCGAAGGGCTTGAAGCCCGCGTATTCGATATAGGCCTGGTTCAGCACCGCCGACTCGCCGCCGGACCCGCCGAACTCGCCCCAGAGCGCGTAGTTCCAGTCCTTGAAGGCCGTGCCGTCGAAGCCCAGCCGGGCGCGGCGGAAGTTGGTTCCCGAGCCCAGGTCGGCGGCGGCGGTGCGCGGCGACACGTTGTAATGGGCGGCGTCGAA
>Ga0068860_100002809_pt1 | contig 18110 bp, 14 predicted proteins | sample KBSSwiS32_FD_66597 | JGI IMG/M metagenome (GOLD analysis project Ga0068860, IMG submission 66597) | Switchgrass rhizosphere microbial communities from Kellogg Biological Station, Michigan, USA - KBS Switchgrass S3-2 | ecosystem: Host-associated > Plants > Roots > Rhizosphere > Soil ... | reverse complement strand
TCCTCGACGACGATCAGCTCGCCCTTGTTGATCACGCCGATCCGGTCGGCCATCTCCTGCGCCTCCTCGATGTAGTGCGTGGTCAAGATGATCGTGACGCCGCTCTCGCGCAGCTCGCGCACCATCTTCCACATGTCGTGGCGGAGCTCGACGTCGACCCCGGCGGTCGGCTCGTCGAGGAACAGGATGGTCGGCTCGTGCGACAGCGCCTTGGCGATCAGCACGCGGCGCTTCATGCCGCCCGACAGCGTCATGATCTTGTTGTCCTTCTTGTCCCACAGCGACAGATCGCGCAGCACTTTTTCCAGGTGTGCCGGATTGGGTGGCTTGCCGAACAGGCCGCGGCTGAACTTCACCGTTGCCCACACGGTTTCGAACGCATCGGTGTGCAGCTCTTGCGGAACCAGACCGATCTTCGAGCGCGCGCCGCGGAAATCGCCGACGATGTCATGGCCGTCGGCGCGCACCGTTCCGGTTGACGCATTGACGATGCCGCAGACTATGTTGATCAGCGTGGTCTTGCCGGCGCCGTTCGGACCGAGCAGGGCGAAGATTTCGCCGCGCCGGATCGACAGATCAACGTGCTGGAGTGCCTGAAAACCGTTTGCATAGGTCTTGCTGACGCCGGCTATCGAAACGATCGGCGCTGCGGTCTCAGTCCGGTCGTGCGGCGAATTCGCTTGTCGTTGCATGAGAGCTCCTTGTCTACATGCTACCTCAGTTGTACGGACGTCGACGACCTGATCGGGTCGGGACTAGTTTTGGTGTCGCGCACGGCAAGCCAGCCACTTTCGGCCCCGTGACAGCGGTGAAGATACTGCGTCGGCAGAACTAGCGCCGGCTGCGCTGCAACGTCGAGCGCCATTCGTTGCTGACAATACGCTGTCAGCAACGATCGCCAAGAACGGCGTCACCCACTGGTTCTTGCCGACACGTGCAGTCATGATGCCGCATCCTGCACCCTGGCGATGGTCACAGCATGTCTTCACGTTCGGCCTCACCTCTATTACCAGTCGGCTCGTTGCTGCTGGGCATGCTTTCTTTCCAGTGCGGCGCAGCGCTGGCGAAGCAGCTGTTCCCGCTGATGGGCGCGCAGGGCGCCACCGCGATGCGTCTGGGACTCGGCGCGTTGATCTTGTGGGTGCTGCGCCAGCCGTGGCGGCGTCTCGCCGGACGACACGATTGGGCCTCGTTGTGGGGCTACGGCATCACGCTTGGCGTCATGAACCTCTGCTTCTACATGGCATTGCGCACCATTCCACTCGGCATCGCGGTCGCGCTGGAATTCCTCGGTCCGCTCGCGATCGCATTGTTCGGTTCGCGTCGCGCATTGGATTTGCTGTGGGTCGGCTTGGCAGTAGGCGGACTTGCGCTATTGCTGCCATACCGCGCCGACATGCAAGCGCTCGATCCGGAAGGCGTGCTGTACGCACTCGCTGCCGCGGTCGGCTGGGCCACTTACATTGTGCTCGGCCGCCGCGCCGGCAATGCTTTCGGCGGCGACGCGGTGGCGCTGGGTTCAGCCATCGGTGCACTCGTGGCGGTGCCCGTGGGCGTGGCGCACGCGGGCGCCGCGTTGTTCTCTGTTTCCGGGTTGCCGTTCGCTATCGGCGTGGCGGTGCTGAGTTCTGCGCTGCCTTATTCGCTGGAGATGCACGCGCTGACGCGACTACCGGCACGCACAGTCGGCATTCTCGTCAGCATCGAGCCCGCGATGGGCGCCTTGCTCGGCCTGTTGTTTCTCAACGAGCATCTGGATGCGTTTCAATGGCTGGCGATCGCAGCGATCATCGCCGCTTCCATTGGCGCCGTGCTTGGCGCACGGCGGGCGCCCGTCGAGATCGCGGAAATGGGGTAACCGGTTGTGGCACTTGAGCCGTGGACGACGGTGCCGCCTAAGCGGCACTTTCCTCCGCCGGCTTCGGATTGGCTAAATGCGTTCGCGACGGCTGTGAACGCCGCCCTGCAAGCACCGAGATTGCCACCGCTCCGGCAATCAAGCAGAGATAAAAAGTCGCTGCACGCCATAACAGCAACGCGGTCGCCATGCTCGACATCGACACCCACGGGGCGAGCGTGGCGCTCAAGCCCAGTTCGGCGCTGCCACCGCCCGCAGGCACACCGGTCCACATTGCCGCATGCAAGACCAGAGACTGCAGCAACAAGGTCAGCGCGAACGAAACCTTGTGGCCAAGCATGCTGAGCACGACCCATAGCGCGCCGTAACGCGACAACCATTGAACCGCGGTAAGGCCCGCCAACGCCAGCAAATTCATGGTGCCGGCTCCAGCAAGCAGGCGCATATGCGCGCCGATGCTCAACAGGAAATCATGCAGCGTCTGTTGGCGGCGTCGCAGATTCGGCCAACGCCGGGCCAACGCATTGTCGCCGACCAACCAAAGCATGATCCTGCGGCGCGCCACCAATACAGCTGCACCCAACGCGATCATCAGCGCGCTCGCGCCAAAAGCCAGCATCGTCAATGCTGCGGGCAACTCGGACGAAAGCAACGTCATGCCGGCCAGGGGCAGGACCAGCGCAAAAAAAGCGAGATCCAGGAGTTGATCCGCTGCGGCGATGGTTGTTGCAGCGCCGATCGACGCTCCTTCGCGTCGCACATAGTAGATGCCGGCTGCGTACCCGGCGATGCCGCCCGGTGTACTGATGAAAGCAAAATCCGTCGCCAACGAGATAGCAAAAATGCGCGTGAATCCCGGTCGCAGATCGAGCCGGTGCAACAGGATTTGCAGTTTCAGCGCGCGTGCGAACCAGCAGGCCACAATCATTGCAAACAAAGCAAGGTATCCATGCGCGGGAAAATTCAGGGTTTGCAGCAGCGCATCTTTGCCGCCGATGACGACGGGCACGGCAAGAGTCGCGGCCAACGCCCCGACAATTAGTGTGCCGGCGCGACGCATGCTTTGAACACCTTGTACACGCTCATTTTTTCACGACCGTTGCGCACGTTCGCCGCAATTATCGCTCAGCATGGTTTCGCGCGCCGGCACATAACGAGTGCCCAGCACGATGTCCCAAAGGGGGGTGGTCACGCCGAAATTCCGGTCGGGATGACGGTGGTGAATATGGTGGTTGGCGGCCCACCGTCTGGCCAGCGGCTGCTGGAAGCGCTTGCCGTGTATGACTGTGTGGCCAAGACCGTAAGCGGCGTATCCCGCACCCAGCGCACCGCTCAACAGCAGGGCGATGCTCGTCGGGGCAAACACCGCCAGGCCGCCAGCCAACGCCAGCATCGCCAGCGGCGGCATGAAGAATGGCAGCGCATCGTAGCCGGCGGGATCGTCGTGGTGCCGGCGATGCCCTTGCGCCATCAGGCCGACATAGCCATGAAACAGCCAGCGATGAAACACATATTCCACAAGGCTAAAGAGAATTAGCCCGCAAAAAATGGTTGCAACAGCGATTGCGCCACCGATCTCGTTGCGCCAAAGACCAGAGCCCAGCAAGATCAAGCTGATCAGCGCATCCGCTACCAGTCCAACGCGGGCGTTCAGGCGTGCTGTCGAAAGTCGGGCAAGTGAGACGCGCAATACATCGAGCCGAAAGCCAGCCACGCCAACTCCTTTGGTACTCACAGCATTATTTCCCGGTGCTCACAAAGAAACCAAAAAAGCGCCGAGCGAATCCAACACCTTCGACGCCAATCGAGCTCAGCATAGCGCAAACGCGTTAAATCGAACGTTTCGCTCAAGCCCTGATGCAACTGGATGCAGCAGCCAATCCAGCCGCGACAGCGGTCGCTGTGTGATGCCGACTACCGGCTGGGATTCTTCTTGCTGTCGTCATTCTTCTTTGGCGACCGCAGCAGCAGCGACGGATTCTCCTTGACCTTGGCTGCCGTTTCGCCGACATCCGATACCACTTTCTTGGTCTGATCTTCGATAGTCGAAAACTTTGCGATCACTTTCGGCAATTGCTCAAGCATGGTGTTGATCGCGCTTTTCTCCGAAGGGATTTGCGGGACCTGGCCCGCGGGTGTGACTGCGACCAGCGTCTGCGCGTCCGCGCTGCCACCGCTGAGTTCGATGAAGTTCACGCCGGTGATGCCCTTGATCTTGAGCGTGGCCTTGGTGTCGGTCTTGACCGGCGCATCCTTGCGTAGCCTGACCTCGACCTGCACCTGATGCGGATCGACCGTGTCGATGCTCATGGTCTTGACCGTGCCGACATCCACGCCGAGAAACTTCACGGGATCGCCCAGCGAAAGCCCGCTGACGGACTCGGCGAAATGGATGCGGTAGAGCACGTCGTCCTTATTGCCCGGTCGACTCAACCAGACGAAAAAGAACGCCATCGCTACCGACAACGCGATAACGAACAATCCCTCGATGAAATAATGTTTATCGGATTCCATGATGGGTTTTCCTTGCGTTCATCGCGCCCTGCGCGCGCGGGCCGTGCAGAAAGTCGTGGATCCACGGGTCATGCGACTGCGCCAGCTTGTCTATCGTGCCGACGGTGATCTTGCCGTCCACCAGCACAGCGACTCGATCGCATACGGTCATCAGCGTGGTCAGGTCGTGGGTGACGATCACCACTGTGACCCCCAAGCCCCGGTTCAATTGCATGATCAACTCGTCGATGCCGCTGGCGGTCAGCGGATCGAGGTCGGAAGTCGGTTCGTCGAGAAACAACATCCGCGGATCGAGCGCGAGCGCGCGCGCCAACGCGGCGCGTTTGACCATGCCGCCGGAGAGTTGCGCCGGAAACTTCACCGCGCTGTCTGCCGACAAGCCGGCCAGTTCGATCTTCACCGCGGCGATCTGCTCCTGCTCCGCAGCGGGCAGGTCGGTATATTCGCGCATAGGCAGCATCACATTTTGCGACACCGACAACGACGAAAACAGCGCACCCTGCTGGAACAAGACGCCGATCAGCGCGGCCTTCTCTTCCGCACCGACCGCGTCGATCGGTTTGCCTTCGATGAGGACTTTGCCGCTGTCGGGCTGATGCAAGCCGATCAGCGTCTTGAGCAGCACCGTCTTGCCCGATCCCGAACCACCGGCGATGCCGAGCACCTCACCGGCCTCGATGTCCAGATCGAGCTTGTCGTGCACGCGTTGCTTGCCGAAGCGGTTGACGATGCCGCGTGCGGACAGGATCGGCTCGGCCTGCTTGTGTCTTGCGGCGCTCATAGCCCAACCTTCTCGAAAAATACCGAGAACAAGGCGTCGAACACGATGACGAGGAAAATCGCCTTGACCACGGCGCGCGTGGTTTCCCGGCCCACGCTTTCGGCGGAGCCGCGCACGCGCAAGCCGTGCATGCAGCCGACCGTGGCGATGAAGAACGCGAACACCGGCGCCTTGACCAGCCCGACGAACAGATCGCTCATATCGACGGCCTCGCGCACGCGCTCGAAGTCCTGCGATGGCGATATGTGCAGCAGCGACTGCGCGATCACCGCTCCGCCAAGCAAGCCCATGATGTCGGCGAAGAAAGTCAGCAGCGGCAGCGCGATGATCAATCCGATCATGCGCGGGATGACCAGCAGATCGAATGGCTGCAGGCCCATCGAATTGAGCGCGTCGATCTCCTCGCGCGCCTTCATCACGCCGATCTCGGCGGTGAATGCCGAACCGGAGCGCCCCGCGACCATGATTGCGGTGATCAACACACCCATCTCGCGCAGCACCGACACGGCGATCAGGCCGATCGTGAAGTCCTCGCCGCCATAGGGCCGCAGTTGCGCCACACTCTGGTAGCCGATGACGACGCTGATCATCACCGCCATCAGACCCACGATCGGCAACGCATTGATGCCGGTTTCAGCGATCTGCCGCGAGATCGACGCCGGCCGCAACGAGGACGGATGCATCAGCGCGTGACCGAGCGCGCTCACAGTGCGGCCGACGAACGCGGTGATATCGATCGAATCGCGCCAAAAATCGTCGGCGCCTTTGCCGAGCTGGATCACCAGTTGGCGCCAGCGCGGAACCGCGGGCGGTTTGACTAGCGGCTTGCGCTGCAGCCCCCCGATCAGCTCGAGCAGCGCTTCGTGCTTGGGCTGAACTCCGGCAAGCTCCACGTGCTTGTCGCGCAACTCGCATAAGAACATCGCGCCGGGCGTGTCGAGGCCACTGAGCTTGCTGACGTCGAGCACCTGCGCCTTGCGCTGTTTGCGCCACTGTTCCAACGTATGCCTGGCTTGATCCAGAGTGCGGATTCCCAGCACGCCATCGAGCGCGAGCCGATCGCCGTTGCCGTCAACGGCGAGTATCGGAGATGACGAATTCGAAGTGGCTCCTGCCATAATCGCTCCGGCCGCATGGGTGAAAACCGTGCCGCTGCCTAGCTAGCATATCCCCGCGAGCACCGATCGACTCGCTCAGCCCTGTAGTTTGCGAGCGTTCGGACATCCGCCGTTCACAAATCAGACGGGAGCCGAATGCTTCCTGACTAATCCCATCATCCAACGGCTTGTTCGTGAGGGCTCTTTGCGTCTTTCGCGTCGTGTAACGGAGGGATGCTCACCAATATTTGGCAGCCAGCCAAACGCTCACAGCGAGCAGCACCACCACGCTCAAAGCCGGCAGCGCCAATTTGAAATCAGTCGCTGACGGTAAACTCGCCGTCAGCAGCGCTGCGACAATCCATACATGCAAACCGTACAACGGCCAGGAGGCCGCATGCAGAAACCATCCCGCCCACCATAATGTGAGCGGTGCGAGTAGCAGCGGTGCCAACGCGATTGGCAGAGCGCGTGCGTGGCCGACGCGAAAAGCAACAGAACCCAGGCGCCACCCGTGTTCCGTGCGAGTCGGGACTATCGACGGAAACGATGGTCGCGCGCCGAGGACGAATGCCACGACGAAATGCGCCAGCTCGTGTGCCAATGTACCGGGCAGGGCGATGAGAGCGTAAATCCACATGCCCGCGTATCGGCACAAGCGAATGAGCAACATAGCCGCGCTGATGCAAACGGCATCGATCAGCGACATCGTCGAAACGAGGTGTCTGATCCAGTCCAACACTGTGGCAATAACGTCCATGGATTGCATGCATTACAGCGTAGCGGAAATCGTAGGATAAGGACCCGACACAGCACAATCAGCAGTTACAACCTTGCGTCAGGATCAAGCACCTGCTCACTCATACATCGAACAATAGTCCTAGACTTCGCCTTACCAAAAAAAAGGGGGCCCGCATTTGCGGGCCCCTTAGAGATGCCTTGTACCTGTTGGGAGCAACGTTTAGCGATCGTCGTCGTGATGCTCGCCATCATCGCGATCGTGGTGGTGCTTGTAGTGCGCGATCACGTATTCGTGCTTCGTGTACGGGCGATCGGTATCCAGTTCGATGGTGACTCCACCTTTTTGTACATAGGTCCGATCTTCCGGCGGCAACGTCATGCCCGATTGCCAAGTACCGTTGGATTTCCAGTAGTAGGTCTTGGTCTCCGGCGCGAAGTAAATGTCGTGGTCGCCGTAGTAAACGTAGGTACGCTTCGTGGTAGTCGTCGTGGTAGTCGTTGAACCGTCGGCGGCAGTTGTGCGTTCAGTGGTGGTCGTCTGCGTCGTTGGGCTGACATTCTTGTAGTGCGACACCACATACTCGTGGCGCGTGTACGGCAACGCGGTATCAAGCTGAATATCGACGCCGCCGGAAGTGATGTACGTCTGGTCTTCCGCCGGCAACGCCGGGCCGGACTGCCAGGTTCCGTTGTTCATCCAATAATACGTTTTGGTCTCGGGGGCAAAATAGATGTCGTGATCGCGGTAATAGACAAAATGATGATTGCCGATGGTCACGCCGTGCTCTTCCGAGAACGCGGGCTGCGCGGCGGCGGCAATGGCTATCGCCAGCGCGGCGCTCTTGATGATGTGATTACGATGGATATTCATGAAGTCCTCCTTGGAACCGCCCTGAGGCGAAAGCAAAAGTCAGCAACCCTCTGCAGACTGAAATGACGCGCACCCAGATATCTGGCGCACTTCGGTGGCTCCTGCGGCCGACCCTTTGTGTTGATATCAGGGGCGATTCGAGATCGTCCGCGCGCGTCGGAAAGGAACAATCATGAAGTCCGCGCACACGCCGCAGCTGACTGGGGCAGACGCTACGCCGAGGCGATGAACCTAAAGTAAATCGCGAGCAGGATTGCTCCCCCGTAGCGATCCGCAGCGATGGTACAGCGCTACTCCTGCGCGGCGCGCTGCAGGCGATAAGCTGAGAAAGCGCTGCAGCGCTTGCAAATCGCAGTCATTGCGCGGCGCGGATTTCTGACGGGACGCTGAAGATCCAAACGCCCCGATTCCCATCCAATCGCTTTGACGCGGTCATTCTTCGCCTATTCGATTGGACAAGATAGTGAGTCCGTCTCCAAATCGCCGCGGAATATGACGTCGCTGGCTCTAAGTACGGTCACTGCAAGCGACGTGGACGCGCTCGGTGCGTTCGCACTGTCGCCGCTGTAGTTTGCCGTCACCTGATAGACCCACGATGTGCCGGTGCCATGCATAAACAGTGGCGTGGAGAACGTGGCTGTGCCGCCACTGAGCGACACGGCGCTGTATACCGCGAAACCATCGGTGAACTGAACTTGGCCAGTGGGACTGGATCCCGTCACGACTGCCGTGAACTCGATGGACTGGTTCGCCGTGAACGTCGTCCGGCACGCGCTGGAGATCGCGATCGAACTTACCGCCCTCACGTTCTGGTTCAGCGCGGTGCTGGTCGAGCCTTGATTGTTGTTATCTCCGGAATAGACGGCCGTGATCGAGTGCGATCCCGTTGTCAGGCTCGAGATCGGGCAGCTTGCCGTTGCCGCGGCCAACGCCACGTTCGTGCAGATCGCGCTCGCGCCGTTCTTGAATGTCACGTTTCCCGTCGGAGACTGGCCATTGACGGTAGCCGTGAACGTGACGCTTTGCCCGAACGTACTGGGGTTCGTTGCGCTGATCAGGCTCGTCGTACTCACGTCCTTGACCTGTTGCGTCACCGTGTTTGATGTGGACGTTGCATTGTTCGCATCGCCGCTGTATGCCGCGGTGATCGAATGCGAGCCGCCTGTCAGTGTGCTTGTCGTGCAGCCCGCGCTGCCGCTGGTCAAGGTAACCGCAGAACAGATGACCGTCACGCCATCCTTGAACGTCGCCGTACCCGCGGGCGATTGACCCGTCACGGTTGCAGTGAACGTGACGCTTTGGCCAGATGTGCTCGGGTTGGTGGCGCTGATCAGCGTGGTCGAACTCGCGGCCTTGTTGACCTGTTGTGCCACCGTGTTCGATGTGGACGTCGCATTGTTCGTATCGCCGCTGTATGCCGCCGTGATCGAATGCGAACCCACTGTCAGTGTGCTTGTCGTGCAACCGGCGCTGCCGCTGCTCAAGGCCACCGCGGAACAGATCACCGTTACGCCATCCTTGAACGTCGCCGTACCCGTGGGCGATTGACCGGTCACGGTTGCGGTGAAGATGACGCTTTGGCCAAAGGTGCTGGGGTTCGTTGCGCTGATCAGGGCCGTCGAGCTTGTGGCCTGGCTTACCTGCTGATTCACCGTGTTCGATCCGGCACCAGAGTAGTTCGGGTCGCCGTTGTACACCGCAACAATCGTATGGGGTGGGGTGGATGCCACGGACAGCGTGGATACTGACCACGATGCCACGCCGCTGCTCAACGACCGCGTCGTCACCGGTACGGCGCCGTCCCAGAACGTCACCGTACCCGTTGGCGAGTGACCGATCACGCCGGTCACGGTGGCGGTGAAGGTGACGGTTTGGCCATAGCTGCTGCCGCTGGGCGCGTCGCTAGTCAGAGATGGCGTGCCCACGCCTTGACTTACGTCCACGCTGTTGCTGGCAGCCGATTCCGCCCCGTCCCCGGCAGCGTTGGTTGCCCTGACAGTAAAGGTGTAGCCCGTTCCCGGCGCGAGAAAATCGAAAGGAATGCTGGTACACGGCGCCGTGCACGATGCGGTCGCGCCGCCCGGCGATGCCGTGGCTGTGTAGCTGGTAATCGGCGCACCGCCGTTGTCCACAGCCGCGAAGGTTACTGTTGCCTGCAAGGCACCGCCGCTTGCGGTTGGCGCGGCTGGCGTGCCGGGCAAAACGGCCAGCGCGCTGCTCCGCGCCGCACTCGGAATGCCGTTGACCCAAACGCGCACGCGCACCGGGCCGGCCGGAAAACCAGCGAACGCGGACGCGCTGCCGGTAAATGTGGTGTCGGTGAAGTTCACGGATTCGTCGTTGGGCACGAACAGCATCTGGTCGTTGTCGATGCGCTGCACTTGCAACACCGGCGCGTTGCTCGCGGAATTGTTCGTCGCTCCGCCGCTGCCATCGAGCAGCGGCATGAAACCCGTAGCGTCGACCACGCCCGCGGTCGAACTGCTGCCGGGACTCGTCGCTGCCAGTGCGCTGGTATGTAGCAAGAATGCATTCACGGCGCTCAAGCCCGGTTGCAGGGAGTCTGCCGGGCTCAGGCCAGTGTCGTACAGGTCGGCGCTGGCCAGGAAGGCGAAGTTGCCTGTGGCGCCCAAGCTGCCCCCCGCCACGAGCACCTGGCCCGACGGCAGCAGGGTCGCGCTGGGAGAAAGACGCGCGGTCGCGTTCGCTGTAGCCGCGGCCGCCCACGTATTCGTCACCGGGTCGTATAGCTCGGGGGTGGCGACGGGGTCGTTGCCAATGCCGAACCCTCCCACCACCATCACTTTGCCCGAGGGCAGCAAGGTCGCGTTGTGGCCGTAGCGTCCGGTTCCGAGCGTGTTGCCGGGGGCTGACGCTGCCCACGTCTCTGTCGCCGGATCGTACAGCTCGAAGCTGTCGAGAAAGACGATGCTGCCGCTACCCGCCGCGACGAGCACCTTACCTGATGGAAGCAGGGTTGCGGTGTGGTTGTAACGCCCAGTCGTGAGCGAACCGGTGGTATCAGTCCAACTGTTCGCCACTGGGTCGTACAGCTCGGAGCTGGTGAGATAGGAATCAATGTTGTTGTAGCCCCCCGCCACCAGCACCTTGCCCGAGGCGAGCAGGGTCGCGGTATGGGCGTAGCGCGGGTGATTGAGCGTGCCGGCAGGCGCCCAGCTGTTCGTCGCCGGGTCGTACAGTTCGGCGCTGGCGAGAAAGGTACCGTTGCTAGCGCCCCCGGCCACCAACACCTTGCCCGAGGGCAGCAGGGTCGCCGTGTGGCGAGCGCGCGCGGTCGCGAGCGTGTTGGCGGTGCCGACCCACGCATCCGCCGCCGGGTCGTACAGCTCGGCAGTGTTGAGAGTGACCGAGAAGGGAGGGAAGGGGTCTGCATGCGTTCCCCCTGCCACCAGCACCTTGCCGGATGCCAACAGGGTCGCAGTGTGGGTAGTGCGTGCAGATGCGAGCGGCGCAGCGGGCGCCCACGCATCTGTCGCGGGGTCGTACAGCTCGGTGGTTTTGAGGTAGCCGCCGTCGGGCGGGCCCAGGTTGTTGCCGGAGCCCGCGACCACCAGCACTTTGCCCAAGGGCAGCAGGGTTGCGGTGTGAAATGCGCGGGCTACATTGAGCGTATTGGCGGCCGCCCACACGTCCGTCGCCGGGTCATACAGCTCGGCGCTGTTGAGAATGCCATCGACGTTGTTGTAGCCCCCCGCCACCAGCACCTGGCCCGTGGGCAGCAGGGTCGCGGTGTGGAAATTGCGTGCGGTCGTGAGCGCGCCCGCGTGTACCCAAGTGTTCGACGCCGGGTCGTACACGTCAGCGCTGGACAGCCAGACGCCGCCGTTTGCGCCCCCCGCCACCAGCACCTGGCCCGAGGGCAGCAGGGTTGCGGTGTGCTGATTGCGCGCGGTCAGGAGAACGCCGACAGGAGTCGCCCACGTGTTCGTCCCCGGGTCGTACAACTCGAAACTGGCGAGAGTGCCGCTGTTGTTTTGCCCCCCCGCCACCAATACCTTGCCCGAGGGCAGCAGGGTCGCCGTGTGTGCGTAGCGCGCGATCGTAATTGGAGCTGCGGGGGCCCACGTGTTCGCCACCGGGTCGTACAAGTCAGCGCTTAAGAGAACGCCAGGGCCGTAGCCCCCCGTCACCAGAACCTTACCCGAGGACAGCAAGGTCGCGGTATGAGATTGGCGCGCGGCCGGGTTTGTGACGCCGCCAGCAGGCGCCCACGAATTCGCCGTCGGGTCGTACAGCTCGGCACTGGCGGCGGTGCCGCCGATGTTGTCGTGCCCCCCCACCACCAGCACCTTGCCCGACGGCAGCAGGGTCGCGGTGTGGTCTCTGCGCGGAGTCTGGAGCGAGGCTGCATTCGACCACGTGTTCGTCCCCGGGTCATACAGCTCGACGCTGGCCATGGGGGTGGGGAATCCCCCCCCCACTACCAGCACTTTGCCCGACGGCAGCAGGGTCGCAGTGTGGTTAGTGCGCGGCGTCTGGAGCGAGGCTGCGGGCGACCATATGTTCGTCGCCGGGTCGTACAGTTCGGAGTTGTTGGCAAGGGCGAAGCCGGTGGTATACCCGCCCGCCACCAACACCTTGCCCGAGGACAGCAGGGTCTGCGTGTGGTATCCGCGCGCAGGGGCGAGCGCGCCGCCTGGCGACCATGTGTCGGTCACGGCCCAAACCGGGGATGCGAAAACGAACAGCAGAACAAAAGCAAGACATGCAGCTGACGCCGCTTTCATTGAAAGAGCGTTCACGAACAATCTGGTGCAACAAAGCATGGCATTCCCCTGAATCCGCCAAGAGGGGAAGCTGTCAAACTCAGTGACAGCTTCCACGTATCAAGTTTGAGGCGGCGAGGGCTGGTCGCGAGCTTCGCGAAGATTCCACCCGGATCAGTAGTGAGCCCAGCTAGGCGCTGATCGGAGACGGAAGAGAATCGAAGGACCGCCTTCGACGGTACTCCTACGCTCCGGACAATACAACTCGGCAATTTGTGAAAAAGTCTAATTCGGCCGTGCGCTGGTTGTGGCGACTTTCAGTTACTTGATGACGATGCGCGGTGGCCGATCGCGTGTGTCAGCGGGACTGACGCTACGCGCTCAGCTCTATGACTACCTTACCTTTGTGGTTTCCCGCCCCGAAATACCGCATGGCTTCGGGTATGTCACTCAATGCGCGAATCCTGTCCATCACCGGCTTGACCTTTCCAGCTTCGAACAGCTCGATCATGTAGGCCAGATCTTTGTTTGCTTTCAGCATGACGACGCGCATCTTTTTCTTGCTGATCCTTGCTATGAGCGGCGCAAGAAATACGATTTGGAGCAGGCGCAGCATCGAGCCTCCGACCGTGACATAGGTTCCGTTAGTGCTCAATGCGCGCGTATACGCGAATACTGAGCGATTCGTCTTGACGTCGAGAATAAGGTCGTAGCGTATTCCGTTTCTAGTGAAATCCTCTTTTGTGTAGTCGATGACTTTGTCGAAACCGATCGAGCGCAGCAGGTCCAATTTCGCCGAGCTGTCTACTCCAGTTACTTCAACGCCGTATTGCTTGGCAATTTGCACAGCGAAAGTACCGACTCCTCCGCCCGCACCATTGATCAAGACTTTTTGACCCGTATGAATTTCTCCTCTATCACGCAGGCCTTGCGCAGCCAGCATCGCCGCTTGGGGTATCGCCGCCGCTTCAGCGAAGGTCATGGCTGGAGGTTTCAAAGCCAATGCAGTTTCGGGTGCGCAGACATATTCGGCGAAGCCGCCCCACCTGCCGCTCAAGTCTCCGAACACTTCGTCTCCCGGCTTGAAACGCTTCACGTTCCTGCCGATAGCATCAATGCGCCCGGCAATATCGGAGCCAAGAATTGGCTGCTTGGGACGAAAGACGCCAGACATCAGACGACCTATCAATGGAACGCCTTGCAGAAGGCCCCAGTCCCAGTCATTTATTGACACCGCACGAACCCTGACGAGGACTTCGTCATCCTTGGGTGTAGGTGTCGGCACCTCTTTCAGTTCGAGCACATCCGGCGACCCATATCTCTCGTACACAACTGCCCGCATGAGCATTCCTCTTCAGGTCTACACCAACTCCACCCGTAACGCCCGCAACACCGCATCGATATCCGCTTCCGTGTTGAGCATATGCGGCGAAATGCGGATGCCGTTGAACCATTGCTTCTCGACCATCTTTATGACGATGTGGTGTTTGGTGAACAGTGTTTCGCGCAGCGTCTTGCTGTCGATGTCATCAGGCAGCTTGCAGGTGAGCAGTGCGGTGGCGAGCGGGCCGGGAGGAGGGCTCACGAGGTGCAGTTTCGGAATCTGTTTCAGTCCCGCATAGGCGCGATTGCGCAGCGCGAGATTGTGGCGTTCGACTTCGGCCATACCGATGTCCAGCAGCCGCTCGATCGCGGCGCCGAGGCCGATCGCGAGCGGCAGCGGTCCGACGCCGGCCGAGTTCGCGCCGTAGCGGTGATCTTCCTGCCATTGAATCGGTTGGATCGTCGCGCTCGCATTTTTGTTGACGTAGAGCAGCCCGGTACCTTTCGGACCCATCAGCCATTTGTGTCCGCTCGTCGCATATGCATCGCAACCGAGCGCCTTGACGTCGACCGGCATTGCGCCGACGGCTTGTGCGCCATCGACGATGCTCACGATGCCATGCTCGCGCGCCAACCGGCAGATGTCCGCGATCGGCATGCGCAGGCCGGTCGACGTGATGACGTGGCTGACGCTGATCGCGCGCGTGTGCGGGGTGATCGCATCGGCGAAGCGCCGCACGATGGCGGCGGTGTCGTGGTCATCCGGCGCGATCGCGACGCGATCGATCACCGCGCCGCGGCGCTGCACCTCGTACTCCCAGCAGAAGCTGCCGCCGTGATGTTCCTGGTCCGTCGTCAGCACGCGGTCGCTCGCGGCCCAGCGCATGCCTTGCGCCACGGTGTTCATTGCGTCGGTCGTGCAACGCGTGATCAGCACCTCGTCCGCATCGCAGCCGAGCAACGCAGCGGCGCGCATGCGCACGCGCTCCGCGGCCGCCACCACGGTGTCGCCGTCCTTGAAGTACGCCATCGCCACCGGATTGGATTCCAGATCGCGCCACGCCTGCAGCACCCTATCGAGCACCACCCGTGGCGTCGCGCCGAGCGACGCGGTGTTGAGATGGATCAGTCCGGGCGCGAGCAGATAGTCCGACGATGAGGATTGCACAGCAGCGGCGGGCGAGGGCCCTGCATCGTGGTTGCTCTCGCCGAGAGCGGCATGAGCGAGTTCCGCAATCGACGCGGCGCCGAGGGCGGCGACGAAGTGGCGGCGGGAGACAGGAATTGAAGTCATTGCCGTTCCCCTTCGGATGACAGTCCGAGCAAGCGCAGAGGAGGGCGTTCACTCCGGTGTGCGTTGCTTTCGTTATACAGCGGGGAGGGGCGCGGCGCCAATTTGAAGTAGCTTGTCATCCCGCGAAGGCGGGAGTCCAGCTTGTAGGCTGGGCTGGCAAGCCCAGTGACCACGTCCGCAGTTTGCACGATGGCAAAGACGCTGTCGTGCATACTGCGGCTGGTCAGCAACAGGTATTGCGATCAGTTGATCGCGTTTCGATCCGTCTTTGGAACGAGCGTGCTTCTGGAAACGACCCCACCTGTTGAGATGACGTCTGTGACGTAGCCAAGAGCGTTGCGGCAGCTCAGCTCGGAGTTCTAATGGCACACGTATTGCGTGACCGAAGCAGATTCGTCCTTTCTTGGCGAGCAATCGCCGTGGAAGCTTCAGCTAAGCCAAGCGAGGCTCCAGAAATATGGGCAACCCAGCCAAACGTAACCTTGTTGCTGAAACGGAGGATACGAGCGCACTTCGCGGGCTCGAAGCAAACGGACTACTGGCCAGACTTCGGCGGCTCAAGCAACAGGTCGCAGAGATACGCAGAGATGCGCGCGAGGCGAGTTTGCCTCTGGAGCAATTGGCTGCCGTCGCGCTGCGTGCGCAGGTCATCGCTGAAGCGGCCGTAATCAAACTCGGCGAGTTGACGCGTTTGAGCCAGCACGATCTGCTGACAGATTTGCCCAACCGCGTGCTGATGCTCGATCGCCTCGAAAATGCGGTCGCGATGGCACATCGGCACAAGTCACGTTTCGCCGTGCTTTTCGTTGACCTTGATGGGTTCAAACACATCAACGATACGATGGGGCACGGCGCGGGAGATCGCGTTTTGCAGTTGGCCGCTCGACGTCTGACATCGGCCATCCGTGCGTCGGACACGGTCAGCCGTCACGGCGGGGACGAATTCCTCGTGCTCTTGCCAGAGACCTCGCAAGCATCCGACGCCGCGATAATCGCTGACAAGCTACAGGTAGCGCTTTCGGCGCCGGCACAGATTGACAGCCAACCTATCGAACTGGGCGCCAGCATCGGTATAGCGGTCTATCCGGAAGACGGCAAAGACGCGGAAACGCTGATAACTTGCGCCGACACGGCTATGTATCGTGCCAAGCAGAAAGGGCCGGGTCGATTCGAGTTCTACGCGACCCGAGCTCTGTCCAGTTCGACTTGCACCTGAGTCGCGGAAGCCGGGATCGGAGTGCGCCAAGAAGCCAGGTCTGCATCAGCGTGCGACGATTTTCCTGGCTCGACGATTCTGCAACACCTTTAACCAGCACAGGACATTTCCGGGAGCGAAGTCATGTGCAGGCGCGTGATACGCACGAGTGTTCTCTGAGACGGATTGCATAATGCAGATCATTGCAAGCCTCGAATCCAGCGGTGGAATGCGGCCCTTGAGGACGTAGCGAGCCGGATGAAAGCGCTCGCTCCAATTAGTCGATGTAGAAAACCACGCTCAGCGCAAGCGCCGCAAGCAAACGTCGGATCATCCGACGCACCTCGTTTGCAAACTTCGAGTCCGCTGTGCCGATGCCGTGTGCTTCACGCTCTGCCAGATCAAATGATCGTTCGTCTCGTCCATCGCGCTCGCGACCAGTGCCTCGCTAGCACTGTCCGAATCGACAACCAGCAGTGTGCGTCCTGCCTCGACTTCGTCTTGGAGTGCTCGTGGGCCGTCCTCCGGCACTCTCGGCCCAATCGGCGTCGACACCCACGCACCCAGGATCGCCCCAGTGACAATGAACGTGATCAGCATCGAACTGCCGATAACTACGTCAAGCGGTAGCACCAACATCGCAACGATGCTGGCGACCAAACCTGCGACTGCGCCAACAGCGGCGCCCCAACCGAATATCGGGATGAGATCGGCAGACGCATCAAGCAGGCGATCAGGAGTCCTTTCCGGTCGACTGTTCCCGCGCGCGATCAACGATATGTACCTGTCGTCAAAACCGCGCTCGCACAGCTGCGCCGCTGCGCGGCACGCGGCATCGATCGTATCGAAGGCATAGATGTAGCGTTTCATCGGAAACCTCCCTGTTGGAAACGCGGCTGTTACTCGGTCGCAAGCGACCAATGAAAGGACCATGCCAACTGGCTCGACGACTCGTGTCTTGCGATCTGACGTGGCGCAGGACTAGAGTCCGAGTCCCACCACGATTTTCGAGGCGCCAGGAACCGTTCCTGGGCCCATTAGTGCAAGGAGAGAAAAAATGGCCAAGAAGAACACTGATTCCGGCGTTTACCGCGTCACTGAAATCATCGGCACCAGCGCGGATTCCTGGGAGGCCGCCGCGAAAAACGCGGTCAATGCCGCGGCGAAGTCGCTGCGCGATCTGCGCGTCGCGGAGATCAGCAAACTCGACATGAAGATCGACGGCGGCAAGGTTGTTGCTTATCGCGCGCGGGTTCTGTTGTCGTTCAAGTACGACGCCTGAACTTTCGGCGGCGCCCAAAAATTAGGGGACGGAGGCAATTAACGGTTAATTGCCTCCGTCCCCTTTTTGCCTTTTTGGTTCGTCAATGCGTTTGCTGCTGTAGCAGTTGTTTCAGATGCTCGTTGCCATCCAACGCCTGAATCTTCGCGTTGCCGAGCAGGCTCATGAAATCCCCTTCCTGAATCGCCTTGACGATCACCGGATCGCTCAGGATCGCCTGGATCTGCGGGTCGGACTGCAGGTTCATGATCGACTGCATGGCCGCCGGATCCTGCGCCAGACGCGTTGTCTGCTCCTGAATGTCGCGGCTCAAGGCGTCGTCATGCGGCGTCGATTTGGCTGACGAACCCGCCGCATTCGAGACGTCGCCGCTGTACACGATCCGCACGATGTTCGACTGCGCGATATGCACGGTGCCGATGCTGGG
>Ga0068860_100002802_pt1 | contig 18140 bp, 22 predicted proteins | sample KBSSwiS32_FD_66597 | JGI IMG/M metagenome (GOLD analysis project Ga0068860, IMG submission 66597) | Switchgrass rhizosphere microbial communities from Kellogg Biological Station, Michigan, USA - KBS Switchgrass S3-2 | ecosystem: Host-associated > Plants > Roots > Rhizosphere > Soil ... | reverse complement strand
GTCCTGATTGTTCTGCACCATGGCCGGTCCCAACTCGATCGCCGTGCCGACCATGACCGCCGCCGCCGCCACCACACTCAAGCGAAGGGCCACATCCGAGCGCATCGAACCGAGCACCCGGGCATGCAGCTCCGAAAACAGCCAGACCATCAGCCAGCACCCAACCATGAGCACCAAACCGAGCACACTCGCCAGCCCACGCTTGCCGTCGGAGGAATAGAAATCCGTGAAGTCCTTCGTTTTGGAGGTGCCTCCAAGGCCCGGAATCAGAACGATCGCCACGAATCCCACGGCGAAGACGATCCCCGCTCCGATACCCGCAATCAACAACCGACTTCGTGCCATGCCCGCCCCCTTCGTCGCTGACCAACGACAACCAGTTTACGCGACCTCGCCGAACCGTTTTCGCGGCCCGATCCTGCTTGCTAGCGCGCCCCACCTTGGTTTGCACGGCTTCGCCTCACAAGCACCGGTGATCGGCGATCCCCGTCACGAACGCCCCCATCTGACCGACGATCCCGGTCACGTAGTCCGCGCCAATGACCTTACATTTGAGGGACATGGTGCTCCTCTCACCACTCATCCGACAGTCACGAACAAAGCGCTCGTGGCCGCCGCCTTGGCGGTCACCACCTCCCCTGCACATTCGACCTAGCAGGCATGGGAGGAATGACTCCCGCCCGCTTCGGTGCTTTCTTTGCACCACCGGCAACTCCGCGAACGCGACGGCTGACACTTCCAGATGATCGCCGCTGGTGAGCCGGTGTGGGGCCTGTACGAAGCGGTGCTGGGCCGGGAGGTTCCGTCGCCGTCAATGGCTGATGTCGGCTATCTCGGTGGCGTGGTTCTGGCTTTGTGGCGAGCATCGGCGCGACGGACGGCGCACGGCGAGAATGCCGGGCAAAGCGGAAATGACCCTGACGTTTTCTGCTCTTCTAGCCACGGCCGGCGCGTCGCCGGCGGACTGGCACGGGAGGCAACGGGCTGGCGAACGAGGAAATCTCGCTCTGACGCACGTCGCTCAGAGCGCCGGCCCGATCGGTCCTGTCGTGGGTGTCGGCGGCAGCGGGCCAGTGGTCGGTGGAACTGGCGATGGCAGGGTCGTTGAGGTCGGTGGAACGCTTGTCGCGGCCGCCCCCGGTCCTGCCGGGGGAGGCACGGGCGGCCCTGGCGATGCGGGCGGTCCGGGGCTCGCCGGCGCGCCGGGATGCGTTGACGGTGACCCTGGACTCGCCGGAGGCCCCGGGCGCGACGGCGGCGGCGCGGCGTTCGTTCGAAGGTTCGTTGCGCACGCACTCAGCGCGGCAGCGAGGGCAAGCGCTGCGATCACACCGGTCATACGACTCACCAGTGGAGGGTACCGTACCGACGCGACCGACCATAACCGTGCCATTTCGTTGCTTGTTACTCCACTGGCCTTTCCAACGCGGACCGCCCGTCCGGCTCGGTCGGTTTGAACGTAGATGTAGCGCCGACAACCAAGCTCGTCCCGGGCGTTCGTAAGCGACGAGAAGCGAGACCACTCCAAGACGACCACCATCGGCACGGCGATTGGACGGATAATCCGGGGAGGTACTGGAGCGGCACCATGGCGCAAAGACGACGGCGTCACCGATTATCGTCTGCGCCAGCCTGAAGTGATGGCCTACGTCCGCCGAGCTCAACGCCTAGCAGCCGTAGGCGCGATCGGCGACGCAAGCGATCTCGGTCTCCTCGTACCCGTAGCGCGCTTCGAGATTCATAGCGAAACGCGCACGCAACGCGTCCCATACCGGAACTTATACGGGTGATCCACGTCTTGGGCTGAGAGTCCGGGAAGGCTTCTCGGGCATCGGTCCCGAGATGTGGAGGTCGTTCGGATGGGTTGCGAAGTGCTCGGGTTGCGGCTCGTCCGGCGGGTGACTTGGGCCGACCTCGGCCGCAGCGTCGCCGCCGCGCCCGAGTGAGAACGGCGTGGAGCAGGTCAACGCTAGCGAGTTGATCTCACTCCCCGCGGCGTTCGGCGGAGTTCTTCATACTGGTCTCGGCGAGCACGGTGTACTGGCGCCGCCGTGAGTGAGAGCATGGCCGCGGCAATTTAAGAAGCGCGCGCGACGATCGGACTCAGCCTGGACTGGTAGCTCCTCGACGCGCCACGATCCAATGCCAAAACCGAGCGACTCAGTCGGTGACGTTCTCAACGAGGAACGAAATCCGAACCAATGCACCCCATTCGTCAAGGCTGTCGCCCCGTAGTCCTACCGACACGACGTCGAGAGCCTTAATGTTGCGCAGACTGCGGTTAGCCTCGGCGAGCGCACTCTTCACTGCGTCGTCGGAACTCGACGTTGACCTTCCGACGACCTCGATGATCTTCACGACACTCATTGGTGCCCCCTTATGCTGGCTTTGGGTTAATCCTCCAACCATTGGAGTTAATGCGCAACCACTTGCGGCTTTATCCCGGAAGCGGCACCGCTGCAATGCGCTCATAAAACCGTCAGCTACCTCGGCTTGACCGCTATGGTCCACCCGCGCACATCGTTCCGTGGTGGCATCCCGAAGGGTGGATGACGCTTCACCTTGCTGTACGCCAGCAGCACGGCCAGTCGACGCCACTGTGTGTGCCGCGACTGCCGCGACTGCCGGGACTGGCGATTATGGCGAAGCCGGCGGGGGCAGTTTGGACTCGGTCATGGACCAGCGCCGACGGGCCGGTAGCCCGGCACTTCGCATGCCCGATCGCGGCCAGGTGGCTTTCCCTGCCTTACGTCGTCTCGTGCAACTGTCAAGATTCTCCAAATCGGCTTTTCTCGAAGACACACCGCATGATTGGATGCGGTGCACCGGAATCCACAGCACCCGCAAGGGCCGTCGGAATGGCAGCGATCACCATCGCTACCCCCGCGCGCCCTCGAACAAGCCTCGAACACCCGGAGCCCCATGGCCACCCTCGCCCACGACCTCCAACCCGACCTTGGCACCATCTCGCCGCTCGCCGAGATCGAACTCCTCGTACAACGACGGGCCCGCGATCTCACGATCGCTACCAACGCAACGGCAGGGCGGGCGCAAGTACGAAACCTCGTGCACGAAGAGATCACCCGATGGAACGCCGAACATTCACGCGGCCGTCGCCCGTTCCCTCTGGCCGACCCCGACATCATGGGCGACCGCGCCCTACGCAACCTCCTCGGCTACGGGCCCTTGCAACCGCTCCTCGATGACGACGACGTATGGGAGATCATGCTCAACGCTCCCGATTCCATTTTCGTAAAACGGCACCAGGGTCCAAGTGGTTTCCACGACGAAGTGTTCCACGACGACGATCACGTCACTCGCACCCTCACCAAGATCCTCGACGACGCCTCCACCTCCCACCGCAAACTTGACCCCGCCGAAGGACTGCAAGACGCGCAGCTCGCCGACGGTGCCCGCCTACACATCGTTCACGCCGACTGCTCTCGCGGCGGGCACGTGATGGTCAACATCCGCAAATACACGGGCGTTCCATTGCGCAATCTGCACGAGTTGGTCGAACGAGGCACGATCACGCCGCACGTTGCGGTGTTTCTGGCCGCCTGCGTCAAGGCCCGCCTGTCGATCGTGTTCGCCGGCGCGCCCGGATCCGGCAAGACCACCCTGCTGTCGTGCTGCGCCGCTGAGTTGGATCCGTCGCTTCGCGTGGTGGTGGCAGAAGAAGTTTTCGAAGCAGACTTACCCCTCGCCAACGTCGCCCAGATGCAAACCCGAGCAGGCCGCGCCGACCGCCCAGCCGTCGATCTACGCCGACTGGTCGCCGGCTTCCTGCGAATGGCCCCCGACATCGCCATTGTCGGAGAAGTACGGGACAAAGAAGCGCTGCCTCTCCTCCTCACGCTCTCGTCCGGCGTGAAGGGCTACACCACCATCCACGCGGGCTCGGCCCGCCAAGCCCTTACCCGGCTTCGTTTCATCTCGCAGTTGGCCGACACGTCATCGGAACTCCCGACCAGCGCGCTCAACCAGTTGGTCACCGAAGCGGTGGACCTGGTGGTGCACTCACAGCGCACCAAGGCCGGCGTGCAGGTGACCTCCATCGTGGCCGTGGAAGAACTCGCTGGCGGGTTGGAGGCGACCCAGTTCACTACCACGGAGCTGTTCAGCCGCGCTGGTCCGGGCACGCCACTGGCTTGGACCGGGCTGCTGCCGGTGCGGGCCAACCGTCTACTCAACGAGGCCGGGTTCGATGCCCGCCGCTTGCTGGCCGAAAGCCCGATTCGGTGACCCCTCTGCTGGTGGCCGCCACCGGCGCCTACGGAGTACACCTGCTCTACACCGCGATGGTCATGCGGTGGGGAGGGCTCGCTCCCGGACCCCGCGTCGCATCGGCCGAACGCATCCGCAGCCGGCGGTCGACCGATTGGCTCGCCCAAGCTGGCCTGAGCGACGTGCGGCCATCAGAGATCGGTGGAGTGGTGGGAGTGCTGGCGCTCGCCGGTGGTGCCGGGGCCTACGCGCTCTTCGGCGGAATCGCGCCGGCCGCGGTCGCCGCGGTGTTCGCCGGCTGCGCCCCACTGGCTTCCTACCGGGTGCGCCGTCGCCGCCGAATGGCGGCTGCCCAGGAGGCGTGGCCGCGCATGATCGAGGAGATCCGGGTTCTCACCGGCTCGCTCGGTCGGTCGGTTCCGCAGGCCCTCTTCGAAGTGGGTAGGCGCGGCCCCGTCGAGCTGCGCTCTGCCTTCGTCGATGCCCATCGAGAGTGGCTCCTCACCACCGACTTTCCTCGCGTCGTCGCACTGTTGAAGGCCCGCCTGGCCGACGCCACCGCCGATGCCACCCTCGAAACGCTGTTGGTGGCGCACGAGTTGGGCGGCACGTCACTCGATCGACGTCTGGAGGCCCTGGCATTGGACCGCCAAGCCGACGTGCTGGGCCGCAAAGAAGCAGAAGCGAAGCAGTCGGGGGTCAAGTTCGCCCGCCGGTTCGTCCTTATCGTGCCGCTCGGCATGGCGGTGGTCGGATTGCAGATCGGCGAAGGCCGCCGTGCTTACCAGTCGGCCGGCGGTCAGCTCGCGGTGGCGATCGCCCTTGCTCTGGTCGTGGTCTGTTGGGCCTGGGCCGGGCGGATGCTGCGGCTGCCCACGGAGGCCCGGGTGTTTCACCGATGAGTCGACTGGCGGTGGTCTCGGCGTTGGGTCTTTGGCTCGGCGTCGTGTTGATGCTCTCTGCCGTTCGGTGGTTTCGTCGAGTGCCGCTTCTGGATCGAGTGCAGCCATATCACGGCTCTCACAATCCATCGATCGTGCGCTACGGAGTCTTCTCGGTGGCATCGTTCGGCCAAGTGGTCGGTCCATTTGCTGAGGCCATCGGCTCACGCGTATCCCACCTGCTCGGCATCCAGGAGCCAGTAGCCATGAAGCTGACCCGGATCCACGCCCCGCTAGACAGCAGCGCCTTTCGGATCCGGCAGGTCGGGTGGGCGACCCTTTCGCTGGCCGTGGGGGCGGCGGTAACCCTGGCGCTGCAGATCGGACCGTTGTTCTCGGTGGCGCTGCTGCTCGGTGCTCCGCTGGTGGTGTTCGGAGCGATCGAGCAGGCACTGGTACGACGGTCGGACCAGTGGAAGGAGCAGCTTTTCCTTGAGCTTCCGGTGGTCAGTGAGCAGCTGGGCATGCTTCTGTCCTCGGGGTGGTCGTTGGGCGGCGCGCTGGCGCGCATCTCGGAACGAAGCCGTGGCTGCTGCGGTCGCGACCTTGCTCGGGTATGCCAACGCACCCGCCAAGGCCTGAGCGAGGCCGCGGCTCTCGGTGAATGGGCCGATCTGGCCAAGGTGGACGCGGTATCCCGACTCACCTCGGTGCTCGCCCTCAACCGGGAGACCAGCGATCTGGGCAAGATGATCAGCGACGAGGCTCGGTCGATCCGCGCCGAGGCTCACCGGCGCCTCGTGTCCACCCTGGAACGTCGTGAACAGATGGTGTGGATCCCCGTAACGGTGGCCACGTTGGTACCGGGGGCGATTTTTCTATCGATTCCGTTCATCTCGGTGATGCGGGTCTTTGCGCGCGGCACCTGATCGCGCCAGAAACAATGGAGGGACATATATGACACAGCTGGATGTTCGACTCATGGCCTACCTCAGCAGTTGGCGGGCCGCGATGACGCAACGCTGGGCCGACGAGCGCGGTGAAGGAGTGATCTCAACCGCGCTGGCGGTACCGCAGTAATGTTGCTATATGCTTCGAGCAGCGATCTACACCCGCATCTCGCGCGACCGCAGCGGCGACACCCTTGGTACGAGCCGTCAGGAGAAGGATTGCAGGAAGCTGGTGAAGGCCCGGGGGTGGTCAGTCGCCACGGTGTTCACCGACGACGACGTATCGGCGTACAGCGGCACGAGGCGCGACGGATACCAGTCACTCCTAGAGGCGATCCGCGCTGGCAACGTCGATGCCGTCGTCGCATGGCACCCCGATCGGCTCCACCGATCGCCCCGTGAACTCGAGGACTTCATCGATCTGGTCGAATCGTCGAAGTGTCGGGTGGCCACCGTGCAGACAGGCGAGTATGACCTAGCGACTCCAGCCGGCCGGATGACCGCCCGGGTTGTCGGTGCCGTGGCGCGCGGTGAGTCCGAGCACAAGGCGGCCCGTTTGCGTCGCAAGCATGCCGAACTCGCCGAACGGGGTCGGTGGAAGGGTGGCCGACGTCCGTACGGATACACGATGGTCGTAGGGTCCGGGACATTGGAGGTTGTCGAACCGGAAGCCGCAGCAATTCGGGAGGCCGCCGCGAGGGTCTTGGCCGGTGAGCCTGTGGGCGCCGTAGTCAACGACTTCAACCGTCGTGGAGTTCCGACCGCGAACGACGCGGCGTGGAGGACCCAAACTCTCAAGCGAGTACTGACCAACCCAACGGTTGCCGGCCTCCGGGAGTACCACGGCGACGTGGTCGGTGACGCGAACTGGTCGGCGATCATCGAACCCGCTGAGAGGGATCGACTGGTTCGTGTTGTCCTCGACCCATCGAGGGCTCGCACCCCACCAGCCCGCGTCGCGCTTCTCGCCGGCGGGCTCATTCTCTGCGGACGGTGCGGCACGGCGATGGTGTCCGCCCGAAGGGCCCGACGAGAATCTGACGTACCAGCCCGACGTATCTATGTCTGCCGCAGCAACACCGGCGGGTGTGGCTCCCTGACCATCAGCGCCGGTAGTGCCGAACTCACCACCGACGTCCAGCCGTTGGGGGTCGAGAACCTGGTTGTCGAGGCGCTCCTACAACGGGTCGACACCCCGAACCTTGGGCGGCTCATCTCGAAGAGACCTACAGACACTGGGGTCGAGAAGGAACTGGTGGAAGTCCGTGAACGTCTGGATGAACTAGCGGTGATGTACGCGGCCGGGCAGATAACTGCCACCCAGTGGATGAAGGCCCAGCACGGCCTCGAGGAACGCCAGACCAAAGCGCAAGGACAACTGACCACCGCTATGGGGTCGTCCGCGTTAGCGCCGTACGGTAAGGCAGGGTCGCTACGGGCAGCGTGGCCTCAGCTGACGACCCCCCAGCGGGGCGCGACCGTCCGCGCGGTTCTCAAAGCGGTGACAGTCGCGCCTGCCACCCGCCTTGGGCGCACCTTCGACCCTTCCAGGCTGAGTTTCGAGTACCTCGTCTAACTACAGGTCTCTTCCCCGTTGCACGGAGTACCTGCCGTCACCGACTAGCAGAGATCGCGGGACCCTGCTTCGCTTCATCGCAGCGCCGAGGCTGTCGGCCCGTACGGCTGGCATCGCCCCGCATCCTCGTGTCCCGCAACGGAGCACCCACCTGTCTGCCACGTCCCCCCTGTACGCCATGGTGCGGTCGGTGACCACGGCTCCATTAGTCGACGTCCTTCTGCCAGGCGCCTCAGTGCTGAGACGGTGCCCCCTGAAACCCTTGAGTGAGCCGTGCATGAAGCGTCCAAGGATCTCGTCCCCGGAAACAAGGCGACCAGCAAGGAGTGGCCGGCGCCGGTCGTTATGCACAGGGTCCGACCAGAATGCTCGCGCCAACAACTTGCCGCAACATCCACACACCAAATTCCATGCGCGAGTCGGGACGTCATCCTCAGCGTCCAACGTCCAAGCGGAGTTTAGGTCCATGCGACACCGATGATACTTCGCTAACGTAATTCCAACCCGGGAACTAACGCCTGGGGATAACCGCCGTACCGCCGGCTCTGCACCTCCCGGCAACCAGCCAGTCCTCAGCAGGACCGGCCTGGGAGGCAACGTGTCCAAGAAGGTATCGCCGCTCCGAATGGCGATCCTGGCCGCCGGGCTCACCGAAGCTGACTTCAGTCGCGACTGCGGTTACACGCCGGGCAGCGGACGTCAGGTCATCAACGGCAACGTCGCGGCGTGGCCGCAGTTCCAGAAACGAGCTGCGGCGCGGCTCGGAGTCGACAAGACCATCCTGTTCGGAGACGACCCCGTCGCCGCCGCGGCCGCCGTCCTCAACGCAAAAGCCGGGGCAAGTTCACCGATCACTGATTGCACCGCGCTCGCCCAGGTCGCCAGCGTCGTGCAGGCCAGCGGAGGTGGTCACTCTTGATCCCCGATATAGAAGAGGCCGGCCCGGAGGCCGGCACTCCCGAGATCCGGCCCCGCCAGGCGACTGAATCCAAGGCCAAATGAGCGTCACCACCGAGACCACCGCCATCGAAACAGCGAAGATCTGGCGCTCGATCAAAGACCTGACACTCGAGCAGTCGTGGCGCCGCCTTGTGACCATCCGCTTCGACCATGACCTCATCACGTTCGTCGCCGGCAAGGCCACGGGACCGTGTCTCGCCAGCTCCTGCACCGACTTGGCCGAGCTCACCAACGACGACGTGGTGCTGGGTCGAGGTTGTAGTCACAGGGTCGATGTCCACGCCGCCCGTCGTCTGCTCTTCGATCTACTAGTTGATGAGTTACGTGCGGCAGACCTGAACGACACCTACAGAGGCGAACTTCCGTCGGTGAAGACCACCACGCACCGACGGATCCCTGCCGACCCGGCAGAGATCGCCAGGCTGATGGCCGACAAGTTCGGCGGGGTTGATGCAGCCGTTCAAGTATGGGATGCGGTGCACGATGAGTTAATGGGGCTCGGGTGAGTGCCGAAGAGGGTAGCCGCCAGTGCGGAAAGTGCGGAGCGCCCGGAGTTAAGACGTTGTCCGGAGCGACGTTCTGCATTAAACACTTGGATGAGTTCACGACCCCGTTGAACCCGGCCGTTATCACCGACCCGGACTACACCGACACCACCGCCGACGGATACCACTACACCGACGCCGGCAACTCCCGGAGATTCGCTGACCTCCACGGCCACGAGGCCCGGTACGTCGTCACGTGGGGCCAGTGGATTGTGTGGGACGGCCGTCGCTGGGCAACCGACCACGGTCACCGTCTCGTTATCGAGATGGCCAAGGACGTACCCCGCCACCTCTGGCACCAGATCTCAAACACGGTGGGCGCAGACCGAAAGCGTCTGGCAACTTGGGCTTCGCGTTCGGAGATGGCACCCACACTGAAGGCGACAGTGGAGTTGGCCGCCGGCATGACCGGGATCCGAACCCGCCACGACGAACTCGATACCAATCCCTGGTCGTTCAACGTAGCCAACGGGACCCTGCACTTGATGACCGGCGAGCTCCTCCCACACGATCCGGCCAACCTCATCACCCACATATCGCCTATCCACTTCGATCGGTCGGCCACCTGCCCCGAATGGACACGGTTCCTCGAGCGGGTCGTCCCGGATCCTGATGTTCGCCGGTATCTCCAGCGCCTCTTCGGCTATTCGCTAACCGGTCACGTCGAGGAGCAGATCCTCCCGATGGTGATCGGACCCGGCGCGAACGGCAAATCGGTGCTGTTCACCATTCTCCGCAAGTTGGCCGGCGAGTACGGCACCCCAGCCCCACGGGATCTACTGCTCGCCCAACGTCACGAACCACACCCCACATCCGTCGCAACCCTCTTCGGGAAGCGAGTGGCTACCGCGGTCGAAACCGAAGCCGGATCTCAGCTGGCGGAGGCCAAAGTCAAGGAACTCACGGGCGGCGACGAACTCACCGCCCGCCGAATGCGCGAAGACTTCTGGTCCTTCATCCCCACCCATCAATTGTGGTTGGCCGCCAACCATCGACCAGTCGTCCACGGAGGCGACAGCGCCATCTGGCGCCGAATTCGAGTGATTCCCTTCGAGGTGGTCATTCCGCCGGCTGAGCGGGATCCCGGCCTGCTCGATCGGCTCCTCCTGGAACTACCTGGCATCCTTGCCTGGGCCGTAGAAGGTGCGTCTCAATGGGCGCTAGGTGGAGGGCTCGGGGAAACCCCAGAAGCGGTGGACATCGCCACTTCTCAGTACCAAGGTGAGCAAGACGTCGTCGGCCAGTTTCTGGACTCCTGCAGCTATGTCGTCGCGCCCGGGCGGTGGACGCCCGCTGGTGAACTCCGTGAAGACTTTCAGCGTTGGGTACAGGTAAACGGCCTCGACACAATGACCACCCAGGAGTTCGCCGAAGCCATGCGGTCCCGCGGCTGCGCCAGCGGCAAAAAAAGCGAGAAGCGGGTGTGGAACGGCGTCGGAAAACGCCTTCAAGCGGTGGAAAACGGGATGGCCGTCTGATGGCCCAGTCCGAGAACCACCAGGTCAGCGCGCTGCCGGACGCGATTGGACGCGGTTGCCGGTTATACGCATACGCGCACGCGGAACAGAACAAACCGGAAAGTCCGTCCAATCGCGTCCGGCCACGCTGGCCCGCTTCTGATTTACGAGCGGTCTGTCGGCTCCCAGGTCGCGTCGAACCAGTCGAGGAACTCGACCACCGAGCCCCCGAACCGGCTCCTGATCCGAGCGTGAATCGCCCGCTGATCATGGCCAGGAGCGAAGTCCTTCTTCACTTCCGCACCGCAACCGCACCGACAGAAACCACCCGATATCCCCATCGCGTCAGCCTGCCACACCCTCACGTCCGTCGGTGCCCCTGATGGCCGCCGCACGGATGAAGCCGATCCTCGGTTGCGCGATGTCGGCTCGGGTGGCAGCGATCCTCAGTCCGGTCCTCGCGTCCTACCGGATCGAACACCGAGGGGAAGATCCCGAGGTCGATCTCTTCCTCCTCGACGTGGCGGAAAAGTCCGCGACGTACCGAGAGGAGCTCCACCGCCTCAAGGCGTGTGCCGCCGGCGGCACACAGCCTGTGCCGTCGGTTGCAAACCCTTGTGCCGACGCCGCACCATCACAGCACCACGGTTCGTGCTACCTCACGGTCGCTGAAGTTGCCGCCCTCCTCGGCATCAAACCGCGCGGTGTTCGGGCAGCTGCCCAACGCAAACGCCTGGTCGGCCGCAAGGTCGCACGGACGTGGCAGTTCGCCAAGGAAGACGTCGAGGACTACAAGATGCACCAGAAAGCGAAGCGAGAGTGACCGAGCAACCCGCCAACGATGAAGCCGCCATCGCTAAGGCCCAACTCTTCCCGATCGGTGACAACCCGATCTGGGACCGTGACGCCATCGACCGAGCCGACCGACTGCAGCAACCCGAGGACGCCGTCCGACTCCTGAACCTGGCCGCCGATGGTGGAGACCTCAGTTTGGCCAAGGCCATCCTCAGAACGGCCCTCACGAAACGGTGGCCGTCCGTGATTAGCGCCTACACGACCCTGTTCCCGCAACACGAAGAACTCGTCGGCCGGTACCTCGCCGCAACCCGGCCCTTGACCCGCAAAGCCCGCGCCCTCAATGACGTCAAGGCGTCGTGGGGCAAAACGCCACCGGTCCAAAACGCGACCCCCAAATGGACGGCCCGAAAGCGAGCCCCCAAGTGAAGGAGAACCCCACCTTGACCATCGCCACCACACCGACTGTCGATGAACTCGAGGCAGTCCTCCAAGAGGCCATCACCCAGGTGACTCAGCTCCATTACGAGGAATCCACCCACCTCGAACGGCGCCGCGACGCAATTCTCAATCTTGATATCGACACAGCGCTCTCGATCGAGCGCCGCGCCTCCGAAATTCCCCTACGGATCCTGATCTCGGAAGTCGCCGAACTCCGGGCCCGTATCGCCTTGCTCGAGCACCAGGCCGAGGCGCTCGCTCCCGAATATGCCGTCGCTACCGAGGCGTATGAGCAAGCACTCGCCGAATGGACCCGGATCGCGAACGACGGCGGTCGGACCCGAACCGACATCCTCATCGCCGATGCGAACCGGAGCGATGCACTCAACCGAGCGGTCGCCATCAATTCACAGCGGACCGAACTCACATCTCAGATCGGCAAGCTCCAGAAGCAACTCATAGCGAAGACCTCGCCCGCACGACATGACTCCGCACCGGTGGTCCGATCGATATGGCAGGTAAAAGTCGATCCATCGGACCGATGGGGAGATAGCTCACCTAACCGGGCCATACCCGGCGAAACCCGCCGCCAGTTTTTGGCTCGAAGCTTCGGCGGGCCCGCAGATGAGGCAGGTACCGACCAATGACCGGCTGCAGCAATCCGCAGATTGCCGACCTACTCGAGGCTGAGGACACCGCCCTCACCGAACTAGCCATCGCCTGGCTCGACGGCGCGAGCACTGACATCACCAACAGAGCCATGCGAGCGTGGCATCGTGCTCACGCGTGCCTGACCCAGATGCGAGTACTCGACCTTGCCGACACCATCGCCGCCGCGCGTCCAACACTCGTGCAGCTCGCTCCATCGGAGACGTATCGGGCTCAGTTGGCCGAGCTGTCCCAGTACCTCGAGGAACGCGACCGATGCCTGGCCTTCCTCGACGGCGCCGACACCACCGCGGGTCCACCGATCACCGGAGCCCACGAGCTCGCCACCCTCCACAGGGAGTCGCGCAGCGATGGCTGACCCAACTAGAGACACCACCAAGCGAGTGGTACGTGCTTCGAAATCACTACCAGGGGGGTCGCCCATCGGCCCGTACCCCCAGGCAGACCGCTGGGCTGCCGTTTCGGGATGTATTGAACTCGCCAAGGGGTTTGAACCGTGACGGAGCGTGCCCCGGCCGGGCTTTCGAGCCGCTCTAGGGGGCTGTGGAAGGCGGTCGTCGACGAGTTTGAGTTGTCGCCGGCCGAACTCGAGCTCCTGCGTAGCGCCCTGATTTGCTTGGACCGCGCTGATGAGGCGGCCGAGGTGCTCGATCGGGAGGGGTTGATCGCCTCGGACCGATACGGGTCACCAAAACCACACCCCGCAGCCGATATTGAGGCGCGAAACAGGGTCATTTTCGGCCGTTTCGTAGCTCAATTGGGGGTAAAGGCCACCATTGAGACGGTGCGGAGGGCAGGCGCGAAGCCTGGTCCGAGACCCGGGCGGCGTCGTCTCCGCGGGGTGGTGTGAATGGCGGTCAGGCGGGAGCGCGCGGTGAATCGGGGATCCGCATCGGCGGTTGATCCGTGGACTCGGCAGCGTCAGCTGCGCGTGTTCGCTGTTCGCCTCGGTCCTGGAACGCACGATCCCGAATACATCATGACGTCAGCAGCGGCCCGGTATATCGATCTTTGCGAGTCCATGAAGACCGACCTCGAGTTCGATCCGAGCGAGCGCGTGCGGATCCTGGAGGAGGAGCTCGATCGGCTCGGTCTCCGCGATGACGCCGAGCGATTCATCACGACCATCTTCGGAAAGGCGGTGGCCTGATGCCGTCCGTCTCTGAGCTGCTTTTCAAGCTGTCGTTCCGCGGGGACACAAAGGACCTCCAGGACCTGACCCGTCGATTGAAGGACGCCCGGACGGCGGCGGCGGCAACCTCGGCTCCCACGCGGGCCATGGCGCGAGACCTGTCATCTTTGGAAGGTCAGGTACGCCGGACCGCGACGGCACACCAACAACTCGGTCGAGAGATGTCGTCCCTGGGCACGAAAATGGGACTCCTGATTACGCTGCCAGTCGTCGCGTTCTTCAAGTCGGCCGAGGACGCGGCGATGTCCTACGGGGTGCAACTGCGAAAAACGGATGTCGCGTTCGGCCAGTACGCGGCGAACGTCCACGCCCACGCTTCCAAGGCCGCCAAAGCGCTCGGCATGGGCCCGCTTACCTATGAACGCGCCGTCGGTTCGCTCGGGACAACGCTGAACGAATTCGGGATTCCACAGGGCCAGTCGGCGGCCATTTCCGAAGCCCTGGTGCGTCGGGAGGCGGACGTCGCGGCCTTCACTGGTGGTACGCCGGCTGATGTCGCGGCCGCGCTCCAGACCGCGATCAGCGGTGGCCGGACAATGGCGTTGAAGCGATTTCTGGTTGCGTTCTCCACGCAGGACGTCGTTGCGGAGGCCCAGCGGCTCGGCCTGACTCAAGGTCTAGGCACCACCGGTCTCGGTGGCGCGGCGGGGATTTCCGATGCGGCGAAAGCTCAGGCCACCGCGCAACTGTTCCTCGATCGCTCGGTGCAGATGCAGGGCGCACTAAATAGGCAGAAGGACACCACTATCGGGAAGCTCCGGACCGAGCAGGCGGAATGGGAGCAACTGAAGGTAACCGTCGGCCAGGATTTGCAACCGGTCCTGAACAATCTCCTCACGTGGGGCACTGGGGCCCTGAACCTGTTCAATGAGATGCCGAGTGCTCTGCAGACGACCACTGTCGGGTTTTTGGCGTTGGCGGCTACGGCGCCGTTGCTTCTGAAGTCCGCGGCGGCGCTGATTCAGATTCGGTCGGCGGCCCTGGGCGCTCAGGCCGCCGGTGACGTCGGGCTCCTCGCCCGCGCCGGTGCGCTCTTCGGTGGTGGCGCGGCCGGCTCCGGGTTTCTAGGTGGGCTGGCCCTTCCGTTGGCTCCGTTGGCGATCACCGCTGGGATCGTCGGCCTGGTTCAGTCGAAACAAGCTCAGGACCATCTGAACTCGGCTCAGCGATGGGTGCTGTCGACACAGTCGGGTCTGGATACGTCGACTGTGTCGGGGGCGCAGGCTGGTCTCGCGTCGTTGAATTCTTCCCGTGCGGCGCAGAAGGCGATCATTGACCGGATCCAGGGCGGCCATCTCGTGATGCGCGCCCATCAATCCGGCCATGACGCCGACGCCGAACGCCTCAACTCGGATCTACAGACAGCCAAGGCCCGCTACGCCGAGCTCGGCAACGCCGCTGACAAGGCCGCCATTCAGGTCCAAACCTTGCAGGCCGCCCAGCTCGCCGCCGACGACGAGATGGGGTACACGGGGAAGATCCGAGCACGAATCGACGCGTTCGATCAGTTGGGGAAGGTTGCGGACGGTACGTCGAAGATCTTGGCGACCGCGTTGGCGCCGATGGACGTGGCCGCCGCTCAAGCCCGTCTCCAGACCGATGAGCTCGGAATCCGAGCGAACGTGAAACAGTACGGCGCCAGGTGGCTCACGTCGGTCGCGGGGATCGGGTCGGGGCAAACGATCGCTACCGATGTCGGGTCGATCATCGACGCGCAGATCAAGGCGGGCGTGTTCGCCGACAAGGGCCAGGGCGACATTCTCCGTGCCGCTCAATCCCTGTTCGCGCAGGAGTCCGCCAAGATCGGGATCACGCCGGGTGCTGGTGGGGTCGGGGATTTCATGGCGGCCCTGCAATCTGCGATCGACGCCGCCGGCCCGATCCAGGTTCCGATCACCCCTGTCGGTCATGGCACTGGCCCGTTCGAAACGCTCGCTGGTTTCCTGCAGAAGAAAATGCAGCAAGGGCTCGAACGGCAGACGGTGCCCGGCTGACGGCGCGCGGCTCGTCGCGGGGAAAGAGAGTCGTACTCGAAGCTCTTGTCGTAGCGGTCCGTCGCCGGCCTGTCCTCGACGGGACATCGAATGGACCTGGGCTTGTCATTCTTGGCAATATTCAAGGTGTACGTTTCGGCGGTGCCGAGTCAGCTACGGACCGCCTTAATCGGATTGACGATCCTTGCCTCTGCCTGTGGAGGCGGTACTAGCAGCGACGCCGGAGCCAAGGAGGTGTGTGCGCTCGTTCGTGACCTTGACGACCTGCGCGGCCCACCATCCAGCGGGAGTCCTACCGCGACGACACTGGGCGTTCCCGCGTCAGCGGTAGTAATCAAGCCTGAGATTCTTCGTGCGCTGGGGAAGGTGCAGCAGGACGACATCGACAACGGCACGGACCGCAGGCATGCGATCTTTCAGTCCATGGGCGAGGCTGGGAACCGCACTGGCAATAAGGAACTTCGAGAGGCTGCCCGTGCGCCGATCCAATGGGACAACGAAGCGCTCGCTGCCCTACATGCAGCCGACCAACAGCGCTGGGAACTGGCTGCCGCCCATATGCCGTCAGCACTTGCGAGCGTGCGGTCCCTATGCGGCAGACTCGACACCTAAGGTCAACCGCCCGGAGCCAATTTTGGTGACCTCCGGGGCGGCTTCCTCCTTCTGTTGAGCCGTGACTGGTCGGGAGCGGCGTTGAGAACCCCGGCCTCTGGCCACAATCGGCCCCGACATTCATTTGCCATAGCCACGGTTCCATGGCGCGAATGCGACGTCGAGCGCCTGATCAGCGACCGCCTCCGTCACCCGGTACCGGTCCGCTATATCGGTGAGCGACACAGCGACGCCGTCAGCCCACTGCTCATGGAGCCACCCGACCAGGTCAACGGGGGGTACCAACCGGCTTGCCGCCTCGGCCTCGACCCGGTCTTCTTCTAGGTCGATCAGCGCATCTGGTGTGTAGTCGGTAAACGCGAACCCGCGCTCGATGTGAGTGAGCTCGTGAGCCAGGACGCACCGCTCCTCGATGGGAGACAGGTCATGCTTGAGTGTCACGTGCCACGTGCCGTCTGGCCGTTTCTCCACCAGGCCCCACATGCCATCAGCCCCCCGGTACTCGAGCTTCTCCTGGTACTCGAGGCTGACGTTGGGCATAGCCTTGAGCGCCTCGTATGGATCCCACCCAACGTACTCAGTCGTCATGACCGGCTACCCGTCCGCTCAAACCAATTCGGCCCCTCGAGGCCGACGGGCGCCCGACGCGTCCCATCGTGAACGGCCGACCGTCCTGACGGCCCGATCTGATCGAGTCGGTCCGCGAGCAACTTCCGCAACGATCCGCTCCCGGTCGTCGAGCCCAACGACGAGCGTCGGCGGGTGCGGACCTCCACGGCCATGGCGGCGACCATCGACTCGAGCATTTCGATCCGTGCTTCGAGGGCGGCGATCCGCTCGGCCAGCTCCCTGAGGGTCGGCGGCCGTCGCAAGCCCGCATCGTCGTGGCCGGCGGTAGCCGTACCGATGAGCTCTGCTTCATCGGACAATGCTGTTGACTCTGTAAACGGGCGCGTTATCTTGTTCATCGCTGTGAACCTCCTACTGGTTCGTGGCCAGAGCCCGGGCAGCGCCAACTGCGCCGGGCTCATCTGTTGATGACGGGCAACTATGCCTTCGGTGGGTTGCCCGAGTCAACTACCCTTCAAGGCCGTGGCTAGAAAGATCGATCCCGACGAACTCGTGGACCAGGGTGAGGCTGCCGCGATCATCGGCCTAGGCAACCCGAAGGGTGTCTCCGTCTACCGGAAGCGGTACGAGGACTTCCCGAGGCCGGTGATCGAGAAGGGCCGGTGCCTGCTCTGGCTCCGTGCAGACGTCGAGATGTGGGTCAGGAGTCGGCGGTGACGTCGTCATCACCCTTACAACTCGCGTCTTGGGGCAATAATCCGCCGACGGTACAGGCGGTCGCTGGCGTAGTAACAGCCGTGGCGATCGTGATTGCCTGGCAGTCGCTTCGCGTGAGCAAGGATCAGCGAATGATGGCGTCGGATGAGATGGCTGCTCGGATGCGACCCTGGATTGGCCTCTACGGCGTGGGGTTCGAACCGTGTGATTCAGCCTCAGGGATCCTGAAGCTCCAGCTTCGGAACATCGGAACACTTCCGGCTCAACGCGCATCTTTGACACTCGAGGCTAACCCGGCGGTTCTGTTGCTAGGCGAGGTGACCAATCCCGTTACGAGGCGCGAGGAGGGCGACAAAGTGTTGCTCCCGCACGAGGATGGCAATTACACAATTCCACTCAACGCATACCCGCAGTTCGCGCTGTGGCGATCCGCGCGGCGGGACGTCGAGTTCAGTGGCCGCTATAGCTATGCCTTGGGTGACCGTTCCTTCTGTACGAGGTTTACTGTTCGATTGAAATTCAGCGAATGCTCGCTCGAGGACGACAGCTCGGTG
>Ga0068860_100002800_pt1 | contig 18142 bp, 15 predicted proteins | sample KBSSwiS32_FD_66597 | JGI IMG/M metagenome (GOLD analysis project Ga0068860, IMG submission 66597) | Switchgrass rhizosphere microbial communities from Kellogg Biological Station, Michigan, USA - KBS Switchgrass S3-2 | ecosystem: Host-associated > Plants > Roots > Rhizosphere > Soil ... | reverse complement strand
CCGGGTCATCGCAACCAACGAAGCGATCGATACCGACACGACAGACCCCAGTGTGTTTCTCAACCGCGCGTTCAAATATTTAATCGCGAACCACGAGCTGATCCACATCCGGAAAAGAACGCGCATGGGTATACGCCAGGCGATGGAAAACGGTCGCTTTGTGAACATGGCCCCCTATGGTTATAAAAACGCGCGCGATGAATCGGGACGCGGCATCATCCTCGTCGATCCCGTGAAGTCTCCTCTTGTTCAAAAAATTTTTGCAGACTTTATCAGTGGCGATTCGCTGATGACGATTTTCCGCAGTGTCAAAGGTCTCGGGTTTCCGGCCAAAGGAAACAGTGCCATTCAAAGAATCCTGGAACGTTCTGTATATGCCGGGCTGATAAAAATCGTGACCGCCGAAGGAAAAGAAAAATATATCCGCGCCATACACGAAGCGATCATCCCGGAGGCGCAGTTCTGGACCGCGCAGCGGTTGTTGCACCCGGGCAGAATCTCACGGTCACGGTTAACCGAAGACGTTCCTTTGCGCGGTCTGTTGAAATGCTGGTGCGGTTGCAACATGACAGCCGGCAAAAGCAGGGGCCGCTCAAAATATTACACCTATTACCGCTGTATGAAACACAACGGGAAAAACTTTTCAGCCGATATGATTCATGACAAACTGCGCGCGGTGATTGCGCACCTGAGTCTGACGCCCCGTCAGGTTGCATACATTGAAACGGCGGCCAAAACGAAATTGGAAAACGCGACCATTCACCGCGCGGCGTTGATCGAGGAAAAGAAAAAGGCGCTCGCGGTCGTCGCGGAAAAACTGCACCGCATGGAAGAAAAATACATGAACGATGAAATCGAAACGTCGACGTATAAAAAATGGTACCCGAAATTTATGGCCGATCAGTCCGCGCTGCAGGAAGAAATCAAAAATCTGAAAACCGATCAGTCGGATAAATGGACACAGCTGATCAGGCTGTTTCCGTATCTGCAAGATCTTTCCGTCATCTTTGATAAAGCCGACGTCGGACAGAAGCAGGCGCTGTTGAAAGTATGGTTCAAACAAAGTCTCATCTTTGACAACGGTGTATTTAGAACCGCCTGGATCAATCCGGCGTTTGCGCATAACTGTGTGGTGCTGAAAGAAAAAGGATTGTTGGAGGTGGACGAGAAAGGAGAGATGACGGGAGAAACTCCCATGTGTACCCGGGACGGGAATTGAACCCGTACTTCCGTTTCGGGAAACAGGATTTTAAGTCCTGCGCGTCTACCAGTTCCGCCACCCGGGTGTTATGTAGTAGTAGAATAAGACATCATCGATGTCACAAACAAAAAATTCCATCCGCATGAATGGAATTTTAAAAGAGCGGAAGACGAGGCTCGAACCCGCGACCTCAACCTTGGCAAGGTTGCGCTCTACCAACTGAGCTACTTCCGCGTATTAATTAAAAATAGTGGAGATGTGAAAATATGAAATCGATTTTTCATATCCGCATATGCCCGCACATCAATATTTTCTAAGAACTTTTGAGGGATGCAAAAATAGGGAAACGACAGCTTTTGGTGAAATATTTTCCTCTACTTGTATTGCGGGGTATATAAAGTATTCGCAGGAACAACCGTATCCGGTTTGCCCTTATATCGGTGATTATACAGCCCATAACAACCACCCAATAAAAACGCAACCACGCAAAATACCTGCAGGTAAAAAAGAAACACTGATGAGTTTACCCAATTGTAAGCGAAGTCTTTAAGTTTAGGATCTTTTACTTCTTGTTCCTGGTCCATAGCTTTGGTTTTGCCTCGCAAAAATAGCAGATTCGTATCGAAAATCAACTTTTGCTCCCCATAATTTCAGTAAAAGTTTTCTTCCCTCGTACAAAATGTTTCCAGACCACACTGTTCCGATACCAGCCATCCAATGAACCTCTTCGGCGCCTCGGAAAAACACTCTGGTTGCGGTTCCAAAACAACCATTTTAAGAAGGCCAGATGTGCCTCCCAAATCGCCCAAAAATAGATCCCTTCACCACCAAACAAAGATTTCCATGCAGAAACAATATCCAGGAAAAACCGGAATGGCACCTTCCAAAATAATTGGGAGTAAGGAAGATTTTTTGCCAGCATAATCAGGTTATTTCGAAAATTCAAAAACACTTTTCGTTCATTTCCTTTTGGCAAAGTACCTCCGCCAACATGATACACAACTGAAGTTGGACAAACATACACATGATATCCTAGCAGCTGAAGTCTCCAACAAAAATCAATCTCTTCCATATGTGCAAAAAAATATCCGTCCAAACCCTGCAATTCATGATATAAATTCGCCCGCACAAACATGGCAGCGCCACTCGCCCAAAATACCGGCCGCACGTGATCGTATTGACCATGGTCCACTTCGCACATATCAAAAATTCTTCCCTGTGCAAAAGGATATCCAAGACAATCCAACCAACCACCTGCTGCCCCTGCGTATTCAAAAGTATTCTTGTGTTTATAACTTAAAATTTTTGGCTGACACGCACCGATCTGTTTATTGTTTTCCATCAATTCAATCACCGGCTCAATCCAAAACGTTTCCACTTCGACATCGGAATTCAGCAACACATAATAATCACTTTGTACATGCTTTAGAGCCTCATTATATCCTGTAGCGAATCCGAAGTTCCGCATTAGGCGGATAATTTTTATCCCGGGATAATTATCGTGCAAAAAAATCAATGAATCATCCGTTGACGCATTATCCGCAATAATCACTTCCTTATTTTCATAGGTGCTCGCAAGAACCGATGGAAGAAATGATTCAAGATAATTTCTTCCATTATAGTTGATGATAACAATTGATACTTTAGGTAACACTATGAGTGATGGATTAGTAATTATCGTCAAAAATAAGCGGAGCCGAAGGAAATGCAAAATGAGACTGAGTTGAGGCTAAGGTTGAGCGTTAGGTCTGCCACTCAACCTTAATCTTAATCTTAGCCTCAACCTTAACTCCCTCAACCCACCACCTTCAACCAAATGGAAATGTTTCTCTAAATTCGAACCATGATTGATCGTCAATTCAACTGGCGCTTGTTATTGGCTTTCCTTGCGATTGGCATTGTATCCGGAACAATCATCTATTCACAATATCTCGCAAAAAAAATAACCGAAGAAGAGCAACAAAAGGTTGAACAGTGGCTCGCAGCAAGCAGGGCAATCGTAAACAATGACCTCACACTTCCAAACCTTATACGGAACGAACAACATTCTATCCCTATCATCGAAACAAACGAAAAAGACAGCATCACGAACTATTTTAATCTCGATTCAGCCAAAGCAGTCACAGACAAAACCTATCTCCCAAAAAAATTAAAAGAGTTCAGCGCGCAAAACAAGCCGCTGGAAATCAAATTTAGCGATACTCCGTATATAGCTAACCGTTATTACTTTGGTCATACCAGGTTGCTTGGTCAGGTTCGATATTATCCACTTGTACAATTGTTGATCGTTGCCATCTTCATTTTCTTTATCGTCTATTCCATCACAATCAGTAACCGTGCAACACAAAACCAGGTATGGGCAGGAATGGCAAAGGAAACTGCACATCAACTCGGTACGCCCATTTCGTCACTCGAGGGTTGGGTTGAAATGCTGAAAGAAAACGACACGCGTCAGGATATCGTCTCCGAACTGGAGAAAGATGTAAGTCGATTGAAACTGGTTTCCGACCGTTTTGGAAAAATCGGAAGCACTCCGATCCTTGAGCAAGCCGATATCATTGCTCAAATCAAAAACATGACCGAGTACATCAAGAAAAGAACAACCGACAAAGTTCATTTCACGATCAATACACACGATGTTCAAATTCTAAAAATCAATATTTCCAAGCCTCTTTTTGATTGGGTGATCGAAAACCTTTTGAAAAATGCCCTCGACGCGATGGAAGGAAAAGGAGAAATTACAATCGATATAAAAGACGACAAGAAAGAAATTCAAATCGATGTCAGTGATACCGGAAAAGGTATCAGCGCAGCTAATGTCCGGCATGTTTTTAAACCAGGTTTCACAACTAAAAAGCGTGGATGGGGTTTGGGACTGAGCTTATCCAAACGCATCATCGAACAATATCACCAGGGTGAATTGTTCGTTAAACAATCTGAATTGGGGAAGGGAACCACATTTAGAATCATTTTAAAAAATTCACAGGTCTAGTTTTCAAAAAAAATCTCTTCGGGGATTTATATTTGCTGACATCTCCTACTGACCGCATACGATTTTAAATCCAAAATACTTTTAATATCATTCAAAAAGTAAATGATCTTATGAATAAAATATTGTTTTGTTTGGTTCTCTTTGCACATTGCAAATTGTCAGCGCAGGAAAACTACTTCGCGAAGTTAATTTCATCATACGGTGTTAAGGGGAATGGTTCGGATGATTACAAAGCACTGCAACGCGCGATTGATTCTGCATTAGCTCACGGCGAAACGGAATTATTTCTTCCTTCAGGCACGTATAATATCAGCCAGGGTTTACTTTTTACCAATCGCAACGGAAAATTTCTTAACAAAGTTCATTTCTTCGGCAATAACACGACAATCCATCTTACGAATCCAAAAACCTTTGCGGTTGGATTGCAGCTCGTAAAAGGATTTCGTTGTGAGAATATCAATGTAACAGGAATGAACACGGATTTATTATCATACTCACAAAAACAAATTCTCGATGATTCATCTACTACATTTTTGACAAAAGGCGTAAGCAACCGACAAAGTTCACCGCACGCAGGATTCGCAGTAGATCCTATTGGATCACCGGCACTAAAAACCGTAGGCTATGAAGGATTCGATTACAAGTACGAAAGTAAGGCCGGGTCAACAGATATCGTTTTTCGAAATTGCACTGCTAGATATTTCGCAGTCGACTATGCAATTTCATCCAACGGTACCACGCAGAATAGTGAATGCATTCGCATCGTCGATTGTTGGGGAGATTATGCAAAAGTGGCAATTTCAACCGGGCAGGCGCAGAACCGCTCCATTTACGTCGAAAATTTCAAGTGCTGGGGTGCAACAGAAACTGTTTTTGATTGCAGAAGTTATGGAGACAATACGGGCTGTCCGCCTGAAGTTAACGGTCTCAATGTTGCGGGCGGAGTAAAATATTTATGCAATTTGGGAAGATGGGTAAGCAAAGGGTTGATCATTCACAATGCACACATGGAAAGTCTTTGGTCACTCGGTGGTTGCAAAGACGGATGGTCCAACAAACTCGCGATTTATGACTCATGGATAAATCTCGCCGGAAAAATAAAAGATATCGACCCGCCTTCGATTGTATTTCGGGGAGAAAAATTAATCATTTCAAATAGTTCCTTGTTTCAGTATGGAGCCGATAAAGCATCCCCACTCGTTGTCAATGCTTCCAATGCGTATTTTGACAATGTTCTGTTTGACTATGTTCCAACAAATATTTACGCCACCAACATCACTTCATTTGTAAACTGCAACGCCGAAGGAAAATCATTTGGCAACAATCTGCAAATCGGTGGAGCAGGCCCCACGCAACTGCACAACTCAAGTTATCTGTGGATGGGAAATATGCAGTGTTTTTACCCGAATAAAAATCCTTTGGTAAGAACGCGAGTTCCCGGAAGTAAAAATTTTGAATACTTCATTCCCCAATTGATTTTGGGCGACATCACTGCAGGATCGAAAACAATAAAAAATGTTGTAGTTGAAGGAGGAGATGGTTTCGTTACAGGTGTTCCTGTTTATATTCCTTATTTCCCGGATGGAACCAAAATTGTTTCATATAAGAATGGAACTATCACGATGTCTGCTGCCGCAACCATAAGCATCAATAACGCAGCGGTCCTTTCTGGGAATTGGAGCGGCGTTGAATCAGGAACGATGGATGCAAATAGCACTTATTTGATTGGATATAAAGTGGGCGACAAAATAATGAACAACAGGCCCGATCTATTCCCAGGCGTTGCCGGATGGATCTGCACAAAAAATGGAATCACAGGTACAAGCCGACTGCCGGAATTTAAACTTATGGATCACTAGCAATATTGTTCAAAATTGAATTCATAACAAATTCAGAAAACGTTCGAATGCAGATTTTGCTTTTATGACAAAAGTTTTATCCAATAAAAAAGGAAAAATTAAGTTATGAATACAATTTATTTTGAGGAGCAGAAATTCACACAGAAATAGGTCTCATTCGCTATCGGCAAACAATTACTTTAAAAAGAAAACCAGACCTTCTACCATGATATTTCTCGAAATCCTGGATGGGATTTATAATAACAAAACAGCCCATCGAGGGCTGTTTTGCATAAAAAGTGCGGCAGAAGAGATTCGAACTCTCATGGGTCGCCCCGCTACCACCTCAAAGTAGTGCGTCTACCAGTTTCGCCACCGCCGCATTGCTGGTTAAAGAAGATCGCAAAAATAAGATTTCATCAGCTATGAAATTCACTTTTTATGATTTTCTCATCACCTTGGAGAAATCTTTGGTGATTTTGGCTGTCATCATTCCTGTAGTATCATAATTCTTAGCAGTAACTCTCACCTTAAATTCGCAATCGTAGACATTTTTTTCTTCGTAAAAAGCTACGGATTTGACTTCATAGCGTGCCCTTGAAGTGTCGTTGTTGATCGACTTGTATAAATGATTTGTCATTGCCTTTTTTAACTCTGTTTCAATATCATCCTGCGACATACTTCTCTTGCAGGCAAAAAAAGATAAAATGGCGACAAAAAGAACAACTGGTTTCATGATTTTCTATAACGGATTTGATTGGGACAAAAATACTGATCCTTCAATAAGAAAGCAATTGATTTATTTTTTCTGAAACTTTTTTAGCATTGGGAAGAATGGCTTTTTCCAACTCCATATTTAGCGGTATCGCAGGCGTGTTTAAAGCTCCCATCACAGCAACCGGTGAATCTAAATATGAAAAACAGGCGGCTGAAATTCTGCCGGCAAGCGCCTCCGCAAATGAATTATACTGCTGTTCTTCCGTAAGCACCAAACATTTCCCATGCTCTTTCACTCGCCGAAAAATCAATTCTTCATCTAATGGAAATAACGTTCGAAGATCAATTATTTCAACTTGTCCTGGAAAATCTTTGGCCGCTGCTTTTGCCCAATATACTCCCATTCCATACGTGATCACACAGCAAGTGTCTCCTTCCATTAATTTTGATGCATCGGGAACAACCACCACACTCGCTTTGCCAAGTGGAATAATATAATCTTTTGATGGTTCAATAGTTTTCGCATCTTCTGTGCCGGAAACCTTACTCCAGTAAAGCCCTTTATGTTCAAGCATCACCACAGGATTCGGGTCAAGAAAAGCGGCCTTCATCAGTCCTTTCATATCCGCGGCATTTGACGGATATACAATCTTAATTCCTTTGATAGAAAGCAGCGTCGTTTCAATACTGCCGCTGTGATATGGACCGCCTCCATTATATGCACCAATCGGAATTCTTATCAGCGTTTGTACCGGAAATTTACCTCGACTTAAATAACACGATTTGGAAATTTCAGTCACCAATTGATTAAATCCCGGATAGATATAATCCGCAAATTGAATCTCAACAATTGGCTTCAGTCCAACTGCACTCATTCCAACTGTTGATCCGATTATATATGCTTCCTGTATCGCGGTATTGAAAACACGATGATCACCGAATTGCTCGGCGAGCGTGGCAGTTTCCCGAAACACACCGCCCAGGCGGCGACCAACATCTTGTCCATACAATATCGCCTCAGGAAATTCTTGCATGATCTCTCTGATTGCAAACAATGCTGCACCCACCATGATTACTTTTTCTCCTGATGCGGGCGACCGCTCTCCCCTTTCTTCAGTAATGGGAGTTGGAACAAAAATAAATTCTTCAGCACTGTTAACATCGGGCTCTGCGGCATTTGTTGCATCCGCAAATTGTTCAGCGACAAAAGCGGTGGCAGTTTTTTCTATGTCGCACAAAGATTCTTCTCGAATACCAATTTCCATCAAACGAGCCCGCAGTTTTGGAACAGGATCTTCAGCCGCATGTTTTTCGATATCTTTTTTGTCACGATAAAATTCCATTCGCACGCCACTCGTGTGATGGCCAAGCAACGGCACTTTTGCCTGTACAAGAAATGGGCATCGAAACCGTCTTACCAAATCAATAATGCGTTGCATCACGGCATAACTCTCTTCGAAATCGCTTCCATCAATCTTTATACATTCCATTCCGGGAAATCCTGCAGCGTATTCGCAAGCATCCATAGCTCTTGCTTCTTCAGCACTGACGCTGATACCCCAATTATTATCCTGAATGAGAAAAATTATAGGAAGTTTTTTTAAAACCGCGAATTGAAATGCTTCGCTTACTTCACCCTCGGTAATACTTGCATCGCCTAGTGAGCAAATAACAATTGGTGATTGTCCCTTTAATTTATCACGTAATGAAACATCCGGTGTTCGTTCCAGGTAAGCAATTCCCTGTGCAATGCCTGTTGCAGGAATTGCCTGCATCCCTGTCGCGCTGCTCTGATGAATAATTGTGGGCTTATCTTCTCCCCTATAACTTGGATGCGAATAATACTCTCTTCCACCGGAAAAAATATCATCACGTTTCGCAAGTAGCTGAAGCATCAATTGATAAGGAGTAAAACCAAGACCGAGTAATAAACTTTCGTCGCGATAATACGGACTTACATAATCGCACGGCAAAAGGTTAAATGCAGTAGCAAGCTGAATTGCTTCGTGACCACGGGAGACTGAATGAACATACTTGCATATTTGGCGATTGTGATCATAAATTTCTGCCATCGCGCCCGCCGTTCGCATTAAGCGATACGCTTTCAATAAAACATCGGAACTAATCATGACAGCAAGTATGCAATAACGTTAGATGACAAATTGAAATGTAGTAATGAACGAAGGGAAATTCAACGATCAATTATCACATTCAATATTTCGTTTAGACAAAAATCAAATTGAGTATTGTATGTTATAATTCTCTCGTCGATCGATCAAGCAAAAAACTATTTAATTTCAAGGGCCAACAAACTTTCATCTTCAATGAAACCTTCCAGTTCATCTCCCACCACGCATTCGCCAACACCAGCTGGGGTACCAGTGAAAATAAGATCACCAATGTTTACGGAGAAATAAGTTGAAATGTATGCAACCACTTTATCAAAGTTGTTCAGCATTAAACTTGAATTTCCCTGTTGAACAAGTTCTTTATTTTTATACAGGCAAAAGTTGATGTCCTTTTTATTCTTGATGTTTTGAAGCGCAATCCATTTTCCCACTGCAGCTGAATTATCCCATGCTTTTGCTTTTTCCCAAGGCAATCCTTTTTCCTTCAGTTCATTTTGGATGTCTCTTGCAGTAAAATCAATTCCTACGGAAATAGCATCATAATATTTACTTGCAAATCTGTCTTGGATATACTTACCATTTTTCGAAATACGCAAAACTAGTTCGCATTCGTAGTGCAATTCGTTTGTAAACTCTGGATAATAGAATGGAGTATGCGCCTGAAGCAAAGCACTTTTAGGCTTCATAAAAATGATAGGTTCTTCAGGAACTTCATTGTTAAGTTCAGCAGCATGAGCAGCGTAATTACGACCAACGCAGAATATTTTCATATTCAATAAGGGTTTAAATAGAAAATTCTTAATAGTTTTCAAAAAAGCCTGGAAAGGCTGCGGGCACTGTCATAGGTTATTGAATATCAAAATAACTGACCGCAAATCAGTTAAGAACTAAAAATTATTCCGCTAAAGTAAAGATTCCGGACTACAAATCATAACGTTATCTCTAATTTATTGTATTGATTCATAGTCCATTCGATGCCCATCGTCACAAAGCTCTCAATCAGTTCGACAGATTTTTCGATTTTCAGTTTAACAAGGGGCAGTTCAGACTGGTTCCATCTTCCCAATACATAGTCGACCTGGTGACCCTTCGGAAAATCATTACCCACACCAAATCTCAGTCTCGGGTATGTCGTAGTGTTTACCGCCTCCTGGATGCTCTTTAAACCGTTATGGCCGGCATCGCTACCGGCACCACGAAGCCGCAATTTCGTGATCGGCAACGCGATATCGTCAGCTATAACCAGTACATTACCTATGGGAATTTTTTTTTTGTCCATCCAGTATTTTACCGCTCTCCCACTCAAATTAACATAGGTAGTGGGCTTGATACAAACCAGGACAGAACCTTTCCATTTAATCACTCCAACCGCAGCCAGGCGCTCAAGTACAAAATGACCGCCATTTTTTTGAACGAGCGCATCGACAATATCAAACCCGATATTATGACGTGTACCCACATATTCCGGACCAATATTGCCAATGCCTACAATTAAAAACACAGACATAAAAATCAAAAGTAAATGAATTTAGATAACAACCTGCAACAGCATAAAAAAAAGCCCGGTGTTGAATAACCGGGCCTATTGCATAAATTTTTTTGAATTTATTTCTTCTCCTTTTCTGCAGCAGCTGGAGCAGCGGGTGCAGCCGGAGCGCCCGCAGCAGGTGCGCCTGCAACTGGTGCTGTTTCTTCCTGTTTCAATTCGCGTGTCAATACCACGGAAGCGATCGGAATACGAGGAGAGTTCAAAATTTCGTAGTTATCAACTTTTACATCTTCAACACGAACGTTTCCGTTCAATTCAAGATTCGTCAAATCAACTTCGATATTTTCCTTAAGATACTTTGGAAAAGTTTTTACCTTAAGTGATTTCATTTTTGAAATCAATTTGCCACCGTCTTTTACGCCGGCAGCAGTTCCTGTGAATTTAAGCGGAATGGTTGCAATGACTTGTTTATTCTCCACCAACTCCATTAAATCAACGTGATTTAATAGGTCTGAAACTTTGTCAAATTGCAAATCCTTTAAAATGCATTTGTAAGATTTCCCGTTCAATTTAATCTCTGCAAGCTGAAAATTCGGTGTATACACCAGCGGCTTGAAAGAAGCTAACGGAGCAGAAAAATTTACTTCTTGTGCACCCCCGTAAATTACACCGGGCACTTTTCCCTCAGAGCGAAGTTGGCGGGTGGCTTGTTTGCCTAGTTCGGTCCTGAGTTGTCCTTCGATTGTAATTGTTTTCATTTTATTTTGAGTTGTTAATTAAGCTCTCTATTTGTTTCGCAGCTGCGAGTGGATAAACAAGCCCGTGATACTTCTATTTTCCCAGGCATTCCTGATCGCTACTGCAAAAAGTTCTGCCACACTCACGACTTTGATCTTTGGACTTTTCTTTTTCATCGGAATGGTATCACAAACTACCAGTTCCTCAAGTGCGCTTTTTTCGATGTTCTCATATGCGTTGCCACTTAATACCGGATGTGTACATAACGCCCTCACACTTCTCGCTCCTTTTTCTTTCAACAGACCTGCCGATTTCGCCAAAGTCCCTCCCGTATCACAGATATCATCAATCAGCACCACATCCCTATCCGTCACATCTCCAATTACCACCATACTCGCGATTTCATTTGCACGTTTCCTGTGCTTATCACAGATCACCATTTCAGCATTGAAATACGAAGCTATCTCCCTGATACGATTTGCACTTCCCACGTCAGGGGCCGCAAAGGTAAGGTTTTCCAGTTTAAGTTGCTCTATGTAAGGAATAAAAATGGCTGAGCTGTCCAGGTGGTCCACCGGTATATCAAAATAGCCTTGAATTTGAGGGGCATGAAGATCCATTGTGATGATTCGATCGGCGCCGGCTGCTACTAACATATTGGCCATCAGTTTAGATCCAATGGCAACACGCGGCTTGTCTTTACGATCCTGGCGCGCATATCCGTAGTAAGGAATGACAGCAACAACTTTATATGCAGATGCCCGACGCGCAGCGTCAATCATCAGGAGAAGTTCAAGCAGATTTTCAGCAGGGGAGAAAGTACTCTGAACCAGAAATACCATATCTCCACGGATGCTTTCGTTAAAAACGGGTTGAATTTCACCATCGCTAAAATGTTGAATGGTTATTTTTCCGATTTCTGTCCCAAATTGGTTGGAAATTTTTTCGGCCAGATATTGAGAGCCGGTACCCGAAAATATCTTCGCTAAATGCTGCATAGTAAAAAGTGTGCAGCGAAGATATAACCGAAAAAGAATAGCTGATAATTAACACGGTAAAAAATATTAACTAACCGTGTGAATACAGTTTTTTCCTATCCACAGGAACATCAATCCAATCGTCGGGACCCAATCGATTAATCAACTCAGTTGATCAATCGATCTGGTCGACAACAATTATTTATTGATTGAAGCTAATACTTGCACCTGCTTGGTAGCAGATTTCTCAGTAAGATTTTGCTTTGCCGGCGCTTTGCCGTTTACAACATAAAAAATTGAGGAACAAACAAAGATTGAAAAAAACAACGCTACGAAATACATGCCAACACAAAAAAGGAATGATTGCCAGCCGCCAATTGCGGAGAGAGTGGTTTTTGCTTTCATTTGGACTTTAGTTTAGTTTTTCAAAAGGGTTTACGGTACAAAAAAGGGTATAAAACAGTGATTCAAAACCGAAGTATACCACTAATAGGATATTGCCAATACCGAAAATAAGAACTAACCTTGATCAATGCAAGCGGAAAAATACTCGATCAAAAATTGGGCACTCGATGAACGCCCGCGCGAGAAATTACTTAGTAAAACCCCGATATCTTTAAGCGATTCAGAACTGCTTGCAATTCTCATTAATAAAGGGACCAGGGCTAAGAGTGCCGTCGAATTAGCCCAGGAATTGCTTCGCCTGGTCGATAACAACCTCAATGAGCTGGCTAAACTCTCAATAAAAGAGCTTACAAAGGTGAAAGGCATAGGAGAAGCAAAAGCCGTCACAATTGCCGCCGCTCTCGAATTGGGAAGAAGAAAGCAAACCATGAAGCCACTCGAGAAAACAATCGTCAAAGACAGTCATGATGTAGCCACTTATCTCCAGGTGATGTTCCAGGATCTTCGCAGGGAAGTGTTCGCAGTAGTCTTTTTAAACAGGTCGAATAAAATAAACCATTTCGAAATTATTAGCCAGGGAGGCATTACCGGCACAGTCGCAGATCCGAGGATTATTTTAAAGAAAGCATTGGAAGAAGATGCGGTTAATCTTATACTCTGTCACAATCACCCTTCAGGAAATTTACAGCCGAGTAAGGCAGATGAGGAACTTACCCGCAAGATCAAAGAGGCCGCAAAATATTTTGATATCAAAGTGATCGATCACATCATTGTGAGTGATGAAGGTTTTTTCAGTTTTGCCGATGAGGGAATTATTTGACGTTAATACGATTCGATTTATGCTTGTGCATTCGGTCCGCCAAAATTCATCGGCAGTTGCACTTCTTCCAGGTCTTGAATTTTTCCGTTAGCGCCTTCAAATCGCACAATGTTTTCCGTTAGCGCTTTCATAAATCGTTTAGCATGTTGTGGTGTAAAAATGATTCTTGATTTTACTTTACTTTTTGGCGTACCCGGCATCACATTCACAAAATCAATTACAAACTCTGCATGGCTGTGAGTAATTATTGCAAGATTAGCATATTCACCTTCCGCTACTTCTTCACTGATTTCAATATTCAATTGATTGTTGGGTTGTTGTTCCGCCATAATAAAAAATTTAATGATAAAGATACCTCAAATTAAATCTGGTGTACGAATAATTTCACTAACGAACTTTTCTTTCAATTGTTGAAATCAATGAATCAGGCTTTATGGCTTTAGCGAGAACACGACCATCGGGCGATACAAGAAAATTGAAAGGAACGCTATCAAATTTCAATGTCTTCACCGCAGGACCGCGCCACATTTTTTCATCAATTAATTGATGCCAGTTCAATTCGTTTCTCCTGATTACGTTTTCCCAATTGTCTCTGTCGTCGTCAAGTGCAACACTGACTAATTCGATCCTATCAGCGCGAAGTTTTTCGAAGAGATCTTTTTTAACCTTGTTATAAATCGCGCAATTCGGGCACCAGGTTGCCCAAAAATCCAGCAAATAGAATTTACCTTTTAAAGATGCTGTTGAAAATTGATTACCATTAACGTCTGGCAATTGAATAGAAGGAAGCGTGTCGCCAATATTATATTCATTCTCAAAAATTGAAATCAAATCGGCCACTTCCTGTTTCAATTTTTGAACAGGTTCAGATGATGGGAATCTTGAAGCAGCTTTTGAAACCAATTTCTGCAGCTCGCTTCGGTTGTTGTCAAAATCAATATCGCTATACACTGATAAAAAAGCTGCCGGGTTGGCAACCGTATCCGCATATTGCAAATTTCTGTTTCTGACGACAGTTAACCCATCGATTATTTTTTTCTGTAGAGAATCGATTACTCGTTCATGATGTTCGCCAGTTTTTGCGAGACTGTCTCTTTTCAACTGAAGAGCTTGCAACGCTGAGATTAATTGATTCTGCTGATCGTCAAAACTTTTTAATGATATCGTTGACGGCGATCCTTCGACAACCGATTTCCCGTTGAAGTAATTAATGCGCAAATAAATATTCGATGCATCTGCAATAAACTTAAATCTCCAACGGCTGTTTTTTTGATGGATTTCATATATTCGATCAACTTCCCGGGGAACATTAAAGGAAACACTGTCCTTCACATTTTTTATAAAAATTGAATCTACAATTTTCATCTTTTCGTCGCTGTAAGGAATCCTGCTAATATATACCATTCCTTCTAGCGGGCTAACTACGACCAAAGCAACTTTCGTAATTCTTGATTCATCGCTGTCACTACATGCCGACAACAATAATGACGTAACACATACCATAAATGCAATTCTGCTTTTCATACCAAATATTACGACACAAACTTCATAAAAATAAAAACTGTCTGCGGATGCAGACAGTTATTATTTTTATTATGATTCAATCACTTTATTCTACTCTTACCCATTTTTCATAAATCTCTCTCGAATAGGCAGGATAAGTTCCATTATAACCATAATGCATCCAGAACGTTTTGTTAGCAGGATCGTACGTGTTATTATACACGTCATGAGTAAATGGTGCGCCAGGATAAGTTGCATTACCATACGCGTTATCAACCCCATTGATAAAATTCGAAGCAGGATTAGTAGAACCTTGCGCTTGCCAATCGATCAAATTATTTGATGGATCGATTGTGAAATCAAATGGTGATCCTAAATCACCGACTGTGCCTTCAGATCTGTCTGCACCCACGGTTGCCAGATATTTTTCCTGACCTATTGGTCTCGGAGCGCTGGGGTGTACAAAATATCCAGTTACATTATAATTCGCTTCGTATGCGTTCTTAATAACGAGCGCAGTAATTCCTGTACTCATGTTTCCGCTAATCGTATAGCCAGCTTTATCAACACTCGTGATTTGATATCCCAAAGCCCATGCACCGCCAAGGAAAGTGCTGGGCACGAATGTCAATTGCAAGTATCCTGTATGCTCACCCTTCTTTATGGTAACAATACCATTGTTCACGAGTGTATACATGGAAGGATCAGGCACTACATAACTTGTTCCGTTTGCAGTGTTAAAGTCATCAACCAAAGTTGGATCTAAAGCGACAGTTACCTGTATATCTTCCGGAGCAGGATCAGAAGTTGCCAGATTAATTGGAACAACATCCTGGGTTACCGCATCAGATGAGTTATCAAACGCAAGAGTCAAAAAATTTGAAGTGTTTGATGCCGTCAATTTGATCTCAACCGGTTTAATTAGCGTTCCGGTGTTGTGATTGGATTGAATTGCTCCGTTATCAAAGTCTTTATCCTTTAAACAACCCACTCCTGAAAAAGAGATGGCCGCAATCAAGATTAAAGATGTTTTTATATTCATTTTCATATTCTATGTTTTGCTTTTTTAAAAAGATAAATCAAAGATTAGGGCTGCCAGAACAGTTTAGATGTAAACTGGTTGATTGTTCCTTGCTTGTTTACGTTATCTGCGTTGGTAGTGTATTCACTTTGTGGATACAATAATCTTACAGGAAGCGTATTAGACACTCTCGATGGGTTCAGAGAAATGTACCCAGGCGGCAAAAAGTCGATTCTGCGTTCATCAGCATAAGATTCAGCGGGATCAACGCCAGTATTTGCGATATATTTTTGGAACAGTATGAATTTAACTTTTTCCTCAGTCGTAGCACCAGAGTTTGCCCAGTCAGCATCGGTATTTGTCAGGTATGTCGCAGCATCACTCGCATCAAGACCGGTCCACACAAATGATTCCGTAACCGCAGCTTCATAATCTGCTTGCGGATCTTCAGAAATCCAACCTCTCGCTGCTGCTTCTGCCCTGAAGAATAGACTTTCATAAGAAGGCATCAACCACTGATCCTGTGAAGCGCTCCCAATCAGTGTCGGTCCAAAATATGAACTCTGATTTCCCGGGTTAAGATTTCCTGGTTCATCTCCATAAGCATTTCCTACGAATGACGATCCAACCGGAGCAAAAAATTGGCCGATACGGGGATCACTATCATTGTTCATGATATCCAAAATGTATTGGTTAGCATTTGTTGAAGAGATCGCAATTGCGCCCGTCGGTGTGTAGCCATAGTTTGCAAAGAATGGTGACTGTTTATTTACATCATTTACATATCCTGGATTTATTGAAACAGATTCTCCGGCACCAAGAATTCCTAATCCGGCTGGATCAAATATCTTGGTTATCTCAGCTGTAGGATCAAAGCCAGGAACTTCAGCTTGGCGTATCAACAGTCTTAATTTGAGTGTATTCGCAAACTTGATCCATTTTTCAGCGTCACCATGATTAACAATGTCCACGACCTTTGTTGCATCAGTGAATTTACTTGAAATAGGAAGTTGGAAATACTGAATCGCAGTATCCAGCACTTTCTGCAAATCTGCATAGATATCGGCTGCATTATCATACGCGGGTCTTGTAAGTTTTGCTCCCTCGAATGCCTGAGAGTATGGAATATTTCCAAACAGGTCAACCAGTTCCTGGAACATTTTTGCAGTTAACACCATCGAAGCAGCTGCAACGGCCGTGTCTCCACCAGCGAGACCTTTTATTTTCGCTTGATGTAAATCAAAGAGAATGCTATATCTCGTCTGAAACAAGTTGTCTGCAAATGTAAAGTCGATATTATATGTTGTTTCTGTATTATCCCTGGCGAAGTCTCCATTGGAAGACATATAGCCGATCCAGTTTTGCGCAAACTGCAGCGTCGTTTTGGCGCCTGCAGAACTAGCTCTTGCCCCAGCGAATGACAATGCACCGCATGCCTCAGCGGCATTTGGGAAAATCAGTTCCGCAGTAACGTTATCATCAGTAACCCGGTTCGGGTCTGAGTTGACGTCAAGAAAATCTTTTTTACAACCAGCAAACACAAGTCCCGCTGCAGTGTAAATAATTAAAAGTTTTTTACTAATCTGTCTCATTTATAATCAGGTTTTAGTGTTAATTAAAATGTTACGCTTAAAGATCCACCAAGCAACCTACCGGCAGGTGATTGGAATGAACTAGCTAAACCGAATGTATTTCCGGTAGCCGAGAAGTTAAATTCCGGATCACCCCACTGATTTGATTTTGGAACAAAAAGCAGCAGATTTTTACCAACTGCACTGATCGAGATTCTCTTGATGAACTTTGCATTGCCCCAAACTTTTGAAGGAATGTTATACGTGATATTCACTTCTCTAAGTCTCAATGCTGCCGCGCTGGCAAAATAGTTTGTTGCAATCGCAGAATTTGCTTTTGCTGATGTCCAGAAGTTTGCATTTCCATCCTGAACCTGAATATTTGTATTATCTACGTATTTGCCAGAACCAGGAGCTGTTTCCACAACTGAATTCGGGAAAACGAAACGTTGACGGCCGTATTCAGCACTTCTTGCAGAAATACCCGCGAAGTCTTCATCTGAACCAAGTCCAGAATAGAAGCTATGTCCACCTTTGTAATCCCACGTCATGGTAAAGGCAAAATCACCCACCGTTACAATTGGAGTAAAACCGATTATCCACAAAGGAAGAGTTCTTCCTCTTACAACCAGTCCTGCAGCCTGAGTTGGCATACCCGTCGCACCATCAACAATAACTTTTCCGGTAGCAGAATCTCTTAAGTAATCTGTAAGTTGGAAACCAAAAGCAGGTTTTCCAACA